>OJQW01000276.1_pt1 | contig 25481 bp, 18 predicted proteins | sample 1599041 | NCBI WGS metagenome assembly OJQW01 (sample SAMN03922518, study PRJEB24848) | human gut metagenome | isolation source: stool sample | host: Homo sapiens | place: Germany | collected 2010-02
GGGGGGGGGGGGGGGAAAATTCACCCACCAGATACCCATGCCGAGCGCGGCTATCACATAGCCGCTGTGTTCGCTGCCGCTGCTGAACAGCACGATGAACAACAGGAGTGAAGCCAGCATCGTCAGGCGGTAGCTGAAGTGTTTGTACTGCCCGGTGCGCAGGTAGGAGAGCAGAAACAGCACCATGGCGGGGACGATGATCAGCAGGTCGGAATAGGCCGGCGAACCGCTGATCTTGCGCACACAGCCCACCAGCGAGATGTTCGTATAGGCACAGAACATGTTCTCACCGTTCTTCTGCACAATGTCGGCGGCCCATGCCGCATACTGCGACCAGAGGTATTCGGGACTGACGAAGAGCAGGGGCAGCAGCAGGGCCATGGCGCTCCACAAAGCCATATACCCGATGAAACGTCCTTTGCGCCGCACGAAGAAGAAAAAGGCCAGCCCGACGATGCCGTAAATCTTGACGAACGTACCGATGACGATGAACAGTGCGGCCCATCCTTCGCGGCGTTTCTCGATCATGGCCAGCGCCCCGACGACCAGCGCCGCGACGGCGATGTTGAACTGCTGTTTGAAGCAGGCTCCGTAAAAGTCGTTGAGCGTCAGCCACAGCACCAGGCTCGTCAGCACCACGGGCATCGGCAGCTGCCGGACGGTCCAGTAGAGCAGCAGCGAAAGGCTCATGCACCACAGCGACATGCCCAGCCACGGCGGCAGCACCGCGAAAGGTGCGATGATAAAGGCGAAAATCGGACCGTAATGGTTGATATCCCCGTATTCGAGCGGATAGGGCTCGTAAAGGGGAAGCGAGGAGAACAGATGGTCGAACACCCCGCGGAAGACCAGGAAATTGTTGTAGTTCTGAGGCCCGGCCAGCGACTGCGTGATGCAGATCCAAACCGTGCAGAGCATCCAGACGGCAAATACCACATACGGGTTAAGCAACCTGGATTTCAGATTGATGAATTGTGACGCCACAATATGCAAGAGTATGAGTTAGGTCCCGCAAAGATAGGTCTTTTCGCCTGAATAACAAACGAAATGCCGAAAAAACAGTTCTCCCGGAAGCTGCGGCGCCCCCTATTTTCCGGAAGCCACCAGCCCGTACAGCTCCGTGATGCGGCTGCACATCTCCTCCCACGAAAAGCGGCGGCGTTCCTCGACGCAGTTTTCCCGGAAGCGTTTCAGCGCATCGCCCTCGTACATGCGGTCCATCGCCGCGGCAACCCCCTCGGCCGTCGGAGGACAGACGTAGCCCACGCGCCCGTCGGGCACGATCTCGGCCAGTCCCCCGACTTTCGTGACGACCATCGGCACGCAGAACTGGTAGGCTATCTGCGTCACGCCGCTCTGCGTGGCGGTCTTGTAGGGCTGTACGACGAAATCGGCCGCCGAAAAGTAATATTTCACGTCGTCGTCGGGGATGAAGCGGTCGTGGAGCAGCACCTCGTCCTGCAATCCGTTGTCGGCGATCCGGTTCAGATACGGCTCCCGGGCGGTGTAGAACTCCCCCGCCACGATCAGCCGGCGGCCCTCGGTGCGGCCCGCGCGCCGGAGCTGCGCCCAGGCGTCGAGCAGCAGGTCAAGCCCCTTGTAATCGCGGATCAGCCCGAAGAAAAGCACGTAGCGGTTCGCAGGGTCCAGCCCCAGACGCACGCACGCCTCGGAGCGTTCGACCCGCTCGCCGAAGTTCTCGAACAGCGGGTGCGGCGAAAACAGGGCCGGAGCGTCGCTGTACGCGCGAAGCTCGCTGTGCACCTGCTCGGACATGTAGACGAAGCCGTCCACCGAATGCAGGTAGTAGCGGTTGAAGGGTTTGTCGGTCAGGTGGTGTTCGTGCGGCTCGACGTTGTCAATCTGGCACAGCACCTTCGTATGGCCGTTGCCGCGGGCGATGCGGGCAATGGTCCCGAAACAGGGGGCCATGAAGGGCGTCCAGTACTTCATCAGCACGAAATCGGGACGCTCGCGGCGTATCCGGCGGCCGACGCGCACCCAGTTCAGCGGATTCATCGTATTGACGCAGCGGCAGATGCGGAGGTCCGCAGGCGGAGGCGTCGCAACCGTCTGGCTCTCGCCGGGAAACAGCAGCGAGGGATATTGCAGCGTGAAGGTCTTGATGTCGACCTCGTCGCCCCGCCGCTGGAACGTGCGGGCCATGATCTCCATGATCGAGGCCAGCCCCCCGCGGTAGGGATGGGCAGGTCCTAAAATCGTTATTTTCATCGTATCAGAGCATTCCGGCGATTTCATGCCGTTCATCCGATCCGGCAACCCGACGCCTGCGGCCTCCGGCCGCATCGGCAGACCCGCCCCGCCCCGAATCCCTCCCCCGGGAGGAACTCATGCGCCGGCCGGGGTTTGCACAGGTTCCCGCGAATGATTCAGGTACAAAGATAACCGAAAAAACGGGACCCCGGCAAAAGGATTCCGTTTTTTGCGTCAGAAGTGCTTTCCGCCGCGCGAACCGCTATTCGCCGCCGCCGGAATGGTTGAAACTCTTCGACGTATGCTTGCTGCCGGCGGCCGATTGCAGCGCGAGGTACTCCTCGCCGTAGTCGATCAGGTTCTGCAACTCGGTGCGGAAGGTGTCGAGATGCCCCTCCTCCTCGACGATGATGTCCTGAAACATCTTGTGCGTTACGGCGTCCTTGTTCTCCGAGGCGATGCGCGAGGCTTCGTTGTAGCTGTCGATCGTACTCTGCTCCAGCTGCATGGCCATGCGCAGCATCTCCTTCACGTCGGTGACCTGCCGGGTGCGGAACGAGGCGTTCATGTCCACGTCGCCCTGCAGGAACAGGATGCGGTCGGAGAACTCCTCGATGTGGCGCATCTCGGCAATCGAAATCTCGCGCATGATCTTCGAGAGATACTGGTAGCGGTCGTCCTCGAAATGAGTGTGGAAATACATGTACTGCAACGAAGTGGCGATCTCCTTGCCCACGGCATCGTTCAGCAGGTCGATGCTTACCTGATACTTGTTTTTCGCTTGTGTTTTGGTTGCGCTCTCCATAATGAAAAAAGGTTTTGCAGCCGTAAACTGCAAAACCCGTTCCACAAGCGCCCTGCGAAGCGTTCCCCGCAGGCCTATTTCCATTCGATAGAGGCACGCACGGCAGCCGCAGCGCCGTCGGCCGAAATTTCGAACAGCGCCGAACGCCCGCGCAACTCGCACCCCACCGTCAGCGTCTGCCCGAAGCGGCACTCTTTCAGGAAATGAATGTCCAGCCGCACCGGAGCCTCCTGCGTCAGCATGTCGACGGGCAGCATGTCGAGCATCATTTCGATATAGCGCATCGTGTTGACGTGGCGGTTGAAGTCGATGTCGCTGTAAACCACGCGGTGTTCGGCCGTCGCGGTAGGGCTTACCGCACGGATCTTGCGCGGCTTGTCCGTCGGGGGCGCGGCATCGACGATGGCGTCGGCATGCGCGTCGCCCACCCACGAGAGGTCGATCGCCGAACGGCTCTGCAGGTCGATCATCGCCCACTGCGTCACGGCGCGGCCGAATTCGCGGCCTGCAGCATCGGTCAGCGTGAAGTTTCGCGTCGAGAGCACCCGGCCGTAATCGCTGATCCACGTAGCCACGGTGTAGTCGGTGTACTGCGTGGGCTGGCAGTCGAATTCGACGGCCATGCGCGAAAGCACCCACGAATGGTTGTCGGCATTCAGCGCATCGACTCCGAACCCCTTGCCGTGGGCGTCGATGCCCGCGGTGTTGAGTATCGAGCCGCCCAGCGAAGGGATTGTCGCCCGCAGCGTGAAATCCACGTCCTGCGGTTCAACCCGGTAATTATAGCGAGATTTTTCAGCCATTGCATTGAATTTTACGGTTATGCAGGCAAAGATACGATTTTTTTTGTATTTTTGTTTTTGATGTTAACCCTTAAACCTGTTAGTTATGGAAGTGAAAAAACTCGATTTCGGAGAAACCCTCAAGGATTCCGTCGCCATCGGCGTAAAGAACGCACCTTCGGTGATCGCAGCAGTGGCCTTATGGCTCATTACGATCTGGATACCTTATCTCAATGTGGGTACCACAATCGCCATCACCTTACTGCCCACACAGTTGGCCAAGGGTGAGATTGTCAATCCCCTGGGCATTTTCGACAGCAAATACCGCCGCTACATGGGCGAGTTCTTCATCACGATGGGCCTGATGGTTTTCCCGATTTTCATCGGCGTGCTCTTCATGGTCATCCCGGGCATCGTGCTCTCGATCGCATGGACGCTCTCCTACTATTTCCTCATCGAAAAGGGCAAAAATCCGATACAGGCCATCAAGGCTTCGAACGACGCCACCTACGGCAGCAAATGGACCATGTTCTTCGTGTCGCTGGTCGTCGGCGTGCTGTTCGGCATCGTATTCGGCATTTTCCAGGCCATCTGCAACGCGATCGGCATCGGCTTCATCACGTTCGTCGTCATGTTCATCCTCTACGTGCTGGCCATCTCGATCTCAATGTCCATCAGCGCTTCATTCTGGAAACAGCTGAAAGACAACGTGGAGTAAACGCTCCGGAAACGATCCGAAGGACGGCACAGGCGGCCGTCCTTTTTTGTCCGCCGCGAAAAATTTTATCGAAAAACGATAAATATTATTTGTTTTTCGAAAATTAATTCTATCTTTGCAACTGTAAAACCAAAATAGTCACACATGCAGAACAAAAAATCGCTCCTGCAACGCCTGCTGGTCATTTACATTACGTTTTTCATCGTACTCGTGGCAAGCATCGCCCACGGAATCCTGCCCAATTTCTCGCGGGGCGCGGCGGAAGGCGTGGAACTCGGTAACGACATCGCCGAAAAGTGGAAATCCGGCGTGCCGCGCATGATCTACATGCTGGGCGACATCCGGGTGACGGGACAGCCCGAAACGGCCGTCGAAATCGCCGCGGCGCCGGGCGTGGAAATCAAAGCCAACGTCCGCAAACTCGCCCTGGTCGTCGAGCAGAACGCCCCGGGCACATCCCCGCTGGGGCTGGCATTCCGTTCGATCGGCGGCAGCGCATGGCTCTATGCGCTGGTCCTGCTCTGCCCGCTTCTCTATCTGGCCATCATCGTACTGATGTTCGTGATCATCCACTCGCTGCGCCGCTCGATCCGCGAAGAGCGCACGCTCGACAAACGCAACGTCTGGTATCTGCGCGCAATCGGCATGCTGACGATCGTCACCGAACTGATCAGCGACACCGTGGACTGGGTGATGAACAGCCGCGCCGCCGAACTGCTCGCCGGAAGCGGATACACCGTCGACGCGGGTTTCCACGTCTCCTACGCAATGATCATCATGGGTATCCTGATCCTTTTCGCCGCCGAGGTCTTCGCCATCGGCCAGAATTTGAGCGAGGAGCAGAAACTGACCATCTAAAACAGACGACATGAGAGAAATGCAAACGATAAAAGGGGGGGGGACGACTTTATGGCGATAATCATAAACATAGACGTAATGATGGCCAAACGCAAGATGTCGCTCGGCGAACTGGCCGAACGGGTCGACATCACGCCCGCCAACCTCTCGATCCTCAAGAACGGGAAGGCCAAGGCCATCCGGTTTTCCACGCTCGAAGCGATCTGCCGCGAGCTGGACTGCCAGCCGGGTGATATCATCGAATACCGCCCCGAAGAGACACAGAAACAATAAACCTTATACCACAAATGCCCATGAAAAAATTATTGATGCTGGCCGTCGCGGCGTTCGCCGCCGGCAGCGCCGCGGCACAGATGAACCAGCCGATCCCGGCCGATCCGGAGGTCCGCACCGGGAAACTGGAAAACGGAATGACCTACTACATCCGCCACAACGAAAAGCCGAAAGGCCAGGCTGATTTCTACATCCTCCACGATGTGGGAGCCATCCAGGAGAACGATTCGCAGCAGGGCCTCGCCCACTTCCTGGAACACATGGCCTTCAACGGAACCAAGAACCTCCCGGGCAAACAGCTCACGGAGTATCTGGAGACCGTGGGCGTGAAATTCGGCGCCAACCTCAATGCCGGCACGAGCTGGGATTACACGTGCTACAACATGAAGGACGTGCCGACCTCGCGCGAGGGAATCATCGACTCGGCGCTGCTGATCCTGCACGACTGGTCGCACTTCATCGCGCTGGAGCCGTCGGAAATCGACTCGGAGCGCGGCGTGATCATGGAGGAGCTGCGCACGCGCGACGGCGCGTCGTGGCGTTCGACGATGAAGCTGTTGCAGGCGCTGGGCAAAGGCACGAAATACGAGCGCCGCAACCTGATCGGCTACCTCGACGGACTGAAGAACTTCCGGCACAAGGAGCTGGAGGATTTCTACAAACAATGGTACCGTCCGGACTACCAGGCCGTAATCGTGGTCGGCGACATCGACGTGGATGCCATCGAATCGAAGATCAAGACGCTGATGGCCGACATTCCGGCTCCCGCCGCCGGCGCATTGCAGAAGGAGACCATCGAGGTTCCCGACAACGAGGAGCCGATCGTCAGCATCTACACCGATCCCGAAATGCAGGGTACGAAGGTGCAGCTCTTCATCAAGCGCCCGGCGCTTCCCGAACAGCTCGCCAACACGGTGCTGGCCGAGGCCAACAACGTGATCGAGGCCTACATGACCACGATGGAGAACGCCCGCCTGCAGGAGATCGCCATGCAGCCCGACGCGCCGTTCCTCGGCGCCGGCATGGGCACGGGCGACGTGATCGGCATCATCCCGACGCTCGACGCCACGGTATTCGTGGCCATGACCGAGGACGGCAAGCTGGCCCGCGGCTTCGAGACCCTCTATACCGAAATGGAGAAGGTGCGCCGCTACGGATTCACGCAGGGCGAGTTCGAACGCGCCCAGGAGAACCTGATGCGTCAGGCCGAACGCTCGTACGCCAACCGCAACGACCGCCGCAACAACGAATTCGTGCAGACCTATCTGAACAACTACCAGAAAAACCAGCCGATGCCCGATGCCGAGACCGAATGGCAGCTCGACAGCATGCTGATCAAGATGCTCAACGTGGATGCCGTCAACGCCTTCGCGAAGCAGACCATTCTCCCGACGAATCAGGTGATCGTGATCAACGCTCCCGAGAAGGAAGGCGTCGCAACGCCCACCGCCGAGGAGATTCTCGCCATCCGCGACAAGGTGGCCGCATCGGAGGTCACGGCCTATGAGGACAACGTGGTCAAGGAGCCGCTGATCGCAGAAGGGACCGTGCTCAAAGGCTCGCCCGTGAAGAAGACGGTCGAGGACAAACAGCTCGGAACGACGGAATGGACGCTGGCCAACGGTGCGAAGGTCGTCGTGAAACCCACGACCTTCAAGGCCGACGAAGTGCGCCTGGGCGTAGTCGGCAAGGGCGGCCTGTCGCTGCTCTCGGACGAGGAGTACTACATGGGCGAAATGATGCCCGCCGTGAACTCGATGTCGGGCGTCGGCAAATTCTCGGCCACGGAACTCAAGAAACAGCTTTCGGGCAAAACGGCCTCGGTGCAGCCCTCGGTGGAGAACTACACCAGCGCCATGGGCGGCGTCTGCTCGCCCAAGGACATCGAGACGATGCTCCAGCTGCTCTACCTCAATTTCACGCAGCCCCGGTTCAACAAGGACGACGTGGACAATCTCACGAAGATGCTCCTCGCCCAGCTCGCCAATGCCAAGTCGAATCCCGACTTCCTGATGCAGGAGAAGGTGGCCGACGTGACCTACGGCCACAATCCCCGCCGTCAGATGATCTCGACGGAGATCGTCAATAAGTTCGACTTCGAACAGCTGCCCGGCATTTACGCCAAGCTCTACCCCGGAGCCAACGGCTTCGTCTTCACGTTCGTGGGCAACATCGACCCCGAAACGCTGAAACCCCTCGTGGAGAAATACATCGGTTCGATCCCCGCCGCCCGCAAACCGATCAATTACGTCGACGACAAGGCCTATCCGGTGAAAGGCGAGGTTACGGAGGAGTTCACGGCTCCGATGCAGCAGCCGAAGGTCTCGGTCAACTACCATTTCTCGGGTGAGATGCCCTACACGCTCAAAAACAAAATGGCCCTGACGTTCCTGACGCAGGCGCTCAATTCGCGCTATCTCGTTTCGATCCGCGAGGAGAAGGGCGGAACCTACGGCGTGCGCGTCCAGGGTTCGACGAAGTACATCCCCCGCGAGACTTACAGCATGACCATTTCGTTCGACACCAACGAGGAGATGGCCGACGAACTGCGCGAGATCGTGATGAAGGAGATCGAGGAGATCGCAGCCAACGGTCCCAAGAGCGAGGACATCGAGAAACACCGCGAATTCATGCTCAAGAGCTGGAAGAACAGCCTCGAACAGAACGGCGCATGGATGAACTACATCCAGATCAAATACGGCTCGGGCCTGAACTACATCGCCGACCACGAACAGGCGATCCGCGACCTGACCAACGCCGACGTGCAGGCGCTCGCCAAGAAGATCCTTGCGGACGGAAACCTCGTGAAGGTCGTCATGCGCCCGTCGAAGTAAGCACCAAAACAAACGATTTTTCAAAACAACAGAACAAGGCAGTCACCCGGTTGACTGCCTTTTCTTTTTCCGAACGGGCTGAAAATGGTTAACTTTGTACCGTTAATTACCAAATTCATCATGCAAAAAAGTATTCGGCTGGTCTCCGGCCTCTATCTCAAACTGTCGCTGCTGACCGTCGCCGTCGGCCTCGTGCTGCGCGTCGTACTGCTTTTCAACGAGCAGACCACCTCACTCGCCTTCTCATTCGGCGAATGGTGCGAAGTCTTCCTGCTGGGCGCCGTGAACGATTTCTGCGCCGCGACGGCGGGATTCATTTTCCTCTGGCTCTTCATGTTGAGCGTTTCGCGCACCAAGTACAAAAAGCCGTGGGGCTACATCCTCCTCGCCCTGCTCGTGGCGGCGTTCTGCTACGTGGCGTTCTTCAACACGATCTTCGACGAATACGGAAGCGTCGCGCCGCGAATCGCCCTCTATGTGCTGGGCTACTGGGCCGGCAGCTTCGCACTGCGGCTTTTCCTGCCCGGATTCCGCAGCCACTGGACCACGGTGTGGTTCGCCCTCTTCATCGTCGTCTACGTGGGCGCCATCATCTTCAACGGCATCAGCGAATATTTCTTCTGGAGCGAATTCGGCGTCCGCTACAACTTCATCGCCGTCGATTACCTGGTCTACACCAACGAGGTGGTGGGCAACATCATGGAGTCCTACCCCGTCATTCCGATGACGCTGGGCATCGTCGTCGTGACGCTGCTCGTGACGTGGTACTTCTTCCGCAGCGAACTCGTGCAGACCGAATGCCTGAAAGGCTGGAGGTGGAAAGCCGTAATCGGACCGGCCTACGTCGCGGCGCTGTTCGCCGCGATCGGGCTGCTGAACTTCAACACCCGCTTCCAGGACAGCGACAACGTCTACGTCAACGAATTGCAGGCCAACGGACTCTACAAGTTCTACGACGCCTTCGTCAAGAACACGCTCGACTACGAACAGTTCTACCTCACGCGTCCCGAAGCCGAGGCCGAAGCCTTCGTGCACGGGGTCTACCAAAGCACGGGCGACAACCTGCACGCCGTGCGCGCCGAAGGGGAGGAGATCCGCCGCAACATCGTGCTGATCACCATGGAGAGCATGAGCGCCTCGTACATGGAGCGGTTCGGCAACACGGAACGGATCACGCCCGCACTCGACTCGCTTTACAAACTGGGACTGGCGTTCGACCGCGTATACGCCACGGGCAACCGCACGGTGCGCGGCCTGGAGGCCGTGACGCTCTCGCTGCCGCCCTGCCCGGGCCAGAGCATCATCAAGCGTCCGAACAACGCCGGAATGCACTCCACAGGAGCCTTGCTGCGCGACAAGGGATACAACGTGACCTATTTCTACGGCGGCAACAGCTATTTCGACAACATGGAGACCTTCTTCTCGGGCAACGGATACGACATCGTCGACCAGAAAAGCTACAAGCCCGAAGAGATCACCTTCGCCAACATCTGGGGTGTCTGCGACGAAGACGCCTACCGGAAGGTCATCCGCACGCTCAACGAGGAGACCCGCAGCGGCAAGCCGTTCTTCGCCCACGTGATGACCGTCAGCAACCACCGCCCCTTCACCTACCCCGCCGGACGAATCCGCATTCCCAACGATTCGAAGAGCCGCGCCGGAGGCGTGCTTTACAGCGACTATTCGCTGGGACGGTTCTTCGCCGAAGCAGCCAGGCAGCCGTGGTTCGAAAACACGATCTTCCTCGTCACGGCCGATCACTGCGCTTCGAGCGCCGGCCGCACCGAGATTCCGTTGCAGAAATACCACATCCCGGCGCTGATCCTTGCCCCCGGGCTTATCGAACCCGGAGTGGTCGACGGCATCGTCTCGCAGATCGACCTGATGCCCACCCTGCTGTCGCTGCTCAACATGAGCTACGACTCGCATTTCTACGGCCGCAGCATCTTCGACCCGGCATATGTCAACCGCGCGTTCATCGCCACCTATCAGGACCTCGGCTACCTCGAAGGCGACACCTTCACGATTCTGTCGCCCGTGCGCCGCTTCGAGCAGTACCGCGTGGTTCCCACCGAGGAGAATCCCCACCACCTCGAAGCGATGGAGCGGAAGGACGCCGTGCAGGTCGACCGCGCGATCGGCTACTACCAGACCTCCTGCAAATGGAACAAGCGGTAGCGCTGCCGCCGCGGCACAAAAAAACTGCGACCCCATCGGGGCCGCAGTTTTTTATTGCTCAAACGCGGGATCAGTCACCCTCGTAATCGTCGCCGCCGTTCTTCACGGGAGGCGTCAGCGACGAGGCGGGCGTATTGGCCCTGATCCACTCCTCGGAAAGCAGCGACTCGGGCGGGAAGCCGAGGTCCTCGATACGGCTCACCGAGATCTGGTACTGCGCCCAGTCCTCCGAACCTCCCGTGAAATCGCTCTTCTTCGCATAGATGCCGTAGATGCCCAGCACCGTACCCTCCGTGCCGTCCTTCGGGATGGGCTTCATGGCGAACTGGCTGTAACCGCTCGTACGGATGCCGTAAACGCCCGGGTCCGAAGTGTACTCCGCCGCATCGTTGTAGCTCATCAGCACCGAACCGTAGAGACGGATATTCTGCTCGCTGTTGTTGTAGGCCCAGCGATACCACGCGCCGAAGATGGGCGTTCCCCAGTCGGTCACGATCCAGCTCGGATAGGGATTCGCATTTCCGCCGTTTTTGAGGTTCGGAGGCGTCACGCCGTCCTGATTCTTCACACCCGCATAGCGGATCTTGATCTTGTTGAAACGCACCAGCCGGCCCAGATCGGCCTCGCCGAGCGACGTGTAGTTCGAACCGTCGACCTCCTTGATGTCCGAGTCGTCGAGCGTCGTGTATTCGCCGCGGAAGACGTTCAGGGCGGCGACCTTCGGGTTGTCGAGGTTCGAGTTGGCGTAGAACTTGTGGTTGCCGGCCGTGTTGATGCCGTCCGAGGGAGCGCCTCCGATCGAAAGCATCATGCGATAGTTACCCAGATAGAGACCGTCGAGACGCACGTAGACCCACTGGCTCTTGATCGGCTTCGAAGCCAGGTCGAGCAGGAAGTCGAGATAAAGGCCGTTGTAGAGCTTCAGCTCGATACCGGCCGTGCCGTCGTAGATATAGAGCGACTTGTAGATGTTGCCCTGACGGTCGCTGCTGATCACCTTGCCCTTGATGTAGTATTTCGAAGCCTCGGGCCACTCCATGAGGCCGTCGAACTTGGCCTCCTCGGACGTGCGGGTTCCGAACTTGAGGGTCTTGGTCGTGGAGAAATTGTCGTTGGTTCCCGTATTGGAGATCGGACCAAATTTTTCCTTCACTTCGGCAATGGTGATCCGAGTAAGCCCCATTGCGGCCATATCGTCGTCCACATAGAGTTTCTGCGGAGCCGGAGTGTCGAAATCGTTGTAGCAGCTCACGGCCACCAGACCGACGAGAGCCGCCAATGCTATTTTAAGACTTTTCATAAATTATGCTTTGCGCGATTAGAAACGGAAATAGACATTCAGGTAATAGGTCGTACCGAACAGGTAGAAATACTTCGAGGGGAAGCGGCCGTAAATCTGCTCGCCGCCCTCGCCGCGGACCTTGCTCATACGCATCTGCTCGTAACCGCCCGTGCGGATGTCCTGATCGTTGAGGATGTTCTTCACCTCGAGGCTGAAGCCCAGCATGTAGACCCGGTGGATATACCAGTTCTTGCCGATATTGGCGCTCAACGTATATGCGCTGTCAAACTTCTCCTGCTTGCGGAGGGTCTTGATCGACGAGAGGGCCGATGCCTTCTGCGCATTGGTGGCCGTATTGGAAGTCAGCACATTCGTATAATACTTAATGGCGGTAGCCGTACGGTACATCGGGTTCATCGAAAGATAGATGTTGTCGTAGTAGTTGAAGTTCACACCGGCGAACCAGTTGCGCGGTCCGCGGTAGTCGAGACCGATGTTGAAAGCCAGCTGCGGCGAGCTTTCCACATGATAACCGTCCCAGTTGACCTTATCTTTCAGTACGATCTTGTCCACGTTGTCAACCGTCTGCACGAAGTTGGGATTCGACGTATAGGTATAGTCGCCCCAGCTCAAGGCACCCACGACCGAGAGGCCGTTCCATACGGGAACCGAAAGGCCCAACTCAACGCCGTAGTAGCGTTTGTCGATGCCGCTCATGGCGAAGTTGGTGAACGAACTGCGGGTATCGTCGTAGAACGAGATGACCTTCGACTGGTCCTCGATCGTCGTATAGTATCCCGAAAGACGCGCCTTGATATAGGGCAGGTTGAGGTTGTAGGTGAGGTCTGCGCCGAACACCTTCTCGGCCTTCAGCCCCGGCGTGGTCGTGTTGCGCGTACGGGGCGACACGAATGCCGTCGCGAACTTGGGCGCCTGCTGCATGTAAGCCACATTGGCCTCGATCGAATGCGCTCCCGAGAACTTGTAGCCCAGCGAAAGTTTCGCATCGTAGGTCAGGTAGTCGAGTTTCTTCGAATCGCCTTTCGAATCGTTGGGGAACAATCCCTTGCGCCACATGCCCTCGCGGTACATGTTCGAGTAGCCGACCGATCCGGAGACGCCCAGCGAGAAACCGCCGATGCCCCACGTGTAGTTGGCCCAGGCATTGGTTTCGAGCAGGTGCGCCCGGTAGTAGTAACCGTACTTGTCGCCGACACGGGCAATGCGGGCGTGCCCCGTAGCCCAGTAGTAATCCAGGTCGTTCTGGTAAGCCTCGGCGCTGGCCATGTCGCGCTCGGCGAACTTGTCGATGTCATACCAATAGTCGCCGCCCAGCAGGTCCTTGATCTCCGAGTAGTAATTCGTGCGGTTGACGCGCAGGTTGGCGCCGCCGACGATGCGCATGTTGTGGCGCATGTTATGCTGCACGTTGACCGCCAGGTTGTAGTCCAGCTGGTCGGTGTGACGCTCCTCGATCATGTAGTTCGAACGACTGTTATTACCCATCAGTTTGGACAGCACCGGATCGGTGTCGATATTCCGCATATTCGTCTGGAAGAAATCGTCGTAGTCGAGCATACCGTCCCACACGCCTTTCGCTATGGCGCCATCCATCGCGTAAAAATAGATCGTCTCGTCGGTGGTTATGCCCGGCACGATCTGCGTCTTATCCGAATTCGGCATATAGCGGTAGTAGTCGCCGCGGGGGTCCGCTCCGGCGTTCCACGTCAGGGCCGAATAGCCGTTCCTGCCGAAACGCAGCGACGTGGCGGCGTTCAGACGCGTGTTCTCCGACATGTCCCACGTATAGTTCAACATCACGATCGGCTCGTGGGTGTTGCGCACGCGCGAGTTGCGGAGCTTGCCGGCCTGGTAACCCACATTGGGGTTGTAGTAGTTGTTGCCGAACAGAGCGTAAGCCTCGTCGGTCGAAGCCTGCTGCGCGCCGCGCTCCGAAGGCGAAGCCAGCAGCGTCAGCGCAAGGCGGTGGTTCTGTCCGAAAAGCTTCTCGGCCGAAGCGAAATAGGAATAGGAGTTGTAGTAAACGCCGTCCACATAGCCGTTGCCGCCCTGGCGGGTTCCCACCGAGAAGGCGTACGACCAGCCGTTGTCCAACTGTCCCGAGCCGTAGGAAACCATCGCACGGAAACGGTACATCTGGTTGCCGTTCGACACGCTCACGCGGAATCCCTTGCGCATCTGCGAGGCGCGGGCGTTGACGTTGGTCATGCCGCCGATGCCGCCGATGCCGAAATCCGACGCTTCGAGGCCCGTGTAGTTCTCCTGGTTACGCGTCGCGTCGTTCAGTCCGCTCCACAGCGACCAGGGACCGTAGCCCGTCATGGCGTCGTTGAAGCGGATGCCGTTCAGGTAGATGTCCGAGTACTGCGAATCGTAGCCGCGGACGTTGAAACGCATCTCGCTGAAACGGTACGATGCGATGTTGTTGAAGAGGTCCTTCGACGAAGAGAGCGACGAAGGCAGCGCCTGCGTGTCCGACGACGAGGAGTCGCTGTCGAATTCGGCGAAAACGGCGTCGTCCAGAACCGCACTCTGCCCCGACGGCACGATGATCACCGACTTGAGGTCCTGCACATGCTCATTGCCCACGCGGACCATCAGGTTGAGATCCTCGAAGTCGGGCGTAGAGAAGAGCACCGTATAGCTGCCCGCAGGAAGATTCTCGAAGATGAAGTTGCCGTCCTTGTCGGTCATGGCCGTCAGACCCAGCGATTCGATCTTCACCTGTACATTGCTCAAGGCCACGCGACCGTTGCGCGAAACCACCTTACCGCGGATGCCTCCGTCCTGCGCATAGGACGTGAAGGTCACGGCGGCGAGCATCAGAATAAGTAGAACTTTGAGTTTCATACAAATATTTTAGAGTGTTTATTTGGCGATGTAGATATATACGGGGAAGTGGTCGCTGAAACCGCCCTGGAAATCGTTGCCCACGAACGTACGCAGCGGATAGCCCTTGTACTGGCCCTCCTTCTGGATCATGTAGGGACGGCGGAAGATGCCGCCGTAGAACTTCGAGTTGCCGGCGGGCTGGATTTTCAGACTGCCCGTGGAACCGGTGGCGAGGTTCTCCGAAACGATGATGTTGTCGAACAGGTTCCACTCGTCGCGGTAAGCCAGCGTGCCGTAACCCGCTTTCAGCAGGCCGATGAAGGGGTTGAACATGTCGCCCTTGCCGACCTCCTTGATCTTGCCCTTGGCGTTGAGGCCCTCGACGATGCTGTCATCCGTGGCATCGTCGTTCAGGTCGCCCATGACGACCACCTTCGTGGCCGGGTTGGCGGCGGTCACCGAGTCGACGATGTGCTTCACCTGCTTGGCGGCAGCCAGACGCTTGGGGGCCGAAGCCTCCTTGCCGCCCAGACGCGAAGGCCAGTGGCTCACGAGGAAGAAGAACGGCTCGCTGTCGATCGTGCCCCACATCGTGACGAAATCACGCGTCCTGAAGTTGGGCAGTTCCGGCATCTTGAACGGAATGGCGGCGCTTCCCTCCAGCTTGAAAACGTCGGGACGGTAGTAGAACGCCACGTCGACGCCGCGTGCGTCGGGCGAATCGTAATGCACGATGCGGTAGTTGCCGGGCGCGAGTTTCGGCTGCGCGATCACATCCTCCATCACCGAGCGGTTCTCGATCTCCGAAACGCCGATCACCACGGGATAATCCTTATCCTCGGCGGCGATGTCGAACAACACCCGTTCGAGGTTCCCGATTTTCCTGGTGTACTTGGCCGAGTTCCACTTCTTGGGTCCTTCGGGCGTGAACTCCTCATCGAGGACGCCGGGATCGTGAATGGTGTCGAACAGGTTCTCGAAGTTGTAGAAGACCACTTTGTAGGGCTTCTGCGCGAAGCATGCCACCGCGATCAGCGAGGCAAACAGTCCTGTCAAAAAGATTCTCTTCATAAACGATTTTTGTTGTTAAGGTTCAATTCATTGTATCATAATCCCTACCAGTCGGCGAGGTTCTTCTGGCTTTTCACCGCATCGGCCACGGCCGGGTCGAGGTTGCGGAAGAACTTGAAGCCCGTCAGCTCCTCGATCTCCTTCACCGAACGGACAGCCGATTCGATCGACGTGGCAGCTCCGGCGTCATCGTTGGTGAACACGAAGCCGATGGCTTTCAGTTCATCCGCCTTGAATTGAGAGATCTGCCGGTTCTGGTTGCCCCGCTGGCACAGCAGCACTTTCCAGCAATGCGACGGCACGGCGATCGGTCCGTTGGCATTGTCGATGGTCTTCGTGCTCTTGAAAGCGGCTCCCGTCACCACATAGAGCGTATCGTAGGTCTGCAAGCCTCCCCAGCCACGGACTTTGCCCTCCAGCGAGGCCCAGATATTCTTATTCAGCGTGCTGTTCTGGGGCATCATGTTGGTGCCGTAGTAAGTCATCCGGTTCGGCTCGTAATTGTTGTAACGCGAAGCCTGCGGAAGCATGTGCCCGCGGTCGTAACCCTTTGCACCGTAACCGCGGCCGTTGCCGCCTGTCCCGATGTATTGCTGGTCGCGGGTGGGAATCACGGGCAGCTGGTCATTGGGATCGTAATTGAAATCGTTGACCCGGCTCAAAACGGGCGTTTCGTAGACCTTCTTGAAGATCGGATAAGCCACCCAATGCGAAATATGCCGGTCGACATCGTAGCATACCGAATAGTTGCGCAGTTTTCCGCCCGGAAAGAACTGATTGCTCACAAACGTCGCATAATAGGTCTTATAGATATAAGCGTCGTCGGAACGATATTCGGGCTGCTCGCCCCACGAACGGTCGTAGTCGATGAAGCCCGCGGCCCTCTGCGTCAGCGTCAGGGAGGTGGAATAACCGTTGGTATAGGTTACGTCGATCCGCGCCGTGCGGTCGTCGTCGGAATTGTTTTTGTCCAAATAGAGGTAGGCCGGGTCCCCGACGTTTCCGCCGGCGGAGGATACCTGCTTATTCAAATCGAACGAACACCACTCCGCATCCCCGCCCTGCGAGACGATCGTCGCCTCGAAGGTGATGCCCGACGGGCCTTGGGTCGAAATCTTGTTCGTTGTGGTTGAACTGCTCACGGTCTCTGCAACGAGCGTCGCGAGGGACTCCTTGTCGCCCCCGTCGTCCTTGTCGCCGCATCCCGCAAACAGGACAAGCATCGCCGACATCGTCACGAGCAGCATGCCTATCTGTTTAATTTTCAACATCATTCAGAATAAAGTATAACATTTGGTCCGCAGACCCATTTAGAAACCAAACTCTTGACGGGGAGTTATCCCCGCCAAGAGTGGTTGGTTTTACAAGTCGGTTTCCTCGACTATTTTTTATAGGTAATCGTCATCTTCTGGATACGAGTCTGCACATACTTGCCACCAACCTGTTCCGGATTGGAGGTAAATACAAGATTGCTCGAACTGCCGGTCCACGTCGTACCGGTATAAGTTCCATCGGTAACTATCAGATTATTATAACCGTCTACCATTGTGTACTCTACATTGGTAATCGTAGCACCTGTAATCGTAAGCGTATTGGCAGCATACATTCTGACAGCTGTACCGGAAGTATAATATTTCGGAGGATTATTACCGGTAGATTTAGCAAAAGTCAGTGTCAACGGAGATTCGGTAACAGTAGTAACATCTACCCCATTAGCATATCCTTTGGCCGAGAAATCAATTTCGACCGTACCTCCATCACCGCTCACAGGCGCAGCCTGCTTCAGTTCAACCGTATCCTCACCGCCATTGGCGCCCTTGGCTTTCAACGTAGCCGAAAAAGCAATCGTACCCGTATTGTTGCCGACAGCCTTGATAACGACCTGCGAGGTCGTATTGCTGACAACTGCAAATTTAGTGGCATCCGTACCGGTGATTTCAAACGTTACCGCACCTGCGGCTGCATTTGCCGTATATTTGAGCGTCTGCTCTGCAGGACTCGTAGCAGCAAACTGCGTCGGCTGATCCGTGAAAGTCACAGAGGGTACAGAGGCATTTGCCGAAACCTTAACAGCCAGCGTCGTCAAATATTTCGAGCCGTCCTTGGCCGTCGTTGCGCCGATAAACCAGCCTTCGACATCAATCGTCTGGCCGTTGAACGAAGCGACGTTCAGGTCGGCATTCGGATAGGAAATCGAACCGATAACCTCCGTACCATCGAGGGCCACATTGTAATAGTTGCCGTCAACGGTCAGTTTTCCCGTATATTTCACATACTTCATAACGGGCGAATTGAACAGAGCCGTTACGGCCGCGCCGTCGAGCACCGTTGCCGTCTGGGGCTTTACTGTACCTGTGCCGTTCGCAGCGACAGTCAGTCCTTCGGGCGAGAACTGCAGCATGCCGTTCTTCGATTCAACCGTACCGGTCACCGTCACTTTCGCTCCTACGGCAGGAATAGTAATAGTCGCACCCTTGATGAACTGATAAACGAGCATCTGACCCGTTGCGTCCTCCATCACGAAGCCGCTCTCGTAGTTAGCCGCCACGATTGCATTCTCAACCTTGTATTTTCCTGCCTCGGTAATACCTGCGATCGTCGAGGTCACAGGACCGGCCTCCGTAAACAGGTCGTTCGTCAAACCAGCTACGTCCTTCGCATTGCGGGGAGCAACCTGGCCGACACCGTTGTAAATGGAGACAAGGCCGCAAACATAACCCGACTTGGCGGGAACTTCCGCGGTCTTGGCCCAATCGTTGGTTTTGTAGATCGAAATATCCAGCGAGCCGCCGGTTTTCGTCTCGAATTTGGTCGTCGTGTAGCTGGAAGTACCCTGATAGAACTTGCCGCCGCGTGCGGATGCAATCGGCTGTACGTCGTTCACCTTCACATACTGCGACTCATAGGTAGCCAGATCGGCTGCGGGGACCACGATAGGCTGAACGTCTACCGTGTAACCTTCAACAGCCGAGAACGATACGGACGAACCATCGAGGTCGATCTGGAGCACGCCATAGGAAAGAGCGGCTTTCGCTCCCTTGATGGAGCCGGTGATAACCTGCCCTACGGGGAATTTGTAGCCGGAAGCCGGGAAGCGGACAATGATACCCGCGCCTGCCTCGGTCGAATTGTCCACGACAACACAGTTGCGGTTGCCTGCGAAACCGCCGGCCTCGACATTGGAAACGACGATACCCGTAAGCGTCAGATCCTCCGAAATGGTGACACCGGGGTCAGCAGCAATGGCTGCCATCTTCGTGCGAATCTCCTTCACGTTGGTTTCGACGTCCGTCGAGCCGCCTTCGTTCTGTACGACCGTGATCGTAGCCTCGTCCGTAAGCGGGAAGCCCTCGACCGTGGAGCTGGCGGTCAGAACAAGGATTGCGCTGCGCTCTCCCGAAGCCTGACCCAGCGTGAAGGTAAGCTGCGTCGTACCGGTCTTGCCCGACATCGCGCTGGGAGTAACCCACTGCGAATCCCCGGGGTTCTTGAATGTCAGGGTCCAGTCGCCTTTCGAAACGACCTCGACCGTCTGTTCGAGCTTGCCGCCCTCGAGTTTCCCGGCGATAGTCACCGACTCGCCGCCGTTCACGGTAATTTCGGGCATGCCCGAATAACCGCCCTCTTCGTCATCGTCCGAACATGCGCTAAAAGCCGTCACGGCCAGCGCTGCACAGAACAATGTCTTCCAAAAATTTACTACTTTCATAGAGTTGAGTGTTAGTTAAAAAATGTATTGTTTGTAGCCAAAATTCTTTAAATTCACTACATAATGACAATATATTATGCCTCAAAGTTAAAATTATTTTCCGGACCTGCAAAGGTTTGTAACATTCTTTTAATAATCAGATCGGTCCGAATTGCAACCCTTTTCCGTCCGAACAGCAGTTCGCCGACGGGGACAGAAGACCCGGAACATGCGCTCGGGCATACTCCGGGTCAGCAGTATCCGCTCGATCAGCGTATTCTGTCGGCTGCGCGCACCAGCAGTTCGTCGCGGAAAATCGCACGGGCCGCCAAATAGGCAAACAGCAGGCAGACCAGAGGCAGCACAATGGCGGGCTTGAAGCCCTGCGTATGGAACGTCAGGTCGGAGAAGACCCGCCAGCTCAAAAAGTAATAGACGCCTTCCATCACCAGCGAGCCTAACAGCAGCACCATTTCCACCACACAGAGGCGTATTTGCAGCAAACGGCGACGGAACAGGAAAATCGTCACCAGCGGCAGCGCGCAGGCCAGCGCCAGCAGGATGCCCATATAGACGGTGGACTGGACAAGCTCCCCTTCGGCGGTTTTCAACCCGAAGGCGTAAAGCCCGAACTCGCCGGCGTCACCCGCAAACCACGCCAGCCCCGAAAAGAGCGTCACGGCCATAAGCGCCGCAATGATCAGCAAATAAAGCGTTTGGATTCGTTGTATCATCATTTACAAAGTTTTGTCGATCAGGTATTTGTTCCGCTCGGAAGACCCTCTGTTGATCAGCTCGCCCAAAAATCCGGCCAAAAACAGCTGAACGCCGAGAATTACGGCCAAAATCGCCAGATAAAACAGCGGCTGGTCCGTAACCGCCCGCAGGGGCAGGGCGTGGCTCTGCTTCCAAAGTTTCTCGGCGATGATCCACACCGTCGTGCCGCCGCCCATGAGGAACATCAGCGTTCCGAGGCTGCCGAAGAAGTACATCGGCGAACGCCCGAAATGCGTCATAAACAGCACCGTGATCAGGTCCAGATACCCTTTCACCGTGCGTTCGAGGCCGAATTTCGAACTGCCGTACTTGCGGGCGCGATGGTCGACGACCTTCTCGCCGATGCGGCCGAACCCGGCCTGCTTGGCCAGGAACGGAATGAAGCGGTGCATCTCGCCGTAGACCTCGATGGCCTTCACCACCTTGCGGCGGTAGGCTTTCAGCCCGCAGTTGAAATCGTGGAGCCGGATGCCCGACGCGGCCCGGGCCGTCCAGTTGAAGAATTTGCTGGGCCAGCGTTTGCCGATCGGGTCGTGGCGTTTCTTTTTCCACCCCGAGACCAGGTCGTAGCCCTCTTCGAGGATCATGCGGCGCAGTTCGGGGATTTCGTCGGGCGAATCCTGCAAGTCGGCGTCCATCGTAATGACGACCTCGCCTTCCGCAGCCGCGAATCCGCAGTAGAGGGCCGCGGACTTGCCGTAGTTGCGCGCGAAACCGATGCCCCGGATGGCCGGATACTGCGTCTTGAGCCGTTCGACCTCCTCCCACGAGCCGTCCGACGAACCGTCGTCGATCAGAATAAGCTCGTACGAAAACCCGTTTTCGCGCATCACGCGGTCGATCCATGCCGCCAGTTCGGGCAGGGACTCCGCCTCGTTGTAGAGCGGCACGACGACCGATATATTCAGTTTATCCATCCTTATTGGTTAGTGCCTTCCGAGAAAACGTCGGGATCACGCTTGGTGAAGGCAGCAATAAACAGACCGAAAAAGCCGCCCTTGATAGCCGAGGCGAGCATTCCGCTGAAGAGCTGCACCAGCGGCGAACGCATCAGTTTCATCATCATCTCGATCTGGTCGCCCGTGTAGAACCCGGTGTTCTCCAGCATGGCGATCGACGGACCGATCATCGCCTCGTATCTGGCCGCAAAGAGCCAGTTGGAGGCGACGCCCATGAAGGCTCCCTCGATAAACCCGGCGCAGAGCATCACGCTGACCATGAAACCCAGGCACTGCCCGTAGCCGTATCCCCTGGCTCCGAAGCGTTCCGCGCGGCGTTTGGTGAGATACCCCAGCAGCAGGACGAAAATGACGAGCGACAGCAGGGACAGCAGCGTGTTCTGCACGTAAAAGCCCAGCACGTCGAAAAGGATCGCGACCAGAGCCATGATCACGCCGTATTTCGCGGCTTCGTTCCAGAAATTCTTCTTCTCCATTTTTCTATTTTGTTTTTAACACTCCGAGGCGCCAGCCTTGCCGCGCGACGGCATCAAGTCCCTCTTCATTGCAGTTCACCCTTGCCTTCGCGCAGTATCTCCGGCCCGTCGCCCGTCAGGTCCACGACCGTCGTGGGGACGTTGTCGCCGATGCCTCCGTCGATGACCAGCGCGACCTCGCGGCCGTAACGCTCGTGGATCAGCTCGGGATCGGTCGTATACTCCACCACCTGGTCGTCGTCCTTGACCGACGTGGTGATCATCGGACACCCCAGCGCCCCGACCACGGCCCGCGCGACGGGGCTGGCCGGAATGCGGACGCCGATCGTGCGGCGCCGTTCGAGCGCCTTGTCCGGAATGCGCGCCGAAGCCGCCAGCACGAAGGTGAACGGCCCGGGCAGATTGCGCTTCAGAATCCGGAAAACGGCATTGTCCACCCGGCAGTACTCCGCGACCTGGGCGATGTTTTCGAAGACCACGGTGAACTTCTCCTCGCTCTTGCCCCGGATGCGGCGCAGCCGCTCGATGGCCTTCGGCGAGCGCAGCGAACAGCCGAAGGCATAGACGCTGTCGGTGGGATAAATGATGATTTCATCCCGCTCCAGGACGTCTACGACGCGCTGCAACTCCTTCTCCGAGGGGTTCTGTTCGTATATCTTCGCAAGCATGGGATGACAAAGATACAAAAATTATTTAATCTTACGCCGATTGAGTTCGTCGCTATACGCCCGGGCGTTCTTATTGTGCTCGCGAAGGGTTTTGGCGAAGTTGTGGTAACCGTCGAATTCGGGCCGTGCGCAGAAGAAGATATAGTCGTGCTTTTCGTAGTTCAGCACGGCGTCGATGGCGTTCTTTCCGGGCATGCAGATCGGCGAGGGCGGCAGCCCCTCGTTCACATACGTATTATAGGGCGAATCGTATTTCAGATGGCGGTAGAGGATGCGGCGCAGGCCGAAATCCTGCATGGCGTATTTCACCGTCGGGTCGGCCTGCAACTTGATGCCCTTCTTCAGGCGGTTGACGTAGACCCCGGCCACGCGGGGCATCTCGTCGCTCTTGCGGGTCTCCTCGTAGACGATCGAAGCCAGCGTCATCACCTCCAGCCGGCTCAATCCGCTGCGCTTGCGTTTTGCATCGCGCTCGGAAGTCCAGAAACGGTCGTACTCGCGCTTCATGCGCTTGACGAACTCCTCGGGCGTCACCGTCCAGTAGAACTCGTAGCTGTCGGGAATGAACATCGAAAAGAGCGTCACGCTGTCGAATCCGACCTCCGCGGCCAGCTCCTTCGAGGTCAGCGCCTGCATGATCGCCGTGGAATCGGCGTCGATCTGCCGTGCGAGTTTCTGCGCCAGCTGGGCCGGGATGCGCACGTTGTTGATCGTCACCCGCACGGGGGTCTGCAACCCCAGCTTGAGCATGCGCGCGATTTCGATGACGCTCATGCCGTGTTTGAGCACGTAATGCCCGGGCTTGAAGGTTTCGGCCAGGTTGATCCTCCGGGCATAGGCGTCGAAAGCCCGGCGGTGTTTGATCTGCGGCAGCAGCGAGTCCGCGACCTGCCCGTATTCGGCCCGGACGCTCACGTAGAGGTCCCGCTCCGTAACGACCGCATTTCCATAGAACTGCTGCCGCAGGACAAGCCCTGCGCCGGCCGTCAGGACGAACGCCGCCAGCAGGCCCCAACCTAATATTTTCTTACGCATTTCAGTTTTTTTTTTGCAAAGATATAAAATTTTCCTACTTTTGTGCCCGGGTGAGTCTTACACGACCAGCTCCTACAGAATCCCCCAGGCGAGGAATCGAGCAAGGGTATGTGGTCGTAGCGGTGCGATGTAAGTAGCTCACCCTTTTTTTTCATAACGGCGTTTTGACCCGACGGGTCGAAGCGCCGCTTTTTTTGCGCATACCTTCCGGAACATCCGCTCCCGTTTTGGAAAAATAATTGTATCTTAATCCCGCAGAAAACCAGAAAACGATGGAAAACAGAATCACGACCCTTTTCGGCATCCGCTACCCCGTCGTCGCAGGCGGGATGGTCTGGTGCAGCGGCTGGCGGCTGGCCGCCGCCGTCAGCGAGGCCGGCGGGCTGGGGCTGATCGGCTCCGGCTCGATGACCCCCGAACTGCTGCGCGAGCACATCCGCAAATGCCGTGCGGCCTCCTCCCGGCCGTTCGGCGTCAACGTGCCGCTGGCCTACCGTTATGCGCCCCAACTGATGGACGTCATCACGGAAGAGCGCGTCCCGGCCGTCTTCACCTCGGCGGGCAACCCCGCGACCTGGACCGCACGCCTGCACGACGCAGGCTGCCGCGTGGCGCACGTGGTGTCGAGTTCGAAATTCGCGCTCAAGAGCCGCGAAGCGGGTGTGGACGCCGTGGTGGCCGAGGGATTCGAGGCCGGGGGTCACAACGGCCGTGAGGAGACGACGACGATGGCCCTCGTCCCGCAGGTGCGGCAGGCCGTCGACCTGCCGCTCATCGCCGCGGGAGGCATCGCCACGGGGGCCGGCATGCTGGCCGCTTTCGCCCTGGGCGCCGAAGGATGCCAGTTAGGGACGCGCTTTGCGCTGTCGCGGGAGAGTTCGGCCTGCGAGGCGTTCAAACGGCGGTGCGTAGAGGTACAGGAGGGCGGCACGATCCTGACGCTCAAAAAGGTGATCCCGACGCGCCTCGTCCGCAACGGTTTCTGCCGCACGGTCGAGGAGGCCGAATCGCGCGGCGCCGACGCCGAAGAATTGTCGGCCCTGATCGGCCGCGGACGCCCGAAACGGGGGATTTTCGAAGGCGACCTCGACGAAGGGGAACTGGAGATCGGACAGATCGCCGCGCTCATCGAAGACCTGCCGCCGGCCGGCGAGATCCTCCGCCGTCTCGTCGCCGAATACGAAGCCGCCCGCGGGAGCCTCGGCCCGCTCTGATCCCTCCCGAAATACGGAAAGCCCTACCCCACCCGGTTGCGGACGTAGACCCGCTGCTGCTCCGTCTTCATGTCGACGGCATCGGAAAGCGCCCGGACCAGGAGCGAAAGTTTCTTGTAGCCGTAGTTGCGGGGGTCGAAATCCGGCATCTTCTTCGACAGCACGCTGCCCACGTCGCCCAGAGAGGCCCAGCCGCTGTCGTCGGCGGCATCGTCGATCGTGTTCTCCAGCAGCGTGCGGAATTCGTCGTCGAACGGACGGATGATCGTCGAGGCGTGCCCCGCATCCGGCGACGGTTTCTTTTCCCCGGCAGTTTCGGCGGCCGGCCCCACAGGCGCTTCGGCCCCGGCGGATCTTTTCGCGTCCGCCTTTTTCTTCGCAGGGGCCGCCTTCTCCGGCGGCGTCTGCCCGAGGATTTCGACGTAGATGAATTTGTCGCAGGACTTGATGAACGGCTTCGGCGTCTTCTTCTCGCCGAACCCCAGCACCTCCCGGCCCGATTCGCGGATACGGCTGGCCAGGCGCGTGTAGTCGCTGTCGCTCGACACGATGCAGAATCCGTCCACGCCCTCCTTGTGCAGAATGTCCATCGCGTCGATGATCAGCGCCGAATCGGTCGCGTTCTTGCCCGTCGTATAGGCGTACTGCTGAATGGGCGTGATGGAGTTCTCCAGCAGCACCTCCTTCCAGGCGGCGAATTTCGGGTTGGTGAAATCCCCGTAAATGCGTTTTATCGTCGGTGTGCCGTAGTTGGCGATCTCATCCAGAATATCCTTTATCTTGCGGTGCGAGATGT
>OJQW01000301.1_pt1 | contig 24015 bp, 22 predicted proteins | sample 1599041 | NCBI WGS metagenome assembly OJQW01 (sample SAMN03922518, study PRJEB24848) | human gut metagenome | isolation source: stool sample | host: Homo sapiens | place: Germany | collected 2010-02
AGATACATTTCTGCGTTCCTTTGAGCATTTGAAAACCCCGGATGATACAAGACCGCTCACTTTGGAAGAAATTATGCTGCGTACAGAAAGGAGTGAATGGGACGATGACATTACTGTATAAGGAAATGAGGCTTGTAGCCCATCCAACCTCGATTGTTTTTGCATTTTTGGGCTGCCTTGTTCTGGTACCGTCCTATCCTTACAGTGTGATTTTTATGTTTGGGTGTTTAGCGCCTTACATTACTTTTTTAAATGCGCGGGAAACAAATGATGTCTGGTACACAGCCGTTTTACCAGTAACAAAACGGGAAAATGTTCTGGGAAAATGCCTGCTTGTCGTTTTCTTTCAGCTATTTCAACTGCTGTTCTCTATCCCGTTTGCACTTTTGAGAAATGCCATGAATATAGCAAATAACCCCGTAGGTTTAGACGCGACTGTTGCATGGTATGGTTTTGGCTTTATTTTATATGCAGTATTCGATTTGGTATTTCTCACGACATTTTATAAAAGCGGTTACAAAGTCGGAAAATCATTTATTCTTGCAGCAATTCCTATGGTTTTTCTCATGGTAGCGATAGAAGCCACTTCTTACATCCCGGCGCTTGTTTGGATAGATAGCTACCAGCCAGAGCATTTGCTGATACAGTTGCCGATTTTAATAGTCGGGATTGTCTGCTATGGCGTACTTGTTCCATTAGCATATCGAATTTCTGCAAAACGCTTTGAAAAAGTTGATTTGTAAAGTCAATGTATTAGCAAAGCCAGCCGAGCCAGTCAACGGTCAAGATGAACGGCGCATACGCGCCGCCGTTGACAGCCCCGCCCGCCTTTGCAGACAGGCAATCAAGGCGGGAAAGCCCTAAAATGGCTTCCCGCGCATTTCAATTTTTAGAAAGGAAACGCTCCAAAATCAGAAAGAGAGCGGCCAAACACTTTGAGGGATTGGCCGCCTTGTCCACCCATTCAGCGGGGCGGCGGGCGGCGGTCAAGGCCGGGTGTAAACCCGTTCATATCAGCCTTGATGGTTGCCCGCTGTCCTGCTACTTTTCCGGGAGTGTGGCCACAACTTCTGGACACTTTGTCCACAAGTCAGAGCGTAGAACGAGGGACGGGGGCTTTCATATACCTGCCGCCGTTCTCTGAAAACAGCCCGATTTTTTGCTCATTCCCATTCGCAAAAATTCAGCCTGTTTTCCTGCCGGGGCAACCAGGGCGCATGAAGCACCGCACCCCGTTTCCCCCGTCAGCCACGCCAGCAGGTATAACACACTACACTTTGCAAGCAAAGTCGTGTGCCAAAGAGGGTCCCCCTTTGGAAACCACAGACAACAAAACAGGCGGTATGCTGCCCTCTCCGGGAGCATACCGCCGTTTGTTGTCAGCAGCCCGTTTCACGGTCTGTTTTCGCCCTTTGTAAAGTTTGGCGTGGGAAATAAACGCGGTAATCGAAGTTCAGCCTCGTGCCGCCCAGCACGAACATCAGCAGCAGGCCCAGCACAGAGACAACGGCCGCGGCAATATTGACGCACAGGCAGCGGGTGCGGGTGCGCACCAGCAGCCACTGCCGGCGCTTTTCGCCCAGCGGGGTGGTTCCATCTGCGGCGGCGTCGGGGCGGCGTTCGCCGCGGAGGAGCTCGTCGCAGGTGACGCCGAATATCTCCGCTATCACCGGTATGAGCGCCAAGTCCGGCGCGCCGTCGCCCACCTCCCAGCGCGAGACGGTCTTGTCTGACACGTGCAGCAGCTCCGCCAGGTCTTTCTGCGTCATCCCGTTCGCCTTCCGCAGCGCCGCGATAAACGCGCCTATGCTTTTCCTGTCCATGGGCAGCCCCCTTTCTGAGCACATTCTAGCCCTGTTGAGGGCGCGATGTCCACCTGAGAGAGCGGGAATCGCTCTCGGAATGTGAGAATCAGCCGCCTTTCGCGCACTTTTCCAGCGCTTCGGCGAACTTTTGCTCAAAGCGTGCCGCAGCCTCACGGCTGACGCGCTTCCAGGGCGCGAGCATGTCGAAGGCGTGCCAGCAGCCGGGATAGACGTCGCACTCGGCGGGGACGCCCGCGGCCTTCAGTTGGTTTACATAATTCAACGTCTCGCAGTAAAACGGCTCTATGTCCCCCACGAAGGTGTAGCAGGGCGGCAAGTTTACATAATTATCTTGCCTCGCCGGTGCGGCATAGGGTGGGACGCTGTCCGTGCCGTACTTGTCACGCAGGTACAGCTTCCACGCGGCGTGGTTGCGGCGCGTGTTCCAGACGTGCGCATGGTTGTCGCGGCTGGAGGGCGTGTCGCGGTCGTCGAGCATGGGATAGAGCGGGAACTGATATTTTATGTCTACCTCTCCCCTGTCCCTTGCGAGCATACACAGCGCGGCGCACAGACCTCCGCCCGCGCTCTCGCCGCCGACGATGATCCGCTCCGGGTCGTAGCCCAGCCTCCAGGCGTTGGCCTTGAACCACAGCAGTGCGGCGTAGCAGTCCTCTATCGCCGCCGGGTACGGCGCTTGCCACGACAGCGTATAGGCCGGGGCGCAGACGGTGACGCCGAACTTCTCGACCAGCGCCCTGGCTCTGGTTATGTAAACTATTTCCGCCATGCCCGTGGCGAAGCCGCCGCCGTGTATCCAAAACACGCCCGCTGTCATATCGGGCGCGCGGGCGTGCTTGGTCGGACGCAGGACAAGCAGTTTTATCCTGCGCCCGTTGCTGTTAACATAATACTTCTCAGTTTTCATCAGAAGAAACTCATCTGGCTCTCGTCGGGCAGGGAGTTCAGCGCGCCGACGCTCTTGAGCTGTTCGATGTGCGCCTGGCTGAGCTTGGGGCAGGCCATGGACAGCTCCTCGATGGATATGAACTCGCGTCCGCCCTCGCGCGCGGCTGCCAGGTCGCGCGCCGCGGCCTCGCCCAGGCCGGACAGCGACACGAACGGCGGCCGGAGCTGCCTGTCGCCGACCACGAGGAATTTGCTCTCGTCGCTCTCGTACAGGTCTATCGGCGCGAAATCGAAGCCGCGCATATAGAACTCGTACACGGCCTCGAGCGTGGTGCGAAGATCCTGCTCCTTGGCCGTGGCGTCGGCCTTGGAGTCTATTTCGTTTATCTTGCGCCGCACGAAGTCCACGCCCTGTATCATGATAGCGGCGTCGAAGGCGTCCTTCTGGCTGCGGCGGTAGAAGTACGCGCTGTAGTATTGCAGCGGGTAGTGGACCTTGAAGAAGGCTATGCGGAAGCCCATCATGACGTAGGCCACGGCGTGGGCCTTCGGGAACAGGTATTTTATCTTGCGGCAGGACTCTATGTACCAGTCCGGGACGCCGTGGTCGCGCATCTCCTGCTCCGCGCCGTCGGGTAGGCCGCGGCCTTTACGGACGGCCTCCATTATCTTGAAGCTGCGCTTCGGCTCCATGCCACGGGAGATCAGATAGAGCATGATGTCGTCGCGGCAGCCGATGGTGTCCTTGACCGTGGCCGTGCCGGAGAGGATGAGATCCTTGGCGTTGCCCAGCCACACGTCGGTGCCGTGGGAGTAGCCGGAAAGGCGCACCAGGGTGTCGAACTGCTCGGGCTTTGTGTCCACCAGCATCTGGCGGGTGAAGCCCGTGCCGAACTCGGGTATGCCTATGGTGCCGGTCTTGCCGATGATGGGGTCGTCGTCGGTCAGACCCAGCGGCTCCGGCGTGCGGAAGATGCGCCGCGTCTCCGGGTCGTCCAGCGGTATCTTGCGCACGTCGACGCCGGTCATGTCCTGGAGCATCTTGAGCATGGTCGGGTCATCGTGACCCAGCTCGTCGAGCTTGAGGAGGTTGTCCTCCATGCTGTGATATTCAAAGTGGGTGGTGATGATACCGCTGCCCGGGTCGTCGGCGGGGTGCTGCACGGGGCAGAAGTCCTCGACCTCCATGTCCTGCGGGATGACGACCAGACCGCCCGGGTGCTGACCCGTCGTGCGCTTTACGCCGACAAGTCCCGATGCCAGGCGGCTCTCCTCGGCCTTGGAGACGTGCATGCCGCGCTCCTCCAGGTACTTGAGCACATAGCCGTAGGCGGTCTTTTCCGCCAGCGTGCCGATGGTGCCGGCGCGGAACACGTGGTCGGAGCCGAAAAGTTCCTCGGTGTACTTGTGCGCCTTGGCCTGGTACTCGCCGGAGAAGTTGAGGTCGATATCCGGCACCTTGTCGCCGCCGAAGCCCAGGAAGGTCTCGAACGGGATGTCGAAGCCCTCCTTGCGCATCTTGGCGCCGCAGACCGGGCAGTCAGCGTCGGGCATGTCTGCGCCGCAGCCGTAGTCCTTGCCGGACTCGAAGTCCGTGTGGTGGCAGCTCGGGCAGACGTAGTGCGGCGGCAGAGAGTTGACCTCCGTGATGCCGGACATGTACGCCACGATGCTGGAGCCGACGCTGCCTCGGCTGCCGACCAGGTAGCCGTGGGCGTTGGAGTCCGCGACCAGCTTCTGCGCGGACATGTATATGACGTCGTAGTGGCGCGAGAGTATGTCGTGCAGCTCGGTCTCGACGCGCTCGGTGACTATCTCGGGCGGGTTCTCGCCGTATATCTCGTGCATCTTGCCGTAGACCAGGTCTTTCAGCTGGCCGTCGGAGTTCTCTATCTTGGGCGGGAACAGGCCGTCGGGCAGGAGCTTTATCTCCTCGCACATATCCGCTATCTTGTTCGGGTTGCCGATGACCGCCTCGTAGCACTCGCGCTTGCCGAGGTAGGCGAACTCCTCGAGCATCTCGTCGGTCGTGCGGAAGTAGAGCGGATTCGGCCGGTCGGCGTCGGAGAACTTCTTGGCCGCGAGCAGTATGCGGCGGTAGATCTCGTCGCGCGGGTCGAGGAAGTGCACGTCGCCGGTGGCGACGACGGGCTTCTCCAGCTCGTGCGCCAGGCGCGCCACGCGCCGGTTCAAATCGCGCAGACCCTCGTCGTCGCGCACCGTGCCGTTCTCGACCAGGAAGCGGTTGTTGGCGATGGGCATGATCTCGAAGTAGTCGTAGAAGCCGGCGATGCGCTTTAGCTCCTGGGCGTTCGTGCCCCTGAGCACGGCGTCGAAGACCTCGCCCGCCTCGCAGGCGGAGCCTATCAGCAGCCCCTCGCGGTGCTGCATGAGCAGGCTCTTGGGTATGATGGGGTTGCGCGAATAGTGCTTCAAATAGCTCGCGGAGATGAGCTTATAGAGGTTCTTCAAGCCCACCTTGTTGCGCACCAGCAGAGATATGTGCCTCACGCGCTTGCTGCCCGGGCCGGAGAGCTTGCTCATTACGTCGTTCACGTCGCTGAGCTTTTCCGCGCCCTGGTTGTGCAGCATGGGTATGAACTTCTCCATCATCCGCGCGACGACCTCGGCGTCGTCAAACGCACGGTGGTGGTTGAACTCCGGCAGGCCGAGGTGCTTGCTGACTATGTCCAGCTTGTGCCGCCGCAGCTCCGGCAGCAGTCGCTGAGCCAGTATCAGGGTGTCGACCACCACGGGGTCGAACTCTATGCCGCTGCGCTCGCAGGCGGCGGCCATGAAGCCGGTGTCGAAGGTCGCGTTGTGCGCGATTATCGGCCGGCCTCCGGCGAAGTCCAAAAACGCGCGCATGGCCTCCGCCTCGTCGGGGGCGTCCGCCACGTCGCTGTCCTTTATGCCCGTCAGCTCCGTGATGTTCGCCGGGATGTGCATGTGCGGGTTCACGAATGTGCTGAAGGTGTCTATCACCCTCCCGCCGGAGAACAGCACCGCGCCTATCTCCGTCAGCCGATCCGTGGCGGCGGAGAGACCTGTGGTCTCCACGTCGAAGGCGATGAACTCCCCGGTCAGCGGGGCGTCGCTGTCGCCGCGCACGGCCGTGCCGGTGTCCACGTCGTTTACATAATACCCCTCGAGGCCGTAGATTATCTTGACGCCGTACTTCTTGCCGGCCTTGCTCATCTCGGGGTAGGCCTGCGCGGTGCCGTGGTCGGTGACGGCAACCGCCTTCATGCCCCAGGCGGCGGCGCGCTCGACCACCTTGGCGGGGTCGGGCAGGGCGTCGAGCGTGGAGTAGCGCGTGTGCAGATGCAGCTCCACGCGCTTGCCGCCCTCGGCGGTGTCGGGGCGGATGTCCATGCTGGACGTGACGATGGTCACGGGATCTATTATCATGTCGCCGTAGAACTTGTCAAAGTCCACCTTGCCGCGCACTATAACGCACATTCCGGACTTGACCTTGCCGGTGATGGAGGCGTCCTCTCCGCGCGCGATGAACTTGTTGACGTGCACCGAGCCGGTGTAGTCGGTCATGTCAAAGCTGAGTATATTGGCGCCGCGCTTTTGTAACTCGCGGTTGTCGACGGCGAAGATGACGCCCTTGACCGTGACGTATCCGCTCTCGAGCGTGACGGTGGACATGTCCACGGGCACGTCCGACTTGCGCAGGGTGCGGCCGTAGAGCAGCTTGCCGTCCTTTGCCCCCTCGCTCTTGGCCTGCTTCTGCGGCTGGAGCTTGGGGCACTCGGCGTTGAGCGTGACCTTGAGCAGGCCGAACTGGGCGCGCAGGCTGCTCTCTATGGCGCCTATTTCCGCCGGGGCGGCCGTCGCGGCGAAGCGCGCGTCCACGGTCATGCTGCGCTCGTCCTCGTTTACCACGACGCTCTCCACCTCGGCCTTGTCCAGGCCGCCGGCGCTCTCGCGCAGCGGCCCGCAGCCGGGGAATATCGTCAGGAAAGCTATCATCCGGACACCTCGCTCTCAATGAGCTCCATCAAGGCGCCGCACAGCTCGCTCTCCGGCACCTTGCGGATTATCTCGCCCTTTTTGAACAGCAGTCCGCAGCCCCTGCCGCCCGCTATGCCGTAGTCGGCCTCTCGCGCCTCGCCGGGGCCGTTCACCACGCAGCCCATCACCGCCACGGTGATGTCGGCGTTTACGCCGGCGAGCCTGTCCTCCACCTCGTGGGCTAGGGCGATGAGGTCTATCTCCGTGCGTCCGCAGGTGGGACAGCTCACAAAGCGCACCCCGGCCTTCCTCAGCCCGGCGGCCTTGAGTATGGCGATGCCCGCCTTTACCTCCTCCACCGGATCGGCGGTGAGCGATACGCGGATGGTGTCGCCTATGCCCTCCATCAGCAGCGTCCCGATGCCCACGGCGGAGCTGACCGTGCCCTGGTACGCCGTGCCCGTCTCGGTGACGCCCAGGTGCAGCGGATAGGGCAGCACCTCTGCGGCCAGGCGGTAGGCCTCCACCGTCAGCGGCACGCTGCTGCTCTTGAGCGAGAGGCAGATGTCGTCAAAGCCGCAGTCGTTCAGCAGCCGTATGTGCCCCGTCGCGCTCTCCACCAGCGCCTCGGCGGTGGGATGGCCGTACTTCTCCAGCAACGGCTTCTCCAGGCTGCCACCGTTCACGCCTATGCGTATCGGAATGTTATGTAAACTGCACTCCCGAGCCACGGCGGCCACCTTGTCCCTGCCGCCGATATTGCCGGGGTTGATGCGAATCTTGTCTATCCCGCGCGCCGTCGCCTCCAGAGCCAGGCGGTAGTCGAAGTGTATGTCCGCCACCAGCGGAACGTCCACGCGCTCTTTTATGTCGGAAATTGCCCTTGCAGCGGCCATATCCGGCACCGCAAGGCGCACAATGTCGCAGCCCGCGGCGCGCAGGCGCTTTATCTGTGCGACCACGGCGTCCACATCGCTGGTGCGCACGTTGCACATGGACTGAACCGAAACGGCAGCGCCCCCACCTATGGGGACGCCGCCTGCAACTATCTTCTTGGTATTCTCTCTTGTATTCATTTTCTCAGCCTCAAAATGTTATGTCAAGTGATGAGCCGTGAAATATCGTTGAACATGACCACCGCCATGAAGCCCAGCAGGATCACCATGCCGGCCGCGTGGACGTAGCCCTCATAGCGCGAGGGGATGCTCCTGCGGGTGATGAGGTGGATGACGCCGTTGAGCAGCACGAAGAAGATACGTCCGCCGTCGAGCGCGGGGATGGGCAGCATATTCATCACGGCGAGGTTCACCGCGATGAAGGCCACGAGGTAGCCCACGTCCATCAGCGCTATGCCGACGCCCTCGTTCTGTGCCGTCTCGCTGCCGACGTCGTTTATCATGTCGACTATGCCGACCACTCCGGCCATGTCGTCCAGGCCGACCAGGCCGGTGACCAGGTCGCTGAGCGCTAGCCAGACCTGGCGGACAAAGTCTATCGTCGTGTACCAGGAGTATTTCAGCGTGTTGCCGAAGGTCGCCGGCGCGACCTCGAACTGTATGCCGTAGAGCACCTGTCCGTCGGCCTGCTCGTAGGGCTCGAGCTTGAAGTCGTCGAGATGCACCTTCTCGCCGTCGCGTATGACCACCACGTCGTAGTTCGTGTCCGCGCTTCGGGAGAGGTAGAGCGAGAAGTTGCCCGAGAAGTATATGCGGTGCCCGTCTATCGAGTATATCTCGTCGCCGGCCTGGAGGCCGTTTTCGCCCTCGTAGGGGTTGTTCTCCGTGAATCCGGCGATGACGGGCGAGTTGAAGCCGGCGGCCTGGGAGAAGATTATGAGCACGAGCGCCAGGCCGAGCAGGAAGTTCATAAAGCTTCCCGCGCAGAGGATGACTACCCGCTTCCACGCGCGCTGCTTGGTGAAGCAGCGCGGGTCGTCCGTCTCCTCGTCCTCGCCCTCCATGGCGCAGTAGCCGCCGATGGGCAGGCACCTGAGGGCGTACAGCGTCTCGCCCTTCTGGCGTTTGAAGATGGCAGGTCCCATGCCTATGGAAAACTCGTTTACCTTGACGCCCAGGCTCTTGGCCGCGATGAAGTGGCCGAACTCGTGTATGCCGACGAGGATGCCGAAGGCGATGATCGCTATGACTATGAACATCAGGAATAACGCTCCTTGACAAGAGTGCGCGCCTCGCCGTCCGAGGAGAGTATGTCCTCCAGCGACGGCTCCGCAATGAAGCCTATGCGGCCGAGGGCGTATTGAACACTCTCGTAGATTTCATTATACCCCAATTTCCCTGACAAAAACATCCCCACAGCCACCTCGTTGGCGGCGGACATGACGGCCGGGGCGTTGCCGCCGCGGCGCGCGCAGTCCATGGCCAGCGCGAGGCATGGCATCCTCTCCAGATCCGGCTTCATGAAGTGCAGCCCGGACATGGCGGTCAAGTCCAGCCTCCCGCTCTCGCTCTCGCAGCGCTCCGGCCAGGTGAGCGCATACTGGATGGGCAGGCTCATGTCCGGCACTCCCAGCTGGGCTATGACCGTGCCGTCCACAAGCTCCACCGCCGAGTGCACCACGCTCTCGGGGTGGATGAGCACCTCGATGTCGTCGGGCGTGACTCCAAATAGGTGCATGGCCTCGATAAACTCCAGACCCTTGTTCATCATCGTGGCGCTGTCCACGCTTATCTTCGCACCCATGGACCAGTTGGGGTGCTTCACGGCGCGCTCCGGCGTCACGTCCTTCGTCCGCTCGCGCGTCCAGCCCCTGAACGGGCCGCCGGAGCCGGTAAGCAGTATCTTCCGCAGCTCGCCGCGCCGGCCGTTGAGGCACTGGAAGATGGCGCTGTGCTCGCTGTCCACGGGGACTATCTCCGCGCCGGTCTCCCGGGCGCGCGCCATGACTATGCTCCCGGCGCAGACCAGCGTCTCCTTGTTGGCCAGCGCGATGCGCCGCTTTGCGCCGATGGCGTCCAGCGTGGGACGCAGACCCACGGCGCCGGAGACGGCGGTGACGACGCAGTCCGTGTTCTCCCAGACCGCGGCGGCGCGCAAGCCCTCCTCGCCGGGGGCGCCGACGGTTATGCCGCTGCCCGAGAGCGCCTCGCGCAGCTTCGCCGAGGCGGCCTCGTCAAAGGCGGCGACGTACTCGGGCTTGAGCCTCGCAGCCTGCTCGAGCAGCAGATCCACGTTGCGGTTGGTGGTCATCGCGCTCACACGTATGCCCAGATGCTCGCACACGGCGACGCTCTGGCGGCCTATGCTGCCGGTGGAGCCGAGTATTGCGGTGGATTTGACCATAGTTCGGCCTCGCTTTTCACGCCATGACGGCGGTAATTATCAGGTAGTAAGCCGGGGAGACGAACAGCACGCTGTCAAACCTGTCCAGCACGCCGCCGTGCCCGGGAAATATCGCCCCGTAGTCCTTGATGCCGTACTCGCGCTTTATGACGGAGAAGCTCAGATCGCCGATCTGGCCGAACAGGCTGCCGACCAGGCCGAGGACGATTATGAGCGCCCAGCCGAGATCCAGCGTGACGGTGGCTTTCACGATAAGGTGATAGACTATCATGCCCGCAACGCTGCCGATAAATCCGCCGACGCAGCCCTCCACGGTCTTGTTGGGGCTGACATGCGGGCACAGCTTGTGCCTGCCCATCGCGCGGCCCATGAAGTACGCGCCCGTGTCGCTCATGAATGCGCCCACCAGCGGCGCGAGAGCGAGCGCCGCGCTGGCGTCGCGCAGCAGCGCAAGGCTGGCGAAGCCCGCCGGCAGCAGCGTGGCGGAGAGGATGCCGGCCGCGAGCGTGGCAAAGCCGAGCTGCTTCTCCCTGCCGTGGGTGAAGATCGCGGTAAGGAAGCCGTACAGCACCACGGCGAAGATGCCGGCGAGTATCCATATGACCGGGATGTCCAGCTGACGCACGCCCAGTGCGCCGGTCATCGCGGCGGCCAGAACGGGCATGGCGGGCAGCAGCTCCCACTCCTCGTCGCCCACGGCGTGCATCAGCTCATAGCTCGCCACGGCGGCCAGAGCCGCGCACATGGCCAGCGTGGCCCAGCTGGGGGCGGCAAGGAGTATGAGCAGCAGCACGGGTATGCCCACCGCGGCGAAGATGATCCTCGTTTTCATTTCTTGATTCCCCCAAAGCGCCTGTCGCGGCGCTGATACTCGGCTATCGCCGCGTCTATGTCCCCGCTGGTGAAGTCCGGCCAGAGCACGTCGGTGAATATAAGCTCGCTGTACGCGCTCTCCCACATGAGGAAGTTGGAAAGCCTCATCTCCCCGCCGGGGCGGATGATCAGATCCGGGTCGGGGATGCCGGCGGAGAACATGTAATTTGAAAACGACTCCTCGGTGAGGGTCGCCGCCTTGCCGGCCTTGTAGTCCTCGGCGAAGCGCAGCGCCGCGCGGACTATCTCGTCCCTGCCGCCGTAGTTGAGGCAGACGTTGGCCTGGAAGCCCTCGTAGTGCGTCGAGATGTCGGCCGTCTCGTCTATCAGGTCGCGCAGGTTCTTGGGCAATATCTCGGGGTCGCCGAGTATCTTGAGGCGGATGTGGTCGCGCTCCATCGTGTCCACGGCCTCGCGCAGGTACTTGCCCAGCAGACCCATGATCGTGTCCACCTCCTCGCGCGGGCGCTTCCAGTTCTCGGTGGAGAACGCGTACACGGTGAGGTAGTCTATGCCTATGTCCTTGCAGTAGGTCGCAATGCGGCGGAAGGTCTCCGCGCCCGCGGCGTGGCCGGCGGTGCGCGGCAGTCCCCGACGCTTTGCCCAGCGGCCGTTGCCGTCCAGTATTATCGCAATGTGGCGGGGGAGGAGTTTCGCCCCATCCCCCGCCGTATTATCAGACTTGAAGATCGCCATCAGATCTCGAATAGCTCCTTCTCCTTCTTGTCCGCTATCTTGTCAATCTCCTTTATCCAGTCGTCGGTTATCTTCTGGAAGTCCTTTTCCGCTATCTTGACGTCGTCCTCGGTCATGTCGCCGTTCTTCTTCTGCGTCTTGAAGCTGTCCATGGCGTCGCGGCGGATGTTGCGGATGGCGACCTTGGCCTCCTCGGCGTACTTCTTCACCTGCTTGGCCAGCTCGCGGCGGCGCTCCTCAGTGAGCTGGGGGAACACCAGTCGGATGCAGGTGCCGTCGTTCTGCGGGTTGATGCCCAGCTCGCTGGCCATGATGGCCTTCTCGATGCCCTTGAGCGTGCTCTTGTCCCACGGGGTTATGAGCAGGCTGCGCGGGTCGGGCGTGGAGATGCTGGCGACCTGCTGAATGGGGGTGGGCGTGCCGTAGTAGTCCACGGTTATCTGGTCGAGCACCGCGGCGTTGGCCCTGCCCGCGCGGACGCTGGCGAGGTTGGTGCTGAGGTTCTCAGAGGTCTTGCGCATCTTTGTTTCAAATTCTTCGTATCCGGTGGCCATTTTCATTCCTCCTATTTTGTAACTACCGTGCCTATTTTCTCGCCCAGCACGGCGCGGACAATATTTTCGGGGTCTTTCAGCTCAAACACTATGACGGGGATGGAGTTGTCCATCGAAAGGCTGGTGGCGGTCGTGTCCATCACGGCCAGGTGCTGAGCGAGCACCTCGTCATAGGTTATCGCGTCGTACTTCACGGCGTGGTCGTCGACCCTGGGGTCGGCGCTGTACACGCCGTCGATGTTCTTGGCCAGCAGTATCGCGTCCGCCTCTATCTCGGCGGCGCGCAGCACGGCAGCGGTGTCCGTCGAGAAGTAGGGGTTGCCGGTGCCCGCTCCGAACAGCACCACGCGCCCCTTGGAGAGATGGCGCATCGCACGCAGGCGGATATACGGCTCGGCTATGGCGCGCATCTCGATGGCGGTCTGGACGCGCACGTCTATGCCGTGCTGCTCCATCACGTCTGCCACGGCCAGGCAATTCATCACCGTGGCCAGCATGCCCATATGGTCGGCGCGCGTGCGCTCGATCTTGCCGGAGCCGTCCTTGACGCCGCGCCAGAAGTTGCCGCCGCCGATGACGATTCCTACCTCCACGCCCAGCTCGAGGCACTTCTTGACCGCCTCGCACACGCTGGAGATAACGCCGAAGTCCAGCCCGGATTTTTTGTCACCCGCCAGAGCCTCGCCGCTGATCTTTATGAGCACGCGCTTGTACACCGGTTTTTTCTCGTCCATACTCGTCCCCCTCGGTCAAGTCTCCGACGCGTATTGTAATACACCCGGAGCCGGAATAAAAGCCGGATATTGTAAACTTTCCGTCCGGCCTCAATAACTTCGTCTCATTATAGCAAACTTCACGCGCCTTGTAAATCGCTTATCAAAATTCTCCACGCTTCCGCGCCCGGCCGATGCGACAGCATCCGCGCCCGGACGGGTGTATGCTTGTATCCGTGGACACGATATACGTTGACAGCCTGTTTGCACTGAATCTTGCCGCCGACTACCTGATGCTGCTCTGCGGCGCGCGCATCTCCGGCGCGGTCATACGCCGCGGCCGGCTGTTCATCGCCGCGGTGGTGGGCGCGGCCTATGCGGTGGCCTGTGTGCTGCCAAAGTGGGGGATGCTCACCTCGCCGATAGCCAAAATTGCCCTGGGAGTGGGGATGTGCCTCATCGCCTACGGCTCCGAGCGGCGCTTCTGGCGCTGCTGCGGCTGCTTCTTCGCGGTGTCGGCGCTGTTCGGCGGGGCGGTGTGGGCGTCGGGGATGCTCGCCGGCACGGGCGGGGCGTATTCGCCGTACGTACCGGTGTCCGGCCGCGTGCTGGTGCTGAGCTTCGCCATATGCTACGCGGCGGTTTCGCTGCTCTTTCGCCGGACGCTGGCAAAGCGCTCACAGCGCACAGTCCCGCTCACGGTGAGGCTGGGCGACAAGCCGCTCACGCTGCGCGCGCTCATCGACACGGGCAACACGCTCTCCGACCCCGCTTCGGGCAGGGCGGTGATAGTGGCGGACGCGAGGGCGCTCTCTCCCCTGCTGGGCTTCACGCCGGATTTGAGCGACGTCTCCGCGCTCGTAGAGGCGCTCAGCCGCGTGCCGGGGCTGGAGCGGCGCGTGTCGCTGGTGCCATACCGCTCGGTGGGCGTGAGCGGCGGTCTGCTCGCGGCGTTCAGGCCGGACGCGCTGGAGCTGGGCGGCAAGAGCTCCTCGGCGCTGCTCGCCCTCGGCGAGGTTTGCGGAGACGACTACGAGGCCATCGCGCCCGAGACTACTTTCTAGGAGGTACAATATGCTCATTTCCCTCTCAGCCATACGCAAGGCGCTCGAGCGGCTGCTGCACGCGGAGGCCATACACTACATAGGCGGCAGCGACACCCTGCCTCCGCCCCTGCCGCGCAGTGAGGAGGCCGAGGCCATCGCCGCCCTGGACGCGGGCGACGCGCAGGCGAAGGCGCTGCTCATCGAGCACAACCTGCGCCTGGTGGTCTACATCGCGCGCCGGTTTGAAAACACCGGCGTGAACATCGAAGACCTCATCTCCATAGGCACGATCGGGCTCATCAAGGCCATAAACACCTTCAACAGCGGCAAGGCCATAAAGCTGGCGACCTACGCCTCGCGCTGCATCGAAAACGAGATACTCATGTACCTGCGCAAGAACAACGCCGTGCGCGGCGAGATAAGCATAGACGAGCCGCTCAACACCGACTACGACGGCAACGAGCTGCTGCTGAGCGACATCCTCGGTACGGACGCCGACGAGGTCATCCGCCCGCTGGAGGACGACGCCGACCGCGAGATGCTGCGCATCGCCATCGACACCCTGCCCGAGCGGGAGAAGCAGATAATCCTCCTGCGCTACGGCTTCATCGGCGGCACGGAGTACACGCAAAAGGAGGTCGCCTCCCTGCTGGGCATATCCCAGAGCTACATCTCCCGCCTGGAAAAGCGGATAATCGAGAGGCTGCACAGCGAGATGCTGAAGCTGGCGCAGTAGCGCCGCTGTTGATAACCGCGCGCCGAAAACTGCCCGACCCCGGGAAAACGCCCTCAGCTGGCCGTCCTCCCGGGGTCGGGCAATTGTTGAATACTGTGTTGAAAATGTGGAAAAGCCGCTGAAAAGCGCCGCGCCTTATGTCAGAATATCAGCCATACTGTCGACGCCGCGGCCAGCAGCGCCGACGTGGCGAGCAGCCACGGCAGCGCCCGGCGCAGCCTCCACCTCAGGCTCGGCCGCTGCCTGGCCGGCGGAGCCGTCTCCGCCCCGGCGGCCTCCAGCGCCTGACGCAAAAGCTCGGTCTCCGTCACGGCGCAGTCTCCGCGCACGATGAATATCGCCTGCTCGAACGCGCCGCCGTCCGGCTGCGGGACTATCACCACGCGCCGGGCAGTCCCGCGTACCGTGCCCCGGCGGCTTATCTTCGGCGCGCTCATGCCCTGGCGTCCACGCGCACGGCGAGCACGGTCATGTCGTCGCCCTCGCCGGACTCCTCGCAGGCGCGCCGGAGCACCAGCCTGGCCAGAGCCTTCATGTCCTCGTCCTCGCAGTCGGCCAGCAGGGCGCGCAGCCAGCCGTCGTCGGAGCCGGTGACCACTCCGTCGGAGGCTATGACGGCCACGTTCCCCGGCCTGAGGTGCATCCGCACCGTGTCGGGAGCCGCTCCGTCCCCGGCCAGCATACCCGCGGCCAGGCTCTCGCAGTCTATGCGCCGGACGCTCTTGCCCGCGCGGACGTAGCTCGGCGCGGCGCCGTACTTGTAGAAGCTGGTCTCGCCCGTGAACAGGTCCACGTGCATCAGGTCCACCGTGGCGTAGCCCCACTCGTCGCCGTTGCGCAGCAGCATGACGCTGTTGAGTATCTTCATCGCTACGGCGGGGTCGACTCCGCCGCGAAGGAAGCGCTCGAGTATCCCCACGGCCTCGCAGCTCTCGGCGGCGGCCTCCGCGCCGGTGCCCATGCCGTCGGAGAGTATGACGCACAGCCCGCCGGCGTCAGTCTTGAAATAGGTGCCGCGGTCTCCGCTTACGCTCTCGCCGGGCTTTTTCAGCGCCGCTATGCCCACGCTGGCGCACAGCGGCTCGGCCTCCAGCAGCACCAGCCGCCCTTCCGCGCTGTCGCAGGGGGTGCAGAGCCTCACGCCCAGCACGGCGCTGAGCCTGTCCAGCCAGGCCGGGTCGCGCGTTATCGCGCCCAGCCGCCCGGACTCTATCACCGCGCGCAGCCGCCCGCCGGAGTCGCGGAACACCGCCGCGTCCGCCTCCACGTCCATCGTGCGCAGATAGCGCATCAGCCGCCGCTCGGCCAGCGGGTCGGCTCCGTTCAGGCTGCCCAGCTCGCGCGAGACCTGCGCGAGTATCTCGGCGAAGTCGTGGTACTGCCCCCAGGCCGCCGCGCGGCCTTCGCGCAGCCGCTCGCGGTACTGCGCGCGGTAGGCGATGGCGCGCAGCTCGCCGTTCACCGCCGCGACGAACGCGCCCAGGTTCACGCAGCGCTCGCGGAACCACTCGGGTATGTCCTCGGCCTCAAGCCTGCCGCGCTCGTTCATGGCGGCGGTGGCGCCGTTGAGCGCGTCGAGCGTCTCCATGTACCCTCCGCCCCAGCACTCGCCGCGCTTGGCGCAGCGCACGCAGGCGGCGGAGGCCGCGCGGTCGAACACTCTGGCCACGTCGTTGTCGTTCACGTACTCGCAGCCGCGCTGCGCCACGGTGCAGACGTCCAGATACGCGCGGGCTATGCCCTCCACGCGCCGCGAGGCGTATTTGCGCAGTCCGCTCTCCCCCACCCCGGGGCTGAGCGGGGCGATCAGCGAGCCCGCCCAGGCCAGCGCCTGCGGCGGTATCAGCATGAAGATCACGCTGGCCGCAAAGGCCTCGAACAGCGGGGCGAAGTTCACGCCCTCCGCGCCGGACAGGTACGCCGCCAGGGCGTCCGCCACGACGAACACGGCCAGGAAAGCCAGGCGTCCGAAGCGCGAGAACACGCCGGAGCACAGCGCGGCAAAGGCCCAGGCGCAGGTGTACATCCCCGCAGTCCCCGCCGCCGCGTCCATCGCCAGGCCGAAGGCCGTCCCCGCCGCCGCCCCGGCGAAGGCTCCGCCCTTGAGCGCCGCCGTCAGCACCAGCAGCAGCGCCAGCACGCGCCCCAGGCTGACCGTCTGCATGAACTCTATGCGCGCAAGGCTCATCAGCGCGCAGGCGGCGAGTATCGCCACCGCAGCGCCGTGGCGCTTTTCGGCCAGCTCCGTGGCCGGACGCGCGGAGCTGAGCGCCTCGCGGAAGAAGTACGTCCCCCCTGCGCACAGCGCCGCCTCGGCCGCAAGCCCGGGCAGCTCCGTGAGCAGCTCCAGCCCCGAGGCCGCGCAGTTGAGCGCGCCGGTGGCCGCCATGACGACAAGCGCGCAGACGGGCGCGACCCAGGGCGAGCGCGCCCACCTGGCGTCCTGCACTATGAACAGCAGCGTGAACGCCACCACGCACGCCGCCGCATAGCGTATGCCCCACTCCAGCGAGCCGGTAACCAGGTATCCCAGGCACGCGCCCGCCAGCGCGCCCGCGCCGCGCAGTCCCCTCGGCGAGGCCGCGACCGCCGCCACGCCGAAGGGCGCCATCGCCCCCAGCATCCGCCCCGCCGCAAGCAGGAACCCCGCCAAAAAGTGCACCATCGCCGCGCTCGCGCCGCCCAGTGCCGATGCGCGCGCCGCCGCCGAGCCGTCTCTTACCGCCATTGCAATTGCCTCCGTAACAAAGTTTACATAAATTATAGCTTTCCTGTTTATGAAAACCATGTCGCTCGGCGCTGTAATTTACGCAGACTTTACGGGGAATCCGCACACTCCTGTGTTCAAAACCTGTTGGCAAGTATTTTGTTCGCTTTTTCCGGCATTTTTGCCCTTTCGGCGCCCAAATGCGCAAAACTCCCCGGCAGCGCTGCTGCCGGGGAGCCGTGCTTATTCAACTATGGCCTCGCCTATCTTGTAGACGTCTCCGGCGCCGACCGTGAGTATCACGTCGCCGGGGCGCGCGGTGGCACGCAGGCTGTTTTCTATCTCCTCAAAGCTGTCGAGGAACATGCTGCCGGGTATGTGCTGGGCGAGGTCGGCGGAGGATATTTTCAGCGTGTTCGTCTCACGTGCCGCGTAGATTTCGGCGAGGTAACACACATCCGGACGGCAGAGCTGATCCACAAAGTCCTCGAACAGCGCCGCGGTGCGGGTGTAGGTGTGGGGCTGGAAGACGAGTATCGTCCGCTTGTAGCCCAGCGGCTCCACCGCGTCGAGCAGCGCCTTCAGCTCGCCCGGGTGGTGGGCGTAGTCGTCGTAGACGTCCGCGCCGTTGTACTTGCCCTTGAACTCGAAGCGTCTGCCCGCGCCGTTGAAGCCCGCGAGGCCGTACTTGACGGCGTTGGGGCGCACGCCCAGGCAGATGCAAGCGGCCGTGGCGGCCAGGGCGTTCTTGACGTTGTGTATGCCCGGCACGTGCAGCGTCACGTCGGTGAAGAAGCGGCCGTGGCAGTAGATGTCAAACTCGCTGGCCGCGCCCACGCGGCGGATATTGCGCGCGTAGACGTCCGCCTTGTCGGTCAGGCCGAAGGTGAACAGCTCGCGCCCCAGGGGGGCAAGCGTCTCCATCGTGTTGCGGTCGTCGAGGTTTGCGACTATGCGCCCGTGCGGCGGCACCTTGGCCGCGAACTTGCGGAAGCTGTCCTCCACGTCCGCCAGGTCGGTGAAGTAGTCCAGGTGGTCGGCCTCTATGTCGAGTATGACGGCTATGGTCGGGTGGAAGGCGAGGAAGCTGTCGTGATACTCGCAGCTCTCGAGGATGATGGTGTCGCCCCCGCCCACGCGGTGACCCGCGTGCAGCAGCGGCAGAGTGCCGCCTATCATCACGGTCGGGTCGCGCTCGGCCGCCATGAGTATGTGCGTGCACATGCTGGTGGTGGTCGTCTTGCCGTGGGTGCCGGCGATGCACAGCGCGTTCTCATAGTCGCACATGATGGCGCCCCAGGCCTCCGCCCGCTCGAACACGGGGATGCCGCGGGCGCGCGCCTCCACGATCTCGCTGTTGTCGTCTCTGACGGCGGCGGTGCGCACCACGAACTGTATGTCGGGCGCGACGTTCATGGCGCTGTGGCCGATCTTGACATCTATGCCCAGGGAGCGCAGATGCTCGGTCTTCTCGCTCTCGGCCATGTCGGAGCCGTCGATGACCAGCCCCATGCCCGCGAGAACCTCGGCCAGCGGCGCCATGCTGACTCCGCCGACGCCTATCAAATGCCCGCGCATACCGGGCTTTAAGTAATCCTGAAAATCTGCCATAAATAGCTCCTGTCCGTTGGGTTCAACTGACGCCTTGAAAATAAGGCCGTCAAAGATTATAATACATTATGCGCCGTAAGACAAGCTCTAAAACGAGGTGAACACGATTCAACCGCCAAAATATGTAATCCACATCCTCAATACGCTGGAGCGCTCCGGGTACGAAGCCCGCCTGGTCGGCGGCTGCGTGCGCGACACGCTGCTGCATCGCCGCCCCAACGACTGGGACGTGGCCACCGCCGCGCCCCCCGAGGCCGTCACAGAGCTGTTTGAGCGCACCGTGCCCACGGGTATCCGCCACGGCACCGTCACCGTATTGTATGGTGGCTCTGCCTGCGAGGTCACAACCTACCGCGTCGAGGGCGCTTACAGCGACCACCGCCGCCCGGACTCAGTGCGCTTCACCTCCCGGCTGGAGGAGGACTTGTCCCGGCGCGACTTCACCATAAACGCGATGGCGATGGACGCCTCGCTCGCCATAACGGACCCCTTCGGCGGGCGGGAAGACCTGTCCCGCCGCCTTATCCGCTGCGTCGGCGACGCGCGCGAGCGCTTTACGGAGGACTCGCTGCGTATGCTGCGCGCCGTGCGCTTTGCCGCCCAGCTGGACTTCGCGCTGGACTCCGCCGCGCTCGAGGCCATCGCCGGGTGCGCGCCGCTGTGCTCCGCCCTCTCGCCGGAGCGCGTGGCCGCCGAGCTGCGCGCGGTGCTCGCCTCGCGAGACCCGGACATGGTCTGGCTCATGGCCGACCTGGGGCTGCTGAACGCCTGGCTGACGCCGCGCGAGGGCGAGCGCACGCATCTGGGCGCGCTCCCGCGCTGCGCGCGCCTTGCGCACTTCTGCAGCGATTTGAGCCGGTGCGGAAGTATTACGTCAACCGACACCTTCCTGCGCTCTCTGCGCATGGACACGCGTAGCATGAAGATCTGCTCCGCTGCGGCGGAGATCCTCGCCTCCGGCTCGCGCGACTACAAGCGGCTGCTGCGCGACTACGGCGAGGACGCCGTCCTGGCCGCCTACCCCAAAAGCCGCCGTCTGAGGGCGGTTTTGCGCTCCGGCGAGTGCTGGTCGCTCGCTTCCCTTGCCATCACCGGCGGCGAGCTGGCCGCGCTGGGCTATGCCGGGCGCGAGCTGGGCGAGGAGCTGCGCCGGCTGCTGGAGCACGTCATAGACTGCCCGGAGGACAACCGGCCTGAAATATTATGTAAACTAGCATCAGAGAGGATTGAAGGATATGACCGAACTTGAAAAGCTCCGCGAAGACTGCCTGAACTGCCGCGGCTGCGAGCTGTGCCAGACCCGCACCAACGTGGTCTTCGGCGTCGGCTCCGGCGACGCGAAGCTGATGTTCATCGGCGAGGGACCCGGCGAGAACGAGGACTTGCAGGGAGAGCCCTTCGTCGGCCGCGCCGGCAAGCTGCTCGACGACATGCTGGAGCTGATAGACCTCGACCGCACGAAGGTGTACATCGCGAACATGGTGAAGTGCCGCCCGCCGCACAACCGCGACCCCCTGCCCGCAGAGCAGGCCGCGTGCTCCCACTGGCTGAACCGCCAGCTGGAGCTTATCGACCCCGCGATAATCGTCTGCCTGGGGCGCATAGCGGCCATGCGCTTCATCCGACCCGACTTCAAGATAACGCGCGAGCACGGGCAGTGGTTTGAAAAGGACGGCCGCCAGGTCATGGCCATCTACCACCCCGCCGCGCTGCTGCGCGACCCGCGCAAGCGCCCGGAGACCTTCGACGACCTCAAGGCCATCCAGGCCGCGTACAGGGCGCTGTAAGGCTCCGAAAACACTCGAAAGGAAACCATCCTATGCTGCAATTTCACCGCGTTACGATCGGCGACAAGCCCTTTGTGGACGCGTTTACCGCCGCGGAAAACTCCCGCAGCGCGGACTTCAACTTCGGCAACATCTACCTCTGGGACAGCGCGTACCGGCAGTTCCTCGCCGGAGTGGACGGCAGACTGCTGACCAAGCTCAAGTACGAGGACTTGCCCTTCTTCGCCTTCCCCATCGGCACGGGCGACATCCGCCCGGCAATAGAGGCCATCGAGGAGTTCTGCGCGCACGACGGCTGCCACCTCCGGCTGCGCGGCGTCACGGACGAGCACCGCGACCTGCTGGAGGACGCCTATCCCGGTCTTTTCACTTTCACCGAGGACAGGGACAACTTCGACTACATCTACCTTGCCGAGAAGCTGGCCACGTTCTCGGGCAAAAAGCTCCACGGCAAGCGCAACTTCTGCAACCGCTTCGAGAAGGAGCACAGCTGGGAATTCAAGCCCCTGACGCACGAGCTGTTCCCCGTGTGCATGGAGATGCTGGGCTTCTGGCAGCGGGAGTTCGACGTCCCGCCCGACGGGCTGGAGGACGAGCACGGCGCCATCATCCGCGCCTTCATGCGCTGGGACGCGCTGGGACTGGAGGGCGGAGTGCTGTTTGCCGAAGGCCGGTGCGTGGGATTCACCGTGGGCGAGAAGATAAGCTCCGACACCTTTGACGTGCACTTTGAAAAGGCCTACGCCTCCGTCCCCGGAGCGTACCCCATGGTCTGCCGCGAGTTCGCAAAGCAGATCCTCACCAACCACCCGGAGATCGTCTACCTCAACCGCGAGGACGACATGGGGCACGAGAACCTGCGCAGCGCAAAGCTCGAGTACCACCCGGAGTTCCTGCTGCGCAAGTACACAGCCCAGGTGACCGGCCGTGAGCGGGTATGAGCTTCGCGCCGCCGTGAGCGGCGACTTCCCCGCCCTTGCGCGGCTCTGGGAGCTGGTGTTCGGCGACGGGGCGGATTTTACGGACGAGTTCTTCCGCACGATGTGGACGCCCGGCTGCTGCCGCGTGGCGGAGGTGGGCGGCAAGCTTGCGGCCATGGGCTTTTGCCTGAGCGGCGCGACGGCGCTCGGCCGCCGCTGCGGCTACATCTACGCCATGGCCACGCACCCGGAGCACCGCGGCCACGGTCTCGCCGCCGCGATAGGCCGCGCGCTGGTGGCCGACGCCTTTGAGCGCGGCGAGGACATAGTGGCCACCCTCCCCGCCGAGGAGAGCCTTAACGCCTGGTACGCCACGCGCCTCGGTATGCGCGGCGTGTTCAAAAAGGGCGGCGACGGCGTGCTCTTTCCCGACAACTGGCAGCGCTTTGCGCGCTTTTGCGGCGCTCACGACCCCTCGACCCCTGACGTGCTGCTGGCCACAGCCCGCGAGGGCTTGACGCTGGAGCCGTTCATGGGCCTCGGCTGGGAGATAACGCTGGATTGATGAAAAGCACCCTGTGCACTGATGAACTGAACCAGTGCACAGGGTGTGTTTTATTTATGCGTTTCCCGTTTCCTCTTTGTTCGCCTTGCGCTTTCTCAGCGCGAGGGCGGTGGTGAGCGGGCGCTTCTCGCTCTTGGTCTCGAAGTAGGCCACCACGGAGAAGACCACCGCGCCGATGAAGTTGACGAACAGGTCGGCCATTGTGTCGTAGATGCCTATGTCCAGGTATCCGCCCAGACCCAGCGCATAGGTCTCGCCGTTTTCAAGCTGGAGTATCACGTCCTGGATGCCGCTGATGACGACGGGCGTATTGCTCAGCGTGGGGTCGAGGTCGACCGTGGAAATCTGCGAGAGTATCGTGTCCTTCTGCATGTCCAGCAGCAGCCAGCGGTCGGCGGCGAACTCAAAGAACTCCCACAGCACGCCCATGGTCATGGAGAAGCAGAAGGCCACTATCGCCAGATACGCCGGCGAGAGCTGGAACTTCACCTTTTCGTTGCGGTTGAGCAGGTTCACCAGCGAGAATCCCACCGCCGCCAGCAGGAAGCCGGAGGTCGTATGCAGCATCGTGTCCCAGAAGCTGACCTTGAGGAAGAAGCTCTCCAGCTCGCCGAGTATTTCGGCCAGGAAGACGAACACGAAGATGATTATTTCGAGTATGCTCGGTATCTCTATGTTCATCCTGTTCTCCACAAGCTGCGGCAGGACGTACAGCACCAGCACATACACGCATATTATCGCGTTGTCGTACTGGCCTATCCAGATGCTGTGTATCAGGATGAGTATGACGATGGTGCGCAGGATCACGTACGTCCAAAACGCGCCCGGTTCCTCCTTGGCCTTGCGCGCCCACGCGGCGCGAGACTCGGCCTTGCGCTGCTGGCGCCTTAGTTTTCTGTTCTCTTTCTTGCTCATGTGTCCCCCTGTACTCCGCCCCGGTCAACGCCCGGGCGGTTTGTTTTATCTGTCTCTGCGGCGTCCTCCCGGTGCCTGCGGCGCAGGAGCAGCCAGGAGAGCGCTATGCTCAGCACGTCCACACCCAGGCATATCAGGACGGGCTCGCTCAGCGGGTCGAGGTCTCTGCCCAGCACGGTGTAGAGCACCATCGCCGGCAGTATGCCTATGAAGCTGCTGAGCAGGTACTCGCCGTACTTCATCCTCAGCGAGCCGAAGAAAAGCCCCAGCAGGTCGTTGGAGAGGTTGGTGACGCGCAGCACCAGCGAGACAAGGAACAGGTGCCGCTTGTTCTCCTCATAGACTTTGCGTATGCGCGGATGCCGCCCCAGCAGGGAGTCCACCAGCACGCCGTCGGAGCCGCGCCCCGTGAGATAGGGCACGGAAATACATATGACGCTGCCCAGTGCGTTTATGCACAGAGCCAGCGGCAAGTCGAACACCAGTCCGACCGCCGCCGCGATAAGCGCATATGGTATTACGACGGTCTGGCTCTTGACCGCATAGGCCGCCAGAGCCACCAGCGCGGCCAGCCACTTGTTCTCCGGCGACCAGCTCAGCAGCTCCTCAACGCTTATGGAGCCGTGCAGCGCCAGAAACACCGCGGCCGCAGCCACGAACGCCGCCATGATTATCAGCGGCAGCACCTTCTTGAGCTTCACGTCCACTCCCCACACACTTCAAAATGACAGCACAATTTTATCAGATTTTCATCAACAACTCAAGCCTGTATGACCGGACAAAAAGGGCGGTCTGCGCAAATTGCGCAGACCGCCGCAGTTTGTCGAAAAAGCCTCGCAGAGTTTCGCGCCCTGCGGGCGCGAAAGGGACTGCAATCATTTTCGGCGGCGGCGTGTACGTCGCCGAAAATACTTC
>OJQW01000303.1_pt1 | contig 23896 bp, 20 predicted proteins | sample 1599041 | NCBI WGS metagenome assembly OJQW01 (sample SAMN03922518, study PRJEB24848) | human gut metagenome | isolation source: stool sample | host: Homo sapiens | place: Germany | collected 2010-02
CTGGCGCAGCTGCGCCGGCAGCGGCAAGAAGAACTGGGCAAGACCAATCGCTTTACGCCGGTCAAGCGCGCCGCGCAGCGCAAGAGCGAAAAGCCAAAGAGCGAAAAGGACGGGCCGACATGACGTTTGAAGGCTATACGGAAGATACGCGGGCGTTTTTCATGGCGCTGCGCTTCAACAACAACCGCGAGTTTTTTCAGAGCAACCGCGAATGGTACTTAAAAAGCGTGCGCGAGCCGAGCCTGGCGCTGGCCGAGGCGCTTTCGCCGGCCATTGAAAAAATCGACCCCGGCATCGAAACGCGGCCGCACCGGGCGCTGGCGCGCATCAACCGCGACACGCGCTTTTCCCACGATAAATCGCCCTACCGCGACCATGTGTGGATCTCCTTTCGCCGCCCGGAGGAGGAGCGGGGCAGGTTCCCGTCCTTCTTTATCGAGGTGGGCGTGGAGGGCGTTTTCTACGGCATGGGCGCTTACGCCCCCGAGCGGGCGCGCATGAACGCCCTGCGGCGGCATCTGCGCCTTGCGCCGGAGGAGCCGGAAGCGCTGCTTGCGGAACTGGGCGAGTGCTTTACCCTGTATGGGGAAACCTACAAGCGCCTCGCCGTGCCGGAGGGGCTGCCGGAAGCGCTCGTTCCCCTCTATATTCGCAAGAGCTACTACTGGGAGCGCTCTCTGCCCTTTGGCCGCGCCTGCTCCGCCGCCCTCGCCGCGGAACTGGCCGCCGATCTTTCGCGCCTCAAGCCTCTGTATGATTACATGGCCGATTGTACGCCCGAGGAGGAAGATTATCTATGAACGAACGCGCGCAGAAGGCGCAGGATTGCCTGAAGGCGGCGAAGCTGCTCTACCGGCGCTTCCTCGTCAACACCTACGAAGGCAACGTCTCCGTGCGGCTGGGAGATACCATACTCATCACGCCCTCGGCCGTGTGCAAGGAGGAACTGGAAGAGGACGACCTCGTGGAGGTCGATCTGGCAAGCGGCGAGACGCTGCGCGCCAAAGAGGGCCGCGTGGCTTCCAGCGAAACGAAGATGCACCTGTGCGTCTACCGCAACAGCGCCGCGCAGGCCGTCGTTCACGCCCATCCGCCCTTCGCCACCGCCTATGCCGTGGCCGCCAAACCCATCGAGACGCGCGCCTATCCGGAAATGCGCGTGCTCTACGACCGCATTCCCGTCTGCCGCTATGGCCGGCCGGGCACCGAAGCGGTCAACGCGGACGTTCCCGAAGCGCTCAAGACGCACGACGTCTTTCTGCTCTCCAACCACGGCCTGGTGGCCTGCGGGCCCAGCGCCATGGTGGCGGCCCACCGTCTGGAGGGCGTGGAATCCATCGCCAAAGTGCTGACGCTCGCGCAGCTGCACGGCGGGGAAAGCCCCCTGCCACGCGCCGAGCTGGATGCGCTGCAAGAGATATACTTTGACAAGAGGAGGCAATTATGAGTTCCGACCCCTGCACATGGCCACGGCTGAAAAGCGGCAGCTCCATCCGCGGCGAGGAGGCCCTTCTGACCGACGAGTTTGCCAAGAAGCTCGGCTATGCCTTTGCCCTCTGGCTGGCCGCGCGCAAAGAGACGACCCCGGATCGCCTGACCATCGCCGTGGGACATGACCCGCGCGCCTCCGGCCCCCGCCTGAAGGCCGCGTTCATCGACGGCCTCACCGCCGCCGACAGCGACGTGCTGGACTGCGGCCTTTCCACCACGCCGGCGGTGTTCTCCACCACGCTGGCAGAGGATTGCCACGCCGACGGCGCGGCAATGATCACCGCCAGCCACCTGCCGCCGAAGATCAACGGCTTCAAGTTCCACATGGGCGAAGGCGGCCTGCGCGGCGAGGACGTGGACGAAATCATCCGCATGGCCATGGAGGCCCGCGTGCCGGTGCGGCTGGTGTCGCCCTGCGACGCGCTTTCCGCCTATCAGGAATCCCTTCGCGCGCTGGTAAAGCGCAAATTGGAGGACGACGCCTCCAAGCCGCTGCTCGGCCTGCACGTGGTGGTGGACGCCGGCAACGGCTCGGGCGGCTTCTACGCCTCCTTTCTCGAAAGCCTGGGCGCCTGGGTCGAGGGCAGCCAGTTTCTCGAGCCGGACGGCTCCTTCCCCCATCACGCGGCCGACCCGGAGAGCCCGGAGGCCATGCGCGCGCTTTCCAAGGCGGTGGTCAAAAACGAGGCCGATCTGGGCGTGCTCTTTGACGCCGACTGCGACCGCGCCGCCATCGTTCTAAGCGACGGGCGCTTTGTCAACAAAAACCGCCTCATCGCCCTCACCGCGGCGATGCTGCTCTCCCACACGCCGGGGCTGACCATCGTCACCGATTCGGTGACCAGCACGGGGCTTACGCGCTTCATCGCCGAATGGGGCGGCACGCACTACCGCTTCAAGCGCGGCTATCGCGCCGTGATCGACGAGGCCATGCGCCTGAACGGCGAGGGCATCGACTGTCCGCTCGCCATCGAGACAAGCGGCCATGCCGCCTTCCGCGACAACCACTTCCTCGACGACGGCATGTATCTTGTGACCATGCTCATCTGCGAGGCCATGGACCTAAAGCGCGAGGGCAAGACGCTCTATTCGCTGCTGGACGGCCTGCAGGAGCCGGTGGAATCCATGGAACTGCGCCTTGGCATCCGCGCGGACGATCCGCGCGAGGCCGCGCAGGAGATGATCGAACTGATCCTCTCCCACACGCTGGACGATCCCTCCTGGCGGCTGGCCCCGGACAACCGCGAGGGCGTGCGCATCGTCTTTGACTTTGGCGGCGAGGTGGAAAGCGCCTGGTTCCAGCTGCGCCTGAGCGTGCACGATCCGGTGATGGCGCTGAATCTGGAAAGCGACGTGCCCGGCGGCGTGCAGTGGATGCTGGAAAAGCTCGCAAAACTGTTGGGCGACGATCTGGAAGTGGATCTCGGCCCGTTGCGCGCCGCGCTGAAGGAAATGGCAAAATAAATTCTTGTAACATTCTTGCAAAACCGTGCCCAAAGCGGCGCGGATATGGTACAATAGAGGCACTACGAGGTTTTTCGTACCACAACGACCAAGATAAAGGAGATGCTCGCCATGAACAAGGAACAGATGGTCGTCAACGCCATCCGCATTCTCAGCGCCGAGGCCGTACAGAAGGCCAAGTCCGGCCACCCCGGCATGCCGATGGGCGCGGCCGCCATGGCTTACGCCGTGTGGGGCCGCGAGATGACCCACAACCCCGCCGATCCCAAGTTCGTCAACCGCGACCGCTTCGTGCTTTCCTCCGGCCACGGCTCGATGCTGCTGTATTCCCTTCTGCACCTGTTCGGCTACGGCCTGACCATCGACGACCTCAAGGCCTTCCGTCAGTTCGGTTCCAAGACCCCCGGCCATCCCGAGTACAAGCACACCGTGGGCGTTGAAACTACCACCGGCCCGCTGGGTCAGGGCATCGCCAACGCCGTGGGCATGGCCATGGCCGAAAAGCATCTGGCGGCCAAGTTCAACCGCGAGGGCTTCAACGTGGTCGACCACTACACCTACTGCATCCTCGGCGACGGCTGCATGATGGAGGGCATCTCCCACGAGGCCTGCTCCCTGGCCGGCACCTTGAAGCTCAACAAACTCATCGCCCTGTATGATGACAACGAGATCTCCATCGAGGGCAACACCGACATCGCTTTCCGCGAGGACGTGCCCGCCCGCTTCCGCGCCTATGGCTGGAACGTCATCGACGTCAAGAACGGCAACTGCTTCGAGGAAGTGGACGCCGCCATCCGTCTGGCCAAGGATTCGGACAAGCCCAACCTCATCGTCTGCCACACCGTCATCGGCTACGGCTCCCCCAAGGCCGGTCAGGCCAGCGCGCACGGCGAGCCTCTGGGCGAGGAGAACCTCGAGGCGACCAAGAAGAACCTCGGCTGGCCCGAGGGCGAACCCTTCGCCGTGCCCGCCTGCGTCTACGAGCAGACCGGCGAGGCCGCCCGCCGCGGCGCGGAAGCGCAGAAGGAATGGAACGAACTGTTTGCCAAGTACGCCAAGAAGTATCCCGAACTGAAGAAGGAATGGGACGTGTGGTTCTCTGACGAGATCCCGGTCGACCTTCTCAACGACAAGGACTTCTGGGCCTTCGAGGGCAAGAGCGCGACCCGCAATTCCTCCGGCGTCGTCCTCAACCGCCTGGCCGAGCGCGTGCCCAACCTCTTTGGCGGCTCCGCCGACCTCGCGCCCTCCAACAAGAGCAACATGAAGGGCAAGGGCGATTTCTCCGCCGAGACGCCCGAGGGCAACAACATCCACTTCGGCGTGCGCGAACACGCCATGGCGGCCATCTGCAACGGCATCCGCCTGCACGGCGGCCTGCGCCCCTACTGCGCCACCTTCTTCGTGTTCAGCGATTACATGAAGAACGCCATGCGCATGTCGGCCATCATGGGCCTGAACGTGCCCTACATCCTCACCCACGATTCCATCGGCGTCGGCGAGGACGGCCCCACCCATCAGCCCATCGAGCAGCTTGCCGGCCTGCGCGCCATGCCGGGCCTGACCGTGTTCCGCCCCGCCGACAGCAAGGAAGTGGCCGCGGGCTGGGTCGCCGCCATGACCGGCGATACACCGGTGGCGCTGGTGCTCACCCGTCAGGATCTGCCCCTCTACGAAAAGAGCGGCGCGGACGCCCTCAAGGGCGGCTACGTCCTCTCCGACTGCGAAGGCACGCCCGACGTGCTGCTCATGGCCAGCGGCTCCGAAGTGGAACAGTGCATGGGCGCGCAGGAGCTGCTCAAGGCCGAAGGCGTCAAGGCGCGCGTGATCTCCATGCCGTCCTTTGAACTGTTCGAGGCCCAGTCCGACGAGTACAAGGAGAGCGTCATGCCCTCGAACGTGCGCGCGCGCGTGGCCGTCGAGGCTGCCGCCACCTTCGGCTGGCACAAGTACGTGGGCCTGGACGGCGCGGTGATCGGCCTGGATCACTTCGGCGCTTCCGCCCCCTACAAACTCCTCTTCCAGGAGTTCGGCTTCACTGCCGAGAACGTGGCTGCGACCGCCAAGAAGGTCATCGGCTGAGTTTCGCTCCGGCAGGACTGACGCTGACACGCTCCTCCCTGCATGTCGCGGGGAGGAGCTTTTGTGATGTAACCGCTTAAAAACGACAATAAGAGGGGGAAACGACTGTGAAAAAGGGACTGCTCCTGCTGCTCATACTCGCCGTGGCGCTCTCCTTGAGCGCCTGCGGCTGCAAACACGAGAACACCGAAGTGCAGGGCGCAGTGGAGGCCACCTGCACGCAGGAGGGCTACACCGGCGACACCGTGTGCCTCGATTGCGACAAGACGGTCAAGGAAGGCGAAGCCATTCCCATGCTGGCCCACACCGAGACGGTGGAGGGCGCTATGGATGCCACCTGCACGCTCGACGGCTACACCGGCGACACCGTGTGCTCCGTGTGCGGCGCGGTGCTTTCCGAGGGCGAGATCATCCCCGCCACCGGCCACGGCGCGACGGAGCTGGTGAACGACCGCGAGCCGACCTGCGAGCGCGAGGGCTACACCGGCGACGAGCTCTGTACGGTCTGCAACACCTACGTCAGCGTCGGCGAGCCGATCGAAAAGCTGCCCCACACGCCCGGCGAGCCGCAGAACGCGGTGGAGGCCACCTGCACGCAGGAGGGCTACACCGGCAATATCTACTGCGCGGTCTGCGGCGAATGGCTGGAAAACGGCGAGGACATCCCCTGCGTCCCCCACACGCTGGAAAACGTGACCGGCGCGCGCGAGGCTTCCTGCACCCGCGAGGGCTACACCGGCACGGGCACCTGCTCGGTCTGCGGCGAAGTGGTGGAGGGCGAAACCAGCCCCCGCCTTGAACACACGATGGTGGACGGCGTTTGCTCCGTGTGCGGCTGGGAAGAGCCCGGCCTCTACGTGGACGGCGAACTGGAAATGACCTGGGACGAGCTGGTCGAGGGCGGATACATTGAACTTGGCGACGACGGCGCGACCCTCTCTGGCGTACACGAGGGACTTTACGGCCGCCTGGTGGTCAGCGAGGACGTCACCGCCTACGGCAACGTCGCCTTCAACGGCTCGCAGCTCGAGGAGATCTGGTCGCCCTGCACCGTTCCCGCGACCAACGGCGCGTTCGGCGGCGCGCGGGAATTGAAGACCGTGCGCTTCTTCGGCGACTTGCAGGAATTGAACTACGCCTGCTTCCGCGGCTGTGAAAAGCTGGAGAGCGTCGTCATCCCCGACAGCGTGCGCACGATCCCCGATCAGTGCTTCTCGGGCTGCGCGGCCCTTACCTCGGTGACGCTGCCCGCCAATCTGGAGGTCATCGACACAGACGCCTTCTCCGGCACGGCGGCGCTTGCGCACCTCGACTTCCCCGAAACCCTCACGGAGATCGGCGGCGGCGCCTTCTACGGCAGCGGCCTTGTCGAGGTAACGTTGCCCGCGAACGTGGAGGAGATCGGCATGAACGCCTTCAGCGGCTGCGCGTCCCTTGCGCGCCTCGACCTTTCTAAGACGGCCATTACCTCCATGTACGATCCCTTTACCGATCTGCCCGCTCTGACGGAGCTGCTCCTGCCCCACGGCCTTACGTCCGGCGACGGCGTGCTGCCCTATGTCGCGCAGGTGGAGGCGCTGACCATCCCCGAGGGCGTGACCGAGTTCTCCATCGGCGGCAATTCCTCCTTCTACCCCAACGAGGCGCTCAAGAGCGTCGTCTGGCCGGTGAGCCTGAAGGACGCCTCGGGCTTTGACGCCGCCGTGGCGCTGGAAACCGTCTACTATCGCGGCAGCGAATTGGAGTGGAGCCTCATCGACTTTGGCGATCTGGCCGAGCGCTTCGCGGGCGTCAACGTGGTCTACGACTACGAGGGCGAATAACTTTCCATCTTTCCATCTTTCCATCTTTTCAGCCTCCGGCGCGCGCCGGGGGCTTTTTTACGCAAAAGCGTTGCATCCCCGCCGCCGCGCGTGTACAATGAAGGCAGTCTGTACGAAAGAAGGTCTTTGTATGCCGCTTGATACCGCCGCCGTGGACGCGCGCATATCTTCGCTCATCGCCCGCGACCGTCTCCCCGGCGTCTCCGTCTGCGCCATCGGCCCGGAGGGCGTGTGCTTTGCCAGGGGCTACGGCTTCCGCGACGCCGCTCACGCCATCGCCCCGGATGTGGACACCGTCTTCGGCGTCGCCTCCATGTCCAAGTCCATCACCGCGCTGGCCCTCGCCATCCTCGAAACGGAGGGCAAGGTCAGCTACGACGACCCCGTATACCGCTATTTCCCCGATTTTTCCGTACCCGGGGCCGCCCGCGATACCGTGACGCTGCGCACACTGGCCGAGCACACCAGCGGCATACCGCCCATGGAACCGCTGGAATGGTCCATCGCCATGAACAGCCAGCGCGAGGAGAGCGAATGGTCGCGCGCCATGCGCAAAAGCGCCCCCAACGCCATGGCGACGATCAAGCAGGTCATCGACTACATCGCCCATTGCCCCTACCCCGCCGTGGGCGCGCCGGGCGAGAATATGAGTTACTGCAACGAGGGCTACGCCATCCTCTCCTACGTGGCCGATCAGGCGGCGGGCATGCCGCTGGAACAGTTCTGTCAGGAGCGCATCTTCGCGCCTCTGGGCATGACGCGCACGGTGATGGACGACGATTGCGCCTCCGCCCGCGCCATGGCCGGCGGCAACATCACCTCCCTGTTCGAGCGCGGCGAGGACGGCGCGCTTGCCTGCGACGACGACTGGAGCGTGCTGCCCCCGTTCCGCGGCTGCGCCATGGTCAAGTCCACGGCGCGGGACATGGCAATCTACTACCGTTGCCTTGCCAACTGGGGCATGCACGAGGGCAGGCAGGCCTTGCCCCGCGCGGCGGTGGAGGAAATGATCGGCCCGCGCGTGCCCACGCGCGAGATCCCCTGCTACGGCCTCGGGCTCTACAAGCGCGTCAAAAACGGCCACGTGATCTGCGAGCACTCGGGCGGCCTGCACGGCGTTTCCACCAAGGGCGGCCTGCTGCTGGGCGAGGGCTGGGGCTTTGCCGCGCTCTGCAATCAGGGCGACGCGGACGTGGACGAGATTCTGTGGACGCTCTACAACGCCGTCATGGGCCTGCCGCTTGACAGTTCGCACGAGTGGTTCGCGCCCGTTGGCCGCGATTTTTCCGACCCGCAGATGCTGGAAGGCCGTTACGTGGGCCACGAGGGCGTGCCGGAAGTGGTGACGGTGCGCCTGGAAAACGGCGCGCTGAAAGGCGCGGTGGGCAAGCGCGCCGTCCGCCTGACCTATTGCGGCGGCACGCGCTTTCTCGCCATGGACGAAGCGGAGCCGCAGCGCCAGCGCGCGCGGCTGGAATTCTTCGTCCGCGATGGTCAGGCCTGGGCCGTGCGCAACGGCAGCCGCATCTTCGGGCGGGAAGAGGCGTAAGCGCCTCTTCGCAAACAATTTTCACGCATACCCCTGTTCATTCCTCCCGCTTTGTGCTATACTGCCTAGCGGGAGGTCTTTATGAACAAAAACCGTCTGCGTGGGGTGCTCAGCCACCGGCTGTTCATCATCCTGCTCCTGCTTTTGCAGATCGCTTTTTTCGGCTATCTGGTGCTCAGCGGCAGCGAGTCTTCCTGGCTGGTATCGCTGTTTTTCTCGCTGGTGAGCATGCTGGTGGCCATCCATGTGGTCAGCAAGCATGAAAAACCCGGCTATAAACTGACGTGGGTGTTCACCATCCTCACCCTGCCCATCTTCGGCGGCGCGTTTTACCTGATGATGCGCCTGCAGCCGAGCGTGCGCCGCTTCCGCAAGCAGGTGGAGAGTTCGCAGGAGGCGCTCACCCGCCGCCTGCCGCGCCACGAGGGCGCGCTGGCGGGGGCCGAGGCGCAGGGGCCGTGCGCGGTGCGCCTTGCCCGCTATCTGGAAAGCGGCGTGGGCTTTCCCGTCTACCCGGCCTCGCGCGTGGAATACTTCCCCAGCGGCGAGACGTTTTTCGAGGCGCTTTTGCGCGAACTGCCCAAGGCCAAGCGCTATATCTTCGTGGAGTTTTTCATCCTCCAGGAAGGCGAGATGTGGGGCGAGGTTTTGAAGATTCTCGAACAGAAGGCGCGCGAGGGCGTGGAAGTGCGCGTGCTCTACGACGATTTCGGCTGTTTTGTGAAACTGCCGCGCGACTACTGCGCCGAGGTGCGCGCCAAGGGCATACAGTGCGAGGTGTTCAGCCCCTTCCGCCCGGCGCTGACCATTTTGCAGAACAACCGCGACCACCGCAAGATCGTCTCCATCGACGGCGTGACTGCCTTCACCGGCGGCGCCAACCTCGCCGACGAGTACATCAACCGCGTAAACCGCTTCGGCACCTGGCGCGACGCCGCCATCATGGTGGAAGGCGAATCGGCCTGGGCGCTGACCTTGATGTTCTTGCAGATGTGGGGCCTGGCCACGCGCCGGCTGCCCCTCTACGAGCGCTTCACGCCTGAGCAGATGCCCGCGCCCATTCCCGGCAACGGCTATGTGCAGCCCTACTGCGACAGCCCGCTGGACATTGAGAACGTGGCCGAGCGCGTCTATATGCAGATCATCAACGGGGCGCGCAAGTACGTCTACATCTCCACGCCCTATCTCATCGTCGACGACCTGATGCTCTCGGCGCTGACGCTGGCAGCCAAGAGCGGCGTGGACGTGCGCATACTCACCCCGGAGAACTGGGACAAGCGCCTGGTACACATGACCACGCGCTCGTACTACCGCGAACTGATCGACGGCGGGGTGAAGATCTACGAGTTCACCGGCGGCTTCAACCACGCCAAGACATTCGTCTGCGACGATACCGTGGCCACCGTGGGCACGGTGAACATGGACTACCGCAGCCTCTATCTGCACTTTGAGTGCGGCGTGTGCCTCTACGGCGGCGGATCGGTATTGGACGTAAAGCGCGATTTTCTCGAAACCATCGCCCGCTGCCACCAGATCACCCCCGAGGAATGCGAGGCGAGCGGCCTGCGGCGCATGGCCCGCGAGGTGCTGCGCATCTTCGCGCCGCTGATGTAGGGTTTCAACGCAAAAAGCGCCGGACGGGGCACGTTCCCCGTCCGGCGCTCGTCTGTTCATGCGTCTGTGCGCTTCTCCACTTCCGGCAGGCCGGCGACGCTGGTCAAAAGCGACAGCACGCCCGCCAGCAGCGACGCCGAGAGCACCATCCGCCAATCCACTTCGTCGAGCACCGCGCCCGTGCCAATGGTGGCCGCCGCCGTCTGCGCCACGGTGCGGATCGCGCGCACGCCTGCCGCGCGCAGCCATTTGAGCAGCTTTTCCTTCATTGCGCATCCCTCCTGTTCTTCAGATCGCGGATGTCATGCTCCGCCTCCAACACGCGGCCTTCCAGCTTGTAGGTGCGCTCGATGAGGTTGTTGTGCTTGGAAACCTTGCCCTCCAATTCGTCGATGCGGTAAATGGTGAGGCTGGTCTGACGGCGCTGCGCCACCAGCGAACCGATCAGCGACAGCCCGCCGGTGATAAGCGCGACGAGGATCGCGTCGCTCATCTCACGCCACCACCTTCGCATACTTCCCCGACACCCACAACAGCCTTCCTTCGACGAGCACGGGCACCCACGCATCCTCATTGGCGTAGGCCAGTTTGTCTCCGCTCTTTGCCACGCCGGCTTTGTCGTAGGCCGTGCCCGGCCCGGTGCGCAGCCAGGCGTCGCCGCCGGAGATGGTAACCTTGCCGGTCATGGGCGCGGGTTCCGCTTCCGGCGCATCGCCGTCTACCTCCAAGACCAAAAGCGCCGCGTAGCTGTCCGGCCCAAATTCGCCGTCTACCAAAATATCCGCGTCCTTCTGGAGCGCCTTGACGGCGGACGCCGTGTTCGGGCCATACTCGCCGTCGATCTCGCCGGGATCGTAGCCTGCGGCCTTGAGGCGGCGCTGGAGGTCTTCCACATCCTTGCCCTCATCGCCATTGCGCAGGATGCGGCTGCCCAAGGGGGTGCCCGGCTCCTCCACCGCCCCGTCGTACCTGTCGCCGTTGGTCAGTACCACGGCGGTGTGACCCTTGGTCTTTGTCACGAGGATGTCCCCCGCGCCCAAGTAGTCGTCCTGATTGGTGTACTTGCTGGACGTGAACTTGACGAACTCGCCCGTGTCCATGAGATACGCGGCCTCCGTCGCGGTGTAGAAATCGCGCGCCATGATGCCGGCGTAGGCGCAGCACACGCGCACCAGCCGCGCGCAGTCCGTTTCACAAGGCTTGTTCGCCTTGGCTGGATCATACCCCTTGTCCTTTACTTCATCCCATAACGTCTGGTTCTGATACTGGTCATAACCAATGTTGGGATTGTCGCAAGCGGCGCGCATCGCCTTGGCAATCTTCTCAGCCTTCTTCGGGTCTTTGGCGCGCAGCACTACCCAGCCCTTGGAGTGTTTGTACCAGTTTTGCGTCGATACTTCCTTGCCTGTCTGGTCGCCGGCCTTACCGCCATGGGCCTTGCCGTGCTCGTCGATTCTCGCGCTGCCAATAATAACCGCCATAAAAAACGCCTCCTTAAATATCAGTCAGTAACTTCCTCCCATCCCGCCGGGTAAACATCCGGCGGCCAGACGCAGCCGTCCATTTTGCAGATGTAGTGTTTTCCGTTATAGGTGATCTGGTCGCCGGTGTAATAGGCGTCGTGCGCCCCCGTTGGCTGCTGGTACGCAGGCCATTCATCCACTTCCCCGGACGACCCTCCGGACGATCCCCCGACACTCGCTTGCAATTCACGTATCGCCGCCCAGATCGCTTCGATCTCAGTGGCATAGTCGTACTCCGCCTTCGCGTTCTCCCGCGCAAGTGCATACAGCGCCGTCCGCTCATCATCCGTAAGTCTGCCGGCTGCATACATCACATCAATGCGGTGCAGGACGTCCTCCAGATCGTATTGCCGCCCGCCGATCAGCTCGTAAAACCCCGCGTATACCTCCGTCATTACCGTTCCGTCCATAGCCATCCTCCTCAGTTTTTCGTATACAGAATGCGCACATACCCCGTGCCCGCGCCGTCGGAGACGATATACAGCGCGTTCGCCTCCCGCTGCAACTGCGCCATGAACTGCCGTCCGCCGTCTGCCGCCATGTAGCCGGGATGGTTGATAAACCCGCTATCGCTGTATTCCAGGAAAGACGCCGATGCATCCACCCATGCCGCGTCCATGCCGCTCATATTGAGACTGAACGTCGTGGCGGCATTCGCCGTCGCCGGGGTCGTGATGGCGATCATTCTGGAATAGATGCGCTTGCCGTCCACCCAGTTGTTGCCCGTATCGACCTCGCCCGTCGAATAGCGCGTCCCGCCGATGATCCCGTTTCGGGCATTGATCCGTCCGTAAAAATCGTACTGCGGCGTGCTGCCCGTCCCCGTCGCCTCTCCGCCGAAACCCATGGATCCATTGGTTTCGTTCACGTCCCAATACGTCTCTTTGGTCGGCATTTCGTCCAGGGCGTTAACGCTCGCGTAAATGTCCGACAAAACCAGGCGGAATTCATAGCCGGTCATATCGTCGAACGTCCCGACATTGGCCCCGCCTTTTTTCAGCATGAAACTCTGGTTTACGCTGATCCCGCCCGTGACCGTTGTCGTGTCGCCGTTCGTCCATGCCGACGTACCCGCCTGCCGGTATTGCACGTAATACGACAGACTGTTTTTCTGCGCCCCGCCCACCGCCAGCGTGCTGGCAGTTGCCTGCACCGTCACCTGCGCATAGGTGCCGTCCACAGCGAGATCACCGCCGGACGTCACGCGCTCCACGGTAAATTTGGTGACTTTCGGCGAACTCCACGCCAGCACGGAAATCTGGCTACTGTACGACCGGCTCAACCCACGGCTGTCTATTACGGTGTAGCTGTACGAAATCGCCCCGCTCCCCGCAATGGGCGAATGCGCTATGCTGCCGTTGCCCGTGCGCGTGTAGGTTTTGTTTTCAATCGTCAGGCGGTAGGAGGCGATGCTCGCCCCGTATTTGGCGCTCCCATTCAAACTGAAACTGACCCCCGACTTTTGCTGCACATAGGCCGCGATCTGCGCAGACGAGGCTACTCCAGACACCCACGTCCGCGATAGCGTGCATGTCGCCGTGGGCACGGCGTCACTGGGCAATTTCAGCGTCACCGACGTTGACACCGTGCCATAACTCGCGCCCCCGACAAACGTCTCCGCCTCTATGGTCAGTGTCGCCGTTTTTGCGTTGGGGAAATTGCTGCCCGCGCTGGTGGGCACGGTATACGTGTGCGTAGCGCCCGTGCCGATATTGTACGTGGCGAGCGTGGTGGAGCCGATTTTGTACCGGATCGTCGTTGACGACCCCGAGATAACCTTGTTCAGCGTCGTCTTGATCGCCGTGCTTCCCAGCGTCGCCGTGTTGACGTTTGCCGACGGCACGTTCCCCAGCAATTCATAGTCAACGTCGATGTTCCAATAACTGCCCACCAGGTCGATCTGCGTTTCAAACTGCGCACGCGGCTGTATGATGCCAAGATAGACCGGCGATCCGGCGGCAAACTGCTGGCGCATATGCCCCGCGAACAGCGTAAACGCCGTCGAGTTCGTGGAGGCGTTGTAGACCAGCGTGAACGTATTGTATTTCCAACTGCCGTTCGAGGCGTCAACCGCTGTGAATACGCCGCCGATGACGTTGCTGTTGTTGTATTTTGACCATGTGTTCCGAGCGCTGTTCAGCGCCGGTTTGAATCCGACCTGCAACTGTTTCACGGCAGAGGCCGCGTTTCTCGCGCGGCCATGGATGCGTATTTCCGTGATCTCTATTCCCTGTCCGCCCAGGGTCGCGTTTGCATTGTATTGGTATTTTACCGCGTCCTCGTCATTTACGGCAAACCATCCGTTGGTTCCATGGGACGACGCGGCGCGTGTCAATGTGATCGTCGGCATCGTTTACCCTCCGTATTTCATCAGTCGAAAATGCCCGCCGGACGAATTGAACGCCAGTGCTCCGAAGATCAGCGACGTCGTCTGGAATCGCGGAGCGACAACGCGATTCTGCCGCGCATAGATCGTCTCCTGTCCGCCCTCGGAAATGGACCAGCCCGTATTGTCCAAATGCAACTGCACATTGCTGTCCGACCGGCCAATGTCGATATTGGAACCTGATATGCGCACCGTGCCTTCTATCGTCTCCACGCGCCCGTTGATGTCTGTGACCGTGGTCTGCGTAACGCTTAATTCATTGGCGTTTACCTCGACGGTATTCGCCATCGCCTGATATTCAGACGATTCAAAGACGATGCTTTTAATTCCGTCCGGGGATATGATCTGCTGCGCAATGCTGCCGACCTCGCCGTTCAGCAAACCCACCTCGTTGATGAGCGAGGCCAGATCGCCATCCAGATTCGCCAGCGCGTCCTGTATGGACGATGTATCGTTCACCGTCTCCCAGCCCGAGCCGTGGATCGTCGCCGTGAGCGCGTCCGCGTCGGTGGTAAGGTTGAGCTGTCCCGGCTGCGGCACAATGGGCGAGATTGCCGTCAACGCTTCCGTTTCCGGCGCGGCCAGTTCGTAAACGATCGTCACGGGTGTCCCCGCAGTCTTTTGCGCGGCGAGATAGGATTTGAAATCGGCAGCAGAGGTTATTGCGGAATCAACAATCGCAATATAATTGTTGCTGGAGATAGACAGACCATTGTTGCCCAGCCATGCAAAATCAGCGGAAACCACTGAGTAATGCGTACAGCTAGCGTTTGCCGCAACGCCGGATGCTGCTCCTTTTGGGGCGGGCGTTATGTTTCCGAGGCGAAAACGTACATTTGTGCCGGTAGTGGATTCCATATACCAGTTTTCCGTCCCGTCCAGCTCCAATACCCCCGTCCTGCGCGTCACCAGCACGTCGCCGTCCACGGACACATCCACGGTGTCCTCCGCTCCCGGCAGGCCGTAGAGCGGTTCCGTTGGCGTGACCGTGCCCCCACCCGTGGGACCATGCTCCGTCCAGTCCGTGGCAGCGCCGCCTTCTTCGAGCTGCAAATTGCATATGGAGATCGTAAATGGACTCAGCGAGGCAGAAATGTACAACGCCTGCTGACTGACATCCGTGAGGGTCTCCACTGTCGTCAGCGTTGCCGTTACATGTGTCCACGTGTTGATGGGGAGCGTGCTAATGGATGCTACGTTGGTTATTAGACCTGCGCCGTTCGGATTCCTGATCGCAACGCTCCCTATGGGGTTGGGCACTGTACTGTAGGCGTCGAACGATACAGTGTATTGTGTTCCGGGTTTCAACGCATCCAATTGCATCTCGCTTCCGGAATTTTCTGCTCCATAATACAGGACGCTCCATCCGGTTGCCGCCTCGTTGAGCGTAAATTTCATACCACGCACGCCCTGCATGCTCTCTGCGCTCACGGTATATTCAGCATTGTTCCCGTTGCCATACGTCCATCCGACCGTACCCTGGTTGGTGTTGGTCAGCAGGTTCCTCCCGCACGCCGCAATCTCCACGCTCTCGCGCCCGGTGATCGGCAGGACGGATTTATAGGGTTCGTATGCTGTCGCCGTGCTCCCCGCCTCCAACTGCGGATAGAGCGTAACGTCATACGTCTCCCCGCCGCCTACGCGAATGAGCCAGCCGTAGACATATTGGTCATCCAGTTCAAATGTGTTTGTTGCGTTTGCGACAGTCGCGCTGAAATTCGTGGCGACGGACGATACCTGCGCGGTCTCGGATTCCAGCAGCCGCATCTGCAAATGGCCTCCAACGGCCTGCGCATTCCCCATGGAAAATGTGTACTGCCCGTTGAGCGTCTCGCCCATGAGCACGGAAAACGTGATCGGGTTCCCCTCCGCCGCCGTACACGTGCCGGACAGGTGTACGCCGCCGTCCTCCTGCACGGTGAGTGTCACGCCGGATTTCGTTTGAGGCGTTTGCGGTGGCAACAGATTCTTCCGCGTCTCCTGCCGCGCCCTGCACCCCGCCTCCACGGCCACGCTCTCGATCTGCCCCTGTGCGTTGTCGAGGGCAAGACTCGGCACATCCTCGTAGGCTTCAAACGCCGTGGCGGTACTCCCCGCCTCCAACTGCGGATAGAGCGTCACATCGTAAGTCTCCCCGCCGCTGACGCGGATCGCCCAGCCATAGACATACTGGTTGTTCAACAAAAACGACTTGTGCGCGTTTGCCGACGCCGCGCCGATATTCGTCAACGTGCCGTCGATTTGCACGCCCGCGCTCTCCAGAAGCCGCATCTGCAAATGACCCCCAACGGCCTGCGCATTGCCCATGGAGAGCGTATATGTCCCGTTAAGCGTCACGCCCATCAGTGCGGTAAAGATTACCGGGCTGCCCGCCTCTGCTGCACACGTCCCGGAGATGTGTACGCCGCCGTCATCCTGTACCATAATCGTCACGCCGGATTTCGTTTGGGGCGTTTGCGGCGGCAGCAGGTTCTTCCCGCACCCAACCCGCGTTTCTGTATACTCCCGCTCCGTGGTCACGTCCGCCCCGCGCCACGAACGCAGCACGCTCGGCTCCACGCCCTCGTCCAGCCACAATTTCCCCGCCTCCGGGGCCTCCTCCGGCGGCGTCGCCGAGATGTACGGCGCGGCCTGCTCCGCCGCTTCCTGCGCGCTGTCGGCCGTTTCCTGCGCCTGCTGCACGTTGCCGGCAATGATCTCCACCTGTTTGTTACTGGAGATGTCCAGCGTCTCGCCGAAGTTCGCCGCTACGTGGCTGGTGGTGATGCTGCCCGCCTTGATCTTCGACGCATCCACGCTCTCCGCCGCCAGTTCCGCCGTGGTGATCGCGCCCGCGGCGATCTCGTTGGCCGTGATGCTCTTGGCGGCGATCTTGTCCGCCGTCACCGAGCGCGCCACAAGCACCGAGCCGGAGATGGCGTTCTGGTATTCCTCCTGCGAAAGCTGCTCCGACGTCAGCCCCTCGTCCGTCGCGTTGATGGCCACGAACAGGCCGTCCGGCCCCTTGAGCAGCAGCCTGTCCACCGAGAGCGTCCCCGCGTTGATCACGTCCGCGTTGAGCGATACGATCTTCGCGTCCGTGATTGAGCCGTCCGCGATCTGTGCCGTGCCCACCGCGCCCGTGGCAATCAGCGCCGTGGTGATCGCGCCCAGCGCAATTTTGGCCGTGTCGATGGCCCCGTTTTCGATTTTCGCGTTGGTGATTGTGCCGTCCGTGATCTGCGCGCCGTCGATCACCGCCTCCCCGATCTCCACCTGAGCGATCTCCGCCACCGCCGCCGTCAGGTTGGCGATGTTTGCCCAGTTGATGTCCGCGTCCGTGAGGTGCGCCTTGGCGATGGTGGCGATGTCCGCCGACAGCGTGCCGATCTGCGCCCAGTCGATATTCGCATTTTCGATGTTCGCCGTGGTGATCTGCGCCAGGGCGATGCTGGCAATGCCCGCGTACAGTTCGTCCGTGGTCACGCTGCCGGCCACGATCTCGGCAATATACGCCTTCAGCGCCGTGATGCTGTTGGCCGAAAGCTGTTCCACCGCCGCAGTGTTGATGTGCGCGTACTGCACGGCCAACTCCCGAAGCTGCGCCGAGCCCACCGCGCCGGGGGCGATCTTGATCGTCTTGACGCTGCCGCGCTGCAACTCGTAGCCATACACCGTGGTCTTGAGGTCGGCGATCTCGCCCAGCGTCACCGCCTCGTATTTGCGGCCCAGCGCGTCCCACTTGTAGCCTGTCACGCGCACCGCCGCGTCGATACCCGCGCTTTTGGCGATCACCCGCACCGTGTCGTAGAGGTGTACCGCCTCCAAATCGGCGTACTGCCTGTATTCCTCCGTCTCGCCCAGCGCCACGAAGTCCACGTCCAGTCCCACCGTGGGAAGGTCGACGCCGTTGTCGGAAAAGTCCGCCTCTGCCAACTCCTGCAATTTGGCCCGCGCCTGCGCGGCGTTGTCGATGCCCTCCTGCCCGATCTTGACGTCGTACTCCACCGCCTGCGCGCAGATCACGGGATAGTCGCCGATGTGCGGGCTGTCCATGTAGGTCGTGCCCTCCAGCAGCAGCGCCTTGCCCTCCGCGTCCTGCCCCACGGGGATGATGCGCGTCACCAGGCTGTCCCAGTCCGTGGTCAGCGTCGCGCCCAGCAAATTCTTGCCGTGGCGGATGGTCACGCCCGTCTCGCGCGTGGCGTCCGGCAGCAGCCAGACGTCGAAATTGTCGCGCACCAGCCGCGCCCCCGTCTGCGGCAATACGCCGTCGTCCGGGTCGAGCAGGCATTCCACAAGCCCCCGCCGCGTGTACTCGCCTGTCACGCTCCGCGCCGTCTGGCAGTGCACGCTGAAGTCGTGCTGGTTCAGCGCCCGATCAAACAGTTCCTCCACCACCGCGTCCGCCGCCTCGCCCTCGGGCGCGTATTCGTTTTTGACCACGTTGCCCAACAGGTCGTAGAAAATGTGCCGCGCCTCCACGCGCACCTCGCGCTCCGCCGCGTCCCGCTCCACCTTAAAAATGCGGAACAGCTGCATGCGCGACTGCACCGGATAGACCACGCGCTCCGGCCCCGGCGCGTCGCCCTCGATGGTCTCCGTCTCGTCGCGGACGTAGACAAGATACTGCATGGACATATAGCCCGTCGCGCCGGACGAACAGACGATGACCTGCCCCCAGCCGCTTGCCTGCGAGAGCACGACTACCTCCGTGCCCGGGCGGTACTTGGAGAGGATGGCCGTGGACGTGCTCGGCCCCTGCCGCAGATGCAGGTTTGCCCCGGTGTTGGTCTGCACCTTGTAGATTTTGCGTGTCACCGTCACCGGCTCCGCGACCTCGCCCTCGCCCACGATCTCCGATTCCACCAGCGGCGTCTCACGCACCGGCGCGGGGGCCTTGACGATGCAGCCCACGCCGATGTTCAGCCACTTCCCCTCCGCGTCCATGGGATGGGTCATCGTCAGTTCGTACATGCCGCCTGCCTGCTCCTCGACGGTGCACTCGTAAGGCGCCAGCGCCCCAAGCCCCAGCGTGGAAAAGTCCTGCGCCTCCGGCGCGTAGATCGTGATCATGGCGTCCCTCCTCCTTTCGGGCATACAAAAACCGCGCCCCGCTCTTCGCGGTTCGCGGTTGACTTTCGTTCGTCCCTGTGCTATAATGACGGCAGGAAGGTGGTTGGCCTTCACGGGCAAGATGCCCGCTGGCAAGTCCAGTAAAAATCAGGAATCGCCGTGTAGCTAGACCCTACACGGCGATTCGCCTATCTATCCTTCGAGATCGCAATGAGCAATCCGATCACCGTCAAAACGACCATGAGGAGTTCATAGTCCGTCATGCGGCATCACCGCCTTCGGTCGTAACGTCCAGCGGGCGATAAGCAAGCGCGTGTAGTTCCTTCCTGCCGGGAGCGATGCTCCGGCACTATTCTAGCATATATGTAGCTGTCACGTCAATGTATACAGCTTCCTCCAACTGTACGAAAAAATCGTACGCTTGCTGCAATAACCATACAAATAACGCAACTGCGTATCGCGTTGCAAGTTGCGTTATTTGCAAATTGCTGTCGTTATTTCGCGTTTTGTCACGTTTTACAAGTCCCTCCACCTCGGCGTGATCGTGATCCCCGTCACTCCCGTCCCCGTCCACGAAATGATGTTCGCCCCCGGCGCCAGCGTGGGAAAATCTTCATCCATCAGCGTCACCACGCTGTTTTTAAGCTGCGTCTCGTCGAGGTTAAAACACTCCCCCAGCTCGCTATCTATAATGATGCCGCCCGCAAGATCGTCCACCTCCACGATCTGCGTGCCGATGGTCAGCACCGCCGTCCCCGTGCCCTCGATGGTCAGGCGCGGCGCGCTTTTGTACGTGCCGGGGTTGGTCACCGTGTCCGGATTCCCATCCAGCGTGATGTCCTCCACGCCGCGATGGTACAAAAACGGCTGGCAATCAAACGTCACCGTGAACGCCTGATTCACAAAACGGTTCATGGCCGCCGAGCGGGAGAACTCATTGACCACCCGCGCGCGGTAGAAGCGCTCCGGGTCGTCGGAAAAGCGCAGTTCACCCGCGCCGCGCAGCCATGCGTCCACGACGGCCATGTCGGCATCGTCCGCCGTCTGGCACTGCACGCGCGTGAGCACGTTGTCAAACGCGCCGTCTGCCGCCCACAAATAGCCGTCCCGTCCCGGCACTTCCACAAGCTTCCCGCGCTCCGCCGGATGATAGCGCACCGGCAGGGAGAGCAGGCGCACGCCCTTGTCGGTATTGCGCGCGCCCGCGAATTCAAACCATACGGATTCCAGTTTTTTCATCGTGCGTGCCCCCATCCTGCCGCGAGGCGCTTCGAACGCGCGTTGGAGACGCGCGCGCTCGCGTCCGCCGTGGCCTCGGCGATCTTGCGGTCGCTGATGTACAGTCCGACATTGAGCCGCGAAAGGTCATCCTCTGCCATGCCGCCTGTCTGCACATTCTGCGCGACGGTCGCCGCGCCCCGCGCCGGGAAGTTCGCCGTGCTAACGAGGCCGGCCGTGAGGCCGCGCACCGTGCGCTGCGCCTCGCGGATGCTCTCCTCATAGCCCAGAATAAAGCCCTCGCCGGTGAAGCGGCCCGACCGCTGAAACACCTTCGAGGGCGAGGCGATGCCCAGCGCGGCGTTGAACGCGGAAGTGACGCTGCGGGCGGCGGCACGGGCGGCGGCGCGCATGGAACCCACGCGGCTGTTGAAGCCCGACGTCCAGCCGTCGGCCGTGCGCCTGCCCGCCGTGGCTGCGGCGGAAGAGCCGTCCATCGCCTCGGGCACGCCCGCCGCGGCCACCCGTCCCGCCTCGCTCAGCGCGGGAGCGGTCGCGGCCAGCGCCCGCGCGCCCGCCATGCCCGTCTGCGCAAGCCTTTCCGAGAACTGCGCGACGAAGCCCTCCCAGTCCACGCCCTCGAATCCGGGGCGCAGATAGCCCTCGACAATCGCGGCGCGCAGCGTCTCCGCCGCGGCGAAGACGTTCGCCTCCAGCGAGGAAAACACCCTTTCCAGCAGAGGTCCCAGGTCGAGCAGCCCTTGCGGGGCCGTGAGCGACGGCGCTTCCAGTACCGCCGCACCGCTCCAAGCGCGCGCCACCGTTTCCGCCAGCCGCGCGGCCCGGCGCGCCAGTTCTTCTTCGTCACCACTGAGGTCAAAGCCGCCATCCCCGCCCAACGCCGCGCCAAAGGCTTCGCCCGCGAGCGAAGCAGCCGCCGCGAGGCCGTCCAGCGTGGCGCGCGTCTGTTCCTCCAAAGAGGCGAGCGTGCGCATAAAATCGCTGTCGTCGCCGACGATGCGAATGGTGATGCCGTCCGCCATGCCGTTTCCCTCCTATGCCTCCGTTTTTTCTTCACTTGCCCCGCCGCGCAGCAGAGCCGCCAGTTCCAGAAGCGGGCGGATCGCCTCGGCCAGCTCGTGCAGCTCCGCGGCCAGCGCCCGCGTGTGTTCCGCGCGCTTTACGCGCCCCGGCGCTTCCAGCGCGGCGAGAACGCCGTAATAGATGGCGTCGAGGCGGTCGAGGTCTTCCCCGCCGCCGCGCGGGAACAATTCGCGCGCCGCTTTGCGGCCCAACAGCAACGAGAGTTGCGCCATTTCCACTTTGTGGTGCGGCCTGCCCTCGCGCAGGCCCGCTTCCTCGACGCGCCGTAGTTTTTCCGCCAGGCGCGCCGTGCGGGGCGCGAGGGGATATTCCCGGCCCTCGATCTCCACGCGCATGGGCGTGGTCTGCGTATCAATGTGCATAATCTTCTCCTTTCTCTCCATCCCCGGCGGCGGCGCGCAGGGTCTCCAGTTGCCGCCTCTCTTCCGCCGTGGGCTTGTGGGGCAGGCGCACGCGGCGACGGGCCAGACGCGCTTCGCGGCGGGTATCGCGGCTGGCGCGCAGTTCCATGACGCGCAGTATGTAGTGGTCGCCGCAGAGGCCGCGCACGCGCAGGAGAAACTCCCACCAGTGAAACGGCTCCTTGCGCCGGTAGGAAAGGTCGAGCCCGTACTGCGCCTCAATCGCCAGCACGATGGCGTTTATATCATAGTCAAAGCTGAGCAGTTCCTCGCCTTCGCCGTCCCCGCCGTCGTCCGCGCCCTCGCCGACCATGGTGGGATAGCCGCGGGCAAATTCCATCATCGCCCGCAAAACGGCGGCGGGCGACGCCTTGAGCGCGCGGCCAAAGGCGAGGCGCTGCATACTTTCCAGCACGCGCGCGTTGTGCCGCGCCTCCTCCAGCGTGCCGACAGTGGGATACAATTCCCGCGCCAGATCAAGGACGTCGATCCAGATGCGGAAATCCACGTTGACGGGGCAGTCCGCGCCGCCCACGGATATGCTCTCAGGCGGCGCGTCCTGCGCGAAATTGGGGCGGAACATCAGTCCGCGGTAAACGTGGGCGCGCCGGCGGAGAACGTCGCCGAGCCATGGGAGACATCTCCGGCGAAGGCGAGGCTGAAGGAGAGTTTCTTCTCCACCGCGTCGTAGTTTGCAAAGGACACCGTGCAATCCACCTTCCAGGCCACGAACGCGCCGTCCGCGCCCTCCGCCGCCTTGGGAAAGACGAAGAGCACCGGCCGCACCGCCGAAGAGCCGGTGGGCAGGGCGTTCATCAGCGTGAACATGTAGTCAAACAGATCGTCGCCTTCCTCGAGTTGCGTCTCCTGTTCCATGGAGGGCTTGTAGTACTTGAGCACGTCGCTGGGGAACTGCTGGTCGATAAAATCGAGCGTCTCCACCTCGGGGTTGAAGGCGAGGTCAAAGACGGTGGACTTGCGCAGCCGCGCCCAGTCCGGCGCGGACGGCGTTTCCGAGGTGTCGATGAAGAGCATGGAATTCTGTTTTTCCCAGGTTGCCATTTTCGTTCACTCCTTTTCGTAGCGGATGCGGATCTGCAACATGTACTTGGCTCCACCCTCGTCCAGAGCGCTCAGGGGATCATCGCCGGGCAGTGTTTCGACGTTGAGCGCCGTGCAGCCCGCGGGCAGTTCAGGATACCTGCCAAGCGCGTTCTGCGCCTCGATCCAGCCGGCCAACCGGGCAAGGGCGGCGAGCGCCTCGAGGTTTTCCCCATCGTTCGGGGCGGCGGAATAGAGGCAGAAGCGGATGATGGTGAAATCGTAATTGCGGATGGAAGAACCGTCCACAAACTCCCGCTCGGCGCTGTCCATGCAGGCGGTGAGCGGAACCAGTACCGTGCCGCCCTCCCGCGCGGTGGCAAAGCCGAGGAACAGTTCTTCGATATACGGACAGGTGAGCAACCATCGCCACGCGGCCTCGTGCATAGTCTCCGGCGCGGCGGGCGTTCGTTCGTCAGGCATGGCGTTTCTCCTTTCTTCAGCGCCCGAGCCGCAGGTCGCCCGCGTCCACAAGGGCCTGCAGGCGGCGCAAAAGTTCCGGCTTCAGCGCCTTTTCCGCGGCCCCGTCCCAGCGGGCGACGGCCAGCGGATGCTTGTCGCGGCGGAAATCCAGCCCCGCGCCGTGGTAGACGCGGCGGGCGTAGGGCGCGCGGTGCTCGATGGTTCCCGGGCCAAAGCGCACGTCGCGCAAAAGCCTGCCCGTGTCCATGGGCACGTAGGGCGCGTAGAGTTTATGCCACTCGCGCGCCGCCCGCGTCCAGAATTCGGCGTTCTGCAGCTTTTTGCGGTGTTTTGCCGCCTCGAGGCCGCCGGAAACGACGGTGAATCGCATGTTCTTCCCTCCCCCGCGCGCTCAGGGCCGGTGGCCGCGCTGCACGGCGCTGCCCCAGGAGGAGCGCGCCACGTAGTGCGCAAGGCCGGAAAACGCCGTGTTCTCCTTGGCGCTTTGCACCACCATGGCTCCGGCGCGTTCGTACTTTTTCAGCAGCGCCGCGGCGGAAAAATTCTCCGTGATCTCGTCCTCCACCGCGCCGCGCACGAGTATGTCTCCCGCCGCGAGGGTGAACGTCCCCTCCGGCGCGTCCAGTGCGTCCCATGCGCCGGGCGAAAGGTAGTCCGGGTCG
>OJQW01000315.1_pt1 | contig 23542 bp, 20 predicted proteins | sample 1599041 | NCBI WGS metagenome assembly OJQW01 (sample SAMN03922518, study PRJEB24848) | human gut metagenome | isolation source: stool sample | host: Homo sapiens | place: Germany | collected 2010-02
CTCATTGGGAACCCGAAGTATTTTCGGCGACGTACACGCCGCCGCCGAAAATGATTGCAGTCCCTTTCGCGCCCATAGGGCGCGAAACTCTGCGAGGCTTTTTCGACAAGCTCAAGCCGTCCCGGCCGGGACGGCTTTTTTCTTTGTATTCAAAACTCGCGTGCGGCGCAGATGCGCGCGCTTATGAGGGCGCTGACGCACATGGAGGCGAGGGCGGCCGAGCCGGCGATCAACGCCGCCTCGGGGCTTTTCGTCCAGTCGAGCGAGGCGCCGCCCAGCGCCAGAAGCAGCGAGAGCGACAGCGCCGCGGCGAACGCCCGCGTTAACCCGGCGCCCAACACGCAGGCCAGGGGGAGCGCAAGGCTCAGCAGCGTACAGCCCAGGTACAGGCCTATCAGCGCCGGGCGGTAGACCACCCACGGCGGCCAGCCCGGAAAGAAGGCGGAGGCAAGCACCGCCGCCAGGGCGGCCGCGGAGCTGAGCGCCCCGAGTACGTGCCGGCTCACGGCCAGCGCGGAGCGGGAGACCGGGAGCAGAGCCGCGTAGCGCTCAAAGCCGGGACATGCGTCCAGCGTGCACAGCGGCAGGAGGGCGGCGAAAAGCGCCGCCGCAGCCGCGAGCAGACCCCTGTGCGCGGGCAGGAGAGCCATGGCAGCCAGCCACGCGGCGGGGACGCTCAGCAGCCGGCGCCACTGCGAGCGCAGGTACAGTATGTCTCTTATCAGCAGCGCCTTCACGCCGTTCACCTCCTGGCAGGCGGAGCGTCAAAACTCCTTGCGCCTGTATATGCCTACGCTGATGCACATGCTGACGGCCATTACGGCCAGGGCGACCAGCGGGAGAACCATAAGGGCGTCGGCAATATTGTCCAGCTCCACGCCCATGCGCTCGAGCGCGAAGGTGAAGATGATGAGGAACACGACGAAGATGGCCACCATGCTCAGCCTGGCCTTCTCCACGCCCAGCTTGTAGATGAGCGGCAGCAGTATGCTCATGAGCACCAGCCCCACGCAGAAGCAGGCCGCGCTGGAGAGCAGCGCCTCCGCCGGATCGTCGCCTATGATGAGGCTGGTGGCGAAGCCCAGCACCGCGAGTATCAGCGAGCAGAAGACGCCGAAGACGTACTTGCTCAGCGCCATGGACGTGCGCGTGACCGGCATGGTCATGGCGTAGCGCTCATAGTGGCTCTTTTCGTCTATGCTCATGCTGGTTATTGGCAGCATCATGGCGTACATGACGCTCAGCGCGGAGAAAAAGAGGCCGCTGCCGTTGAAGTAGCTCAGCACGAACCAGACGAGCAGGACGAGCAGTATGCTCTTGCCCTGAGCCTTTATGTTCAGGCAGTCCTTTATAAATATGGCCTTCATTTCGCGTCCCCCTTGATGTAGTAGAGCATGATGTCCTCGATGCTCGCCCTCTCGTGCGTCAGCGCACCGGCGGCGCGGCGCTCCACCAGCGCTTCGCTGCCGAAGGCGCCGCGGCGCACGCCGACTACGGCGTCGCTGTCCAGCGCGGAGATCTCCCGCTCGGAGCCTTTGGCTATGACGTACTTGTCCAGCAGCTCGTCCTTCTCCTCGGAGAAGATCACGCGGCCGGAGTGGATGAACGTGATGTAGTCGCAGGCCTTCTCAAGGTCGGAGAGGATGTGCGAGGATATAAGCACGCTGTGCCCCTCGTCCTGGATGAAGTCCAGCAGTATGTCCAGCAGCTCGTCGCGGGCCACGGGGTCGAGGCCGCTGGTCGGCTCGTCGAGTATCAAAAGCCGGCTGCCGTGGCTGAGCGCGGCGGCGATGGAGAGCTTCATCCTCATGCCGCGGGAGTAGTCCTTGATTTTCTGCCGCTCCGGCAGGGCGAACTTCAGCCCCAGGGAGTCGAACTTGGCCTCGTCGAAGTGCCTGTACGCCGCGGCGAGTATCCTGCGCACGTCGCGCAGCGTCATGGTCTCGGGGAAGGGGCAGTCGTCCATCACGACGCCTATCTCCTCGCGCAGCTCCGGCTCGGCGGTCTCGGGGTCGCAGCCCAGGACGCTCACCTCGCCGCCGGAGCGCTTGGCCAGGCCGAGCAGCAGCCGTATCGTCGTGCTCTTGCCCGCGCCGTTTTCGCCGATGAGCCCCATGATGCAGCCCGTGGGCAGGGTGAAGCTCACGTTGTCCAGCGCGAAAGCGCCGTAGCGCTTGCAAAGTCCGCGCACCTCTATTGAATTTACTGAGTTGTACATTGTCAATCGTCCTCACAGATCAGGTGGAGCATCTCGGTCAGCTCGTCGCTGCTCAGACCGCAGGAATTGGCCAGATCCCGCGCCTTGCCCAGCAGATCCTCGATCTGCCGCAGGTGCTCCTCTCGTATCAAGTCCAGATTTTTCCCCGCGACGAAGCTCCCCTTGCCGGGGTACGTGACCAGGAACCCGTCGCGCTCAAGCTCCTCGTACGCGCGCTTCGTCGTGATGACGCTTATTCGCAGCTCCTTTGCCAGCAGCCGCATCGACGGAAGGGCGTCCCCCTCCTTGAGCTCGCCGGAGATTATCTTGCCCTTTATCTGCGAGCATATCTGCTCGTATATGGGCGTCCCGGCGGAGTTGCTTATGATAATATCCATGGCTATCACCCTATATAGTGTGTATATCCATTATACACAGTATGCACAGCCTGTCAAGAGGGTGAGGCAAAAAAATTTCCGCCCCGGCGCTCCGGGGCGGAGGGATTCATTTCAGGGCTTCCGTGATGTTGTCGGCGAGCTCGCCGGCGGCCTTGAGCGCGCGGCCTATGACGTTGTCGCCCTTTTTCCTGGGAGCCATGAGCATACCCATCGACGCGCCTATCGCCATGCCCATGCCCACGCCCTTGAGGAAGGACTTGCTGTCCATGCTGTTCATATGTGCTGCCTCCTTAAATAAGCTTCACAATAAGTCTGCGCCATATAAGGCAATTTTATGATTTGCCGTCGGCGGTAATATGTGCTATACTATTAAATTGTTATTCAAGCGCTTTGGCGTATTTACACAGCTTTGGACATATACGATCGAGAGAAAGGAACAAGTGATGGGATATAAAATCCTGGCCGTCGGGGACACCGTCGGCTCACCGGGACTTGAATATCTTCAGCGGCGGCTGCGCGCGATAAAGAGCGAGCTGGGCGCGGACTTCGTCGTGGTCAACGGCGAGAACGCCAACGTCGTCGGCTGCACGCCCAGGCAGGTGGACGCGATACTCAACGCGGGCGCCGACTGCGTCACGCTGGGCAACCACACCTGGACGCGCTGGGAGCTGCAGCCCTACCTGGACGACGAGATGCGCGTGCTGCGCCCGGCCAACTTTGCGCCCCAGTGCCCCGGCAGGGGCTGCGTGGGCTTTGACACCCCCGTGGGCGAGGTGGCGGTCATAAACCTCATGGGCCGCTTCACGCTCGACCCCAACACGGACAACCCCTTCCTGGTCGCCGACGGCATACTCGAGGAGCTTGGCGCGAAGATCATCCTCGTCGACTTCCACGCCGAGGGCACCAGCGAGAAGCTGGCCATGGGCTATTACCTCGACGGGCGCGTCAGCGCCGTGTGGGGCACGCACACGCACGTGCAGACCTCGGACGCGCGCGTGCTGCCCAAGGGCACCGGGTTCATCACCGACCTGGGCATGACCGGACCGTTCGAGTCCGTGCTGGGCATCAAGCCGGAGCAGAGCATAGGCCGCTTCCTCGGCGACGTCCCGCGCCGCTATGAGTGCGCGCCGGGCAAGGCCAAGCTGGAGGGCGCGCTGTTCACTGTAGACGAGGCCACCGGCAGGTGCCTCGAGGTGCGGGCGGTGAGGTACGTATGATAAGGATACTCCACGCGGCGGATCTGCACCTGGATTCGCCCTTCAACGCGCTCAGCGAGGAGAAGGCCGCGCTGCGCCGGCGCGAGCAGCGCGAGCTGCTGCGCTCGCTCGCGAGGATACGCGCCGAGCAGAACGCCTCGCTGGTGCTGCTCTCCGGCGACCTCTTTGACAGCGACTCCGCCTGGGCGGAGACGGAGGAGCTGCTGCGCCTCACGCTCTCCGAGATGGCGGTGCCGGTGTTCATCGCGCCTGGCAACCACGACTACTACGCGGCAAACGGCCGCTGGGCGCGTATGCGCCTGCCGGAAAACGTGCACGTCTTCACCTCCGCGGACTTCGACGCCGTGGTGCTTGAGGAGCTGAACGTGCGCGTCTGGGGCGCGGCGTTCACCGACAACTACTCCGACGCCAAGCTGGACACGCTGCGCATACCGCGCCAGGACGGCTTCACCGAGCTGGTGTGCGTCCACGGCGAGGTGGACAACTCCGGCTCGCGCTATGACCCCATAGACGAGCGGGACATCGCGGCCTCCGGCGCGGACTACATAGCGCTGGGGCACGTGCACGCCTGCAGCGGCCTGAAAAAAGCGGGCAAGACCTACTACGCCTGGCCGGGCTGCCCCGAGGGGCGCGGCTTTGACGAGTGCGGGGAGAAGGGCGTGCTGATAGTGGACGTCTCCCCCGGCAAGGCAAAGGCGAAGTTCATACCCACCGCCGCCCGGCGGTACGAGTGCCTGAGCGTCCCGGCGGACGAGCTGGACGGCTTCAGGCTCCCGGACGGCGCGGCGGAGAACATATACCAGATCACGATAACCGGCGAGACGGACCGCGAGCCTGACCTGGCCGCGCTCCGCCGCCGGCTGGAGCCGCGCGTATTCGCGCTGCGGCTGCGCGACGAGACCAGGCTGCGCACCGACGTGTGGGCGCGCGCGGGCGAGGACTCGCTCAGGGGCGTGTTCCTGCGTATGCTGCGCGAGCGGTACGACTCCGCGCGCACCGACGCCGAGCGCGAGCAGATAACCCGCGCGGCGCGCTGGGGACTGGCGGCGCTCGACGGCAGAGAGGAGGCTGAGCCGCTGTGGTGATACATAAGCTCAAGGCCACCTTCGGCTGCCTGGACGGCGACACGCTGGAGCTGAAGGACGGCCTGAACGTCATAAACGCCCCGAACGAGAGCGGAAAGAGCACCTGGTGCGCCTTCATCCGCGCCATGCTCTACGGCATAGACAGCTCCGAGCGCGCAAAGAGCGGCTACCTGCCCGACAAGACGCACTACGCCCCCTGGACGGGCAAGCCCATGAGCGGCACGATGGAGCTGAGCCACGGCGGGCGCGACATAACGCTCACGCGCTCCACAAAGGCGGCGAACGCGCCGATGCGCCAGTTCTCCGCCACGTACACCGGCACGCTGGACGCGGTGCCGGGCATCGACGCCTCCAACGTGGGCGAATACCTCACCGGGGCGAGCCGCGAGGTCTTCTGCTCCAGCGCCTTCATAGGCCAGGGCGCCGCCGCCGTGCGCGGCAGCACCGAGCTGGAGCGGAGGATAGCCAGCGTGGTGTCCAGCGGCGAGGAGGAGGTCAGCGCCGGCGAGGCCGACGAGCGCCTTCGCGCCTGGCAGCGCCGCCGCCGCTACAACAGGCGCGGCGCCATACCCGAGCTGGCCGACGAGATAGCCCGCAGCGAGGAGCAGCTCCGCCGCGTGGCCGACACGGTCGCCGAGCGCGAGCGCGTCGGCGCCGAGCTCGCGGAGTGCAGCGACCGCGCAAAGCGCATGTCCGATGCGCTCAGGGCGGCGCAGACGCGTGAGCGCGAGGGCGCCAGGCAGAGCTTTGAGCGCTCCGGGGAGCGCGTCGGCGAGCTGGAGCGGCGCTACGCCGAGGCCGCGCGCGAGGCGGCAAAGCGTGAGGCCGAGGCCGCCGGGGGCGTGTTCGGCGGCATTAGCGCCGCCGAGGCGCATTCTCTCGCGGAGAGCGAGCGCGAAAAGGCTGAGGAGCTGCGCCGCCGCGGCGAGGCCGCGCCCCGGACGCTGTGGCTCGGCGTGTGCGCGGCGCTGGCCGTCCTGTTTGCCGTGCTCGCCGCTGTGATAAGCCCCTTTGAGCTCATCGGTACGGCGGTGTTCGCCGCGCTCTCCGCGTGGCAGTACACGGTGTTCAGCCGCGCAAAGCGCACCGCCGCAGAGGCGGGGTCGAGCTATAATGCCCTGCTCGCCAAATACGGCGCGAAGTCACCGGAGGACATAGTCGCCCTCGCCGAGGACTACGCCGCGCGCCGCGCCGCCACCGACGAGGCCGCGCGCGCCCTCGAGAGCGCGAAGTACGAGCTCGAGAGCGCCCGGGCCGCGCGCCGCGCCGACGAAGGCCGGCTCACCGGCGCGCAGGAGAGCGAGGAGCTGCGCCGTCTGGAGTGGGAGCTCGCCAGCCTGAACGCCCGGCGCGAGAGCCTGTCCGCGCGCATGTCGGAGCTGTCCGGCGCGATAAGCGCGATGGGCGACCCCGTCGCCGTGGAGAGCGGCATAAGGGCGCGGCAGGACGCGCTCGCCGAGCTGGAGGCGCAGTACGACGCCATCGAGCTGGCCGTGAACACGCTCGAGCGCGCGGGCGCGGAGCTGCAAAACCGCTTTTCCCCCGCGCTGGGCAAGCGCGCGGCGGAGCTGTTCGAGCGCCTGACCGGCGGCCGCTATGACGAGCTGACCGTCTCGCGCGACTTCTCCGTGGCGGTGCGCCGCTCGGGCGACACGGTGCCGCGCGGCAGCCTGTACCTGAGCGCCGGCGCGGTCGACCTCATGTACATGGCCGTGCGCCTGGCGATAGCGGAGCTGGCTCTGCCCAGCGACGAGCCGTGCCCCATCATCCTGGACGACGCCCTGGCCTATCTCGACCCCGTGCGCCGCGAGCGCGTGCTCAGCCTGCTGTCCGAGCTGGGCGAGCACAGGCAGATAATACTTTTCACCTGCGCGTAAAGCGTCCGCGGGGCGGGTGTCCCCACCCGCCCCGTGCTTCGACGTTTTTGATTTAGCGATTTAAACCTGGATTCATATTTGCAAGGAGTGTAGACAAAATGAGGTTTGAAGTTTCCAAGGACGTATTCGACTTGCTCCCCGACGCCTGCTTCGGCGTGGTGGCCGTGCGCGGGGTGGACAACTCCAAGAGCTATCCCGCGGTCAGCGAGCTGCTGCACGCCGCCATAGCCGAGTGCGAGGGCGCGATGGCGGGCGTGAAGGTCAAGGAGTCGCCGGAGATAGTCCCCTACCGCGAGGCCTTCCGTGCGCTGGGCATAAACCCGAACAAGTTCATGTGCTCCATCGAGGCGCTGATGACCCGCATCGCAAAGGGCAAGGGCTTCCCGGAGATCAGCCCAATCGTCGACCTCGGCAACGCCGTCAGCCTGCGCACGCGCCTGCCCATCGGCGCGCACGACATGGGCACTGTCGAGCGCGCGCTGGAGGTTCGCCACGCCCGTGAGGGCGACACCTTCGTCCCCTTCGGCGGCGGCGAGGCGGAGACGCCCGACGAGAACGAGGTGGTCTACGTCTCCGGCGGCCAGGTGCGCACCCGCCGCTGGACCTGGCGGCAGAGCGAGATAGGCAAGATAACCGAGGCCACGACCGACCTGCTGTTCCCCATAGACGGCTTCAGGAGCATAAACTACGACCGCGTGCTCGAAGCCCGCAAGGAGCTCAGCGAGCTCATCGAGAGCATCTTCGGCGCCAAGACGGCCGTCGGGATGGTCGACAGAGACAACCCCGTGTTCGAGTGCGAGCTTTAAAGAAAACCGCCCCCGGATGGCAAGTCCATCCGGGGGAGTCTATTCAATCCGCCAGCCGCTCCTGCGCCCAGGCTACATCCTCGGGGGAGCGATCCATTCTGATCACTGACTCGTAGTACGAATCGAGCATGTCGTTTTCGTGCATGTAGGACTCGACGAACGGCATACGCGTTATCGTCTCATAGGTCGACTCCGAAACTATGCCCGCTGCACCCGTAAGTATTCTGCTGCCGGATGTGATCACCATCAGCCAGAGAGCTGCCACCAGAAAATTCCCCAGCGAGTGGACGATGCGCTCGGTGGAGACGCCGTCATATTTCGACCTGTCTACAAAAGGACGGAGCTTCAGCACAAAGGCGTTTATCAAGGTGATGATCAGTCCGAGGACCCAAAAGAACCCGCTCGACCAGCCGAAATGCAGGCAGGCGAAGAAGGCGGCATACGATTCACACGTTATGGCTGCCGCACCGACAAGGTACTTTACGGCGAGCGTGAGCAGAGCCTTGTTGTTTGCGCTTTTTTCCTCCATCCTTCTCAGCTCCAGTTGTCAAGAATTTTTACAGCGGCGAAGACGCGGCCGGACGGCGGTCTGTCCTTGGGCTGCCTCAGACAAACTTCTGCTAACATATAATGCGTAACTGTCAATAAAGAATCTGGTTTGAGGCAGGGCTTTGTATATATCCGCCAATGTGTTGCAGGCTGTTGTTTTTCATAGCCCCGCCCGCCGCTTCCGCGCTCCCCGGTGTGAGGCCGGGGCGAAAACCGGACACGCCAGGCCGGATTGACGGCGCGAAACCGGCGCCGGACGTTGATTTGTTCACAATTTCAAGGTATAATTTCGTTTCGTCAATTTGCTTAAACAGAAGTGGAAAGGACAGGGTTTGCTTGCTGACACTAAAGGACATACGCAAGGACTATGTGGCGGGCGACATGACGGTGCACGCGCTGCGCGGCGTGAGCATCAGCTTCCGCGAGAACGAGTTCGTATCCGTACTCGGACCGAGCGGCTGCGGAAAGACCACGCTGCTGAACATAGTCGGCGGCCTAGACCAGTACACGGACGGCGACCTCGTGATAAACGGCCGCTCGACCAAGGAGTACAAGGACAGGGACTGGGACACCTACCGCAACCACACGATAGGCTTTGTCTTCCAGACCTACAACCTCATCCCGCACCAGAGCGTCCTGGCCAACGTGGAGCTGGCGCTGACCATCTCCGGCGTCGACCGCGCCGAGAGGCGCGAGCGCGCGATAAAGGTGCTCGAGCGCGTGGGTCTGGGCGACCAGATAAACAAAAAGCCCAACCAGATGTCCGGCGGCCAGATGCAGCGCGTGGCCATTGCGCGCGCCCTTATCAACGACCCTGACATCCTGCTCGCCGACGAGCCCACCGGCGCGCTGGACAGCGCCACCAGCGTACAGATCATGGAGCTGCTGCAGGAGATCGCAAAGGACAAGCTCGTCGTCATGGTCACCCACAACGCCGAGCTGGCCGAGAAGTACTCCACGCGCATAGTCCGCCTGCTGGACGGCGAGGTTATCGGCGACACCGACCCGTTCAACCCCGACGGCGCGGAGCCGCCGCGGGAGGATACCGGCAAGAAGAAGCCGAGCATGTCCTTCCTCACTGCTCTGAGCCTCTCGTTCAACAACCTCAAGACCAAGAAGGGGCGCACGATACTCACCGCCTTCGCCGGGAGCATAGGCATCATAGGCATAGCGCTCATACTCTCGCTTTCAAACGGCATACAGACCTATATAAATCAGGTGCAGGAGGACACCCTGAGCACCTATCCGCTGACCATCGAGGCCGAGGCCGCAGACCTGTCCAGCATGATAGAGGCCATGGCCGGCGCGGGCGACGGCGGCGACGGGCACGAGCTGGACGCGGTCTACTCCAACGTCATACTCTATGACCTCATGGACAGCATCACCAGCATGGACACCGAGACAAACGACCTCAAGAGCTTCAAGGAGTTCCTGGACGCCAACGGCGGCGGGATAAACGACTACACCAGCGCCATACAGTACGTGTACGAGCCGAACTTCGACATCTACACCCAGGACGACGACGGCAACGTGGTCAAGAGCGACGTGGTCACGCTGCTCAACGAGCTGCTGTCCGGCATGTACGGCGGCGACTTCTCCGACTACTTCAGCACGATGGGCGACTTCTACTCCAGCTTTGAGAGCTGGCAGGAGATGCTGCCCGGCGAGAACGGTGAGCTGATAAACGAGACGCTCATGGAGCAGTACGACGTCATTTACGGCTCCTGGCCGCAGAGCTACGACGAGGTCGTGCTGGTGGTCGACCAGAACAACGAGGTCAGCGACCTCGTGCTCTACACCCTCGGCCTGCGCACCGAGGAGGAGCTGACCGACTCGCTGGAGGCCTACATGAACGGCGAGACCGTGGACGCCGAGGTGCAGAGCTGGAGCTACGAGGAGCTCTGCGGCCGGACGTTCAAGCTCGTCGGCTGGTATGGCCGCTACGTCTACGACGACGCCACGGGCACCTATACGGACGTCTCCGGCACGGACGCCGGCCTCGACTACCTCTACGAGAATGAGGACGTGGGCGTCACGCTGAAGATAAGCGGCATCGTGCGCCGGAACGCCGACGCCGTCGCCGGCATGATGTCCGGCGCCATAGGCTACACCGGAGCGCTGACCGAATATGTCATCGGCGACGCCCAGGGCAGCGACGTCATTGTCGACCAGTACGCCAACCCCGACGTCGACGTCGTCACCGGCCTGCCCTTCGCCACCGGCGACGAGGTCGAGCCGACCGCCGAGGAGCTTCGCACCGAGGTCGACGACTACATCGCCAGCCTCAACGAGGAGGACAAGGCGGAGCTGTACACCTCCCTCATGAGCGCCCCCTCGGACGACTACCTCAACACCGCCGTGGAGCAGGCCGTGTCCGGCCTCACCCGCGAGGACATCGAGAGCATGATGCTCTCCGGCTACGCCGAGGAGATGGGCGTCGACGAGGACGCCGTGCGCGACTATGTCCGGCAGATGGACGACGAGACGCTGATGGGCTACGTGCGCGATATGGCGCGCGAGACGATCTCCGAGCAGTACACCGAGGCCGTGCGGCAGCAGCTCGCCTCCCTCAGCCAGCAGCAGCTGGCAATGGCGCTGGAGTACACCGAGCTGAGCGACTGGCAGTACGAGCACATATACAACGAGCTGATGCCCCCGCGCTACTCCGACAGCACCTATGACCAGAACATGGAGCTGTTCGGCTACGTGGACATGGACAGCCCCGACAGCATCAACCTCTACGCCACCACCTTCTCCGACAAGGACGAGATCGCCCGCATCATTGACGAGTACAACGCCTCCGCCGACGAGGAGCAGCAGATAAGCTACACCGATTACGTGGCCATACTCATGAGCAGCATCTCGACCATTATCAACGCAATAAGCTACGTGCTGATAGCCTTCGTGGCCATCTCGCTGGTCGTGTCCAGCATCATGATAGGCATAATCACCTACATCTCCGTGCTCGAGCGCACGAAGGAGATCGGCATCCTGCGCGCCATCGGCGCGAGCAAGCGCGACGTCTCCAACGTCTTCAACGCCGAGACGCTCATCGAGGGTCTGGCGGCAGGCTTGATAGGCATAGGCCTGACGCTGCTGCTGAACATCCCGATAAACGCCATAGTCCAGCACCTGACGGGCATAGAGAGCCTGCGCTCCATCCTGCCCGTGGCCGGCGCCGTTATACTGATAGTCATCAGTATGCTGCTGACCTTCATCGCCGGACTCATCCCCTCCCGCTTCGCTGCCAAGCGCGACCCAGTCGAGGCGCTGAGAACCGAATAAAGCCCCAAAAAGTGTGAATCCCGCGCCGAAAGGCGCGGGATTTTTGCGCTTTGCGGCGTGAACTTGCCTTGACAAGCTCGTCCTACAGTTGTAGTATATGACTATACTACAACTGTAGGGAGGGGTACACATGCGTTTGACCGACGCCGAATGGGCGGTGCTGGAGGCGCTGTGGAGCGGGGAGAGCTTCGCCCTGGGCGAGCTGGCCGCGGAGCTGAAGAACAGCAAGGGCTGGAACAAGAACACCGTATACACATATCTCACGCGCATGGCTGCGAAGGGGCTGGTGAGCATAGACCGCTCGCAGCCCAAGCCGTACAGCGCCGCCGTCTCCCGCGAGGACTGCGCCGGGCGGGAGCGGCACGAGCTGCTCAGCCGCGTCTACAACGGCGCGGCGGGCGACCTGATAGCGGCGTTTTTAAAGGAGTCGCACATCTCGCGCGAGGAGGCCGAACGGCTGCGCGCGCTGCTGGACGAGATGGAGGTGTAGCGAGTGGGGAACATCTGGGAGTTTTTGTACCAGACGCTGAACGTCTCGCTGGCGGCGGCGCTGCTGTTGCTGGTCAAGTGGCTGCTGCACGACAAGCTGCCGCCCCGCTGGCAGTACGGCGTGTGGGTGATACTGGCGCTGCGCGTGCTGCTGCCCGCCGCCACGTCGAGGGGGCTCGTCCCATCGCTGGCGCTGTGGCTGGAGACGGCCAAGAGCGCGGCGGAGATGCACCTCGCCTCCGCATACTCCGGCGCGTTCGAGGTCATAGGCCTGGAGAGCGCCTTTCCGTGGATAGACGCCGCGCCCGTCAGCGTTACGGACTGGCTGTTCGTGCTCTACGCTGCGGGGGTGCTGGCGACGGTGCTGCGCTACGCGGCGCAGTATTGGCGGCTGCGGAGGCTGCTCCGGCGAGGGGAGCCGGTCTGCGCCGCGACCGAGGCCGCGATAGCGGCCGTGGCGGAGGAGCACGGCCTGAGGAAGTGCCGCGCGGTGGCAGTCCCGGGGCTCAAGAGCGCCTTCGTCTGCGGGGTGTTCCGCCCTGTGCTCGCCGTGCCGGAGGGCGAGACGCCGGACAGGAAGATACTGCTGCACGAGCTGCTGCATCTGAGGTACTTCGACGCGCTGCAAAACGCGCTCTGGAGCCTCATGCGCGCGCTGCACTGGTGCAACCCGTTCATGCAGTACGTCTTTGACCGCATCGGCAACGACATGGAGAGCCTGTGCGACCAGCGCGTGCTGGAGCGGCTGCGCGGCGAGGAGCGGCGCGAGTACGGCGGCATACTGCTGGGCATGGCGAGCGAGAGCTACGCGCGCGTCCCCGGCACCAGCTCCATATCCAACGGCGCGGCGAACATCGCCCGGCGCATAGAGGCCATCGTCCGCTTCAAGCTCTATCCGCGCGGCATGGCGCTGGTGGGCGTGTGCTCGGTCATAGTGCTCGGCGTGGCGCTGCTGACCGGCGTGCAGGCCGGGTACCGCGAGACCGGCAGCGTGACGCAGGCTCTGGCGATATCGCGTTTGGAGCGCTGCACTACGCTGGCTGGCGCGCTGGACGTGTACGCCCACGGCCTGAGCGACGGGAACGCGATGTACCTGGCCTCCGCGTCACCGATGAGCCGGCAGGAGGAGTATTACGAGCTGATGACCGGCGGCGGAGAGGCCGCCGCGGACATAAGGGCGCTGCTTGCCGACGTGCGCCGCACCTATGAGCCGAGGGTGTACAACCTGCGGCCTGACGGCGAGGGCGGATACCTGGCCACGCTGGAGCTGTCGGGAGAGTGGGTGCACGAGACGACCGCGAATATTTACACGCGGCACGTGCTGATACCGGTGGCGATAAGCTACGACAACGGCTGGGTGGTAGACAGGCACGGCGAGCTGACGGTGACGGACAAGGCCGACATCTTCCATGAGGACACCTTCCGCGAGTACGCCCGCTTCGGCAGCGCGGAGTGCGCCGGGGGCAGGATAGAGGCCGGCATATTGACGGAGTACACCTACAGCCCCGACTCCGATGGCCGGCCGGACCCCGACGCGGAGTTTTCTGACTACTGGTGCAACATAGATGTCAGGTTCTACCGCGACAACTGGACCTGGGACGGCGAGCTGGCTGAGACCGTGTCGCTGCAGTACCGGCTGCTGGAGGAGTACGACGAGAACCTGGGCGCGGACTTTTTCGAGGATATTCAGCCGGGCGGATTTATCATCTCCAGCGATGGCTCCGGAGGCACCGGAGCCGAGATAGAGACCAACGAGGCAGGCTACATACAGAGCTTCGGCGGCTCCGGCGGGACCATGGATGTAAGCATGCAGCCTGACTGGGAGGGTGTGGCCGCCTGCGTGTTCGTGAACTCCAAGGCCGTGGGCAACGCCGTATTGAAGCTGGAGGCCGTGCGATGAACGAGACGAGGGGACTCAAGACGACATCATTGTCCGAGGCTGTGAGCTGCGTGGCGTGGGGCTATGTGTTTTTGCACCTGGACTTCAACCTCGGCGGCATAAACGTGCTGCCGGATTGGGGCTGCTATGCCCTGGTGCTGCACGCCCTGCCGGGACTGGCGAGGGCGGAGCGCAGCGCGCTGCTGCTGCGGCCGCTGGCAATAATCCTGCTGGCCGTAGACGCGCTGATGTGGGTTCTGCAGATCTTCGGCGTGGCGCCGGACTTGTACATCGTAAGCGCGCTGTCCACCGTGCTGGAGCTGTATTTCCACTTCCAGCTGCTGACGAACGTGGCGGACATAGCCCGCATAGACCCGCAGCGCTCGCGCAGCGTGCTGCGGCTGCGCAATTTCCGCACCGTGTTCGTCACGCTCCTGGCTCTGCCGTGGCAGCCGGAAGCCATGAGCTGGTCTGCCCGGGATGTGTACCTGCTTGTCACCCGCTTTGCGGCAGTGGTGCTGATAATCTGGACGTTCAGCGCGCTTTTCGACGTGAAGAACCACGTTATCCTGGGAGAGGACGGAGAGGAAAGCCTCCCCGGGCGCGAGCCGTGAGCGGCACAAAACGGCGCTCAGAGCTTGAAAAATGCGCGCCTTTGTGGTAAAATCTATACGTTTGTGCGTAGATTCTGCCCACAGGGGTGAGAACGTGAAAAAACCGAATTCCATGATGAAAGCGGCGCTTGAGTTTGCGCGCGCCTTCGGCAAATGGGTGGCCGTGGCGCTGGTCACGGGTATGGTGTGCGGCCTGGTCGGCTCGGCGTTTTACGCCAGCGTCGCTTCGGCGACGGAGCTGAGAGCCGCGCACCCGTGGCTGCTGTGGCTGCTGCCCGCCGTCGGTGCGTGCATAGCGCTGCTGTACAAGTACGCGCGCCTGGACGGGCTGGGAACCGACACGGTGATAGAGGCCATCCAGGCCGGGCGGGGCATAAGCGTGCTGCTGGTGCCGGCCATCTTCGTCTCCACCGCCGCCACGCACCTGTGCGGCGGCAGCGCGGGGCGCGAGGGCGCGGCGCTGCAAATAGGCGGCAGCCTGGGTCAGAACATCGCCCGGCTGCTCAGGCTGGACGACAAGGACAGGCGCCTCGCCACGCTCTGCGGCATGAGCGCGCTGTTCTCCGCGCTGTTCGGCACGCCGCTGACCGCGACTATCTTCGCCCTGGAGGTCATCAGCGTGGGCGAGCTGTACTATGCCGGACTGGTGCCCTGCCTCGGCTCGGCGCTGACCGCCTACGCCGTGACGCAGATCTTCGGCATAGCTCCGACGCACTTTGACGTGGCCGCCCCGGCGCTGACGCTCGACCTGCTGTGGCGCGTGGCGCTGCTGGGTCTGGCCTGCGCGCTGATGAGCGTGCTGCTGTGCACGGCCATGCATCAGAGCGAACGGCTGCTGAAAAAGCTGCTGCCCAACGGCGTGCTGCGTGCCGTCGCGGGCGGCTGCGCCATAATAGCGCTGACCTACCTGGTGGGCACGACAGACTACAACGGCGCGGGAACGGACGTCATAGCCCGGGCCATAGAGGGCGGGGAGGCCAGACCCTGGGACTTCGCGCTCAAGCTGCTGTTCACGGCGGTGACGCTCTCGTCCGGCTTCAAGGGCGGCGAGATGGTGCCGACCTTCTTCATGGGCGCCACGCTCGGCTGCGTGCTGGGCGATGCGCTGGGCATCCCGGCGGGCTTCGCCGGAGCCGTGGGGCTCGCCGCGCTCTTTTGCGGGGCGGTGAACTGCCCCGTGGCCTCCGTCATACTGGCCATAGAGCTGTTCGGCGCGGACGGGGCGGTGTATTTCGCCGTGGCCAACACGATAGCTTACGCGCTCTCCGGCTACACGGGGCTCTACCGCAGCCAGAAGATCATATACTCCAAGCTGAAAGCCGAGTTCATAGACATACGCGCCAAATGAAAGCTGCGCCCCGAAAGGCCGCCCGGGTCTTTCGGGGCGATCGCGCCTCTCCACGCTGCCCGAAGCCGGCCGCCGGTGGCGTAAATTCACAGTTTTTTAACTCACATACAGGATGAAAAAGCTATAATTTAGGCAGATTATCAGCGTTGTCCGTTATACGGGCTTTTTGCGCATTTGGAGGAATATATATGAACAACAAAAAAGCGCTTGTAATTGAAGACGATAAGAACATAGCCGAGCTGCTCAGGCTCTATCTGGAAAAGGACGGCTTCGAGGTCAGCATCGCCTCCGACGGCGGACAGGGACTGCGCCTCGCCGGCGAGGTCGAGCCGGACGTCATACTCCTGGACATCATGCTGCCCGTCATGGACGGCTGGCAGGTCTGCAAGGAGATACGCCGCAACTCGCAGGTGCCCATAATAATGCTCACCGCCAAGGGCGAGACCTTCGACAAGGTCTCCGGCCTGGAGATGGGCGCGGACGACTACGTCACCAAGCCCTTCGAGGTCAAGGAGCTTATCGCCCGCATCCACGCCGTCATGCGCCGCGCCGACGGCGCCGCGGCTCCGGTGGAGAAGAAGCTGGTCTACGACAAGCTGGTCGTGAACCTCGACAGCTATGAGCTGATCGTCGACGGCAAGAAGATAGACACCCCGCCCAAGGAGATGGAGCTGCTCTATCACCTCGCCGCCTCCCCCAACCGCGTTTTCACGCGCAACCAGCTGCTGGACGAGGTCTGGGGCTTTGACTACTTCGGCGACTCGCGCACCGTCGACGTGCACATCAAGCGCCTGCGCGAGAAGCTCGAGGGCGTCTCCGACCAGTGGTCGCTCAAGACCGTCTGGGGCGTGGGATACAAGTTCGAGCTCAATGAGCCGGCTGAAAAATGAAGAGCATTTACTTCAAAAACTTCCTCTCCACGGCGCTGATGGTGCTGATGAGCTTCCTCATAATCGGCGTGGCGCTCATCTGCATCGGCCAGAACTTCATTATAAACTCGCACAGGGACGATATGAAGTCGAACGCCGAGACCGTCTCGCGGCTGCTGGGCACGCTCAGCGACGACGAGATGGTAAGCTGGGCGGTGCGCATAGCCCTCTCCGGCGCGTCCGAGGTGTCCGGCAACGACATCTTCCTGACCGACGCCGACGGGCTTGTGGTCTCGTGCTCGGACGACCCGGGCAAGTGCACACACATAGGCAAGAGCGTGCCGTCGGAATACATCAACTCGACGCAGACCCGGGGCGAGCTCGACACGGTCACCGACCTTGACGGGCTGTTCCCGTCGCCGCGCTATGTCTACGCGATGCCCGTCTCCGACGGGGCGGGCTACGTGTTCGTCAGCTCGCTGCGCTCCACGATAATAGGCGCGTGGGACGCGTTCTTCTGGGTGTTCTTCGCCGTGACGCTGGCCGTGCTCTCGCTGGCGCTGGTGATGAGCCTGGTGATATCCAAAAAGCTCTCCGAGCCTCTGGACGAGATGACCGCCGCGGCGCGGCGCTTCGCCCACGGCGACTTCTCCGTGCGGGTGCGAGAGGACAAGGGCACGGACGAGCTGGCCGCGCTCACAAGCTCCTTCAACGCCATGGCCGACTCGCTCGAGCGCAGCGAGGAGCTGAGGAACGAGTTCATCGCCAACGTCTCGCACGAGCTGAAGACGCCGATGACCACCATCGCCGGCTTTGCCGACGGCATCCTCGACGGCACCATTCCCAAGGAGGAGGAGGACAAATACCTCGCCACCATCGCCGACGAGACCCGGCGCCTCAGCCGGCTGGTGCGGCATATGCTGAGCCTCTCCCGCATGCGCAGCGAGGGCTCCGACCTCACCAAGCGGCGCGACTTTGACTTGAACGAGCTGATCATCCGCACCCTGCTGAACTTTGAGACCCGCGCCGAGGACAAGAAGCTGGACATGGACGTCCAGCTCCCCGAGGTGCACATGACCGTCACGGCCGACCCGGACTCCATCACGCAGGTGCTTTACAACCTGCTGGACAACGCCGTCAAGTTCGCCGACGAGGGCAGCACGATAACCGTCGCGCTCTGGAAGCAGAACGGCAAGGCCTACGTCTCCGTCAAGGATCACGGCGACACCATACCGGCGGACGACCTGCCGCTGGTGTTCGACCGCTTCCACAAGTCCGACCGCTCCCGCAGCAAGGACAGGGACGGCGTGGGTCTGGGCCTCTATCTGGTCAAGAGCATACTTGACGCCCACAACGAGGACATAGCGGTCACCAGCTCCGACGGCACGACGGAATTCGTCTTCACGCTCACTCTCGCCAGAGAGAAGCCGAAGGCGGCCTCCGCCCGCAAGAGAGCGGCCAACGGCAAGCAGGCTCCGGAAAAAAGCGCGCCCAGGGACGAGGGCGCACAGCAGCAGTAGGAAATACATTACCAATTCCACGTTCACAAAATGTTTGGTTTTTATTCATAGCCAAAACAAATTTGTACCGTAATATTAAATTGCTTCAGGGGGTAAGCTTCATGGACGAAGAAAGAAAGAGACGCCTTTCCGAGTGGTACGGCACTCCGTTGGGCGCCGACCCCGTGGGGCAAACCGAAGAAACTGAGGGAGCGGCACCCCTTTCCGAACAAATACCTCCCCGCTGCTCCCCCGGTTCCTCCCCCGACGACGGGCAACCGCACTGGGGCGAGGAGACCGTTCCGCGCCGGAAAAAGCACATCGGCGCGAGGATAGCCGGGATATGCGCGCTTGTGGTTGTGATAATCGCCGCCTCCGCGCTGCTGTTTTCAAACGGAGACATGACGCTCCCGCCCATAAACACCGGAAACGGCGGGATGGACGCCTACGACGACTACCGCGACTACTTCGCCGGCTACTATGACAACGCCGGTGAGAGCGGGCAGTGGACGTCCTCGATGCCCCGCGCGGAGACCGGCACCGGCGTAACGGTCGCGCTCACGCCCAGACCAGAGGGCGACGCACTCTCGCTCAGCGAGGTGTATGACCGCTGCGCAAGCTCCGTGGTCGCCATCACCAGCAGCACGGAGGACGGGCGCTATCTCTGGGGCACCGGCATAATCATGACGGCCGACGGCTATATACTCACCAACGCGCACGTGCTTGAAGGCTCCAGCGAGGCCACCGTGACGCTCTGGGACGACAGGGAGTTCACGGCCAGCCTGGTAGGCGCCGACAGTGCCAGCGACGTCGCCGTTATCAAGATCAACGCCGTTGGACTGCCCGTAGCGGAGTTCTGCGAGGACTCCGTCAGCGTGGGCGAGAGCGTGGCCGCGATAGGCAACCCGCTCGGCCCCGAGCTGCGCGGCACCATGACGGACGGCATAATCTCCGCGCTCAGCCGCGAGATCACCTACACCAGCCACCCCATGACCCTCATCCAGACCAACGTGGCCATAAACGAGGGCAACTCCGGCGGGCCGCTGCTGAATATGTACGGCCAGGTAGTGGGCATGACCAGCATGAAGCTCGTCTCCGCCTACGCCGGCTCCAGCATTGACGGCATAGGCTTCGCCATCCCGGTCAGCACGATAAAGGCCATGGCCGACGCGCTCATCGCCTACGGCGAGGTGCGCGGACGCCCGGCGCTGGGCATCACCGTGGGCACCATCCCCGCGGAGGTCGCTGAGTACTACGACATCCCCGCCGGCCTCTACGTGAACGGCGTGACCGAAGGCTCGGACGCCGAGGCTCAGGGCGTGACCGTGGGCGACATCATCGTCTCCGCCGACGGACAGCACGTCAGCGAGCTGGCCGACCTGAGCGCCATACTGGCCGACAAGGAGGTCGGAGACAGCGTCTCGCTGGAGATCTACCGCTACGGCGGCGAGATGGCCTACGTGGACGTCCGGCTCATGGAGACCGTGGACTTATATTGATACCCTTCACTCCTTTTCCATACATTTTCCCCTCTCTTATTTCGTAAGGAAAGGCCGCCCCCCGGGCGGCCTTTTCTTATTGCGCTTATTCCTGCCCCGGCCTTCGAGCCTTGCCGGCGGGCGGAGCGCCGCCGTGTGCGCAAAGAGATAAAAAACACCCCGCTCCACCGGAGCGGGGTGTTTGAGACTGTCAAAAAAGGCTCTCGACGGCCTTTTTTGACAATAAAGTCCCCCGGCCGCAAGCGGCCGATGGAGACCGGCACTGCGCTCTGCGCCTCGGTTGTCCGCCAAGGGCGGACAATTCGACGCTCGCTCCGCGAAATGTATTTTCGGCGACGTACACGCCGCCGCCGAAAATGATTACAGTCCCTTTCGCGCCCACAGGGCGCGAAACTCTGCGAGGCTTTTTCGACAAACTGAAACACCCCGCTCCACGGAGCGGGGTGTTTTCGTATTCTCTCAGCACTTGCCGAGTATGTCCATGAACTCCTCGCCGGTGATGGTCTCCTTTTCGAGGAGGTATCCGGCCAGGCGGTGGAGCGCGCCCTCATTGGCCTTGAGGATCTCGACGGCCTTCTGGTGCTGGCGCTTGACGAGGGCGATGACGGCCTCGTCTATCTCGCCGGCAGTCTTCTCGCTGCACGCGAGCGAGCTGTCGCCGCCGAGGTACTTGTTGGACTGGACTTCCAGCGCGACCATGTCGAACCTATCGCTCATGCCGTAGCGGGTGAGCATGGCTCGGGCGAGCTTGGTGGCCTGCTCTATGTCGTTGCTGGCGCCGGTGGAGATGCTGCCGAAGATGACCTCCTCGGCCGCGCGTCCGCCGGTGAGGGTGGCGATCTTGTTCTCGATCTCCTCGCGACTCATGAGCACGCGGTCGCCCTCGTCGACCTGCATGGTGTAGCCCAGCGCGCCGGAGGTGCGCGGGACGATGGTTATCTTGGTGACCGGGGCGCTCTCCGTCTGCTTGGCGGCGACGAGGGCGTGGCCGATCTCGTGGTAGGCGACGGTGCGCTTGTCCTTCTCGCTGAGCACGGCGTTCTTGCGCTGCGCGCCGGCGATGACGGTCTCCACGCTCTCCTCCAGGTCGCTCTGGTCGACTATCTGCCTGCCCATCTTGACCGCGCGCAGAGCCGCCTCGTTGATGATGTTGGCCAGCTCGGCGCCGGAAGCGCCGCTGGTGGCGCGGGCGATGGCCCGGAGGTCGACGTCGCCGCTCATGCGCACGTCCCTGGCGTGGACCTTGAGTATGGCCTCGCGCCCGGCCAGGTCGGGAAGCTCCACGGGGATGCGGCGGTCGAAGCGGCCGGGGCGCAGCAGCGCGGGGTCAAGGCTCTCGGGGCGGTTGGTGGCGGCGAGGATGACGACGCCCTTGGTGGCGTCAAAGCCGTCCATCTCGGCGAGCAGCTGGTTGAGCGTCTGCTCGCGCTCGTCGTTGCCTCCCACGCCGCCGCTGTCGCGCTTTTTGCCGATGGTGTCTATCTCGTCGATGAACACGATGCACGGCGCCTTCTCCCCGGCCTGCTTGAACAGGTCGCGGACCTTGGCCGCGCCCATGCCGACGAACATCTCGACGAACTCACTGCCGGAGATGGAGAAGAAGGGCACGTGCGCCTCGCCGGCCACCGCGCGGGCGAGCAGGGTCTTGCCGGTGCCCGGAGGACCGACAAGCAGCGCGCCCTTGGGCAGCTTGGCGCCTATCTCGGCGTATTTCTGCGGGTTGTGCAGGAAGTCGACGATCTCCTTGAGCGCCTCCTTGGCCTCGTCCTGACCGGCCACGTCGGCAAAGGTCTTGCCCGTCTCCGTCTCGGCGTAGATCTTCGCGCCGGACTTGCCGAAGCTCATGCTGAGCATGCCGTTGCCGTTTGTCATCTTCTTTATCATGTAGCTGTAGAACAGCGAGCCGATGCCGAAGATGAGCACCATGGGCAGTATCCACGTCAGGAAAAAGCTCAGCAGCGGGGAGTTCTGCGTGGGTATTTCGTTGGAGAACTTTATCTCCGGCTCGGCCTCGAGCAGGCGGTTCACGAGGTCGATGTCAGGGAAGATGCCCGTCTTGTAGATCTGTTCCTGGCCGCTGCTGTCCGTGGCTATGAAGATGATCTGCTCGTTGTCGGACTCGTAGGCGACCTCCTGCACCTGGCCGTTGTCCACCATGTTCAGGAAGTCGTTGTATCCCACCTCCGTCACCTGCCGCTGGAGCATGGACGGGAAAAGCAGGGCGTTCAGCAGTATCAGCACCAGGAGCGCGATGAGGTAATAAAACGCTATGTTTCTTCTCGGTTTGTGTTTGTCAGGGGTCGGTTCTGTGATCATACGAAGCACCCTTTCAGCTGTTTGAAGTTCTGTAATGGATAAATTTTATTCCCGGGTGAGGGAATTTTCTATGGTCAGATTTTGAACAACTGGGGAACTTTTTGTGAACAAATGCGTCCGACGGTTAGTAATATAAGGGAGGCGCTGAAATGAGGAAGAAGCTGGCTTTATTATTGGCGCTTGCGCTGCTGCTCGCGCTGCCCGGCTGCGGCTCCGCAGCCGCCGGACTGCTCGATGGAGTGGAGGCTGCGCCGACGGGGGACGCGTCGGAGGCGGCGCTGCCTGCGTCGGAGTTCACGGCAAAGCTGTTCGGCGAGGTGTACGACGGCGGGGACAGCCTGATATCGCCCGTGAGCGTGCTCGCGGCGCTGGCGATGACCGAGGCGGGCGCGCGCGGCGAGACGCTTGCGCAGATGGAGGAGGCCTTCGGCGTGGACGCCGGGACGCTACGCCTGGCGCTTTCCGCGTACATGTCCGCCGTCGAGGGCACGGAGGTGAAGCTCGCAAACTCCATCTGGTTCCGCGACGACGGCACGTTTGAGCCGGAGCAGGGCTTCCTGGCCGGCTGCGCCTCCTTCTCGGGAGCGGACGTCTTCGCGCGCGAGTTCAACGACGCTGCCCGCCGCGAGATAAACGCCTGGGTCAGCGAGCACACGGACGGCATGATAGAGGACATCCTCGACGAAATAAGCGCCGAGGCGGTCATGTACCTCGTCAACGCCCTGGCCTTCGAGGCCGACTGGGAGAGCGAGTACAAAGCCCACCAGGTGCACGACGGCGTGTTCCATGCCCCGGACGGCGACAAGACCGCGGAGATGATGTACGGCGAGGAGCACACCTACCTCAGCGGCGAGGGCTTCACCGGCTTCATGAAGCCGTACAAGGGCGGGCGCTACGCCTTTGCGGCGCTGCTGCCGGACGGGGACGCGGGGCTTGACGGTCTGGCCGCCTCGCTCACCGGCGAGATGCTCGCCTCCGCGCTTGAAAACGCCGAGAACACGACGGTCGAGGCCGCGATGCCAGGCTTCAGCAGCGAGTACAAGGCGGAGCTGAGCGAAGCGCTCATGGCGATGGGCATGACCGACGCCTTCGACATGGAAAACGCCGACTTCACCGGCATGGGTCGCTCGGCGCTCGGCAACATCTATATAAACCGCGTGCTGCACAAGACCTTCATCGACGTGACGCCCATCGGCACACGAGCGGGTGCGGCCACGGTGGTGGAGATGAACACGGAAAGCGCGGCAATCCCGCCTGAGGAGCCCAAAAGCGTGATCCTCGACCGCCCGTTCCTCTACATGATAGTCGACACGCAGTACAATATCCCCCTCTTCATCGGCACCATGACCGGTGAGACGCTGCTTTCCTGAGGGATTTCTTTTTGTCTTGTCAAAAAGAAACCCCTCAGACTCCAAAGAGAAAAACGCTTTTGGTGCGGTGGTTAGGCGGGGAATAGTGTTCACCACACGGTTCGACATATATACGTTTGCATCCCTAAGATTTATGCCAGATTAGGGTGCAACCAGCTTACCCCTCTAACACATAACCACGTAAGCGCTCCGGCGCAAAGCGCAGCGCCGATCTCCATCGGCCGCTTATGGAACCCACGAAGTGC
>OJQW01000325.1_pt1 | contig 23025 bp, 39 predicted proteins | sample 1599041 | NCBI WGS metagenome assembly OJQW01 (sample SAMN03922518, study PRJEB24848) | human gut metagenome | isolation source: stool sample | host: Homo sapiens | place: Germany | collected 2010-02
GTCTCCATCGGCCGCTCGCGGCCGGGGGACTTTATTGTCAAAAAAGGCCGTCGAGAGCCTTTTTTGACAGTCTCAGGCGGCCTGCGCAAATTGCGCAGGCCGCCCGCTAAGGCTCCTCGTATATATTTACGCGGCAGTTATCTCCAGGGAGCTCAGGCCATAGCTCTGGTAGAGGCGCACACGCGCGCCTTCGACTGTCCAGTCCTGCCAGGTGCTGCCTGACTCGGACACGCCGTCGCTCTCGCCTACAGGCTCGCCGTAGAGGCGCGTGAGTACCTCGGCGTAGGCCGCGGCGTCAGTCCCGGCGAGGTAAATGGACACGCTGTTGACCTTGCCGTCATCGCCGTAGGTCGTGCCCGGCTCGACGCTCTCGCCGAACAGCTCGGCGGAGTAGATGCGTCCGATGAGGGTCTCGCCGTCGGCCGCTATGTTCTGCTCGCTGCCGCCGAGCGCGTCGGCGCTCTCGGCGTCATCCATCCCAAGCAGGCTGATGCACTCGGCCAGGACGGCCGCGGTCTGGCCGTCAGCGCTGTTTTCCGTCGGCTCGGCGGACGGCTCCGCCGTCGGCTCGGGAGTTTCCTGCGCAGCCGTCGGGCTGGGCGGCAGGGAGACTTCGGCCGTGTCCACTCCGCAGGCCAGCAGGCAGACCGACATGGTTATGGCCGCCAATATAACAAGTACACGCTTCATATATACATCCCTCCATGGGTCAGACGGTGTGGGTCCTCAGGTATTCCATCCATATCTTGCAGTACTCGGCCGTCAGGTGCATACCGTCGGGCGTGGCGTCGCTGGGCAGGAAGCCGTTCTCGTCCTGGACTGCCTCGGCCACGTTGAGGTAGTATACGCCCTTCTCCTCGCACATCTCGCACAGAGCCTTTTGCAGGCGCACGACGTTCGCATTGGTATACACCTCGTTGGAGCCGTCCTTCCACTGGCTCACGGGCAGGATGGACTGGACGTAGATGACGGCGTCCGGATGCGTCTCGCGTATGATGTCTATGATCTGCGCGTAGTAGTCGGCGTACACGCTCTCGTACACCCAGCCCAGCTCGTTCATGCCGAGCATGATGTACACCTTGCCGTAGTCCGCAGCGCGCAGCGCGTCCGCCACGGTGAGGTATTGTCCGTTCAGGTTGACTATCTGGTCTGTGAACACTCTGTCCACGGAGAGTCCCACGCCGGAGAAGAACCGGGCGTTGGTCAGTCCCGAGTACATCCTCAGCCCTTCGGTGCGGGAGTCGCCCACGAACACGGCGTCGTCAAAGTATTCGTCGCCCACCGGCTCGCCCTCGGGCACGGTGACGGCGAGGTTCGCGCCCACGTCCGCCGCCGTGCCGTTGGCCACATTGCTTCCGCTGCCCGGCGTGGGTTCGGGTTCAGGGCTGGGCGTCTCCGGCGCCGGGGTCTCGGCCGCAGGCGTCTCCGGGGCTTCGCTCGCCTCGGGCGGCGCACTGGGCTGCTCCGTGGCGGGCGGCGTGGTGGCGGCTCCGCCCCGCCCCCCGCCGGTGGCGTTTGCCCGGCCGCTGAAGTTCACTGCGAGCGTCGCTGCCATTATCAGCAGCACCAGAGCCGCGAGCGTGGCCTTTACCACGGTCCCGCCCGAACTGTTGCGCTTCCTGTTCCCGTTTGCCATCTGTCCTCAGTCCTCCGGTATCTCGTCCGCGGAGCCGCCGGCGACGTAGAACTGCTCGTCGCCCAGCTCGGCCAGCGCCGCCTCGGCCTCGGCCTCGCTCTCAAACTGGCCGATGGTCACGATATACTTCCCGCCGAGCGTCTTTAGCTGGCTGGCGCCCTCGTTGTAATACTGCTCGCAGAGCAGACCCAGCTGCTCGCTGTAGTCCATGGCGTCGGTGCGCAGGTAGTAGACCGTGCCCTCGCCGCTCTCGGCGTCCTGAGCGAACGTAAACGCCAGGGTGCCGGGGTCTGCGTACTCCGTCACCTCAAAGCCGTAGCCGCCCTTGAGCACTATCGTAAGGCCGAGCATGGAGTCATCCAGTATCATGTTCCTGTACACGTCCTGAACCGCCTCGGCGCTCATGAGGCTGTCGCGTATGGACTCGAAGTCCGCGCCGCGCACGCCGTGCAGCCTGAGCACTATCCTGTTGGGGGCGCTGAGGTGCTCGACGGTGTAGTACGGGGCGCTGGCCATGTCGCCGAAGGTCAGCTCCACCCTGTCGCCGGCGGTGTCCGCGCCGACCTGCGCGCCGTCGGTCACTTCGCCGCCGGAGCCTATGTGCAGCACGCGGACTATACTCCCCAGCACGGGGATGTCCGCCGCGTAGCTGTACACGGGCATGATGTTTGCGCCGGCGAACATTATGCACACCGCGGCCGCCACGCCGGCCAGGGCGTGCTTCAGGCGTCTGGCGGGGACGCGCTTCTCGGCGCGGCTTATGCCCGCATCTATCGCAGACTCAAGCTCCGCCGGAACGGGGATGCTGTCATATCTGGCTTTTCCTGCGTTCATTTCTGATCTCCTTCCTCCAGGTACGCACGCAGCTTGCGCAGCGCGCGGTACACGCGAGTTTTCACTGTCGTCTCCGGCTCGCCGAGTATGCGCGCGATGTCCGCAAACGGGAGCTCCTCGAAAAACCTGAGAGTGACACAGGTTCTGTCGCGCTCGGGCAATATGTCCAGGGCGTCGTACAGATCCAGCGTATCCTCACAGCGCAGCTGCTCATCCGAGACCGCCTCCGTCTCCGGCGCCGCATCCTCGAGACTTACGACGCGGGAGCTTTTGCGCACGAGATCTATCGCGCAGTTGACGACGATGCGCGTCATCCAGGTTCGGAAGAACTCCGGCGAGCGCAGGGTGTGCAGCTCCTTCAGTCCGCGATAGGCGGACTCGGAAACTATGTCCAGCGCGTCGTGCTCGTTCTTCACGTAGGAATAGGCCAGCCTGTAGTACCTGGCTCTGTCGTCTTGCAGACGCTGCGCAAATTCGCGCTTATCCATGCTCGGCTCACCTCGCTTTCGGCGGCATCCTGCCGCTTCTGTATATTAGACGTTCCCGGCGCGCAAAAAGACGCAGCAAACGGCAAGAATTTTTCCGGCGCGGACAAAAAACCGCCCCGGAGCTTTTGCTCCGAGGCGGTGCTGTTTCAGCGGATAGACTCCGTTCAGACCAGCTCGATGACGGCCATCTCGGCGCCGTCGCCGCGGCGGGGTCCGATGCGGGTGACGCGGGTGTAGCCGCCGGTGCGGTCGGTGTACTTCTCAGCGAGCTCGTTGAAAGCCTTGTGAGCCACGTCCTCGCGGGTGATAAAGCTGAGAGCCTGGCGGTAAGACGCCATGTCCTTCTGCTTGCCAAGGGATATCATCTTCTCGGCAAGGGGCTGAATCTCCTTGGCGCGGGTGTAGGTAGTCTCCATGCGGCCGCGGTCGAGAAGATCCGTGACCTGCTGACGGAGCATAGCCATACGCGCGTCAGTCGGCTTGCCAAGCTTCCTGGTTCCGGGCATATTGGTTTCCTCCTTACTGGTTGTCGTCGCTGGCCAGGCTGAGTCCCATCATTGCGAGCTTGTGCTCGACTTCCTCCAGGGACTTGCGGCCGAGGTTACGGACCTTGATCATCTCGTCCTGAGTCTTGCTGATGAGGTCCTCGACGGTGTTGATGTTGGCGCGCTTGAGGCAGTTGAAGCTGCGCACCGAGAGGTCAAGCTCCTCGATGGTCATCTCCAGCACCTTGTCGCGCTGGGTCTCGACCTTCTCAACCACCGTGGAGCGGTTGCCGATGCTGTCGGACAGGTCGGTGAACAGCGTGAAGTGGTCGACCAGTATCTTCGCGCCCAGCGACACGGCGTCGCGGGGGGAGATGGTCTTGTCCGTCCAGACCTCGAGGGTAAGCTTATCGAAGTCCGTCTGGTTGCCAACGCGGGTATTCTCCACGGCGTAGTTGACCTTGAGCACAGGCGTGTAAATAGAGTCCACGGGGATGGTGCCTATCACCTGCTGAGAACCCTTGTTCTTGTCCGCCGGAACATAGCCCCTGCCGTGGTCTATCGTCAGTTCGATAGACAGCGAGGCGTCAGGACCGAGGGTGGCGAGGTGCAGCTCAGGGTTGAGTATCTCGACCTCGCTGTCGGCCTTGATGTCCCCAGCCGTCACTTCGCACTCGCCCGAGGCCTCGATGTAGACGGTCTTGGGCTCGTCGGAGTGCAGACGCGCTATGATACGCTTTATATTCAGGACTATCTCGGTGACGTCTTCCTTGACGCCAGGGATGGTGGAAAACTCATGCTGCACGCCGGCGATACGTATGCTCGTTACCGCCGTGCCGGGCAGAGAGGAGAGGAGCACTCGGCGCAGGGAGTTGCCCAAAGTCGTGCCGTAGCCGCGCTCCAGCGGTTCAATGACATACTTGCCATACGAATCGTCCGTCGGAGACTCGATGCACTCGATGCGCGGCTTTTCAATTTCAATCATGTGCGAAATAACCCTCCTTATTTATTGTGGCGCCCCTACAAAGGCGCGCGGTTTGCAGCTTACCAATTTGAGGGTTTACCGATTACTTGGAATAGAGCTCGACGATGAGGTGCTCCTCCACCGGGAGGGTCACGTCCTCGCGCGTCGGGATGGCGACGACCTTGGCGATCATGTTCGCGGCGTCAAACTCCAGCCACTTGGGCGGCTGACGGAAGGCGTTGGCCTCCACGTTGTCCTTTATCTTTTCAAGATTGCGGCTCGACTCCTTGGGGGCGATGACCATGCCCGGCTTCACCTGGAAGCTGGGGATGTTCACGCGGCGGCCGTTCACGGTGAAGTGTCCGTGGTTGACGAGCTGCCTGGCCTCGCGCCTGGTGGTGGCGAAGCCGAGCAGGAAGATGACGTTGTCAAGCCTGCGCTCGACAAGGCTCAGCAGGTTGTCACCGGTCTTGCCGGGCATGCGGGCGGCCTTCTCATAGTAAGCGTGGAACTGCTTTTCCATGATGCCGTACACAAACTTGACCTTCTGCTTCTCCTGCAGCTGGGTGGCATACTCGCTCTTTTTGCGGCGAACCTGGCTGTTCTGGTGGCGGTTGCTCTCCTTCTTGTAGTAGCCCATGGTGGCAGGAGAAATGCCCAGCGCACGGCAGCGCTTGGCTATAGGCTGCATATTCTTTGCCATTTTGTATTCCTCCTCCTTCTCTTACACGCGGCGGCGCTTCGGCGGACGGCAGCCGTTGTGCGGGATGGGCGTTACGTCCTTTATCATAGTGACCTCGAGACCGGCGGTCTGGAGGGCGCGGATGGCGGCCTCACGTCCCGAGCCGGGTCCCTTGACAAAGACCTCGACGGTCTTCAGGCCATGCTCCATGGCGGCCTTGGCGGCCGTCTCGGCGGCGGTCTGAGCGGCAAACGGGGTGCTCTTTTTGCTGCCGCGGAAGCCCATGCCGCCGGCGGAAGCCCAGGAGATGGCGTTGCCGTTGGTGTCGGTGATGGTCACCATGGTGTTGTTGAAGCTGGAGCTGATATGCACGGCTCCCTTTTCAATATTCTTACGCTCTCTGCGGCGAGTGCGTACCTTCTTCTTAGGTGCTGCCATTACATATCCCTCCCTTACTTCTTCTTATTGGCTATGGTGCGCTTCGGACCCTTGCGGGTACGGGCGTTGGTCTTGCTGCGCTGGCCGCGGACGGGCAGTCCCTTCCTGTGGCGCAGGCCGCGGTAAGAGCCAATCTCGGTAAGGCGCTTGATGTCGAGCGCGACGCTGCGGCGCAGGTCGCCTTCGACGACGTAGTTGTGATCTATGCACTCACGGATCTTGGCCTCTTCCTCGTCGGTGAGATCCTTCACGCGGGTGTCGGGGTTAATTCCAGTGGCCTCGAGAATTTTTTTCGCGCTGGTTCTGCCGATACCGTAGACATAGGTGAGGCCGATCTCTATCCTCTTGTCCTTGGGCAGGTCAACGCCGGCTATACGTGCCATCTTTTGCAATCATTCCTTTCAATGATTTCTCCGCGATTTTTTCTTAGCGAAGGCTTAATTCCCGCCGGAGGGGAGCCTCCGTTACTCGCGGGGTAATGCTATGTGGGGGATGCTTTGTCACTCAGCCCTGACGCTGCTTGTGCTTGGGATTCTCGCAGATCACCATGACCTTGCCATGGCGCTTGATAATCTTGCACTTCTCGCACATGGGCTTGACAGAAGGCCTGACTTTCATTCTAAGTTCCTCCTATTCAAAGGCTGTGCCTTGGAGCGGCCTTGCGGCGCTCGTTATTTGGATCTCCAGGTTATGCGGCCTCGGGTGAGGTCATAGGGGCTCATCTGAACCGTGACCTTGTCGCCCGGGAGTATGCGGATGAAGTTCATACGGAGCTTACCGGAGATGTGAGCCAGTATTATGTGGCCGCCTCCGATGTCGACGTTGAACATCGTATTGGGCAGGGATTCGACAACCGTGCCCTCAAGCTCGATCACATCGTCTTTCGCCAAAATCTCTACCTCCTCGCGTTGGCGTCAAATGTCCTCTGCCATCGTCAGGATCTCGGGCTCGCCGTCGGTTATGAGTATCGTGTTCTCATAGTGAGCCGACAGCTTGCCGTCTGCCGTGACGACAGTCCATTCGTTGTCCAGCACCCTCACGTCGAAGGTGCCCGCGTTGACCATAGGCTCTATTGCGATGGTCATGCCCTTTACCAGCCGCGGACCGTGTCCCGGTTCGCCGTAATTGGGTACCTCCGGCTCCTCGTGGAGCTGGGCGCCCACGCCGTGGCCGACGTAGGAGCGCACAACGGAGTAGCCATGGCTTTCAACGTATTCCTGTATGGCGTGGCCTATGTCCGAGACACGGTAGCCTACGCGGGCAAACTTGATGCCCTCGAAAAAGCTCTGCCGCGTCACGGCTATCAGATCCTGCGCCTCCGGCGTTATCTCGCCGCAGGGGTACGTCCCGGCACAGTCGCCGGTGAAGCCGTTGATCTTCGCGCCGACATCCACGCTGACTATGTCGCCGTCGTGGATAACGCGGGCGCCCGGTATGCCGTGTATTACCTCGTCGTTCACGGAGATACACGCGCTGGCCGGGAAGCCGCCGTAGTTGAGGAAGGTCGGCGTCGCGCCGTTCTTGACGATATACCTGTGAATCTCGCGGTCGAGCTCCTTTGTGGTCACTCCGGCTGCGATGCCCTGCCTGGCGATGGTTCTCGCCCCGGCGGTGATCCTGCCGGCCACGCGCATAAGCTCGATCTCGCGTGCTGATTTGATAACTATGGGCATAGGTTAAATCCCCAATACCCTTTCTATCTCGGCCGTAGTGGCCTCGATCGTGGGCTGATTGTCAACGCTTCTCAGTTTGCCGCGCTCGGCGTAGTAGTCCTTCAAAGGCTCCGTCTCCCTGTGGTAGATCTCAAGCCTGGCCTTCACGGTCTCGGGCGCGTCGTCCTTGCGTACATCCAGCTCGCCGCCGCAGTTGTCGCACTTGCCCTCGACTTTGGGCGGGGCGTTGACAATGTGGTAGCTGGCGCCGCAGACATGGCAGGTGCGGCGGCCGGACATGCGTTCAATGATCGTCTCGTCGGAAATCTCGATGCTCAGGGCAAAGTCGACGTCGATGCCGTGCTTCTCAAGCGCCTCCGCCTGGGGTATCGTCCTCGGCATACCGTCGAGGATGTAGCCATGGCCGCAGTCGCCTTCGGCCAGGCGCTCGGCGACGATGTCGATTATGACATCGTCGGGGACGAGCGCTCCGGACTCGACGTAGCTCTTTGCCTTCAGGCCTACGGGCGTGCCGTTTTTGATGGCAGCACGCAGGATGTTGCCGGTGGAGATGGTGGGTATGCCCAGCTTTCGACTGAGTATCTCGGCCTGGGTGCCCTTTCCGGCGCCCGGCGCTCCTAAAAGTATGAGCTTCATGTTCCGCCTCCAGTCAATCAATCGAGGAAGCCCTTGTAGTTGCGCATCAGGAGCTGGCCTTCAACGGCACGGACAGTCTCGATGGCGACGCCGACAACTATGATTATAGACGTACCGCCGAGGGATATGCCGGCCAGAGCCGGGGCGTCGCTGAAGCAGCCGATGAGGATGGGGACAACGGCCACAACGCCCAGATAGAGCGCACCCAAAAGAGTGATCTTGTTGAGAACCTTGCGAATGTACTCGCTGGTCGGCTTGCCGGCGCGGAAGCCGGGGATGAAGCCGCCGTTCTTCTTGAGGTTGTTCGCAATTTCCACGGGGTCAAACTGGATGGTGGAGTAGAAGTAGCTGAATGCGATGATGAGCAGGAAGTAGATTATGGCGTAGGGAACGGTGTTGGTGTTGAACACGTTCGTCATCAGCCAGGAATCGCTCCAGCTCGGGACAAAGGCGCAGATCGTAGCGGGGATAGACGCGATCGTGGAGGCGAAGATGATGGGCATGACGCCGGACATGTTCACCTTCATGGGGAGATGCGTGCTCTGGCCGCCGTAGAGCTTGCGGCCCACGACGCGCTTGGAATACTGCACCGGGATCCTGCGCTCGGCGTCGTTGACGATGACTATCAGGACGATAATCGCAAGAGCGCCGATGAGTATGAGCACGAGCGCCCACCAGGCCAGGGAACCATTGCCCACGTTGGTGATCATGGTCCACACGGAGCTGGGGAAGCGGGCGATGATGCTCGCGAACAGGATGATGGAGATGCCGTTGCCGATACCGAACTCGGTGATCTGCTCGCCCATCCACATGATGAGCGCGCTGCCGGCCATGAAGGTCATGATGATGACGATGGCGGGCCACACACCGGTGGCGTCGGAGTTCAGCAGACCCTGGTTGTTCATCAGGGTGTAGTAGGCAATGCCCATGACGAGGCCGATGCCCACGGTGGTATAGCGGGTGATGGAGGCGATCTTCTTGCGGCCTTCCTCACCGCCCTCTTTGGCCAGGCGCTCCAGAGCCGGGATGGCAATGGTGAGCAGCTGGATGATGATGGACGCGTTGATATACGGCTGTATGCTCAGCGCGAAAATCGTGGCCATCGAGAAGGATCCGCCGGACATGGTGTTCCACAGACCCAGTATGGTGTTGTTGACGGTGTTGAAATAGCTCTCGAGGAGAGTCGTATTGACATAAGGCACGGGAACAGCGTTACCCAGCCGGTATATCAGGATGATGAACAGCGTGAAGATTATCTTCTTACGCAGCTCAACGATCCCCCACGCGTTCCTAAGAGTCTTGAGCACCTTACACCACCTCGGCCTTTCCGCCCACCGCCTCTATCTTTTGCTTTGCAGATTCGGAGAAAGCGGAAGCCTTGACGGTGACAGCCTTGGTCAGGCTGCCGTTGCCCAGAACCTTAAAGCCGTACTCGCACTTGCTGAGCACGCCCGCAGCGAGAAGCGCGGCGGCGTCAACCTCGGAGCCGGCGTCGAAGCGCTCGAGCGCGGAGACGTTGATCTCCTCCAGGGGCTTGGCGAAAATGTTGTTGAAGCCGCGCTTGGGGATACGCCTGGCGAGGGGCATCTGGCCGCCCTCGAAGCCGACGCGGACGCCGCCGCCGCTCCTGGACTTCTGACCCTTCTGGCCGCGGCCGGCGGTCTTGCCGTTGCCGGTGCCGTGTCCCCTGCCCTTCCGCTTGCAGACCTGAGTGCTGCCGGCGGCGGGAGAAAGTTCACTGAGTTTCATTGCGTACCCTCCTTATTCTTCCGTGACCTGCAGGAGGTAGCCTATCTGGGCTATCTTGCCGCGGGTCTGGGGATTATCGGGCTGCACGGTCTCGTTGCCGGGCTTGCGCAGTCCGAGAGAGTGGGCGGTGGCGATGTGCTTGTCGTGGCGCCCATTGAGGCTCTTGACGAGCTTTATCTTGAGTTGAGCCATTGCACGTACCCCCTTAACCTATGACTTCGTCGGCAGTCTTGCCGCGGTAGACGGAGACCTGCTCGGCGTCCCTGAGACGCATGAGGCCTTCCATAGTGGCGGCGACAACGTTCTGGGGATTGTTGGAGCGCAGGCACTTGGCGCGAATGTCGCGGATGCCGGCAGCCTCCATCACGGCACGGACAGCGCCGCCGGCCAGGACGCCGGTGCCGCTGGGCGCGGGCATCATATAGACGCGGCCGGCGCCGAACTTGCCCATGACCTCGTGGGGAATGGTGGTTCCCTGCATGGTGATGGTGACGATGTGCTTCTTGGCGTCCTCGAGGCCCTTGCGGATAGCCTCGGAAACCTCGCTGGCCTTGCCGAGGCCATAGCCGACGCGGCCCTTGCCGTCGCCCACGACGCACAGCGCCGAGAACTTCATGACGCGGCCGCCCTTGACGGTCTTGGAAACGCGGTTGAGGGCGACTACCTTTTCGGTCAGCTCGTTGCCCTCGTCGTTACGATTGCGGCGGTTGTCACGCCTGTCGTTATTGTAAGCCATTTCGTTTCCTCCTCCCGCTTAGAACTTGAGGCCGCCCTCGCGGGCGCCGTCGGCCAGAGCCTGAACGCGGCCGTGATAGATGTAGCCGCCGCGGTCGAAAACGACCTCCTCAATGCCCTTGGCAATGGCACGCTCGGCAATCATCTTGCCGACCTGCTCGGCAGCTTCCTTGTTTCCGCCGCCGACGAAGCCCTTCTCAACGCTGCTCGCGGAGCACAGGGTGTGTCCGGCGACGTCGTCGATGATCTGGGCGTAGATGTTGTTCTCGCTCCTGTAAACGCTCAGGCGAGGACGCTCCGGGGTTCCGGAGATCTTGGCGCGCACGCGCTTGTGGCGCTTAATACGCTGAGCCTTAGTGTTCGGTCTTTTAATCATTTAAGCGCACCTCCCCTTATTTCGCACCGGTCTTGCCTTCCTTGCGGCGGATGTGCTCGTAATCGTACTTGATGCCCTTGCCCTTGTACGGCTCCGGCGGACGCTTGTTGCGCACATCGGCGGCAAACTGGCCGACCTTCTGCTTGTCGATGCCCTTGATAACTATGTGGTTGGCATCGGTGACGTCGATCTTGATGTCCTCGGTCTCTTTGACGATGACGTCGTGGCTGTAGCCGAGCTTCATGACGAGCTCCTCGCCCTTCTTCTCGGCGCGGTAGCCGACGCCGTTTATCTCCAGCTTCTTCTCGAAGCCGTTGGTGACGCCGATTACCATGTTGTTGAGGAGGCTGCGGGTAAGGCCGTGCAGGCTGCGCTGCTGCTTGGTGTCTTCCTTGCGGGCGACGTGCAGCACGCCGTTTTCCTCAGTGATGACCATATCGGGGCACAGCGCCTCGGTGATGGTTCCCTTGGGTCCCTTGACGGTCACGACGTTCCCCTCGGCGATGGTGACTTCGACGCCGGCGGGGACGGTGATGGGCTCTCTACCAATTCTAGACATTCTTCAGCCCTCCTTACCACACGAAAGCAAGGACTTCGCCGCCGACGTGAGCCGCACGGGCCTTCTTGTCGGTCATGATGCCCTTGGAAGTCGAAATGATGGCGATGCCGAGGCCGCGGAGCACGCGGGGCAGCTCGTCGGCGCCGGCGTAGACGCGCAGGCCGGGCTTGCTGACGCGCTTGAGCCCGGTGATGGCCTTGACCTTGCCGGGAAGGTACTTCAGGGTGATGCGGATAACGCCCTGGGTGCCGTCGTCGATGAGCTGGAAGGAGCGGATGTAGCCCTCCTCGAGCAGTATCTCGGCGATGGCCTTCTTCATCTTGGAAGCGGGGACGTCCACGGTCTCATGCTTCGCGCTGCCGGCGTTGCGGATGCGGGTCAGCATGTCGGCAATGGGGTCAGTGATCTGCATTGTTTTTCCTCCTGTTTTCAGAGTTACCGCCCTTTGCGGTATCCACCGGCGAGGTTCCGGGGCAATAGGCGCTCTCGTGAGCAAGCGCCGATTGGCAGCGGCCTTTCGTCGGTGTGCTGGGACAATCTATGCTAGGCGGGTGTTACCCCGCCGTTGCATACTCAATGTCGCATCCAAACGGATGCTCGCTTCTCAGGGAATTTTTCGCTAGACGAAGCGTGGCAAGCGCAGCTGTATCAAGATACAGCAAGCGCGCCTCGCGCAGCATAGCGGAAAATTACCAAGACGCCTTCTTGACGCCCGGGATCTGACCTTTGTAGGCCAGTTCGCGGAAGCAGATGCGGCAGATGCCGTAGTCACGCAGGTAGGCGTGGGGGCGGCCGCAGATTTTGCAGCGGTTGTAGCGGCGGGTGGAGAACTTCGCCGGGCGCTGCTGCTTGAGAATCATAGATTTCTTAGCCATGCTTACTTACTCCTCCCTCACGCGTTGGTGTAGAACGGGGCGCCCATCAGACGAAGCAGCTCGCGAGCCTCCTCGTCGGTGTTCGCGGTGGTGCAGATGGCGATGTTCATACCGCGCAGCTTCTCGATCTTGTCGTAGTCGATCTCGGGGAAGATTATCTGCTCCTTGAGACCCAGGCTGTAGTTGCCGCGGCCGTCGAAGGCGTCCGGGCTGATGCCGCGGAAGTCGCGGACACGGGGCAGAGCCACGTTGAGCAGCCTGTTCAGGAAGTCCCACATGCGGTCGTGGCGCAGGGTGACCTTGACGCCGACGTGCATGCCCTCACGGAGCTTGAAGTTCGCGACGCTCTTGCGGGCGACGGTGGCAACGGCCTTCTGGCCGGTGATGGCGGTGATGTCCTTGATGACAGCGTCCAGAGCCTTGGCGTTGTCCTTGCAGTCGCCGCAGCCGACGGAGACGACGACCTTGTCGATGCGGGGAATCTGCATAACGCTCTTGTACTGGAACTTCTGCATCAGGGCGGGAGCGACCTCCTTGACGTACAGCTCTTTCATCTGGTTCATGCTCTCACCCTCCTTACAGCTCGGCGCCGCAGTGCTTGCAGACGCGAACCTTCTTGCCGGCCTCGTTGACCTTGTGAGCCACGCGGGTCGGCTTGTTGCACTTGGAGCAGACCACCATGACCTTGCAGGCGTAGATGGGGGTCTCGACCTTGATGATCGAGCTCTCCTGACCCTGCTTGCGAGCCTTCTGATGCTTGGTGGCGACGGAGACGCCCTTGACGATGACCTTGCCCTCCTTGGGCATGGCGGTCAGGACCTCGCCCTGCTTGCCCTTGTCGCGTCCGGACAGGACGACAACCTTATCATTCTTCTTAATGTTCACTATCGCGCCCTCCTCAAATGACTTCGGGAGCGAGGGACAGGATCTTCATGTACTCCCTGTCACGCAGCTCGCGGGCCACGGGCCCGAATATGCGGGTGCCTGTCGGGTTGCGGTCGTCCTTTATCAGGACGGCGGCGTTTTCGTCGAAGCGGACATAGGTGCCGTCGGCGCGACGGACAGCCTGCGCGGTGCGAACGACGACGGCCTTGACGACGTCGCCCTTCTTCACGCTGCCGCCGGGAGCGGCCTTACGCACAGAGGCGACGATGACGTCGCCGATGCTGGCGTACTTGCGGCGGGAGCCGCCCAGAACCCTTATGCACTTAATTTCCTTGGCGCCGGAGTTGTCGGCGACCTTGAGAAAGCTTTCCTGCTGTATCATGTGGACGCCTCCTTACTTGGCCTTCTCAACGATTTCGACCACGCGCCAGCGCTTGTCCTTGGACAGCGGGCGGGTCTCCATCACGCGCACCCTGTCGCCTACACCGCACTCGTTGCGCTCGTCGTGCGCCTTGAGGCGATAGGTGCGGCCTATGATCTTCTTATACCTCGGGTGGGCAACGCGATCCTCGACGATGACGACCACGGTCTTGTCCATCTTGTCGGAAACGACCTTGCCGACGCGGGTCTTACGGGAAGAAGTTCTAACTTCACTCATTATCTCTTACCTCCTCAGCGCCCAAGCTGCTTCTCGCGGATGACAGTCTTGACGCGGGCGATGTCACGCCTGGTCGCGCTGATCCGGGTGGGGTTGTCAAGATGGTTGGTGGCATGCTGCATACGGAGCATGAACAGATCCTTCTTGAGGTCGGCGAGCTTCTGCTCGAGCTCGCTCTCGGACATGGAACGTATTTCGTTTGCCTTCATCTTATTCACCACCGTTCTCGGTATCCGCCTTGCTGACTATGCGGGTCTTGCAGGGCAGCTTGTGGCTGGCGAGACGCAGCGCCTCGCGCGCAACTTCCTCGCTGACGCCGGCTATCTCAAAGAGCACGCGGCCGGGCTTTACAACCGCGACCCAGTACTCGGGGGAGCCCTTACCGGAGCCCATGCGGGTCTCGGCAGGCTTCTTGGTGACCGGCTTGTCGGGGAATATCTTTATCCAGACCTGGCCGCCGCGGCGGGTGTAACGGGTCATAGCTACACGAGCGGCCTCTATCTGGTTGGAGGTTATCCAGCAAGGCTCCTGAGCCTGGAGCCCGAACTCACCGTAGTTGACAACATTGCCGCGGGAGGCCTTGCCCTTCATGCGGCCGCGCTGCACCCTGCGGTATTTGACTCTCTTGGGCATCAGCATCAGTTGCTGCCTCCTTCCTTAGTCTCCGTGCGCGGAGCCTGGCCGGCCGGCCTGGGTCCGCGGTTGTAGCCGCCGCCCTGGCGGTTGTCGCGGTTATAGCCGCCGCCCTGACGGTCGTTGCGGTAGTTGCCGCCGCCCTGGCGGTTGCGGTAGCCGCCCCTGCGGTCATCGCGGCGGTCGCGGCGGCGATCCTCGCGCTTGCTCATGTCCATGGTGCGCGGGGTGGTGCGCAGGGTCTGGCTGAGGACCTCGCCCTTGTAGATCCAGACCTTGACGCCGATGCGGCCGTAAGTGGTAGCGGCCTCGGCGAAGCCGTAGTCGATGTCGGCGCGCAGGGTCTGCAGGGGGATGGTGCCCTCGTGGTAGCACTCGCTGCGGGCGATCTCGGCGCCGCCCAGACGGCCGCCGCACATGACCTTGATGCCCTTGGCGCCCATGCGCATGGCGCGGCTGATGGCGTTCTTCATCGCACGGCGGAAGCCGATGCGGCGCTCCAGCTGGCCGGCGATGTTCTCGGCGACGAGCTGAGCGTTGGTGTCGGGGGTGCGAACCTCGACGATGGAGAGGGCGACAGGCTTGCCGATCATCTTGGCGACGGTGGCCTGCAGGCGCTCGATCTCGGCGCCGCCCTTGCCTATGACCTTGCCCGGACGGGAGCAGTGGATGAAGATGCGGACCTTGTTGCTGTCGCGCTCGATCTCGATGTTGGGCACGCCCGCATCGTAGAGGGTCTTCTTCAGGTACTGGCGGATCTTGTAGTCCTCAACGATCAGGTCGCCGACCTTGTCGTTGCGGGCATACCAGCGGGAATCCCAATTCTTTATAACGCCGACGCGAAGGCCGTGCGGATTAACTTTCTGTCCCATGTTCCCGCCTCCTTATTCCTTCTCAGCCACGACGACGGTGATGTGGCTGGTGCGCTTGTTGATACGGTACATGCGGCCGCGAGCCCTCGGCTGGCCACGCTTGAGGATGGGGCCGGCGTCGACGTAGGCCTGCTCGACGTAGAGCTTCTCGGGATCCATCTCAAAGTTGTTCTCGGCGTTGGCGACAGCGCTCTTGAGAACCTTGCTGACGTATTCGCAGCCGGCCTTCGGGGTATTGGCCATGAGAGCCTCGGCGAAGGCGGCGTCCTTGCCGCGGATCATGTCGCAGACTATCTGCACCTTGCGGGGAGCGATGCGGACGAACTTGGCCTGCGCCCGCGCGGTTTTGATTTCTTCCATGTTTCCTCCCCCTTACTTGCCCGTCTTGCCGCCGGAGTGGCCGCGGAAGGTGCGGGTGGGCGCGAACTCGCCCAGCTTGTGACCAACCATGTCCTCGGTGATGTAGACCGGGACGTGACGGCGTCCGTCGTGCACAGCGATGGTGTGTCCGACAAAGGACGGGAATATCGTGCTGGCGCGGCTCCAGGTCTTGAGGACCTTCTTCTCGCCGGCCTTGTTGAGCTCGTCGACGCGCTTGAGCAATTCAGGAGCGGCGAACGGCCCTTTCTTAATGCTTCTGCTCATTAGTCGTTACCCTCCTTACTTGGCGTTGCGGCGCTTGACGATGAACTTGTTGGTGCGGTTCTTCGTCTTGCGGGTCTTGTAGCCCAGGGTCGGCTTGCCCCACGGGGTGACCGGGCCGGGACGGCCGATCGGGCTCTTGCCCTCGCCGCCGCCGTGCGGGTGGTCGCAGGGGTTCATGACGCTGCCGCGGACGGTCGGGCGGATGCCCATGTGACGCTTGCGGCCGGCCTTGCCGATGCTGACGTTGGAGTGGTCGATGTTGCCGACCTGGCCGATGGTGGCGCGGCAGTCAAGGCGAACCTTGCGCATCTCGCCGCTGGGCATACGGATGGTGGCCATGCCGCCTTCCTTGGCCATCAGCTGAGCGGCCACGCCGGCGGCACGGACGAACTGGGCGCCGCGGCCGGGGTAGAGCTCGATGTTGTGGATAACGGTGCCGACGGGGATGTTCTCAAGCGGCAGGCAGTTGCCCGGCTTGATGTCGGCGGTGGCGCTGGACACGACGGTGTCACCGGCGCCGATGCCCACGGGGGCGAGGATGTAGCGCTTCTCGCCGTCCTCGTACTGGACGAGGGCTATGAACGCGCTGCGGTTCGGGTCGTACTCCAGGCGGAGCACGCTGGCCGGCATGTCGACCTTGTCACGCTTGAAGTCGATGACGCGGTACTTGCGGCGGTTGCCGCCGCCCTTGTGGCGGACGGTGATGCGGCCGTAGCTGTTGCGGCCGGAGTTCTTCTTGCGAACCTCGATGAGGCTGCGCTCGGGCTTCGCGTGCTTGTCGACGCCGTCGAAGCCGGAGACGGTCATCTGGCGCCTCGCGGGAGTCGTGGGTCTGTAGGTTTTAATAGACATCTCTCATATCCTCCCTTACGCCATGTTCTCGAAGATCTCGATGTTCTTCGAATCCTGGCTCAGCTTGACGACAGCCTTTTTCCAGGTCTTCGTGTAGCCCTTGGGATACGCGCCGGTGCGCTTTTCCTTGCCCTTGACGGTGGTCGTGGTGACCTTGATCACGGTGACGCCGAAGATCTCCTCGACTGCCTTCTTTATCTCTATCTTGTTCGCGTCCTTCGCAACCTCGAAGGCGTACTTCTTGATGTCCAGGTCCTCCATCGACTGCTCGGTGATGATGGGACGGATGACGATATCGTAAGCGGAAGTCATCAGGCGAACACCTCCTCGATCTTCTGCAGCGCGGCCTTGTCGACCACGAGCACACGGTTGTTGAGAATCTCGTAAGCAGAGATTATGGTAGCGGTGGTAACGGTCACGCCGGGGATGTTGCGGGCGGACTTCAGGACGGCCTCGTCCACGTTCTCGGTGATGACCATGGCCTTGCCGGTGGCGCCGATCTTCTCGAGGAACTCGGCGAAGGGCTTGGTCTTGATGGTGTCGACGTGCAGGCCGTCGACGACGAGGATGCACTCCTCATTGGCCTTGTCGCTCAGCGCGCTCTTGAGCGCGAGGCGGCGGGTCTTCTTGGTCAGGCTGTAGCGGTAGTCGCGCGGCTTCGGAGCGAAGGCGACGCCGCCGTGACGCCACACGGGGCTTCCGGCGTAACCGGCGCGGGCGCGACCCGTGCCCTTCTGACGCCAGGGCTTCTTGGTGGTGTAGCTGACCTCGCCCTTGGTCAGAGCGCTCTGGGTGCCCTGGCGCTGATTGGCGAGATAGTTCTTGACGGAAGCGTGCAGAACGGCCGCGTTCGGCTCCACGCCGAAGACGGCTTCGGAGAGGGCGTATTCGCCGACTTTTTCGCCCGCCATGTTGTAGATGACTGCTTTAGGCATTTAACTCTCTCCTTTCTTTAGCCTCTGGCCGACCGCTTCTGCGGGTTGGTGCTGATCGTCGGGGTCGCGGGACCCTTGCGGACGAACTTCTTGACGGAGTTCTTCAGGTAGACGATGCCGCCCTTGGGGCCGGGGATGGCGCCGCGGACAACGATCATATTCAGCTCGGGGTCGACCTTCACAACGTCGAGGTTCTGAACGGTGACCTGCTCAACGCCCATGTGACCGGCGCCGATCTTGCCCTTGAAGATGCGGCTGGGGTCGGTGGCGGCGTTCATGGAGCCGGCGTGGCGGTGCACAGGACCGGTGCCGTGGCTCTCCTTGAGGCGGTGGGCGCCGTGGCGCTTGATGACGCCGGCGTAGCCCTTACCTTTGCTGATGCCGGTGACGTCGACGCGCTCGCCCTCTTTGAAGACGTCGGCCTTCAGGACGTCGCCCACGTTCAGGGCGGAGCAGTCCTCGAGGCGGAACTCATGCAGATGGCGCAGGTTGCCGGCGCCGGCCTTGGCCAGGTGGCCGCTCTCGGGCTTGGTCAGCTTCTTCTCGCTGACCTCGTCGAAGCCGAGCTGGACGGAGTCATAGCCTTCTTTTTCGGCCGTCTTCTTCTGAACGACGACGCAGGGGCCGGCCTCGATAACGGTGACGGGGACGACCTTACCGGCTTCATCGAAGATCTGCGTCATGCCGACCTTCTTGCCGATGATGGCTTTCTTCATTGTATTTCCTCCTAATGGTTATTGGTTGAAGCGGCTCATTGGGCTGTCCGCCCCAACATGACCCTGCCCGTTCACGCAAGTCGCGGGCAAGCGGGTTAACAAAGTGGGTTCAAGCTCAGAGCTTGATCTCGATCTCCACGCCGGCGGGCACTTCGACGCTCATGAGAGCCTCGACGGTCTTCTGGGTGGGGTTCATGATGTCGATCAGGCGCTTGTGGGTGCGGCGCTCGAACTGCTCGCGGCTGTACTTGTACTTGTGGACGGCGCGGAGAATGGTGACGACCTCCTTCTTGGTCGGCAGGGGGATGGGGCCGGACACCTTCGCGTCGGTGCGGCGGGCGGTCTCGACGATGGTCTCGGCGGCCTTGTCGATGAGCTGGTGGTCGTAGGCCTTCAGCCTGATACGGATCATTTTCTTATTGGTTGCTGCCATGTTTTTTCCTCCTGAATTTCGTACTTAGGCATCCTTTCGGACGTCCATTGGTACGGCGAACTTTTTTCATACACGCATCCGTGCGTATCAGCCCCCGCCCGAAAAACAAACCGGCTTTTGACCGGCCGCTCTCCGTCGGGCGATATACGCCCGTGTACGGAAAAAAGCTCATCCGCCCGATTGTGCGCATTCTCAGCGCCGGACATACTCCACGGAAGTTACCGGCAAAAGCCGCAATCTCCCGCTTCATCGCATACTGCGCCCTCACAGGCGCTTTGATATAATATCAAGTGAGGGCGCAGTTGTCAAGAGCTTTTTAGTATTTTTGCGAGAAATTTCGCAAGAAATTTTGGTGAATATTTTTGCTGTACAGCCCCGGGATTTTGCGCCGCAAAATCCGACGCGCACCGCGTATATATTATAATGTATAGAGCGCTACGCCGGTATGCTCGCCGTGAGAGTGACCTCCCCGCTGCCGTAGGCCGCCGTGAGCGTGCCGCCGTGCGCCTCCACTATCGCGCGAGCCATCGAGAGTCCCACGCCGGTGCCGGCGCCGGAGCGCGACTCGTCTCCGCGGTAGAATCGCTCGAACATGCGAGAGAGCGTCTCACGGGTCATGCCCGCGCAGGCGTTGCGCACCTCCAGGCGGGCGTGTGAGTGGCGCTTATCAAGCTTTATGTAAACTTCACTGCCCTCGTCGGAGTAGCGCATGGCGTTGTCCAGCAGGATTCCCACCACCCGGCGCAGGGCTTCGCGGCTGGCTGTGACCTGCACATCTTGAGTTATGTCAACCGTGACCTCGTGCCCCTGCGGCTGAGCGGTGAGGCGGAAGTCCTCGCTTATGCTCTCCACGTCCGTCGAGAGGTCGAAGCGCTCCCTGTCCGGGAAGGGGTCGGCCTCGTCGAAGCGCGAGAGGTCTATGAGGTCGGCGGTGAGCTTGGCGAGGCGCGCCCCGGAGCGCTGTATGGACTCCACCCACTCGTCGTCGGGGTCGTCCAGCGCCAGCACGTCCGCCGCGGCCATGATTGCGGTTATGGGCGTCTTGAGCTCGTGCCCGGCGTCGGTTATAAAGCGCTTCTGCTGCTCTACGCTCTGAGCTATCGGGGCTATCGCCTTGCGTGAGAGCGCAAAGAGCACCAGCGCCGTCGCGGCGAGCACGGCCAGGCTGCCGGCGCAGGAGACGAGCAGCACGACCTTCTGCGTCCAGAGCTGGCGCGAGCAGTCCAGGAAGAAGTATATGGAGCCGCCGTTTTCCCCGTCGTAGGCCAGGAAGCGGTAACGGCTCACGTAGCCTGTCCTCTTGCCGCTCTCCAGCGCCTCGCGCGTGTATTCCACCGCGCTCTCCTCGTCTATGGCGCGTATGAAGTCCAGCTTTACCTCCTCCGCCCGGCCTTCGCTGTCCACGTAGACCGCGAAGTAGCGCGTCTCGAACGGCGTCTCCTCCGTCACCGGGTACTCCCAGGGGCGGTGCTCGGGAGGGGCTGTCCGGGGTATCTCGCCCTCATGCCAGGCCATGTCCTCCAGCAGGCTGTCCGCAGAGTGCGCGTTGAAATAGCGCATCCCCGCGTTGATGCCTATGACCAGCACAAGCAGCACCAGCGCCAGCGACGCCACGCTGACCAGCACGAACTTGCGCCGGAGACGCTTCAGCACTCCGCGCCCTCGAGGGAATAGCCCTCGCCGCGCACGGAGCGGATGCGCTCCGACGCGCCCAGGTTGCGCAGCACGCGGCGGAGGTTGGCTATGCTAGTCCAGACCACGTGACTGTCCGCGCCGGAGTCCCAGCCCCACACCAGCTCCAGCAGGCGCTCGGTGGAGTACACGTGCCTGGGCGAGCGCATGAACAGCTCCATGAGCCTGAACTCCTTGTTGTTCAGCCGGACGCTCTCCGCGCCGTGACCCAGCTCGTATCGAGAGCAGTCCAGGCTCAGGTCTCCATAGGTGAGCACGTCGGGGACATAGGTCTCCGAGCGCCTGAGCAGCGCCCTCACGCGGGCGATAAGCTCCGCCGACGCGAAGGGCTTGGCGAGGTAGTCGTCCGCACCCGCGTCCAGGCCGCGCACCCTCGCCGGCACGTCGGTCAGCGCCGTGAGCATCAGCACCGGCGTCCCGGAGCCCGCGGCGCGCAGCCGCTCCAGCACCTCCAGGCCGCTCATGCCCGGCAGCATGATGTCGAGTATGATCGCGTCATATTCTCCGGACGACGCCCACTCCAGCGCCTCGGGTCCCGTCTTGACCCCAGTCGGCGGCGTAACGGCTCCGCTCCAGCAGCACCTGCACTGCGCGCCCTATCCCGGCATCGTCCTCGGCTATCAGAATACGCATAAGCTCACTCCCTTCTGTCGCAGTTTACCGTTTAAAAGTGTCGTGTTTGTAGACAGCATGAGGATATTGTGTAAATAAAATTGTACTACAGAAAATTTCCCGCCAATTGCGCAAAATTACTTGACAAACGGCGAAACTGTGGTAAAATATAACCCGCGCCTGAGAGCGGAGCTGCGTCTTCGCCGGGTACAATTTGCGGGCATAGCTCATTTGGCAGAGCGCCACCTTGCCAAGGTGGAGGTAGCGAGTTCGAATCTCGTTGCCCGCTCCAGTTCGCTCCGGCAAAAGCCGGAGCGAACATAAGAGTAGGTTTTAAGCACGCGAGACTGCGTGCTATTTTTGTGTCTGGAGGTTATTATGAACGCTGATGTCGTGATTGTCGGCGCGGGACCGGGCGGTATTTTTACGGCGCTCGAGATGCTCCGGCGCGGGTCGAAGAAGAAGATCGTCATGGTTGAAAAGGGCCGCGAGCTGACGCGCCGCAGCTGCCCCAAGTCCAAGACCGGCGTGTGCATGAACTGCAAGCCCGTCTGCCACATAACCACCGGATTCTCCGGCGCGGGCGCCTTCTCCGACGGCAAGCTCAGCCTGAGCTGCGACGTCGGCGGCGACCTGCCCACGCTCATCGGCGAGCGCCTCGCGCAGGAGACGATAGAATACGCCGACAGCATCTACCTCGAGTTCGGCGCGGACGAGCACATCGAGGGCATCGGCAACGACGAGAAGGTGCGCAAGATACGTGCCCGCGCCATCAAGGCCGGGCTGAAGCTGGTCGACTGCCCCATCCGCCACCTCGGCACCGAGAAGGCGCACGACGTCTACCTCGCCATAGAGCGCTGGCTCATGGAGCACGGCGTGGAGATGCTGTTCGACACCGAGTGCACCAACCTCATTATGGACGGCAACGTCTGCAGGGGCGTCTACCTCAACGACGGCCACCGCGACTTTGAGCTCTATGCCGAGCACACCGTAGTGGCCACCGGCCGCCGCGGCGCGGACTGGCTGGAGAAGATCTGCTCCGAGCACGGCGTGCAGCACCAGCCCAGCACCGTCGACATCGGCGTGCGCGTCGAGGTGCGCAACGAGATCATGGAGGAGATAAACGACGTCCTCTATGAGAGCAAGCTAATAGGCTACCCCAAGCCGTTCAAGAACAAGGTGCGCACCTTCTGCCAGAACCCCGGCGGAGTGGTGAGCCAGGAGAACTACGACAACGACCTCGCCGTCGTCAACGGCCACGCCTACAAGGGCGCCGACCTCAAGAGCCCGAACACCAACGTGGCCATACTCTGCTCGCACAATTTCTCCGTGCCCTTCAACCAGCCCATCGCCTACGCGCAGAAGGTCGGCGAGCTGACGAACATGCTGGCCAACGGCCACATCCTCGTCCAGCGCTTCGGCGACATCCTCGACGGCAAGCGCACCTGGGAAAAGGAGCTCGCCCGCAGTAACGTAAAGCCGACGCTCGCCGACGCTGTGGCGGGCGACATCACCGCCGCGATGCCCTACCGTGCGATGATAAACATCATCAACTTCATCCACTCAATGGACGTCGTCGTCCCCGGCTTTGCCAGCTACGAGACGCTGCTCTACTCCCCCGAGCTGAAGTTCTACTCCAACAAGGTGACGATGGACACGCACTTCAACACCAACGTACAGGGTCTGCACGCCCTGGGCGACAGCTCCGGCTGGACGCGCGGCCTGATGATGGCCAGCGCCATGGGCGTCCTCATGGGACGCGAACTCGCGTAAAAATCAACTCCCGCCCGGGAAACCCGGGCGGGAGTTTCGGCTTATCAAAAAAAGCCTCGCAGAGTTTCGCGCCCTATGGGCGCGAAAGGGACTGGTATCATTTTCGGCGGCGGCGTGTACGTCGCCGAAAATACTTCGGGTTCCCGATGAGTGCGAATCGCACTCATCGGGAGAGGAGGAGCAGCGAAA
>OJQW01000326.1_pt1 | contig 22989 bp, 17 predicted proteins | sample 1599041 | NCBI WGS metagenome assembly OJQW01 (sample SAMN03922518, study PRJEB24848) | human gut metagenome | isolation source: stool sample | host: Homo sapiens | place: Germany | collected 2010-02
AGAACGACCCGCGCCTGAACTGGGTCATCGGCTACCACACCGAGGCGTTCAGGCGCCTGCGTGCCGGGGGCTATGACAAATACCTGGCGGCCGTCAGGGCGGCCAACCGCCCGGGCGAATTCCTGACCTTCCCCTCCTACGAATGTCACAGCATGGAGCACGGCGATCACGTGGCGTTGTTCCACGGCTTCGACGCCCCGCTGGTCGAGTGCACCTCGGTTCCCGACCTCAAGGAGAGGCTCAAAGAGTACGACTGCTACATTACGCCCCACCACATGGGCTATATGACCGGATTCCGCGGTTACAACTGGGCGGCTTTCAGTCAGGACCGGCAGACGCCGTTCGTCGAGATGTTCTCGCGTCACGGACTGGCCGAGAGCGACACGGGCGACTACGACTACCTCCACGACATGGGGCCGCGCATCTGGGAGGGCTCGATCCAGTACGGTCTGGAGCAGGGCCACAAATTCGGCCTGATGTGTTCCACCGACCAGCATGCCGGTTATCCGGGCAGCTACGGCGACGGTCGTATCGGCGTCTACGCCCCGGCTTTGGACCGCGACGCCATCTGGGAGAACATGGGCAAACGCCATGTCTGCGGCGTCACGGGCGACAAGATCAAAATCGACTTCCGCATCAACGGCGGCGTTTCGGGCGATGTCATCCGGGCCGGACGGCGCGAAATCTACCTCAATGTCGAGGGGCAGAACGCCATCGACTATGTGGACCTCATCAAGAACGGGGAGTGCATTGCGCGGCTGAACGGTCCGCACCGCGCCGCGGCGCCTTCGGACGACGTGATCCGCACGAAGATCAAGGTCAATTTCGGCTGGAACCGCGAGGAGGAATACGTGCATTGGCAGGGGCAGCTGCGGCTTACGGACGGCACGATCGACGACATGCAGACTTGCTTCCGTGGTGCGGCCTTCACCTCGCCGCAGCCCGGCGAGACGGAGTTCCACACGCGTGTCAACCGCGTCGTCGGGCGTGACGCACGCCACGTGGAGCTCGACATGTACTCGTCGAAGAATCCCAACGTGATGACCCCTGCCATGCAGGGCGTCGTCCTCGACGTGACGGCTTCCCGCACGGCGAAGCTCGTCGCCGAGTTCAACGGCCACACCTACGAACACCCGATCGCCGAACTGCTGGAGGGTGCCCGGGCGCATTTTCTGCGCGGATGGCTCTCCGAGGCCGTGCAGTTCGAACGCGCACAGCCCGAGGCGGCTTTCTGCGTCGGGCACTGCATGGTCGACGACAAGGCCCAGCGCGATACCGATTATTACTATGTGCGCGTGCGCCAGCGTGACGGACAGTGGGGCTGGAGTTCGCCGATCTGGGTGGAAAGGGTTTAGGATATGGAACGTTATGCAATCGGAATAGACCTCGGCGGCACTTCGGTGAAGTACGCCGTGGTCGCCTCTTCGGGGAAGATGCCTTTCAGCGGTCAGCTCCCTGCTTTTGCGCAGGAGAGCGCCGAAGCGGTGCTCGGACAGGTTCTGAAAGGCGTTGAAGCCTGCCGGGAATACGCCGTTAGCGAGGGCCTGATGCTGGCCGGGGTCGGTGTCGGCACCCCGGGAGTCGTCTCGGCCGACGGACGCACGGTGCTGGGCGGTGCGGAGAATATCGCGGGGTGGGAGAATATTCCCCTCGCCGGCCGCGTCGAGGAGGCCGAGGGGCTGAAGACCCTCGCCGGCAACGACGCCAATATGATGGCGCTGGGCGAGACGCTGTTCGGCGCCGCGAAAGGGGCTACGGACGTGGTTTTCGTCACCGTCGGCACCGGCATCGGCTGCGGTGCGCTGATCGACGGACGCCTCTACCGGGGCTACCGCAACCGCGGCATGGAGATGGGCCACATCACCGTCAAATGCGACGGCGAGGGGTGCGCCTGCGGCGGGGTGGGGTGCCTGGAGCACTACGCCTCGACCTCGGCGCTCGTCCGGAGGTTCTGCGAGTTGAACGGCAGCGCCCGGGATGCCGAAGTGGACGGCAAGGACGTGGTTCTCTTTTACAAGGAGGGCAATCCGGCTGCCGTGCAGGCCATGGAGGAGCATTGGAACTACCTCGCACACGGCATCGCTTCGATGATCAACCTCTTCGCTCCGCAGCGCGTGGTGGTCGGGGGCGGCATCTCCGAAGCCGGGGATTTCTACCTCGAAAAATTGCGCGAAGGGGTCCGGCGGCAGATGATGTCGGTCTGCGGCGAAGAGACCGAACTCGTGGCCGCCCGGCTGGGCAACCGCGCCGGGTGCATGGGCGCCGCGGGACTGGTGCTGGATAAAATGGGATGACGATGAAAAGAATCTTGTTTGCAGCCGCGCTTTTCGCGGCCCTCGACGCCGCGGCGCAGCTCCCGGCCGAAATCCGGATCGACAAACGCTCGCTGCGGCCCCGCTACCGCGAATGGGCGCAACCTGCGGGCGGCACGGCTGTGACGCTGAACCCGCCCGCGCTGCTCTGGCCCGCCGCGGGCGATTCGAAACGCGCGGTTTACCGCGTGCGGCTGTCGCAGGACAGCACCTTTGCCGGAGTTACGCCCTCGGAGCCTTTCGAATGGGCGGCTTATGCCTGCCACGAGCCGCTGGCCGAAGGCCGCTGGTACTGGCAGTGGTCCGTCACGGAACCCGGCGGTGCGGAGCGCTGGTCGGCGGTCAATGCCTTCACGGTCGATGCTTCGTGCAGGAGGTTCGCCACTCCGACGGGTGAGGAACTGGTGCGCAGGGGCGCTGCCATGCCGCACCACCGGCTCTTTGTCTCCCGCGACGGGGCCGATGCCTTTCGTACTCGGGCGCAGCGGAACCCCGAGGCGCAGGAACTGGTGCGCAAGGCCCGCAGGAACCTGAATATGGACCTCGTGCCCGTCGCACCCACGCGGCCCCGCGACACCACGGGGATGACTCCTTTCCAGAAAAAGTCGCTCGTCAATTTCATGTACCACAAATTCGGCGAGGTGGTCACGCAGCCCGTCGTCGATTTCTCGATGGCCTACCTGCTGACGGGCGAGGAGCCGTTCCGCGACGCGGCGGTGCGCCACGCCCTGCACGCCGCGTCGCTGCCCGTCGATAGCGACGCCACGTCGGAGGATTTCAACCGCTCGGCCATCATGTACGGACTGGCCGTGGGGTACGACACGGCCTGCGACCGCATGACCCCCGCCGAGCGGGCCGCGGTGCTCGAAGCCATCCGTGTCCGCGGGGAGCATTTCTACAAACACTATGTCAAGGATTTCGAGACCCACTCGATGGACAACCACGTCTGGCAGCACACCTTCCGCAACTTTCTCTTCACGTCGGTCGCCACGCTGGGCGATCTGCCCGAAGCCGAAAAATGGTTCCGCTACTGCTATGAAATCTGGTGTGCACGCTTCCCGATCCTGGGCGGCGACGACGGCGGCTGGCACGACGGCAGCAGCTACATGCAGGCCAATCTCGTGACGTTCGTCTATGTGCCGTTCGTCCTCTCGCGCCTGACGGGTACGGATTTCTTCGACCTGCCGTGGTACCGCAACCTGCCGTCGTTCCTCGTCTACTCCTTTCCGAAAGGCTCCTATGCCACGGGCTTCGGCGACGATTACGAAAAGATGACCTCCCCGTCGCAGCTCTACATGGGCTTCGCCGACGCGCTGGCCCGCGAGCTCCCGAGTCCCGAGGCGCGGTGGTATGCCGACCAGCTGATCGGCAGCGACCCGACGAACCTCTACCGTTCGAAGGGTTTCTCGCTTTACCGCATCCTGACCGACAAGCCTGCCGACCGAGTGGCTCCGAAAGCCCCTGCCCGCAACACCTCGCGGTTCTATCCCGACGCGGGGTTCTCGCTGATGCACACCGATCCGGCCGACGCTTCGGACGACCTGATGGCGGCCTTCTTCGCCCTGCCGTTCGGCTCGACGGGACACGCCCACGCCGCGCACAACGGTTTCTCGATCAACTACGGCGGCCGCCAGTTGTTCGGCGGCACGGGTTACTATTCGAATTTCAACGACAAGCATACGCTGATGCACTACCGTTCGCGGGGACATAACACGATCCTCGCCGACGGACTGGCGCAGGTCATCGGCGAGAACGGCTACGGCTGGCTGGCGCGTTTCGCCGACAACGAGGCGCTGACCTATACGCTGGGCGACGCCTCGCACGCCTACGATTCGATCCGCACGCCGTTCTGGATTGACCGCATGGAGAAGTCGGAGGTGGCCTACACGCCCGAAAACGGCCTCGGCGATCCGGGCGTCACGCGCTTCCGCCGTCATTTTCTCTTCCTGAAACCCGACGTGATCGTCGTTTACGACGAACTCGAAGCCCGTAAACCCGTCGTGTGGACGTGGCTGCTGCACAGTCACAACCGCATGACGCCGGCCGGGAGAAATGCCGTCGCAGCCTCCAACGGGCTGGCCGATGGGCGGATGGACCTCTTCACCTCAAGTGATTTGGAGCTGAACCTGACCGACCGGTTCTTCTCCCCGGCGATCAACTGGAAGAAACGCACGGGGCCAGACGGCCGGGTGCAGGAGTATGTGAACCAGTGGCATGCCGAATTCACGACCCCGGCGAAGAGCCGTGCGCAGCGTTTCCTGGCCGTCTTCCGCATCACGCCCGACGGGCGGAAGCCGCTGGCGCTGAAGCGCGATGCGAAGGGTCGCGTGACGGTCGGCGGATGGACCGTCTCGGCGGAGCTCGACGTCTCGAAGCCCGCGTCGCTCTCCGTCACGGATCGCCGCGGCAATGCCGTGCTCTACAACACCCCGGCATCGGAAACCGGGGGCAGCACCGTCGTGCGCCGCAAGGGCGAGCCTGCCCACGAACTGGTAGATACGGTGCCGGCCTCGGTGCGTTGACGCCGCATGCAGACCTGCCGCCGGACGTGTTTCACGCCCGGCGGCGCTTTTCCCGGGACCGAAAAAACGTCCCGAAGCTGCGGATTTTCCGAAAAAATGACATATATTTATACATTAAGTCGTTGTACTATGCTGAAACTCAAACCTACGCTTTTTCTGCTTGCCGTCCTTTCCCTGTTTTCCAACCGGGTTTCCGCCGCCATCGAATTCCGCACGCTGTCGGTCAATGAAGGCTTGTCGCAGAGCACCGTGCTGGCCATCGCGCAGGACGGGATGGGACGTATCTGGATGGGTACGCAGGACGGGCTGAACTGCTACGACGGCTATTCGTTCACGGTGTTCCGCCATGTCGAGGGCGATGCGCAGAGCTTGGGCGACAACTCGGTCAATGCGCTCTTCGCCGACGGGGGTCTGCTCTGGATCGGCACCGCGTCGGGACTGTCGTGTTACGATGCGGCGACGCAGTCGTTCGAAAATTTCCGCCTCGAGGGGCGCAACATGCAGGTCGCCGACATCGCCGCCACGGCCGGCGGCGACCTGATTCTCGCCACCGATCTCGGCATCGTGCTCTTCGACCGCGCGAGCCGCGAACTCGAAATCCGGACCTACCTCACGGGTATCAGCGTACACGCCGTCTGCCCTTCGCGCGATGGCTTTCTGGTCGGGACCTCCAACGGTGTCTACACCTACTCCTCCACCTACGGCAATGCCGTGCGCATCCTGCCGCAGATGGCCCGTTACGACATCGCCAGCATCGTCGCCGACGGCGACGGATATTGGGTCGCCACCCACGGTAACGGCCTCTACCGGCTCGACGGGGCGCTGCAGGTCACCGCCCGCTATGATGCCGCGTCGAATCCCGGGCTGGTCTCGAACTACATCCGCGTGCTGAAAACCGACTCTGCGGGACACCTCTGGATCGGCACCTTCGACGGACTCTCGATCCGCTCCATTTTCATCGACGCCCAGCGCGGCGTCTGGCTCGGGACCTACTACGGCGGGGTGAGCTACTACCATCCGCTGGCCCGCCGTTTCGGGGCGCTGCGCCACGACCCGACGCGCAATTCGCTGGGCGACAACACGGTGAGCTGTATCGTCGAGGACCCCGAGTCGGGGAGCCTCTGGATCGGCACCAACGACGACGGCGTGAACCTCTACGACCGTCGCACGGGGCGATTCTCGGAGTTCAACACCGCCAGCGGTTCCCTGCTGTCGAACAACGTCAAATGCGTGCTTCCCGACGGCCGCGGTCGCGTATGGATCGGCACCCACGCCGGGGGATTGAGCTCGATGGACGCCGCCACGCGGCGCGTGCGCCACTATCCGGTCAACGCCTCGATCCCGATCAACAACAGTTGCTACGCCCTGCTCGACGGCGGCGACGGTACGTTGTGGGTCGGCACGCTCAACGGACTGTTGTCGTTCGACACCGCCGCGGGACGGTTCTCGCGCCACCTCTGCGCCGATTACGAGCCCCGGCTGGGGTCGCTGCAGATCACGACGCTCTTCCGCGATTCGAAAAACCGCGTGTGGATCGGTACAGGGGCCGGGCTCTACCTCTGGCAGCCCGACGTGCGGCAGGTGATGACCTGCGAACTGACGCCGGTGAAGGACGAAACTTCCCCCCCCCCCCCCCCCCCCCCCCCCCCGCCGGGATATCACCGTGATGTGCGTCACGGAGGACTCACACCGTAATATCTGGGTCGGCACCCGCCACGGACTGTTCCGCTACAACGCTTCGGACAATTCGTTCACACGCTTCACGGTGGCCGACGGACTGCCCAACGATTTCGTCTACGGCATCCTCGAGGACGAGTTGGCGCGGCTGTGGATTTCGACCAACAACGGTATGGCGTGCTTCGATACACGAAAAAACTCCTTCCGCCGCTACACCCTGCGCGACGGAATCGCCAACAACCAGTTCAACCTCTACTCCTACTGCCGGAGCCGCGACGGCATCTTCTGGTTCGGCGGCATAGGCGGCATCACGTGGTTCCGGCCCCACGACCTGGTGGACAACCCCTTTGCGCCCGAACCGCAGATCACGGGCGTCGATGTGGCCGATGCCGACGGCGACCGCTGCGTGCGCATCGAGCGCGATTCGGCGGGTCGGGTCACGGCGGCGGCGTTCCCCTCGGTGCGCAACATCTTCACGGTGCGCTTCGTGGCGGTCAATCCGCTGGCCGGGGGCTGCAACACCTTCGCCTACAAGCTCGAAGGATTCAACACCCGCTGGTACGAGACCTCGCACCTCGAGGTCAACTACTCGAACCTCAAGCCCGGGCACTATGTCTTCAAGGTCCGCGCGGCAAACAACGACGGACGCTGGAACGACGAGCCTGCGACGGTCGAAATCCGCGTGCTGCCGATGTGGTGGCAGACCCTCGCGGCGAAGATTCTGTGGGCGCTGCTGGCGCTGGGATTCGTCGGGGGCGTCGTGGCGGCGCTGCTGGACCGCATGAAGATGAAGATGCAGCTGCGGCTGGAGCGCATGGAGAAGGAGGCGATCGGCCAGCTCAGCCAGGAGAAAATCCGTTTCTACATCAACCTCTCGCACGAACTGCGCACGCCGCTGACGCTGATTCTTTCGCCCCTGCAGGAGATTCGTGAACACGGTACGGCCGACAAATACGTCTCCTCGCGCCTGAATTACATCTACCGCAACAGCCTCAAGCTGCTGCACATCATCAACCAGCTGCTCGACTACCGCAAAGCCGAGCTGGAGATGTTCAAAATGAAGGTCGCCGTGCAGGATGTCGACGCCATCGTCGCCGAGGTCTTCTCGATGTTCGAGGAGGTGGCCCAGAACCGCGACATGGACTATATCCTCAACTCCGAACTGCACGGCGAGGCGCTGCCCGTCGACAGGATGTTCCTCGAAATGATGCTCACGAACCTGCTGTCGAACGCCTTCAAGTTCACGCCCGACGGCGGCATCATTCGCGTTGCCCTGCAGCGCGGCGAAGGGTGTTTTCGCCTTTCGGTCCGCGATTCCGGCATCGGTATTCCGCAGGACCAGCAGGAGCGCATCTTCGAACGGTTCTACCAGGTCAACGAATCGCATGCCGGTTCGGGCATCGGACTGTCGATCGTCCGTCGCATCGTCGAACTGCACGAGGGTTCGATCACGCTGCGGAGCGAGCCGGGGCATTTTTCGGAATTCACCATCACGCTGCCCGACGACATCGAGGCCTATCCGGCCGGGAAGCGCGCCGGGGAGCACGACGTGCGGGCCTCGATCATCCGCGACGCCGAGAAATTCCTGCCCGAGGAGTGGTCGGGCGCGGGCGGCGATTTCGCGCCTGCCGAGGAGGCGCCGGAGCAGACGCGCGGGACGATTCTCCTGGCCGAGTCCAATGCCGAGGTGGCACGTTATGTCGCCGACCATTTCAAGGCCCATTATAACGTGGAGACGGTTTCCGACGGCAACGAGGTCCTCGAAAGACTCAAAACGCTGGAACCCGACATCATCATCGCCGACCGTATGCTGTCGGGGCTCGACGGGCTGAAACTCTGCCAGGCGGTGAAGCAGAATATTCGCACCTGTCATATTCCGGTGGTGATTCTCGCCGCGGAGGGCAGCGTCGAGGAGCAAATCACGGGCATCGAGGCCGGGGCCGACAGTTACTTGCCTATGCCGCTGTCGATCTCGCTGCTCGCGGCCAACGTCCAGAACCTGCTGAAAGCCCGCTACCGGATGCGTCACTACTATTCGGACGATGCGGAAATAGATCCCGACAAGATCACCTCCAACTCGATGGATGGGGAGTTCCTCAAAAAGGCGATCCGCATCGTCGAGGAGAACATGGACAACGAGGAGTTTTCGTCGAACGATTTTAGCAAGGCGCTCTGCATGAGCCGTTCGAACCTCCACCTGAAGATGAAGTCCATCACGGGCGAGTCGGCCACGAAGTTCATCCGCAAGATTCGCTTCAACCATGCCTGCAAGCTGCTCCTGGACCGCAAATACTCGATTTTGGAGATCAGTTCGATGGTGGGCTTCAACTCCCCGTCGTATTTCGCCACGAGCTTCAAGAAGCACGTCGGCTGCCTGCCCACGGAGTATGTCCGCAGCCGCACCAAGGGCGGAGAGAAGGCGGGGTAGTCCTTCTTCCGTGAACGGAAAATTCCCCGGAACCTTTGCGGAAAGGTTCTGGGGAATTTTTGGGTGGAAGCCGGTTCTCCTATTTGGAGAAGATCGACGAGATTTCCTTGTAGTTGTGCACGCGCTCGATGACGTCGGCGAAGAGGTCGGCGACCGACAGGACGGTGAATTTGTGCAGGTCCTTGTTGGGGTTGAGCGGAATGGTGTCCGTCACGATCACCTCCTCCAGCGCGCTTTCGTTGATGCGCTCGTAGGCCGGGCCGGAGAGCACCGGGTGGGTGATGGCCGCGCGGACGCTCTTTGCGCCGCGCGACATGAGCATGTCGGCGGCCATGCAGATCGTACCGGCCGTGTCGATCATGTCGTCGACGATCAGCACGTTACGGCCTTCGACGTCGCCGATGGCCGTCATCTTGCCCACGACGTTGGCCTTGGCGCGCTCCTTGTGCGAAATGATGATCGGCGTGCCGAGCAGTTTCGAATAGGTGTTTGCCCGCTTGGCGCCGCCCATGTCGGGCGCTGCGATCGAGAGGTCTTCGATGTTGAGGCTCTTGATGTAGGGCACGAAGATGCCGCTGGCGTAGAGGGCGTCGACCGGAACGTCGAAAAATCCCTGGATCTGGTCGGCGTGCAGGTCCATCGTCATCACACGGTCGACACCTGCGGCCATCAGCATGTTGGCTACCAGCTTGGCGCCGATCGGCACGCGGGGACGGTCCTTGCGGTCCTGACGCGCCCAGCCGAAGTAGGGCATCACGGCCACGACCTGATGGGCCGAGGCGCGGCGTGCGGCGTCGATCATCATCAGCAGTTCCATCAGGTTGTCCGAGGGCGGGAAGGTCGATTGGATGATAAAGACCGTACAGCCGCGGATCGACTCGTTGTAGCAGGGCTGGAATTCGCCGTCGCTGAAGCGCAGGACTTCCGACTGTCCGAGCGTCGTGCCGAAGCTCGCGGCGATCTTTTTGGCCAGATACTCCGAATCGCGACCGGTGAAAATTTTGATTTTGTGGATAGCCATAGATTTCGAGGATTTTTTTGACGTTGCAAATATAGAACAATACGATGAAAAAACACGCCCGCCCGGGCGTGTTTTTTCAACATTCGGTTAAACTTTTCCGCTGCGGCCCGGTTTTCATTCCGTAGCCCCGGGACGTTTCTTCCCGTTGCGTGACGGCAGGGGTCAGTTCTGTCGCAGACATTCGCCGATGAAGTCGAGGATCTCTTCGCGCCCCACGGCCTTTTCCGACGAGGAGACGAACATTGGCGGCAGTTCCTCCCACTGCTGGGCGAGTGCGGTCCGGAACCGTTCCACGCTCTTTTCGCGCTGGGTTTTCGAGAGCTTGTCGGCCTTGGTGAAGATGATGCCGAAGGGGATGCCGTTTTCGCCCAGCATCTCGATGAACCGCAGGTCGATCTTCTGGGGTTCGAGGCGGATGTCCGCCAGCACGAACAGGAAGTGCATCTTCTCGCACTTGATGACGTAGTCGGTGATCAGTTTCGAAAACTCGCTGCGCTGTGTTTTCGACGTGCGGGCGTAGCCGTAGCCGGGCAGGTCGACCAGATACCAGGCATCGTTGATGCGGAAGTGGTTGATGAGACGTGTCTTTCCGGGCGTCCCCGACACCTTGGCCAGCCCTGTGCGGGCGGTGAGCATGTTGATGAGCGACGACTTTCCGACGTTGCTGCGCCCGATGAAGGCGATGTCTTTCAGGTCGTCCTTCGGGACCTGCGAAATGCGCTCGGACGAGCATTTGAATTCGGCTTTGGTGATCTGCATCGGTATCTGGTTTTATACAAAGGTACGAAAAAGCCGGATGGCTGCAAAACCGGATTGCGTGCGGCTCCGTGAAACCTTCCGACTGCTAAAAGGGTCGTTACGACCCCAAAGGTACGAAAAAGCCGGATGGCTGCAAACCTGGGTTGCGTGCGGCTCCGTGAAACCTTCCGGCTGATAAAAGGGGCGTTACCTCCTTAAGGCCGCGGAAAAGTCCGGATTGCGCCTGCGATTTGCGTAACGCAGGGGGCGGCTACTTTTTCCACGCGAGCGACACCCACAGCGGACAGTGGTCCGAGGCGACGGTCGAGGTGTCCACCTGCCGCTCGGTGACGACGGCCGATTCGGGCAGTCCGCGGCCGAGGATGTAGTCGATGCGGATGGAGGGCTTGTCGGACGGGAAGGTCATCTGCGTGGTGTCCGAAAGGGGCCGGAATGTGCCGCCCAGCCCGTCGAGGACGGTTTTGGCGACCTTCATGTTGAAGTCCCCGGCCAGCAGCACCGGTTTGCGGCAGGTGTCGGTGACCGTGCGGATGATCGGCAGCGACGCGCGCTGGTCCTCGGGCGTAAGCGAGAGGTGGGTGACGCAGACCACGTAGTCGGGAAACTCGGCGACGAACAGTACGCGGGACTCTTCGCGTCCCGGAAGCGGGATGCGGCGCACGGCGAGCGGTTCGTCGCGCGACAGCAGGCCGACGCCGTAGGCGCCGCCGTCGTAGTCGATGGCGCGGCAGAAACGGGCGTGCATGCCCGTCATTTCACCCAGCTCCCCGGGGATGAAGCGTCCGGCCATGCGTCCGGTCACGCTGTCCAGTTCCTGAAGGGCCACGATGTCGGGGGCCGTGCGGTTGATGATCTCCGCCACGCGGCCGAGATCCTGAACATTGTCGATGCCGCGGCCGTTGCGGATGTTGTAACTCATAAATTTCAGGGTCGTCTGCCGCTGCGTGCAGGCGCCCAGCAGCAGGCCGCACACGGCGGCCGGCAGGAGAATGCGCAGAAAGGGTTTCATGTCGGGAAAGTCAATTTTCCACAAAGATAAGGCAACCTGCGCGAAAGATCAAATTTATTTCCTCCGGAAATGCGGGTTTAGCATCCGATTTGAAGCGGACGACGTGTGATTCCAAAATTTTCGCAGTCTATGAAAACACCTTTCCTGACGATGCTGTGCGCCGCTGCGCTGGCCGTCTTCCCTCCGCAGGCCGAAGCCTGCACCCGCGCCGTTTACCTCGGACCCGACGGCATGACCGTCACGGGCCGGACGATGGACTGGCGCGAAGATCCGCTCACCAACCTCTACATCTTCCCGCGGGGCGTCGTGCGTCGCGGTGCGAACACGGACAAGACCGTCTTCTGGACCTCGAAATACGGGTCGCTCTCGGCCGCCGGTTACGACATCGGCATCACCGACGGCATGAACGAAGCTGGGCTGGTCGCCAACCTGCTGTTCCTGCCCGAGTCGGTCTACGAACGTCCCGGCGACACGCGCCCCGTCATGGGGTTGAGCGTCTGGACGCAGTATGTGCTCGACAATTTCGCCACCGTGGACGAGGCCGTGGCCGAACTTTCGAAGGAGAAGTTCCGCATCGACGCTCCCGACCTGCCCAACGGCGTGCAATCGCGGCTCCACCTGGCGATTTCCGATCCTTCGGGCGACAGCGCGATCTTCGAGTATCGCGACGGCAAACTGGAAATCCACCACGGACGGCAGTGTCAGGTGATGACCAATTCGCCCTTTTACGACGACCAGCTGGCGATTCTCGGCTACTGGCGGCAGATCGGCGGCCTGACGATGCTGCCGGGGACCAACCGCGCTTCGGACCGCTTCGTGCGTGCGTCGTTCTACATCGACGCCGTCGTGCAGACCTCCGACCCGAAGATCGCCGTGCCGGCCGTGATGTCGGTCATGCGCAACGTCTCGGTTCCCTACGGCATCTCCACGCCCGACAAGCCGCACATCGCCTCGACGCGCTGGCGCACGGTCTGCGACCAGAAGAACCGGGTCTACTATTTCGAACCGACGCTGGCCATGGAGCCCTTTTGGGTCGACCTGGCGGCGATCGACTTTTCGGAGGGCAGCGGCGAGCGCACCCTCACGCTTGCCGGCGGGCAGACCTATGCGGGCGACGCCACGGCGAAATTCCGGAAATCGGCCAAGCCCTTCGTCTTTCTTTTCGGAGTTTAGGGGGAACGTAAAATGCGCAATTTCGGCTTCGCTGAAACAATTGCACGATATTTACGTCAGCAAACTAAATAATTGTGAATTGTTCAGCGGTGCCGCGGGTATTTGTTGTTGAACCGGTATCCGACGCCCAGCATCAGGAAGTTGGGCATGTGGAAATCGCGGAGACTGTAACCGATGTGGACGTAGGAACTGCGCGTCACGGCCACCTTCAGGGTAAGCATCTGGTAGAAGGCCTTCAGGTCGCCGCCCTTGTGCAGGAAGTTGGTTCCCAGACCGACCCCGATGTTGAAATAGGGCATCACGAACTCGGCACGGGCCGAGACGCCGAGCGCCAGCTGCCTGTCGACGCCGGGTTTCTCCACCGTCAGGTCGGCGCTGCTGCCCATCTCCACGATCTGGTCGGCGATGGCTACGTTGGCGCTGCTGTCGTACACGCCGTCGAGCGACACGCCTGCACGGAACTTGTAGCCGAAGTTATACATCGAGGCGAAGTTGAATCCCAGAACCGTGTAGGCATCCGGCGCGGCATACTGCTTGTCGCCCACTTCGATGCCTTTGCGCCGCCACGAGCCGAAGAACGTGAGGTCGTAGCTGAAATGGCGCGGGAATGCGGGGCAGACCGTCCGCGGGGCCATTTCGGACGACTTCCGTCCGAAATTGTAGGTCAGGCCCGCGCGCAGTCCAACGGCGTTGAGTCCCGCGTTGGGGAATTTGGTGTTGCCGTTGGAGAAGTGCGTGAGGCTCAGGCCCGCCGTGAAGTCCACCTCGCGCGTGACGCGCCAGTTGAGGAAGAAATCGGCGTTGAGATAGGCGTTCATCTTCGAACCCATCATCTTGTTGAGGGGGTTCACGGCGTCGTCGTAGGGTTTCCATCCGAACGAGAGGCCGAAATTCCATTCGTAGTTGAACGACAGCCGCGGGCTGATCCGTGCGATGCGCGCGCCCTGGAACAGGTAGACGGCGATCGGGTTTCCGAGTTCGTCGGGGTTTCCGAAGTCGTAGTAAGCGGCCCCGATGCCCTGATAGGCGCCGCCGTAAATTTGGTCGGGGATTGATCCGGGACGGAACTGGAACGAGTAGCGGAGGTGTCCCGAGAGGGAGAGGTCGATGGGCTGTCCGGCGCGGTTCTCGCCTTCGACGAAGGGGTTGGTCGGGAAGATGTATTCGGGGCGGAACTCCGCGCCGATGCGGTGCATGAAACGACGCCCGGAAGCGGTCGTGTCGCGGGTCTGGACGATTGATCCGTCGGCGTAGCGGGTGGCTGACGCCCGCCCGGAACTGTGGGGTTGCGTCGCTGTCCGCCGCCCATGGAGGTATCCGGCTCGGTATCCCGCCTCGTATCCGGCTTTGTAGCTTGCGCGGCAGTCGTTGTCCCAGCCTTTGGGGATCGCTGCGCTGTCCGCCGCAATCACTTCGGCCGCCGTTTTTTCCATTCGCTTCGAACGCGGTTCCGAAGCCTGTGCCGGGCTGTTCAGAAACAACATGCCGAAGAGCGTATATTTCAGAATCGGGGCCCGCAAGGCAAATTTCATAGCAGGGTAGAAGTTCGAAAGTTTCGGCGAATATACAAATTTTCCCCGGAATCGAGACCGTTTCGGCCGGAATTGTCGCGAAGTTTTTTATCTATTATGTGAAATAACGGATTGTTTTTAGTTGAAATGTGTAATTGAATATTTATATTTGTATAAGCGCCTGTACAGGTTTTGATGATCCAACTGGAGACCGGGAGGGAGACGGCGAGCCTGACATCCCGCTAACAGTTATTCTTACAGAAGATAAATATGCTGTATGTATCGGCGTGGGTGTCGCTTCATACAGTGCAAAATATCGGGAAGCAAGATGAAAGAGACGGATACTATGCAGTCGTATAAATACCTGCAAGCCATTTTTGGGGACAAGTGGGTCGATTGGGGCGTGAGCGTCGGGTTTCTCCTGCTCATCGCGAGTTGGTTCGTTCTGCGGAATACGGCGGATTTCTTGGTTGATTTCATCGTTACGGGACTCATGCTGGTTGTGGCGATCCGGATCGGCTGTGTGATCGTCCGTGTCCGCCGGGGTGATGAATTGTCGCGGGAGTCCGCCCGGTCGGTTCGTTCCCGGGAGGTGATAGGCAATATCGTCTTTCTCTCGTTTTTCGTCATTGCATTACTGCTGATTGCCTGGCGTTATTTGCGGTAGCGATCCGGCCGAATGCCACTAAAAAATCCACCTTGGGAGAGGTGGATTTTTTAGGTGGCGGAATATGCGGCTTAATACCCGAGTATGCGCAGCATCGAGCGGCAGGATTGCTCCCTGGCGCACAGGTCGCCCGAAGTGTAAGTCCCCCTTCTCAAAGGGGGATTTAGGGGGATTGTCTGTGCGGTGTATTGCACGCGCCCGTCGGGGCGTTCGGATTTAGTATCCGAGTATTCGGAGCATCGAGCGGTAGGATTGCTCCTTGGCGAACAGGTCGCCCGAAGCAAGTCCCCCTTCTCAAAGGGGGATTTAGGGGGATTGTCTGTGCGGTGTATTGCACGCGCCCGTCGGGGCGTTCGGATTTAGTATCCGAGTATTCGGAGCATCGAGCGGTAGGATTGCTCCTTGGCGAACAGGCGCGTGTAATACTCGTTGTCCGACTTGTCGCGGTCGATGATCACGTGCTTGGGTGCGGGGATCAGGCAGTGCTGGATGCCGCCGAAGCCGCCGAGCGACTCCTGGTAGGCTCCCGTGTGGAAAAATCCGATGTACTGCGTGTTGCCCGCTTCGAGTTTGGGCAGGAAGATGGCGCTGGTGTGGCACTCCGAGTTGTAGAAGTCCTCGCTGTCGCAGGTCAGCCCGCCGAGCAGCACGCGCTGGTATTCCTTGTCCCAGTTGTTCACGGCCAGCATGATGTAACGCTGGTTGATGCCCCACGTGTCGGGCAGGGTGGTGATGAACGACGAGTCGATCATGTACCAGTTCTCGCGGTCGTTCTGCTGTTTCTGGTTGACGATCGAATAGAGCGATGCGCCGCTTTCGCCCACCGTGAAGGAGCCGAACTCGGTGAAGATGTTGGGCTCTTCGGTGTCGTTGCGCTGGCAGATGTTCTTGATCTGGGCGATGATCTCTTCGGTCAGGTACTCGTAGTCGTACTCGAAGTTGAGCGAGTTCTTGATCGGGAATCCGCCGCCGATGTTGAGGCTGTCCAGCTCGGGGCAGACGGTTTTCAGTTCGCAGTAGACGTTCATGCACTTCGACAGCTCGTTCCAGTAGTAGGCCGTGTCCTTGATGCCGGTGTTGATGAAGAAATGCAGCATCTTGAGCTGGAATTTCTTGCTGTTGCGGAGTTTTGCCTTGTAGAAATCGACGATGTCGTTGTAGCGGATTCCCAGCCGCGAGGTGTAGAAGTCGAACTTGGGTTCCTCCTCGCAGGCGATGCGGATGCCGACCTTGCACTTCTTGGTGAACGAGTCCTCGAACAGCTCCAGCTCCTCCTTGTTGTCCAGCACGGGGATCGTGTTCGAGAAACCGTCGTTGACGAGCTGGGCGATATTCTCGACGTACTGCGGGCGTTTGAAACCGTTGCAGATGATGTAGCGGTCCTTGTCGATGATGCCGCCGTCGTAGAGGGCGTTGATGATGTGGATGTCGTAGGCCGACGAGGTTTCCAGATGGATGTCGTTCTTCATGGCCTCTTCCAGCACGAACGAGAAGTGGCTCGACTTGGTGCAGTAGCAATAGTTGTACGAACCCTTGTAGTCGACCTTCGCCATCGCCACGTTGAACATGCGCTTGGCGCGGTTGATCTGCTGGGAGATCTTCGGCAGGTAGGTGATTTTGAGCGGAGTTCCGTACTGTTTGATCAGTTCCATCAGCGGAATGTCGTGGAAATTCAGCTCGTTGTCCTCGACGGAGAACTCATCCTGCGGGAAATCGAACGATTGTTCGATCAGGTCGATGTACTTGTCTTTCATGGCTCGTTCGGTAAAGTTTTTACAATCCGGCCCGGTTACTTTGCAATTTTCGGGCGAAAGTAGCTCGCCCGGATTTTGGAAAAAATCGGGATGCAAAATAGGCGAATATTTTTCGGATAACCAACACTTTGCCCGATTATTTTGAAAAAGCCCTCCGGAATATTGCTTTTTCCGCTGAAAAAGGGTAATTTTGAACCCGGATTTAAAGGATTTTCAACCGTGCTGATTCATACCCTGATACAATATCTGGAGTCGCACAGGCGGCTCGTCGTACCCCAACTCGGAACGTTCATCGTCAAGGAGCCGGGCCGGAGCGTCGTCTTTTCGGAACTGCTCAAGCGCGACGACGGCGTGCTGCGGGGGCTTCTCCGCGCCGAGGGGATGGGCGAACTGGAGGCCGCGGGCGAGATCGACCGCTTCGTTTTCGAGATCCGCCACGCCGTGGAGCATGGCTCGGAGTACCGCCTGGAGGGCTTCGGGGTGATGAAACCCGGTCCCAATGCGACCATCGCCTTCGTCTACGAGCCGCAACCCGCGTCGGAATCCCCCGCGCAAGAACCGGCTGCCGGGAAACGTCAGCCGCTGCAACCCGAGAAGGTGGCCGAGGCCGTCAAGACGGCTTTCACGGAGCCGCGCGTGTCGACTTCGGCGAAGATGAATCCCGATCCTTCGGTGCGGGGGCTGCGCTACGGCAAGCCGCCGAAGAACACCGATGCCTACCGCTACGTCGACCGCGTGCCGCGCCGCCGCGCCGACCGGTTCATCTGGATCGCCGTGATCGCCGCCCTGCTGGCCGTGGCGGCCATCGCCTTCGGACTTTGGCGCGACGCCCGGGAGAAGCAGGCCGAAAACGAATACATCGAACTTCCGCAGGCGGCGGAACTCCCGTCCGCCGCGTCCCAACCCGAACAACTCGAATAAATGACAGAGATCACCACCGTAAAACAACGCTTCGGCATCATCGGCAACTCCCCGCTTCTGGACAGGGCGCTGGAGGTGGCCCTGCGTGTGGCCCCTACCGACCTGACGGTGCTCGTTACGGGCGAGAGCGGTGTGGGCAAGGAGTTTTTCCCGCAGGTTATCCACGCCTATTCCGCGCGCAAGCACAGCAAATACATCGCCGTCAACTGCGCGGCGATTCCCGAGGGTACGATCGACTCCGAACTGTTCGGCCACGAGAAAGGCTCCTTTACCGGCGCCGTGGAGGCCCGCAAGGGGTATTTCGAGGAGGCTGACGGCGGTACGATCTTCCTGGACGAGGTGGCCGAACTGCCGCATCCGACGCAGGCGCGCCTGCTGCGCGTGCTTCAGACGGGCGAGTATATCCGCGTCGGTTCGTCGAAGGTGCAGAAAACCAACGTCCGCGTGGTCGCCGCCACGAACATGAACCTCCAGGAGGCCATCGCCCAGGGGCGTTTCCGCGAGGACCTTTACTACCGTCTGGGGACGGTCCCCATCACGGTTCCCTCGCTGCGTGAACGCCCGGAGGACATTCCGCTGCTGTTCCGCAAGTTCGCCGCCGACGTGGCCGTGCAGTACCGCATGCCCGCCGTGACGCTCGACGATGCGGCGCGCGAGATGCTGAAGAACTACTACTGGCGGGGCAACATCCGCCAGCTGAAGAACGTCGCCGAGCAGATTTCGGCCATCGAGCAGACCCGGGTGATCACCTCCGAGGTGCTGGCGAAATACCTGCCCCCGCAGGGCGGGGGCGCGCCGATGGCCGCCGGGACGATGCGCATGGACGACACGATGTCGACCGAGCGCGAACTGCTCTACAAGGTGCTGTTCGACATGCGCGCCGACATCAACGACCTCAAGCGGATGATCTCCGAACTGATGAAGGGCGGCGTGCCGTGCCCCGAGCCGGTCCGTGACGTCAAGGCCCTGCTGCCGACCACGGCGCAGAGCAGCTACGTTCCGGCCGTCGCTTCCTATCCCCAGCCTCCGGTCTATGCCGAGAGCGAGGAGGTGACCGACGAGCCGCCCCGCGAGATGACCAAGGCCGACATGCAGCGCGAGCAGATCATCCGCGCCCTGCGCCGCAACAACGGCCGCCGCCGCGAAGCCGCCGCCGAGCTGTTCATGTCCGAGCGCACGCTCTACCGCAAGATCAAGGAGCTGGGCATCGAAGAGAACTGACGGCTGACGACCCTCCCCGGATCGTCCGGCGGAGTGCACTGAAAATAACCGGTTCCGAACCGGAGTAAAACGATAGATTTTCGGCATGAAGATAAAATTCGCAATCACGGCCCTTTGCGCCGCCCTGCTGACGGGCTGCGGCGTGGCCATCAAATATTCGCTTTCGGGCGCTTCGATTCCGCCCGACGCCAAGACCTTCAGCGTGGCCTATTTCCCCAACAACGCCACGATGGTCGCGCCGATCCTCAGCTCGACGCTCACCGACGCACTGGTCGACATGTTCACCCGCCGCACCCGCCTGATGCAGGTCGAGGAGGGCGGCGACTTCGCCTTCGAGGGCGAGATCACCAACTACATGTCGGCGACCTCGTCGGTTTCGACCGACGACTACGCGGTACTCAACCGCCTTTCGATCACCGTCAAGGTGCGCTTCACGAATGCGCTCGACGAAAAAATGTCGTTCAACCGGACGTTCACGGCTTTCGAGGATTACGAATCCACGCGGCTGCTCTCCGAGGTCGAGGGCGAGCTGATCCCCCAGATCGTCGATAAACTGGTTACGGATATTTTTCAGGCTTCGGCCTCCAACTGGTAAAACCTGCGCGGCATGACGGATTTCAGACAATACCTCGCATCGCCCGCCACCGCGGAGCGCCCTTCCGCCGGGGAGCTGGACGCCCTCGCGGCGCGTTACGAATGGTTCGCTCCGGTCCGTATCGCACGGGAGATCGTGACCGGGATATGCGATCCGCGGCTGGCCGTGACGGCCCCGTGGCGGGCGCAGAGTTCGCTGCTGCGCCGACCGATCGACGCGGAGGCCGTCCGGCGGCTTTCGTCGGACGACATCATCGACCGCTTTCTGCAGGAGGACGACCTGCGCATCGTCGCGGCCGACGGCGAACCGGAGGAGGAGGTCCGCACGGCCGCCGAGCTGGACGACGACGACGAGATCGTGAGCGAAGAGCTGGCCGAAATCTATCTCGCGCAGGGGCTTTGTGACAAAGCAATAGCGATTTATCGCAAATTAAGTTTGCTAAATCCCGAAAAAAGTGTTTACTTTGCCGAGTTAATTGGAAAAATAGATAACAATAATTAAAATTTACGGATATGTTATACACGATTTGCATTGCCCTGATACTCGTTGCGAGCGTATTGGTGATCCTCGCGGTGTTGGTGCAGAACCCCAAGAGCGGCATGGCCGCCAATTTCGGCGCGTCGAACCAGGTGATGGGTGTGCGCGAGACTACGAACTTCCTGGAGAAATTCACCTGGTCGATGGCTATTGCCATCGTGGTTTTGAGCCTTGCGGCTACGCTGGCCATGGACCGCGGTCTGGTCGCCGACAGCAATTTGGAGATTTCGAAGGACGCCAAGGCGCTTCAGGAGCGAGTCATCGAATCCGAGGCCGCCGCTACGATGCCGCAGGCCGAGATTCCCTCTGCCGGACAGACCGAGCAGCAGGCCGAGTAGCCTCCGCGCTCCGTCCGGAACGCCGGAGGGGGGGGGGAGACCTCGCCTTATAGAAGACCGTGGATTCTTTCCGCGGTCTTTTTTTCGCCCGTCCGGAAGCGGTCCCGCATGGGACGATTCATCGGGGGCCGGAACGGTCCCGCAACAGAGACCCCGGAGGGCCGCCTTGCAATATCCGAGGTTGTTTGCCTCCCGGAACGGGACGGTGAATTCCCGCCCGTGTTTTGCGTACGGCCGGAACCTCTCCGATTCATGTATTGGAAAAGCCCGCGGGATGCTCCGCGGGCTTTTTTGTGCCGCTTCGAATCGCTCCGGGAGGAGGCCCCCCCCCTGGGCGAAAACGGTCAGAGATGCTGCGGACTGAAAGCCCCGATGGTCTTGATCCGCTCCTCGAAATCGTCGCGCGAGACGAGCGTGTGCCCCTTGATCTTCGACCGGTAGTTGTAGATCGTGCTCACGGAGTAACGCAGCAGCGCGGCGATTTTCGACGAGTCGTTGATGCCCAGCCGGATCAGCGCGAAGATGCGCAGCTCGGTCGTCAGCAGCTCGCCCTTTTTCGGCTCGATGCGCGCCTCCTTGTCCAGCAGGGAGTTGAAATCCTCGATGAACGTGGGGTAGAGTTGCAGGAACGTCGTGTCAAAGTTGCGGTAAAACTCCTCCAGTTCGCGGCTGTCGCCGTCGGTCGGGGAGTACTCCTTCCGCAGTTCGTCGACGCGGCCGTCGCGCAGCAGGCGGCGTACGTGGCGGCGCGAGTCGATGATCTTGTCGATGTACTCCGAGCACATCGTCAGGAAGATGCCGATATACTCCTCCTTCACTTCGTTGGCCTCTGAAATCTGGCTGTTCAGTCCTGCCAGTCGCTTGTTGATGTGCTGGAGGTCTTTGTTCGAGATGTTGAGCCGGTTGTTGGCCTGCTGCAATTCGAGCCGCGCGAGGTTCAGCTTGCGGTTCTGCCGCAGGACGAAGACCACGCCCCCGAGGGCCAGCAGCATGAAGCAGCCGATCGACACGACGAAGATGTTGTACATGGCGTCCATCCGCTGCCGCCGGACCCGGTAGGCCTCTTCGATGACGTGCAGCGCCAGTGCGTCCTGCCACGGGCGGAGCCGCGAGTTGAAGAACCGTGCGTCGTCCATCACGATCCGCATGTAACGCATGGCGCGCTGGATGTTGTCGTCGTCGAGCAGCGTGTTGGCGAGGCTTTTCAGTGCGGCGTTGTCGCGGATCGCCAGCTGGATGTCGGTCATCGCCGAGCGTGCGAACCACACCTGCGCCGTGGGCGTGTCGTCCATCAGGTCCGCCACGAGGGCGCGCATGTACGACGCCTCGGCATATTCGCGCGAAAGGGGTTGCAGGGCGCTGCACAGCCGTTCGGAAATCTCCACGGCCTGCGGGTAGTCGCGGGCGCCGATCGCCTGGCGGAGCCGGAAGTTGAGGTGCGTGACCGACTCCGGTTCGGTGTTCTCCACGATCAGCTGGGCGTAGATCACCGTAAGCCGCCACGACTCGTGTCCCTGCGCCGAGTCGTGGGAGTAGAGCTGGAGTTCGTCGTTGAGTTTGTGGCGGGCGATGTAGTAGTCGACCAGCTGCCTGCGGTCCAGCGCCGTGGTATCGACCAGTTTCAGCATGTTCGCCGCTTCGAGGTAGATACCCGCCGAACTGTACAGGTATGCCAGCTGGATACGGCTCTCGTTGAGGTGTCCCGCGTCGTTCATGCGCGTCGCCAGGGCGATGTTGCGGTAGAGGTAGTCGATGGTCGAATCGGCCTGGTAGGGGGTGTATTCGTCGATCAGCTGCTGGTTGAGGATGTAGCGCTGGGCGTCCGAGAAATCCGATTTCCGGAGGATGTTTTTCAGCGATTCGATCCGCTGTTCGCGTCCGGCAATGTAGGAGGCCCGGTGCGAAAGGGTGGCGTCGAGCTGTGAAAGCACGCTTTTCAGGTCGTTTTGTGCCGAGGCGGCGAGCGTTGCGGCGAGCAGCAGTACGGTTGACAGAAGGTTTCTCATGTGCGGACGGTTCACGGTTTGTTCCTGACAAAGATCGGAAAAAGGACGGATGGTTCCAAGACCGAATCGGGTACGGTGCGGTACTTTCCGGCTGATAAAAGTGTCGTTACGGCACCAAAGATAGGAATAATCCCGGGAAAATCAATGCCGGGCGGCGCGCTTTCCGCCGGTCGGACCGTCCGTCCGTTTTTCCCGGCAGGACGGGCGGCCGGCCCGGCGAACGGAACGTGCTCCGGGAGCCGGATTTATTTAAAATATTTTGTTATATGCCGTTTCCGGGGTTCCGAGGCGGTTGTGAAAATTCCGATCAATCTACTTTTTTTTGCAATCGTCAAATAATTAATATATTGAATATCAAGTAGGTGTATTTTTATAAACGGGTTTTGAGTTTACAATTTGCTGTTTAAATTTTTTTCATGTCGCGGAGGATAGTTACTTTTATTTAAGCGGAAATAAGGCGATGAAGTGTCGATTTTTTAAGAACTGCGCCTTACCTATTTATAATATTAACCCGTTGGTTGAATTAAAAAGTTAGTAA
>OJQW01000337.1_pt1 | contig 22502 bp, 15 predicted proteins | sample 1599041 | NCBI WGS metagenome assembly OJQW01 (sample SAMN03922518, study PRJEB24848) | human gut metagenome | isolation source: stool sample | host: Homo sapiens | place: Germany | collected 2010-02
TGACGGTGATGGTGGCCTCGCCGGCCTTCACTCCCGTTACTTTGCCATTGGCATCAACGGTGGCGATTTCCGGCTTATCCGATTTCCACGTTACCTTTTGGTTGGTGGCGTCTTCTGGAAGGACAGTAGCGGTAAGGGTTTCATTACCCCCGACAAGAATACTTGTTTCGCTCTTGTTGAGTTTTACGCCCGTAACTTTGATCTCTTTATCGCTGACGATTACCTTACAAGTAGCGGTCTTGCCACCGTCGTCGGTAGTGACGGTGATGGTGGCCTCGCCCTCCGCAACGCCCGTGACCTTGCCGTTGGCATCGACGGCGGCGATCTCCGGCTTGTCGGATTTCCACGACACATTCTTGTTCGCGGCATCCTTCGGGGATACCGTTGCCGCAAGCGTCTCGCTCGCCCCAACCAGAATGGAGATCGAGCTCTTGTCAAGCGTCACACCGGTGACGCTGACAGCCGGAGGGGTGGGTTCCGGAGCCTCCTCCTTGCTTTTACTGCACGACCAGAGACCGGTCGTCAACAATACGGCCGCAACCAGCAGCGCCGCTTGTCTGAGTATATTGTTTTTCATCTGAATTGTCATTTGAAATTAATTTTTGGTTATATTTTCCAACTTAACCACTTCGAGGCTTGCTTTGCGGAAAGCTTTAGTCAGCCGTTCCAACTCCAGGGAGGTTTTGCGGGCCCGGCGTCCGGCAGCCTTGTTACCGCGTTCGCTTTGGAGTGTTCCATCAGTCAGGAGAGCCTCGCTCGCCCGACGTATCTCTTTCAACAGTTGTTCGATCATCGTTTCTGAAATTTTAAAATATTATGGTTAATGGTTTTGGTTCTTGCCGATCTTGACAGTCATCTTCAGTGATAGGACAGGGTATACTTTCCATTTGCTGAGGAACTTGTTGAGTCCATCCAGCTCGCTTGTCGGGGTCTGCTTTACGATATTGGGCGAGGCGATTGATGGCTTACCGTGGAAGATGGCTCCCGCTTCGGCCCGGAACCCTACCCGGCCGCGAGGAATGGCACGGCCGACCCCCAATCCCACATAAGGACGCACAGCGTTTACTTTGAGTTGTGCTTCGGCCGAGCCGTCGCTATTCGGGGCGATCGTCGTCCCGCCCACATCCAGCCGGATATTTTCGATCTGGTCGGCGGGGATGCCTGCAGCTGCCAACTCCGCAGGGTCGAAGCGTCCCGTAACGTCGAGCAGCCTGCTACCGCCGAAATAGAGGCCGGCGGCGAGGAAGAACGTGGAAGTCCCGCGGCGGAAAGGGACCCAGTCGACAATCAGGTGGCCCGTGTACATCCGCGAGGAGGCTTTCAATCCAAGGCCGGGAACGGCCACTTCCGTGCCCGACACCATGAGCGGATCGAAATCATCGTAGGTGTAGCGGTACGAGAAGGGGAGCACATTGAACCCTCCGCGCAGGGTGAAGGCCCGGTGGATAGGCGTGGCTGCCGATAGGCCGATACCGGTCGTGGAGGCCTCAATGCCGATGCTTGCATTGTCGAAAGCTTTGTGCTCGGGGACGCGGCCTTTGGCCGACCCCTCCTGTGCCATGACACTTCCGGAGAGAAACGTTATGGCTGTCAGGAAAAACAGAAGACGTAAAGATTGTCTCATTCGGTGAAATGATATTGTTTGACAATTGGTTATCGGTGAAATTATGATCCGTTGGAAATTATGAAACAGCCTGGTTGGCCAGGCTGTTTCATGGTTTCATTTACTCGATCTGATTCATCGTACTATCTCCACTCGGCGGGCTTTGATCGAATAAGCGTCGCCACCCGATAAATTTTTATCTATCCCCAGCCCTTTGACAGTTCGGATGCGGTCGGCTTTGATACCCTTGCCGATCAGATAGTCCCGCATCGCTTCGGCACGTTGCTGGGTCAAGTTGTCATTAAAGTGTTCCGTGCCGCTATGATCGGCATAGCCGAAAATCCGTATCGTGGCATCGGGAACCGCATTCAGCAATTTCACGACCATATTCAATTCGTCAGCATAGGCGTCCTGCTCTATGATTGCGCTTCCCCGTTTGAAGTGAATGGTCGGCATGTCATACCATACAGCTTTTTCGACCGTAGTCTCTGCGGTGTGAGTCTGAACAACGACCTGCGGTTCCATTTTAACGATCACCGTATCGATAATACGACCGCGGTCTTTGGGAGGAGCCACATAACGTGGAGCATACATCAGATGATCCTTCTTTTTATGACGTGCTCCGATCTTCCAGACGACACCCAGTGAAAAATGGGTCATGAAATTTTGCTTGTCACGCGGGCGATAGGTGGCAATGCCGTCGAAGACGTTCTGATGAATCCAGTTGATCCCGTAACGGGCTTGGAGGTCAATCGCCCGACCGGCTTTCCATCGCAACATGGCCTCGCCACCGACACTGACAGTCAAAGGATTGAAATGCTCCTTGGCAAAATGATGATCTCCTTCTTTCGTGAAAATATCGGGATAGAACTTCTGGAAGTAGATACCCGGACTGAGCGAGACCGTCCAGCGGCGCTCTCCGCAAGGTATGGGCCGGATCAGGTTGTTCAGATTGATATCCGCATGTAAGGAAAAGTTGATTACTCGCACTTTGCTGTAAAGATCCTTGTATTTCATACTTCCGTCCAACGGAATTACACGAAAATCCGTAAAACCGTATTTGTCAAGCCAGTAATCCTGTTCAAAGTCTTTAGCTCCGGTCTTTCCCTGTGCATAGTCCAGATTGGCTCTCACACCGACGACCGGGGTGAACTGGTACGCACCCTGCAATCCCGACATGATGCCCCAATGTAATTTATCGTAAGCCGCGCTCTGGAAATTCCCGGCGAAGAACGGTATGCCGATATTGGCACCGACACTCCATCGAGCGTATTGGTTGTAGTACTCCCATTTGGTTTGAGGTGAAATCGGGGCTTTATCCGAAGGGGACTCCTCCGCATATGATCTAAAAGCCGAAAAACCCGTTACACACAACACAACCAGCAAGGACACTATTCGTATGTTTTTGCCCATTGTTTTTGTTTGTTTGAGTTAAGAGAAAAGTAGCGTGGGGAACACCTGGAGGATTCCGAAAGGTTTCCCCACGCAGTTATCGGGTCCTGTTCAGGATGTATATATCCCTGCGACTCTGAAATTTCTACTTTTTGATAACAATGCTTGCGAAGTCCGTAACCACGTTATTCCCATTCGCGTCGGTCACCTTAACGGCCAGCTGGTAATCTACGGGAGTTCCGGTCGCTGCAGCTGAGTAGGAGGCGTAAAGCGCTGTCAGGTCGGTCCAGTTCAACGTGATCTTGACAACATTGTCGTCGACTTTGCTAAGGGTGGGAGTTCCGAACGGGCTGGCAGCGATTGAACGGGTCGTAGCTACCTGGTTGGCGAGGATTTCGAGGGATACACCTCCGTCGACGATCTTCTGTACGATGTCTGTATCGTTCGAGGTGACATATACCTCGGCTTCCAACGTTGCGGCCGTAAATTCACCAGTTCCTTCCGTAATGTTCAACGTCAGGTTCTTGTCAGCATAGGCATGAACCCACTGAATGGCCTGGATGCGGTTTTTGAGTGCTTCGATATCGCTTTCTACGGCATTCATACGGCCTTCAAGAGCTGTGATATCATTTTCCAAGCCGGGAATGGTCGTATTGTTGATGTCGTCAATCAAGGCTTGCAGTTCGGTCTTAGCGGTACTAACGGCAGTGGCGATAGCGACATCCATGGCCGTCTGGGTCACCTTGTCGGCTACGGCAGCAGTGATCGCATTCGTTAAGGAAGTTTCCAACGCAGTGATATTATCTTTGATCGTGTTGATTTCGCTCTTAAGCGTTTCAATTTCGGTTTTGTTGGCTGAGATGTTACCTGTGTTGGCATTAATCAGAACCTGCAAGGCAGCTTCTTTGGCTGCGAGATCAACGGTAAGGTCGTTAACCTTCGTTTTCAAGGTTTCAAGGTCGGCTGCGCTGGCCAGACCGGCAATCTGTGCGGTCAGGTTGGCTACGGCAGTTTCGAGTGTGCCGACTTGACCGGATAGGGCCGTCAGGTCCGAAGTAAGCGTGTTTACATCGGCGACAACTGCAGCCAGATCTGCTGCCATTGTTGCAAGCTTGCCGTCTACGGTCGTTTTATAGTCGTTCCAAGCCGTGGTCATTTCGCTCTTGAAGTCGTCGATGCGTGCGTTGAGTGCATTCTGTGTGTTGGTGATGAGTGCCGTGAGCGAGGTTTCCTGCGTTCCGAGTGCCGTCGTCAGGTCATCGATGCGCTGGCCGAGTGCTACGTCGGCGGCTTCGAATTCCGCTTTGAGGTTGTTACAAAGCGTTTCGAGTGCCGTGATCTTGCCTTCAGCCGTGTTGATGCGGGTCTTCAAAACTTCCACATCGGCTTCGGTCGCCGTTTGGCTGTTTTTCAGATCCTCCAGTTTCCCTTCGGCCAAAGTTTTCCACGCCTTCAAATCAATGATGGCCTGTTCTGCCGAGGTCAGACGACCATCGAGTGCCGTGATTTTCAATGCGGCATCGTCGATGCGTGCGTTGATAGCCGTAATCTTGTTGTTCACCTCCTGGAAATCGAGCTGAACCGCAGCTTTGAATGTGGTTAGTTCGGTATCCAGGTCCGAGATGTTGCTTTCTGCATCGGCAAGAGCCGTTTCCAAAGCAATCAAACGGCTTTTGGCAGCATTGAATTCCGCCTCCATCTCCTGCTTGATAAGGTTGTCTGCGTTCTTGTAAGCGATGTCCATCTGCTCGATGGTATTTTCAACCAGTACCTGATAGGCTTTGATCATTGCGAGAAGCTCCTGGTTGTTCTGCTCGATCAGTTCGCGCTGGATACGCAGATCATCATCGTAATCTTTCGTGCACGAGGCAAATCCTATCGCACCACAAAGCGCGATTACAATAGCGTAGAAAAAATTTCTTTTCATAATTAAGCTTGGTTTTTTGTAAAAGATTAAGGTTTGTGTATGGGTTGTTATTGATAAGGATTTGATTTCACTCAAATAATTCCACCAAATAATTCCACGGCTCCCTTGTAATAGAAATCCAATGAACCTTTTAAAGGATCGGTGAATTTGCAGCGGATTTCGAACTGCGTGTGGTCGCTATTCAGACTTTTGATATACAGGATGTCGCCTGCCACTCCCAATATTCCCATTGTGGGAGCATCGCCACCCCAACCCTCCAGGAGATATTCTTCTTTTCCTTCTTCTGTTTTTTCGACAGAAATATACCACATCCAACCGCTATAACCGGGAACTGCATTTAACGGGTCATACTTCGTGAGGTCCAGACTCATCCCGTCGTGTTGCATGGAACATTGCAACCCCAGCTCTATCGTGTTGTCTTCTGCCGGATAGACATAAATGTCGTAATTACCTTTGCCCAGCACTTCTTTGGAGACAAACACTGTAAAAGCGGGATAAGTTTTCCCGAAGAGAACGAAACGATTGATCTCTGGTTCGGGTACAGGATTGTCGTCATCTTTCCCGCATGAAGCCAACATACATAAAACTCCGCAATACAGAGTAACTAAAAAGAGAAAGTTTTTCATAATTTATTAATTTATTGGGTTAATTTATTTTAAGAGATTTCTGCCCTGTCGTTCTGGTTCACATTACGATTTTCGTCGTTTTTTACGCAAACGTTTCATCCTCCACAACCTTTTGATTATAGCAATAATGCTACATTCAGTGTGGTTATGTTTGTGAGGTCTTTCTTCTGTTTTCGCATCAGTTTCGTGTTCGATACGGTCAAGTTGTTTTTTAATCAACTGTTGTATCCGTTGATAGGATAGATCATTCTGTTCATTGTTGTTCATAAGCCAATGAAATTTTATGTACAACAAATGTAGCCGGGGTCCCGATTGACGGCTTGGACTCACGGCGCATAAAACCGGACAGCGTACGCATTTTTCATCTCCCGAAGTCGGATTCTCGGCGCATATTAAACAGACAAAAAACTGACATTCACACGTTTATTTATCCCATTCCCGCATGAAAGCGCAAAAGGCGTATTCCTGCAAGGGAATACGCCTTTTGCGTAAGAAATCAACCGGACCGTCAGTCCATATGGGGCTTTTTGCGATACTGTGACGGGGTCATACGGAACGTCTGCTTGAATACGCGGCCGAAATAACCGGCATCTTCGAACCCGCACTGCATGGCAATATCCCCGATCGGCAGATCGTTGGAGGAGAGCATCCGTTTGGCCTTCTCCATACGGATATGCAGGATGTAGGTAGTCGTATTGCTGTCTGTAATTACACGCACCTTCCGATTGAGCTGTGATTTGCTCATGCACATCTTTTCCGCGATCTTGTCGGAATTGAGGGCCGAATCGGAAATCTGGGAATAGATGATATCCGTCAACCGGTCGATGAAAGCCTGGTCGGCCGGAAGCAGCTTGACGCTCTCCGTACAATTATTGCGCAGAGCCTGGGAATATTTTTCCCGCAAAACCCTCCGTTGTTCCAACAACTTGGCAATGCGCACATGGAGTTCGTCCGTATTGAAGGGTTTGAGTAGATAGGCGTCTGCTCCGGCTTCGAGACCCTGCACCTTGTCCACATCCTCGCTTTTTGCCGTGATGATAATGATCGGAATATGGTTCAGAACGATCGAGCTGCGTATCTCCCGGCACAGCTCGAATCCGTCCATGCCGGGCATCATCAGGTCGGTCAGGATCAGGTCCGGCATATACTCTGCGGCCTTTTCCAGCCCCTCCTTCCCGTCTCGGGCATAGAGCAGCCTGTAACGGTCCTTGAGCAGCCCTCCGATGTAAAACGCAACATCCTGATTGTCCTCCACGAGCAGGATGGTTACGGGATCCGTACCCGACGGCTCGGTCTCGGGAGAAGCCGGATCGGGGGTCGGGACGGATGGGGTAAGATTCTTCTCGGGTTCGCCCGGGGTCCACTCCTCCCACTGCGAAGTCCCGTGCTTCAAGGGCAGCGTAACGAAGAAGACCGTACCTTTGCCGACCGCACTTTTGACCGCAATCTGTCCGCCCATCGTCTCCACCATCTGTTTGGCCAACGACAGCCCGACTCCTGTCCCCATGTCCATACAGGAATTGTTCCCCTGGTAGAACGTCTCGAAAATATGGGGCAGATCCTGTTTGTCGATACCCTTCCCCGAATCGGCGATCTGAATAACCAGGTTGTTGTTTTCCTGTGTGGCCGTAATATAGATATGTCCACCCTTCGGCGTATATTTCAAAGCATTGGACAAGAGGTTATGCATTACCTTCTGAAAATACTCCGGGACGAAATCGGCTTGAAGGAAGGTTTGTTGCGGCACGAAAATCAGATTGAGGTGTTTTTGCTGGGCAAATACCTGGAAGTTTTCCACGATCATCCGAATAAAGGCCACGATGTCTCCCGTCCGCCAGTTCGGTTCTTCAATCGAGGAACGGACCTTGGAGATGTTCAGCAGTTGATTGACCAGACTCAAAAGATGGTCGCCCTGGCGGATAATGGTTTGCAACGAGGCGGAAGACTCCTGGTCTGTCCCCGTTTTTTCGGACAACTGGTTGGCAAGCCCGAGAATAACCGTCAACGGCGTGCGGAATTCATGGGTGATATTCGTGAAAAACTTGCTGCGGACAGTCTCCATGTGGCGCATGATCTTCTGCGTCCTGGATTTTATGCGCACGACATATAGCAAAAATCCGATTACAATGATCGTCAGCAGTAAAATGGAAATACCCGCAAATAAGATGATATTTTTGGTTCGTTGCTCCATGCGGTAGTTCGCCTGGATCAACGCCAACTCTCTGGAACTTTTCTCCTTCTCGAAATTAACCCTGACATTCTGCAAATGAGCCGTGTTTTCGATGTTGCTGACACTGTCGGCATATTCCCGGCTCAGTTTATAGTTCTCGAAGGCTTTGGGACAGTTGCCCAGTTTTTCGTAATAGAGATAGTTCAACCAATATACTTCACGCAAATGCTCCCGCGATTGCATCTCTTTGGCCGTGCGGGAGGCCCGTGTCAGATATTTTTGCGCGGAAGTCATATCCCCTTTGCCCATGTTGACACGCGCCAGGGCTATGCAGGACTCGATCCAATGCCAGCGGTCCTGGCTTTTCTCCATCAAATCATAGGCGCTCCGGTACTCCCGGATGGCATTGTCCCACTGCCTGTCCTTCTCCAACAGATTGCCGAAATAGGTATGGCACAGGGAGATCCCGAGGTTGGAACCTGCCGCCTGGTTATGCTGCATGGAACGACGATAGTAAATCCAGGCCGAGTCGATCATGCCCTGCTTTTCGAAGATTGCGCCGATATTGGCATAATTGATCGCCTGACCCAGGTCACTTTCCAACTGCCGCTCCCCGGACAACGCCTGACGGAATGCGAGGATGGCCGCATTGTAGTTCTCCATCGACAATTGCACATTCCCTATGCCATTGAGAGAAACCACTCGATTTTTTAATGCCACATAGGAACTTTTGTCATGGTACTGTTCACATAACGCAAGTGCTTTATAATGGTAGGTAGAGGCTTCGTCCATAATCCCCATCCGGCGGAAATTGGTTCCGATCTGATTGCATATCTGGATAATTTCAACGGTATCACAAAGTTGATCTGCCAACCCTAATGCCTGACGATGATATATGACAGCTTCGTTGAACTTGGCTGCGTCCCGGTAACGCTTGCCCAGCGCTTTGCTGGCACACATCATCCCATACTTGTTCCCTTCAGCCTCAAAACGGTCCAACAAGATGGACAAGGAGTCTATCCCAGGGGTAACTCGAACGGTGCTGTCGATCATTTTGCGGGTTTCATCGGTCAGGCCCGACTGAATTGATGTCGATGTACAGGACAACAACAGCAAAGCACCTAAACAGATCAGCGATTTCATCTCTTCTAAAAAACGCATATGATTAATCTCGAGGCAGAAACTACAAGCATTTGATACCTGACTGTAAATTTAGAAAAATATATTTAAAAGTCGCTTTTTTGGATCAAAATAGGGCATATTTTACCGACCTGCCCTAAAACTTGAAAAAAGTTAATGACCTGAAACAGCCTGACAGACAAGTCCATCATTCTTTACCGACAGATCAAAACAACCTCCCATATCATCCCGGAATTGGATAAATATTCAATTCTAGATATAGAGATTTACAGAATTCCAGATTTCTGTAAATCTCTAATAAACTATCGGTATCGCTACTTCGATCGTTGCTCTTTCAGCTGCAATAAATACTGTCGGGGATTGAATCCGTCTGCCTCGCCACTTATTTCCCCTGCCCGAATGGCTGCCGACAAGACTGCCAACCGGTAATCTTGTTCCATGTCATGCTGTTTTGGCCGATCCGAAATCGCAGACTCTGACCGATATTTTGATATGCAACCCTCTTTCATAGACTTTATCCTACAACTTGCCGATACCGACAGACAAATATAAACAAAACGAGATTTCACAACATCAAAAACAAGAATCACCCCATCGCCTTCCATCTCCGAAATCTCAATATATTGCGATTTATATACGCATCTTGCCAAAGTCCATAACAAAAAGCGTCATACTCACAATATAATGCGAATATAAATTGTTTTTACTAGGATAAAACATTATTTTTGCATAAAATCACAATATAATACGAATATGAACACATTGGGCAACCAAATCAAGGAGCGCCGGCACCTGTTGAAGATCAAGCAACAGGAGTTGGCCGATCTGGCCGGAGTAAGCATCAATACGGTCGTTGCCGTGGAACGGGGATCAGGCAATCCGCGGATGACCTCCCTGCTCGCAATATGCAACGTGCTCGGGCTGCAACTGGTTGCTCAATTAAAGGATTTGAACCATGAGACGGTGTGAAGTTTACATGCACGGAATAAAAGCCGGAGTTTTGACCGAAGAGGACAATCGCACGTTTTGTTTCACCTACGACAAGGCGTATCTGCTCAACGAAAAGAGCGGACCCGTCAGCCTGACGCTTCCGCTCCAGGCCGAACCCTACCGTTCGAATGTGCTCTTTCCCGTATTTGCAAACATGCTCTCCGAAGGAGAGAATCGGCAGATCCAGTCCCAACTGCTCCACATAGATGCCGAGGACGATTTCGGCATCCTGCTGGCCACCTGTCAGTTCGACACCGTAGGCGCCATTACCGTAAAACCAATTGAGCCATGAAAAAACTGAACGTCTGCCCGTCAACCCTGCAAAAGGGATATGACACCTACTCGCCTGCGGCACGGAAGGCGCTGTTCGACGGTCGGGAGGTATCACATATCTTTGCGGGGCCCAGCCCGGATGCGGATTCGCCGGAAGCCCTTGACGCCATCAGAAATGTGGGACGCATATCGCTCTCGGGGGCACAGCCCAAATTCTCGGTTGTCATGGACGAGTTTGATACGTTGCGGTATGCCCGTGAACGGGAGCAGGGGCTGTTCATTCTGAAACCCCGGCCCACCGGCTATCACATCATCAATCGGGAGTATTGCGCGGCCAATGAGCATGTAACGATGCAGATTGCCTCCCAGGTATACGGCATCGAGACGGCAGCCAATGGCCTGTGTTTTTTCGACAACGGAGAACCGGCATATATTACGCGCCGGTTCGATGTCCATAACCGGGGGAAATACAAGCAGGAGGATTTCGCGGCCCTGTTGGGATATACCAAAGACAACGCAGGTGCCAACTACAAATACGACAAGGCCAGTTACGAAGAGTGTGCCGGGATCATCCACCGCTATGTTAAAGCAGCATTGGTCGATATCCAACGGTTCTTCCGGCTCATCCTGTTCAATTTCGTTACGTCGAACGATGATGCCCATCTGAAAAACTTTTCCCTGATTGAACACAATGGGGAGTATCGGCTCTCCCCGGCCTATGACCTCGTCAATACAGCGTTGCAACTGCGGGAGCCCCGGATATTCGCCCTCAACAAGGGGTTATTCAGAGAGGGTATGGCCTTCTCGGACACCCGCACTATCCGGCGCGCCGACTTTGAGGAGTTCGGCCGACGTATCGGGCTTCCGGAAAAGGTGGTAAGGAAAGAAATCGAACTGTTCCTCTCCGACCAGCCTTTGACCTATGAATTGCTGGAACGTTCGTTCCTTTCGGAGGAGCTGAAAAAGCAATATCGGCAAACGTTCGATTACCGCCGTCGGATGCTCGGTTTTTAAGTCGCACCGACCCAATAACGGGAACGATAGTCCGTACAGAAAGAGCAAAAAACCGCCTGATTCCGCAAAATTTTCCGCATTTGGAGAATTCCGGGATTTTCACTACCTTTGCATTGTCTGACAGGAAGATACAGACGCGATGCAACGCAGCGCAGAAAACCGGTGGGCAAGGCGGTAACCAAGCCTTGAAAGTTCGCTTAATATCCTGATATACAGATAGGTTTCTATTGTGTCGGAGTACCTTTATCCGCACAAAATGACTTTCGGGGACGGATTTTCGAATCCGTCCTCTTTTTCGTCCGTATATCAAGAATGAAATCCGCTCCTGCTGCAATATGCGGCAGGAGCGGATTCTTTTTTCCGGCAGTCGGCGGTTATTCGACCGTGAGCGTGATCGGATAGTGATCCGAAAGATAAGTCACACCGTAATTCGGCGAAGTGACCGTCTGAAAACGGACCGGCTTAACGCCTTTGTAAAATATATGGTCGAGGTTCCAGCGTGCCGACGGCGTTCCGCCGCCGAAATTGTTATAACTGTAAGCGCTGTCGCGGTCGGGAGCCTTCTCCCGGCCCGACTGCATCCACGCATAGTAAGGCGCCAGTGCCGACCGGCGTGTATCGTCGGCTGCGTAGGAGCAGTTCATGTCGCCCACGATAAAGACGGGCAGGCTCCCGGCGATCTCCTTCATTTTATTCACATTGAGCTGCGCACACTTCAAGCGCGCCTCGTTGTCCGCAGCCGAGGTGTTCGATTCGGGGAAGTGCGTCGAAAGGAAGACGAACTCCCGCCCCGAAGCATTGTCTTTCAGATGCACCCACACGGAGGAGCGGCGAGCCGAATTGGTCGCATCCCACGGTGCGGAGGGCGTCTCGGGAGTCTCGCTCAGGTAGAAATACCCCCAATCGACACGCGTGAAGAGATCGGTACGGTAAAGCACCGTCGAATTTCCGCCGGAACCCGTTCCGGTGTTCGGCACTTCGAGCAGTTCGTATTTCGTGAGCATCGTTTTCAGGTAATTGCGCTGCTCGGTGCGCGACTCCTGCATGCCGATCACTCCGGGATTCACATCCTTGATCATATCGACACAAGGCTTCCGGCGCTGCGACCAGGACTTTTCGCCCTGATCCGTCGTATTGCTGTAACGGATGTTGAAAGACATCACTTTCAGGGAAAACACTTCGGAAGAGGGTCCTTCGGGAGCCGGAGCCGGCTCCTCGCCTTCCGATTTGCCCGAGGAACATCCCAGGGCGAAAAATGCCGCAGCATAAAACAGATATTGCAATTTTTTCATTTTCGTTCGTATTTAACAATTCGTATTCGTTCGACCGTCCATTCACAACTGACTGTAATGGAAGCGTATCTCCTGCGGCGCCTTGTGCTCGCGCACGGCCGTCGCAGCCACCCGTCCGGCCGACTGGCCCAGTATGACGGAATTGGAATTGACCCGGTAGCTGGAATGGGCGATGAAATCGCCGCTGATGCAACGGCCCACCATCATCAGCCCCTTGACATCCCGGGCGATCAGGGCCCGCAGCGGAATGTCGTAGGGCTTCGACTTGATGCCGCGCGTATAGGAGCCTCCCTTGCCCTCGCTTTCGAGATGCACCGAATGGACATCGACTCCGTAACGCACCTCGCAGACAGCGTCTTCGTGGCGGCGTCCTTCGACCAGATCCTGCTCCGTAACCGTGTAAAGCCCGTGAATGCGCCGGCCTTCGCGGCATCCGATCTGCGACGCCGTGGCCACGAGCTTCAGCCCCTCCCAGCGGCCGCCCAGCGAGCGGAGCGAATCGACGATCCTGTGCACCTCACGGCGGCCTTCGATGCTCGCCCTCGTCAGGTCGTCGCGGCTGATGCTCTTAGCGCCGTATTGGTGCGTCGCCATCAGCGCATAGAGATCGTCGTGGAGCAGGAACAGACACGGCATCTTGTAGCTCGCCTCGAAACCGCCCCGGCGGATTTCGGCAATCAGATTCCGTTTGGACGCCCTCCGGGTCTTCCGACCGTTCCACAGCACGCAGTCCTCGATCTCCTCGAAACGGGCTCCCGTCACCAGCCCCAGCATCGACATCGGCTGCACATGCCCGTCGGCATCGCCCCAGTCGAATCCGCAGCCGCTCAACGCAGCAACGTCGCCGTCGCCCGTCGCATCGATGAAGATCTCCCCGGCGATCGCCTCGCGGCCCGATTTGGATTCGGTGACGACATGCGTGATGCGCCCCCGGTCCACGACGGCCGCCACGACCGACGTATAAAGCAGCACTTCGATCTTATGCTCGGCGCACAGTTCGTCGAGCAGCAGTTTCATCCGCTCGACATCGAACGTAAAAAGTTCGTCGGTCCAGACCTTCGTATTGCGCCACTTGCGTTCGGTGAGCGTCTGCTTCAGTTCCTGCATCAGACCCGTCTTGTTCTCGTGGTCGAGCATGACGCCCAGCAGCCCGGCCGTCCAGGTGCCGCCCAGAAACCCGGCATGCTCGACGAGCACGACCCGGGCCCCCGAACGGGCCGCCTCGACGGCGGCGCCGATACCGGCAGGACCTCCGCCGCAAACCACGACATCGGCCGTACGGCTTACCGGCACGCGGCGTTTCTTCTCCGCAACATTCCCGTCCGGAGTCACGGAGTCCTCCACCGTTTCCGCGGCGGAAAGCACCTTTCCCGCAGAGAGCAGCAAAGTCGCGGCTCCCGCCTTTTTCAGAAAATCCCGTCTGTCCATAGCCTGCCGGTTATTTGGTTACGACAATGTCATCCAGGAACCATTGTCCCGTGTTGCTGAACGCCAGTCTGGTCGAAGCCGTCGCCCCGGTCACGCGCACCGTGAAGGTACGCCACGTGAAACAGTCGTCGCGCTTCGTGAACTCTCCGGTCATATCGGGCTGCGCCTCGACCGTACCGTCGCCCTCGGCCACCTGCACCGTGATCTCCTTCTTATCGATGGCATCCGTGGAGCTGCACCGGACCACGGCCTTGAACGAAACGACGATGTCGGTCGGCGTCGAACCGAGCGATGCGAGCGCCGGCGTGGTCAGCACGCCCTTGGCCGCCAAGCGGACATATCCGATGGAGGCGGTCACGGTTCCCGAAACGCTCCAGCCCTCCGGAGCGTCATAAGCCGCCCCGGTCACATAGGCCAGGTGGCCGATGTCCGACATGTAATCCAGTCCCGAAAGGCATTCGTCGAATCCCTGAGCCAGTACGACCTGCTCGCCCACGGGCATCGTCGTCGTGTGGTAGGCTTTCTTTTCGAACTGGGAGATGCAGCACCCGAACGTGAAACGGACGATGTGCGACGGATCGATCGCAGTGCCCTTGACAGGCGTGTCGCCGGCCTTGGCCACACGCACGTAGAGCGTGCTTCCCTTGGCCAGAGGAGCGGAAGTCGGAATGGTGAAGACCGCCTGCCGGTGGTTGTAGGCATCCGCGTTGATGTTGGGCAGCAGCGCGAACGACACCGATTTGTCCTCATTGACGGAACTTTCCGTCGGGCAGGCGCTCTTGCCGTTCCAGGCATAGAACGCGTCGATATCGTGCCAGGTCGCATTGTCGCCGCTCCACTCCACTTTCCAATCGCGGGGGACGGCGCAGAGCGAAGAGGAGTTGGTCAGCATGCCGAAGCCGAACGAAAGCGTCCCCGACAATTCGCTGGTCACGGGAACCGCCACGGTCCACGCGGCATTTTCCGCATCCCAGCCCGAAGCCCTCAGCACACCGGTGTAATAACGGTCCGCGGTCAGGCCGGCCGCCGTCATATCGCCGGCTCCGGTCAGCGTGATGCTCGCCCCGTCATTGAACAGGAAAGCGTTCTTCGCCTCGTTGACCTTGCCGCTGACACAGTTGTCGATGTCGCCCTTGACGAATTCGATCAGGTGTACGAAAGGCTGGAATCCGGTCAGATAGGAGGCGGCTCCCTGCACGACGGGCAGCTGCACGCTCTTCGACTCGTCCCGCAGCTGCACGCACACTTGCCCCGACCGCGAAACGCTGTTGCTGGGATTCTTGGCGAACGAAAGGGTCACGCTCCCGTTGCCGATACCTTGCGCGGGCTCGACCGAGATCCAGGGAGCCGTATCGCCATCGGCCCCCGTGGCAATCACCGACCAGTAGCCGTCGCTCTCGACATCGAACGTGCGGATGTCGCCGTCCCCGGCGATGTCGTCCAGCACCACCTGCGAGGGAACCGAGACATTCGCCTTGCCCCCGGTCACATTGTTTTCATTTTCACATCCGGGCAACAGCACAGCGGCGACCATCGCTGCTGCCGGAAAGATACCTATAAAATAACGTTTCATGAGAATCTGTTTTTTAATTAATAAGTTGCGCGGAGCGGCCGTCAGCCGGAGCGCCGTTGCAGCCGAAGGCTCCGTTCCGTTTCAAACTTTCGGATCACAATACACAACCGACACCGAAAGACAACGAAACACGCCTGTTTCGACCGCGGACACCCATCCGACAGGGAGCCGATCCCCGTTGTGAACCGCGATGCCCGTTACCGAAGAATCCGGCCGGAACCGGAAATCGTCGAGCGAGGCACACTGAAATACAAAAGATGAAATCTGCAAAAAACGCGGCTATTTCTTTGTTTTTACAAAATATCCACGTATATTCGCATTGTCTACCACACGGTTTTCAGCCTTCCAACTCTGTTCCGTGTGGGCAGGTAGGCATCACAAATATACTACTAATTTAATTATTATGAAAAAACTTCCGACATTTTTTTCTAATGCGGGGGGGGGAATTTAGGTAATTTCATTTTAGCATCTCTTTTATTTCTCATCGAAACCCTCTTTTTCTCCACTTCCGCCTTCTCCCAGGGAAGAACAATTCAAGGGACCGTGCAAACAGAGCAAGGTAAACCCATCTACGGAGCCACCGTCATCGTTCAGAACACCACGCTCGGCACCACGACCGACGCAGACGGAAAATTCTCCATCAAACTCGACGCAGGCACCCAGCCCGTCCTGCAAATCTCATTTATCGGTTACGAAACCCAGACAGTCCCCGCCGCCGGCAAAACGCAGGTGGAGGTAATTCTGCGCGAAGCCGTCAACGAGATGGACGACGTGGTGGTGGTCGGCTACGGCACGATGCGCAAAAAGGATCTTACGGGCGCCATCGCCAGCGTTGACGGCACGGCACTCACCGCCCGCAAAACCAGCCAGATTTCGAACGCCCTTCAAGGGGCTTTGCCCGGAGTCACCGTGACGAGGACCAATTCGGCCCCCGGCGCCAACGCCACCATCCGCATCCGCGGCATCACCTCGATGAAAGACAGCTCGCCGCTGGTCATCATCGACGGCGCCCCCGGAGCGATCGGCGATGTCAATCCGGCCGATGTGGAGAATATCTCCGTGCTGAAAGACGCCGCCTCGGCCGCCATCTACGGAGCCCGCGCCGCCGCCGGCGTGATCCTCATCACCACCAAACGCGCCAAGAGCGGCGAACCGACCTCGGTGGACTACACCTATTCGATCTCGCTCGACTATCCGACCCGCATGCCCGAATACGAAGACGCCGTGGGCTACATGAAGGCCCAGAACGAACAGATGTACAACGACACGCCGTCGGGCGGTCTGTACAGCGTCTACACGCAGGAGGAGATCGCCGACTACCGGAAATTCCACGCGCAGAATCCCGATCTCTATCCGGACACCGACTGGCTCGGCATGATCCTCAAAAAGAACGCCCTGCGCCAGTCGCACGCCCTGAGCATCACCTCCGCCGGCAAGACCACGCGCACGAAAATCAGCCTGGGCTACGACGATGTGGACGGTCTTTTCCGGAAGAACCTTTCGTGGAAACGCTTCACCGTGCGGGCCAACAACGACATCCGGCTGGCCAAATGGCTCAACGTGTCGCTCGACCTGAACATGCGCAAAACCAAGTCGGTGAATCCCTATTACAGCCCGTCGAGTACGATGCGCTACATGCCGCCGACATTCGCCGCCGAGTGGAGCGACGGCCGTACCGCCTCGGGAAAAGAGGGCATCAACCCCTACGGCAAGATGATGGAGGGCGGTACGAAGCGCAACGAGACGTGGCTCGGAGGCGGTAAGTTCCAGGTCGAGATCACGCCCGTCAAAGGGCTGAAAATCACGGGTGCGTTCGTACCCAAATACGTGTTCGAAAAGGACAAGGATTTCAACATCGCCGTGCCCTACACGCCCTGGAACGATCCCACGGTCACGCCCTCGTACCTCTCCGGCGCCACGACCACAGACCTCAAGGAAAGCCGCACGGACACCTATACGCACACCACCCAGCTCTTCGCCAACTACGACATCGACCTGGGACGCAACGGCGACCATCACCTGAGCGTCATGGCCGGCGTCGAGGACTATTACAAACACTACGAGGACATCTACGCCTCCCGCGACCAGTTCAAGATCAGCTACTACCCCTATCTGTCGATGGGCTCCACCGAGCTGATGGGGGCCGGCGTGAACAACTCGCCCTACGAAAACGCCTACGTCTCGGTGTTCGGCCGCGTGAACTACAACTACAAATCGAAATATTACGCCCAGGCGAACTTCCGCTACGACGGCTCGGGACGCTTCAAGAAAGGCAACCGCTGGGGATTCTTCCCCTCGGTGTCGGCCGGCTGGGTCCTCACGCAGGAGAAATTCATGGAGGGGGCGCGCAACGTACTCTCGTTCCTCAAGCTGCGCGCATCTTACGGACAGCTGGGCAACGACCGCATCGGCAACTACCCCTACCAATCGACCCTTTCGTCGAACGACCCGGTGGGTTTCGTCGGTTCCTCAAGTCTGGTACAGGCCCTGCAAGGGTTCTCGGCCTATCAGATGGTTCTCGACGACATCACCTGGGAGACCACCGAAACCTATGACGTGGGCATCGACGTCAATTTCCTCAACGACCGCCTGCGGATTACGGCCGACTACTATAAAAAGACCACGCGCGACATGCTCATCCTGGTGGACATCCCCTCCTATCTGGGCTACACGGCCCCCTATAAGAACTCGGGCGACATGAACACCAAAGGCTGGGACCTCTCCGTCGCGTGGAGCGACCATATCGGCGACGATTTCAGCTACTCGGTCGCCGTGAATCTCTCGGATTACAAGTCGATGATGGGCTACATCGGCAACGACTACCAGCTCAGCGGCGGCACAATCATCCAGTCGAACACGGAATATAAAGCCTGGTACGGCTACCGGAGCAACGGACTGTTCCAGACCGCCGAAGAGGTGGCCGGCAATCCGACGGTCTCGTCGTCGAACCAGCCGGGCGACGTGCGCTACGTCGATCTGAGCGGCAAGGACGGCGTTCCCGACGGCACGATCTCGGCAACGTACGACCGCACGGTGATCGGCAGCTCGATGCCGCGCTACAACTTCGGCGGCAGCATCAACCTCGCCTACAAGGGCTTCGACCTGGGGTGCACGTTCCAGGGCGTAGCCAAACGCGACGCGCTGCTGACCGACGAAATGGTCCAGCCGCTGCGCACGGGCTGGTACAACGTGCCGAAATTCGTGGTCAACGACCATTGGAGCGTCTTCAACACCATCGAACAGAACCGCCGCGTGCGCTATCCCCGCTACTCGCAGAACAGCGGCACCACGACGGCCAACTACGCCGTGTCGGACTACTGGCTCATCGACGGCTCCTATTTCCGCATCAAGGACATCACGCTGGGCTACACCCTGCCGCAGAGATGGCTGCGGAAAATCTTCGTCAAGGACCTGCGCCTCTCGGCCACGCTGTCCGACTTCTTCACGTTCAGCCACTTCCCCAAGGGCTGGGACCCGGAGGTCAGCTCGACGGGCTACCCCATCACCAAATCCGTCATCTTCACGGCTTCCATCAAATTCTAATCTCCCGCGTTCATGAAAACATCAACGAAATACATCGCGCTCTGTACGGCCGCCGCACTGCTCGGCACGGCCTGCACGAATCTGGATCTCAACCCGCTCGACAATCCCTCGGCCGAAACGTGGTACGACGACGGCCCGAAGATCGAGATGTCGCTCAACACCCTGCTGCTCCAGCAGTTCTGGCCCCAGGAACGCTACGAGTTCACCGGATCGGGAGTCATGGACATGGACGAGATCACCGACGACCTGATGCGGCGCAACGCGCTGGTCGCCTTCAAGGCCGGAACCCTCACCGCCACCCATGCCGCCACGACGAACATGTGGAGCCTGACCTACAAGGGAATCACGCGCTGCAACGCCATCCTCGAAAACATGCCCAAAGCCAAGGCCAGCCTCGATCCCGAACTGTACGAACGCTACGAAGGCTGCGCGCGCTTCTACCGGGCCTGCTTCTATTCGCGGATCATGATGCTCTTCGGCGACCCGGTCTATTTCACCCGCGACATTCCGCTCGAAGAAGCCTACGACATCGGCCGCACCCCCTGCGAGGAGGTTCTCGAACACGTCTACGACGATTTCAACTATGCCGCCGCCCACTGCCCGGAGACCTATCAGGGAGCCGTGGTGCGTGCGACCCAAGGCGCAGCCTACGCCATGAAGGCCCGCGTGGCGCTCTATTTCGCCTCGCTCTACACCTATGACGCCGCCATGCGCGACGCCGACAAAGCCGCCTATCATTACGGCATCGCCCGCGACGCCGCCAAGGCGTGCATGGACCTGAACGTCTACCAGCTCCACGCCGACTTCGGCGAACTGTTCCTGAACAAGACGCACAACGCCGAAGAGTCGGTCTTCTGCATCCCCCGTTCGCTGGCCTACGCCGCCGACAACAAACGGCAGTACCTCCAGGGGACGAGCATCACGGCCAACATCCCCATCGGACTGGGCGGCACCATTTCGGAGTTCCCGACCTGGGACCTCTTCTGCGCGTTCCTCTGCACCGACGGCAAGCCCATCGACGAATCGCCGCTCTACGACCCGGCCGATCCGTTCAAGAACCGCGACCCGCGCCTAGCGGAGAGCATCGTGGAGTTCGGCACGGATTTCTGCGGCGTGGTCTACGACCCGCGCTTCGATGTCGAACAGGTCTGGGACTCGAACGTCGGACGCAACATCACCAACCCCGACAACATCGTGACGGCCAGCGAATCGCGTCTTCCGTCGCGCACCGGGCTGGTGCAGCGCAAAGGCATCGACAAGGACTGGACGGACGACTATCAGGCCGACCCCGACAAGATCATCATGCGCTACGCCGACGTGCTGCTCATGTATGCCGAGGCGAAGATCGAGCTGAACGAGATCGACGATGCGACCCTCGAAGCCATGAACCGGGTCCGCGCCCGCGCCTACGGGGTACAGCACACCGAAACGGACAAGTATCCGGCGATCGTCACCCGCAGCCAAAGCGAGCTGCGCACCATTCTGCGCACCGAACGCCGGATGGAGTTCGCGTTCGAGCGGCTGCGCATCTATGACCTCCTGCGCTGGCGGATCGCCGAGAAGGTGCTCAATTACAGCGACTGGACGATCAAGTACAACGCAGGCGCCAACGTACTGAAAAAGGTGATGACCGACGGACAGTGGTTCATCCCCACGCCCGCGATCGACGAGAGCGGATGTCCGGAGATGGACGCCACTTTCAGCCGGGAAAACCGTCCCCACATCACCGCGCTTTACAACCGGGTATTCAATCCGGAGATACACTATCTCTGGCCGCTGCCCGCAACCGACGTGCTCGTGAACAAGAACCTCAAACAAAATTACGGCTATTGACCGGAACCATACGCCGCGGCGGGAGTCCGACACCCGCCGCGGCGTATAAAAAAACGTATGAACGACCATCCAACCATCCGAATATGAAAAAAACGATCCGCTATCTTCTGTCCGGCCTCGCGCTGCTCTCCCTCGGAGCCTGCACCTCCTCCGACAACGAAGACGGGAGCGGCGGCAACGACGGCGGCCTGACTTTCGTTACGGTCGTATCGTTCAACATCCGTGTAGACAACGCCGCCGACGGAGACAACGCCTGGGACAACCGCAAACCGGCATCCGCCGCCATGATAAGACAGGAACGGCCTACGGTCATGGGACTTCAAGAGGCGCAGCCCCATCAAATCACCTATCTGGCCAAAAACTGCCCGGACTACGCTTGGTACGGGCTGGGGCGCGACACAGGCGCTATTCCGCCCGAAACCGAAAGCTACGCGGCAGAGGAGTGCATGGCCGTTTTTTACCTTACGACCGAAGTCGAACTGCTCGACAAAGGGACCTTCTGGCTCTCCCAGACCCCCGACATCCCCTCCAAAGGCTGGGATGCCGCCTATAACCGGACATGCACGTGGGGACTTTTCGAGCACAAAGCCTCCGGCAAGCGATTCTACCACCTAAACACGCACCTCGATCATCAGGGCGCCACAGCACGCGAGGAGTCCATCAAGCTCATCGCCTCGAAAATCAAACAATTCAACACGGAGTCATACCCGGTATTCCTCACGGCGGATTTCAATTCGGACACGACGGACAACATTTTCGCGCCGTTGTTCCGCACCATGCGCGACGCGCGCAGAACGGCATCCGACACGGACAGCGAAGCCACGTATAACGGCTATAAAACCACCTCCGCCTACAAGCTCGACCACATTTTCCATTCGGGCTGCACGGCCTCCCTGTTCAAAACCCTGACCGGGAATTACGGTGCGCCCTACATCTCGGACCATTACCCCGTAAAGGCCCGGTTCATTCTCCCCTAAACAGTTCATCTATGAAAAGAGCGACAATTCTTCTTACGGCCCTGTGGCTGACGCTGGGCGCAACGGCCGGGAATCCCGAAGCCGACCCGCGGGCCGTCGTCGAGGCGGGCAACGCACGCTTCACGGTGCTCACCCCGCAGCTGATCCGCATGGAGTGGAGCGAGGACGGCCGGTTCGAGGACCGCGCCACGCTGACCTTCGTCAACCGCCGGACGCCCGTGCCGGACTTCAAGGTCCGTGACACGAAATCCCGGCTGACCATCACCACCCCGGCCCTGACGCTGACCTACACCAAAGGCGGCAGGTTTTCGGACAAAAACCTGAAAGCCGTCTTCCGGCTCAACGGCCGCGAGGTCGTATGGACACCCGGCACGGAGGACCCGCAGAACCTCATGGGCACGACCCGCACGCTCGACAGATGCGACGGCAAAAAGCTGGGGCGCGAACCGATGGAGCAAGGGCTCCTTTCGCGTTCGGGATGGGCCGTCGTGGACGACAGCCCGCGCCACGTGCTGACGCCCGACGGCTCCGTGTGGAAGGAGTGGGTCGAAGCGCGCCCCGCAGGCGACCGGCAGGACCTGTATCTCTTCGCCTACGGGCACGACTACAAACAGGCGCTGGCCGATTTCCAGCTCGTCGCAGGCCGGGCGCCGCTGCCCCCGAAGTACACCTTCGGCTACTGGTGGAGCCGCTACTGGCAGTATTCGGACAACGAGTTCGT
>OJQW01000343.1_pt1 | contig 22283 bp, 23 predicted proteins | sample 1599041 | NCBI WGS metagenome assembly OJQW01 (sample SAMN03922518, study PRJEB24848) | human gut metagenome | isolation source: stool sample | host: Homo sapiens | place: Germany | collected 2010-02
GAACGTCGGCTACATCATCGGCGTCGTCCTCGCGGTTGCCTACGTCGTGGCTATCGTGGTCTACGGTGGCAAGCGTGCCAAGCGCGTCCTGCGCGCTGCCTGAGTGAGCGCGAGCGCGTGACACAAGTTTAATCCGTCCCGCCCGGTCCATAGAACGGGCGGAATGAATTGGGGAAGGCTCTCCGGAGCCTTCCCTTTTTTATCCGCGCGCGGCAGGATGGTGTTGAATTGCGCCGGGCGCGGTGGTATAATTCCCCCGCACAGACTCACGCCGGACGCGTGTTATCACGTCTGAGCGCCGGGCGAGACCCGGCGGGAGGAGACGGGGGAAGGCGGTGTGAATCCGCCGCAACAGCCATTGCCGTGTGCGAATGCAAGCCGGAATGCCCGTCCGTCCGTTGAGCGCGCGAGAGCACCGCGCGCTCCATCGTGCGCTGCGACTACTTAGAAGGAGTGTGTGTATGCACAACAAGATGAAGAAATTTGCCGCGCTGATGCTGGCGCTGGTCATGGTTTTCGCCCTCGCCGCCTGCGGCGGCGGCGCCGGTACCCCGACCGCCCAGCCCACTGAGACCGCCCAGCCCACCGAGTCCGCCCAGCCCGGCGAACAGCCCTCGGAGACGCCCGACGGCGGCGAGGCCGAGACCTCCGTTTGGGACGGCGCGCTGTACGCCGAGGACACCGAGCTCGGCGAGGGAACGAGCACGATAACCTTTGAGTGCACCGCCGATGACAAGACCGTGACCTTCACCGTCCGCACCGACGCCGAGTTCCTGGGCGACGCGCTGCAGGAAAACGGCCTGCTCGAAGGCGAGGAGAGCGAGTACGGCCTGTTCGTCAAGGCCGTCAACGGCATCGCCGCCGACTACGAGGCCGACGGCTGCTACTGGGCGCTCTACATAGACGGCAGTTACGCCACCACGGGCGTTGACACCACACCCGTGACCGACGGCGGCAGCTACAGCTTTGTCCGCGAGGCCGCGTAAGGGAGGTCTCAGCATCCGCGAGATGGCGGTATTCGCCATGTTCGGCGTCACGATGTACGCCTCCAAGGTGCTCATGGAGGCGATACCGAACGTGCACCTGCTGGGCATGTTCACGATGCTGCTCACGGTGGTATACCGCTCGCGGGCGCTCTACCCCATCTACGCCTATGTGCTGCTAAACGGCCTGATGGCGGGCTTCTCGTTCTGGTGGCTGCCCTACCTGTACATCTGGACGGTGCTCTGGGGCGTGACCATGCTCCTGCCCCGGCGCATGCCCGACAAGGTCGCCGCCGTGGTCTATCCCCTGGTCTGCGCCGCGCACGGCCTGGCCTTCGGCACGCTCTACGCCCCGGCTCAGGCGCTGATGTTCGGCCTGGACTTCAACGGCATGGCGGCCTGGATAATCGCCGGCCTCCCCTGGGACGCCATCCACGCCGCCGGCAACCTCTGCGCCGGCCTGCTGATACTTCCATTGAGCAAGCTTCTGCGAAAGCTGAATCAGAAGATAGGCATAGAGAACCCTCAATAAAGAACCGCACCAGCCCGAGGACTGGTGCGGTTTTCTTGCGTCTCAAAAAGGCCTCGCAGAGTTTCGCCGCCTGCGGCGAAAGGGACTGAAATCATTTTCGGCGGCGGCGTGTACGTCGCCGAAAATACTTCTCGCGGAGCGAGCGTCGAATTGACCGCCTTTGGCGGTCAACCGAGGCGCAGAGCGAAGCGCAGGTCTCCATCGGCCGCTCGCGGCCGGGGGACCTTATTGTCTGAAAAGGCCGTCGAGGCCTTTTCAGACACCCATTGCCGCGTTTATCTGCGGCAGGGTCTGGAGGCCGACGGTCTTGTTCACGAGCTTGCCGTCCTGGAAGTAGAGCAGGGTCGGGATGCTCATGATGCCGTAGCGGGCGGCCAGCTGCGGCTCGGCGTCCACGTCCACCTTGCAGACGGAGACCTCGCCGTCGTGAGCCTGGGCGAACTGGTCGAGTATCGGGGACTGCATCTTGCAGGGGCCGCACCAGGTGGCCCAGAAGTCCACGACCACCTTGCCGCTGGCGATGGCCGCGTCGAAAGTGTCGGCGGTGAGATGAGTGATAGCCATAATCTATTTTCCTCCTGTTATCTATTTGTATTCTCTATATATTTGCAGGCCGAGAGCCCGGCGATGTTGCCTTCTCCGGCCGCCTTTGCCACCTGGTACGGCGCGCCCGTGCAGTCTCCGGCGGCGAACACGCCGGGGATGTTGGTGGCCATGCCGGCGTCGACCGCGATGTGCCCGCCCTCGAGCGCCAGTCCGGGCAGCAGCGAGTCCGGCGCGAGGCCGCTGCGCAGGATAAAGACGCAGTCCACGGCGAAGTCCTCGCCGTCCGCCGTGAGCGAAGCAACACGCTCGCCGCCTTTTATCTCGTAGCGCTTAGCGCGCTTGGCGTCAAAGTACTCCACGTTGCAGCCTATGCCGCGCAGGTACTCGGCCTCCTCCGGAGCGTCGGCGGACAGTCCGATGACGGCGACGTTTTTGCCGCGGTAGAGCATACCGTCGCAGGTGGCGCAGTAGCTCACGCCCCTGCCGAGGTACTCCGCCTCGCCGGGATAGGGCTTGGCGCGCGTCAGCCCGCAGGCGAGCACCACCGCCCTGCCCTGCACGAAATCCGACCCCACGCTGACGCCGAAAGTACCGCCCAGGTCGGCCACGGCCAGCGCCCGGCCGCGCATGAGCTTCACGCCCGACTTCTCCGCGTGCGACAGGAAGGCGTCCACCAGCTCGGCGCCCGTCGCAGCCGGCAGTCCGGGGTAGTTGTCCACGTGCTCCGCCTTATAGAGCGGCGAGTCCTCCGGCGCGGTGGTTATCAGCAGCGCCGTCTTGCCGCGGTGTCTTGCCGTCAGCGCGGCGGACACTCCGGCCGGGCCGGAGCCTATTACCAGTATGTCAAAAACTTCGTCCAAGCTTGCGCCTCCTTTGCCGAAAGGGTATAAAAGATTATACAACGCAAATTTGCCGTTGTAAACCAGAATGTTATGTATTATAATACTTAGAACGTATTGTTGCCTTTTCAGAGATACTTAAACAAAGGGTGAAGCACATGGACGAAACTTCCCGCAATTTTATAGAGCAGTTCATCGCCGAGGACATCGCCCCCGGCGGCCGGTTCGAGGGTCAGCAGGTGCACACGCGCTTCCCGCCCGAGCCGAACGGTTATCTGCACATAGGCCACTGCAAGGCGCTGATAATAGACTTCGGCACGGCGGAGCGCTTCGGCGGCATCTGCAACCTCCGCATGGACGACACCAACCCCGCCAAGGAGGACACCGAGTACGTCGAGGCCATCCAGGAGGACATCCACTGGCTGGGCTTCGACTGGGGCGACCGCTTCTTCTACGGCTCGGACTACTTTGAGCAGACCTATCAGTACGCCGAGGAGCTTATAAAGAAGGGGCTCGCCTACGTCTGCGAGCTGACGCCCGAGCAGTTCCGCGAGTACCGCGGCGACACGAACACCCCCGCGCGCAGCCCCTGGCGCGACAGACCCATCGAGGAGAACCTCGACCTCTTTCGCCGTATGCGCGCCGGAGAGTTCCCGGAGGGCAAGTACACGCTCCGCGCGAAGATAGACCTCGCCAGCGGCAACTTCAACATGCGCGACCCGGTGCTCTACCGCATACGCTACATCGAGCACCACCGTCAGGGCACCAAGTGGTGCATCTTCCCGATGTACGACTTCGCCCACCCCATCCAGGACGCGCTGGAGGGCATCACGCACTCGCTCTGCTCGCTGGAGTACGAGGATCACCGCCCGCTGTACGACTGGGTCGTGAACAACGTCTCCGTGCCCGGCAAGCCGAGGCAGATAGAGTTCGCGCGCCTGGGCATCAACTACACCGTCATGAGCAAGCGCAAGCTGCGCAAGCTGGTCGAGGAGGGCTACGTCTCCGGCTGGGACGACCCGCGTATGCCCACGCTCTGCGGCCTGCGCCGCCGCGGCTACACCGCCCGCGCGGTGCGTGACTTCTGCGAGCGCATCGGCGTCGCCAAGGTGCCCAACACCGTGGAGTACGCCCTGCTCGAGCACTGCCTGCGCGAGGATCTGAACCAGCACGCTCAGCGCGCCATGGCCGTGCTGCACCCGCTCAAGCTCACCATCGTCAACTACCCCGAGGGGCAGAGCGAGATGGTCGAGATAGAGAACAACCCCAACGACCCCGACGCCGGCACCCGCCAGGTCAGCTTCTCGCGCAACCTCTACATCGAGCGCGACGACTTCATGGAGCACCGCGCGCCCAAGTTCAAGCGCCTCTGCCCCGGTGAAAACGGCGAGTGCGGCCTGGAGTGCCGCCTCAAGGGCGCCTACCTCGTGCGCTGCGCCGGCTACGTCACGGACGACAGCGGCGAAGTCGTCGAGGTGCTGTGCGAGTACGACCCCGAGAGCCGCGGCGGCGACCCCGCCGACGGCCGCAAGGTCAAGGGCGCGACGCTCCACTGGGTGGACGCGAACAACTGCGCCGACGCCGAGGTGCGCGTCTACTCCAACCTCTTTTCCGACCCCGACCCGGACGCGGGCGACAAGAACTTCCTCGACTGCCTCAACCCAGACAGCCTCGAAGTGCTCACCGGCTGCAAGGTCGAGAAGATGCTCGCCGGCGAGGAGAGCGGGACGCACTTCCAGTTCCTGCGCGAGGGCTACTTCTGCCGCGACAGCAAGGACTCCAGCCCCGAGCACCCGGTGTTCAACCGCGCCGTGGCGCTCAAGGGTCTGCCCCCCAAGGGCGTCTGAGCCGCAAAACCGCACATTGTGACAAAAGGCCGCAGGCATACGCCTGCGGCCTTTAAGCTTATTTTAATATTAGCGCGTTAAAATATTCTCATTGTCGGCGGCGTCATCACAGGGTATGCCCTGCTCCGTCAGCACGCCGACTATCGAAGCCCGGATTATGGAGCTGACCGGCATCATGTCCTTCGACCTGTCAAAGTGCATGTTGCCCGAAATTATGTTCAAAAGCAAGCCGGCGGACGCCTCGGTCAGGAATTCGCAGAGATATTCCCGAGTCCTCTCCGGCAGACGCTTGTGCATTTTCTGCTCTACGGACTCTATCAGGGATTCGTTGAGTCCCACGAAGCTCATGTGGAAGAACGAGCTGAGCTCCACACTGCCGAATGCGTCATAGGCGTTGCGCAGGAGATCCTTGTTCTCGCTTATGTACTCGTAGATGAACTCCATGGCCTCGTCATAGTCGTTAAGCAGGTAGAACTTCCGGATGATATTTACTGCTTCTTCTTCAAATATCCAGCGCAGCAGCGCGTATATATCCTCGAAGTGATAGTAGAATGTCTTGCGGTTGACCCCGCAGTCGTTCACTATCTCAGTGACAGTGATTTTTGAAAAAGGTTTGGCGCGCATGAGCTTTTTGAGTGATTCCGCCAGCGCCCGTTTGGTTTTTAAAGATGCCGCCTGATATTTCAAAGTGTATGCCTCCTCGCTTAACATTATATACCACGGTCAACCGGCCGTAAATGGTCACAAAGCGGACAATCGTCCAAATTTGACCGTGTCAGCCGCGCATATACGGTGCTATCATGGATGCGCCATAGTCGTTGAAAGGAGCGTGTGGATGAAAAGCTTTTATCGCTTTGTGACCGGCAAGCCCCGCCTCGTGATTGCCATTTTCCTGCTGCTGGCGCTTATCTCGGTTTTCTGCTGGACGGGGGTTAGCGTGAACTACAATGTGACGGATTACCTCCCGGACGACACTCCGTCCACGGTCGCGCTCGAGGTTCTCGGCGATGAGTTCTCCGGAGGCATACCCAACGCGCGCGTAATGGTCCGCGGCGTCACGCTCTCCGAGGCGCTGGAGCTGAAAGAGCAGATTGCGGCCATACAGGGCGTGGAGAGCGTCACCTGGCTGGACGATGCGCTCAACGTGCTAGAGCCGCTGGAGTTCCAGGACAAAGACACGGTGGAGACCTACTACAAGGACGGCGCGGCGCTGTACACCGTCACCATCTCCGACGAGTACCGCCTCACCGCCGTGGACAAGATACGCGCCCTGGTGGGCGACGGCGGCGCGCTGACGGGCGACGCGGTGTCCACCGCCCTGGCTACCACCGGAACCGTGGCCGAGGTGCGGCTCATAACGGTCATATCCGTGCTGTTCGTCTTCTTCATACTCACCTTGACGACCACAAGCTGGGCCGAGCCGTGGATCGTGCTCATAGGCATCGGCGCGGCGACCGTCATAAACGGCGGCACGAACCTCATCTTCGGCGAGATAAGCTTTGTCACCAACGCCGCGGGCAGCGTGCTGCAGCTGGCGTGCACGCTCGACTACTCGGTGTTCCTGATACACCGCTTCTCGGAACGGCTGGAGGAGCTGTCCGACCCGCGCGAGGCCATGGTCGACGCGCTGTGCAAGTCCACCATGAGCATCATGTCCAGCGGCCTCACGACGGTCATAGGCTTCCTGGCGCTGGTGTTCATGCGCTTCGGGTTAGGTCCCGACCTGGGGCTTGCGCTGGCCAAGGGCATAGCGATAAGCATGATAACCGTGTTCATCTTTGAGCCGGCGCTCATACTCGTCACCTACAAGCTGATGCTCAAAACGCGCCACCGGCCTTTCCTGCCCCGCTTTGACAAATTCGGGCGCTTTATATACCGCGTGATGATACCTATGCTCTGCGTCTTCGCGCTCATCATGATCCCCTCCTACCTGGCGTCCAACCAGAACAGCTATTACTACGGCAGCGCGCACATCTACGGCGCCGAGACCCAGTACGGGCAGGACACGGCCGCCATAGAGGAGGTCTTCGGCGAGAGCGACACCTGGGTCGCAATGGTGCCCAACGGCGACCTGGCCAGGCAGAACGAGTTGTCGGCCGCTCTGCACGAGATACCGGCCGTCACAAGCGTGCTGAGCTACGTGGACACGGTAGGCGCAGAGATACCCATGGAGTACCTGGACGCCGGCACGCTGAGCCTGCTGGTGAGCGACAATTACAGCCGCTTCGTCATCACCGTCGACGCCGCCTCGGAGAGCCGCCAGACCTTTGACCTGGTCGAGGAGGTGCGCGCGGCGCTCGATGAGCTGTACCCCGGCGAATACTACCTCGCCGGCGACGGCGTCAGCACCTACGACCTCATGGACACGATAACCGCCGACACCGTCAAGGTCAACCTGATAGCCATAGGCGCGGTGTTCATCGTGCTGCTGTTCTCCTTCAAGTCGCTGAGCCTGCCCATAATCCTCGTGCTCAGCATCGAAACGGCCATCTGGATAAACATGGCCATCCCCTATTTCCGGGGCACGCCGGTGTTCTACATATCCTACCTGATCGTCAGCTCCATACAGCTCGGCGCGACGGTGGACTACGCGATACTGTTCGCCGACCGGTACCTGGAGTTCCGCGCAAGCATGCCCAAGCGCGAGGCCGTGGTGAGCACGGTCAGCGCCGTGACGCTCTCGGTGTCCACCTCCGGCAGCGCGATCATAGTCGTGGGACTGCTGCTCGGCTTTGTGTCCAACCACGGCATAATCTCGCAGCTGGGCTTCTTCCTCGGCATAGGCAGCCTGCTGAGCCTCACGATAGTGCTCTTTGTCCTGCCGGGGTTCCTCTACCTGTGCGACGGCGTCATCCGGCGCACCACACTGCACGCCAAATTCTACTCTGCCAGGGAGGTCAAGGCTCATGAAAACCAGTAAACGCACAACCGCAATCCTTCTCGCCGCGCTCCTCATTTTGAGCACGACCGTCCCCGCCCTCGCCGCGAGCGGCGGCACGGCGGCAGACGCCGCGGCCGCGGAGCCGTCCGCCGCCCCCGGCGAGACCCCCGCCGCCGGAGACGGCGAGCCCTCCGAGAAGGAGGAGGTCATCTACGTCACGCTCGACGCCTCGGGCGAGCCGGTCAGCGCCTACGCGGTCAACAGCTTCCCCGGCGGGGAGATAACCGACTACGGCGACTACGACAGCGTCCGCGTGCTCAACACCGGCGACGAGATAGAGTACGAGGACGGCGTAGTTAACATAACAACCGACGCCAAGCGCATCTACTACCAGGGCGAGCTGAAAAAGGTCGAGCTGCCCTGGGACATCTCGCTGACCTACAGGCTTGACGGCAAGGCCGTCACGGCGAAGGAGATAGCCGGCAAGAGCGGCGAGGCGGAGATACGCTTTACCGTGACGCAAAACGAGGAGTGCGCCGGCACGTTCTACGACGACTACGCGCTCCAGGCCAGCTTCACGCTGCCCGGCGACGTGTTCGGCGACATCTCCGCGCCCGACGCCACGGTCGCCGCCGTGGGCGCAGACCGGCAGCTGACGTACACGCTCCTGCCCGGCGAGGGTATAGACACGCTGATCACCGCGACGGCGGAGAACTTCTCCCTGCCAGCCGTGAGCATCAACGGCATACACCTCAACCTCAACGTCGACGTCAACTCCGACGGGATAAAAGACCAGGTGGGTCAGCTCGTCGACGCGGCCAGCCAGCTCAACAGCGGCGCGAGCGCCCTCTACTCCGGCAGTCAGGAGCTGCAGACGGGCGCGTCCGGACTGCTGGACGGCTCCGAGAGCCTGCAAAGCGGCATCGCCGAGCTGGACGCCGGCGTGGCCGAGCTGCAGGACGGCCTCATCGTCATGCGCGACGGGCTCAACGAGCTGTACGCCAGCTCCGGCGACCTCACAAGCGGCGCCGGACAGGTCTACTCCGGCCTGGCTCAGGTTGAAGCCGCGCTGGATGCGCTGGACGTGAGCGCCATCATGGCCGAGATGATGACCACCCTCACCACCGCCGCCGACGGCATGATAACTCAGGCCGCCGCCGTGGCTCAGACCGCCGCTTCCCTGCAGGAGCAGATGACGAAAATCCAGAACCTGATCGCAGCCGGCGAATCAATGGTGAACGCTCAGGTCGCAGCGAACAATAATGCAGCAGCCGGACTTGAAGCAATTAGAGCATCCGTGGAGGACATTCCCGAAGCTGACAAAGCGATAGAAGATGCTATTGCGGCTCTGGGCGGGAGTAACACCTGGCTTCAAACTATAATAAGCACAATCAAAAGCAACATGGGAAATTTCCAGACCGACGCGGCGGAGCTGACCAACGGCCTGCTGGCGCTGCAAGCCGCGGGCGAGGACTTCAAGACCGTGGCCGAGGGGCTTCAGCAGCAGACCGGCGGCCTGGTGGAGCAGGTCGAGCTTCTGAAAACCGCCATCGCACAGCTCACTGACGGCAGTGCGGAGCTGGCCTACGGCGTCGACGCCTACACTGCCGGCGTGGCTCAGCTGGTGGACGGCTTCGGCAGCGTCATGAGCGGCGTCTCCGCCCTGGCCGAGGGCAGCAGCGAGCTGCTGTCCGGCTCCGGCGAGCTGAGCGCGGGCGCGGCCGAGCTCTACAGCGGCGTGGCCGAGCTGGCCAACGGCGCGCAGAGCATGGCCAACGGCGCCAGCGCGCTCAACAGCGAAACCAGCTCCCTGGACGTCCAGGCCGAGATCGACAGCCTCCTGGCCGACATAGGCGGCAGCATGGAGGCGCCCGTGAGCTTCGTGGACTCCCGCAACGGCACTATCCGCGCCGTGCAGTTCGTCATCCAGACCGAGGAGATCTCCGCCCCGGCGGAGGTCGCGCCCCCGGAGCCCGCCGCCGAGGAGCAGTCCTTCTGGGATAAGCTGCTCAACCTCTTTGGGCTGTAAACCAAATCCCCGGCTCGCCTGCGCGAGCCGGGGATTTTCACCCGCGGGCCATTATGCTGCCGCAATGTTATTTCTCCCCCTTTACAAAACTCCCCGTCTGCCATAAAATTGGCAGCGGGGAGTGAATTTTATGAAAGAACGCATCATATTCCTCCTGCTCGCGTCGGTGATACTCATAGGCACCTTTGCCCTTATCTCGCCCGCCAACGACGAGCCGGAGCAGCGCGACGTGACCGTCGCCGTCGCGACGGATCTGCACTACATAGCGCCGTCGCTCACCGACAACGGGGAGTTTTTCACCGAGCTGGTCACGGACGCCGACGGCAAGGTAATGCTGTACATAGACGAGCTGGTGCGCGCCTTCGCCTCGCAGATCGCGCGCGAGCAGCCGGACGCGCTGATACTGTCCGGCGACCTCACGTTCAACGGCGAGACGCTCAGCCACGAGACCCTTGCGGGCATACTTGCGGAGATAGAGGCCGCGGGCGTGCCTGTGTACGTCATGCCCGGCAACCACGACATGCTAAACTCCATGGCCGCCAAGTTCTCCGGCGGCGGCTACGAGCTGACGGACAGCCCGTCGGAGAGCGAGTTTGCCGGTATTTACGCCGACTTCGGCTACTCCGAGGCCATCTCCCGCGACAGCGCGTCGCTGAGCTTCACCGCACGGCTCGCGCCCGGGCTGAGGCTGGTCATGCTGGACGTGAACACCCGCTCCGACCCCGGCTGGGTACGAGACGGCACCCTCGAGTGGCTGGAAGCCCAGCTGGCCGAGGCCAAGGCCGCCGGCGAGCGCGTGATAGCCGTCAGCCACCAGAACCTCTACGCGCACAACCCGCTCTTTACCGACGGATACCTCATCGGCAACGGCGGAGCGCTCCACTCGCTGTACACCGAGTACGGCGTGCTGTGCAACCTCGCCGGGCACATCCACCTGCAGCACACCTACGAGTACGAGGGATTGAGGGAGATCGTCACCTCCTCCCTGGCCGTGAACCCGAACCAGTACGGCCTCCTGACCGTCTCCGCAGACGGCTGCGACTACTCCACCGAGAGCGTGGACGTCTCCGCCTGGGCGTCGGAGCAGGGCTTGGACGACGAAAATCTCCTGGACTTCGCCGCGTATTCCGAGGGCTTTTTCTACGACACCGCCGTGGCTCAGGGGCTGGACGCGCTGGGCGGCGCGGAGAACGCCGCGGAGCTGGCCGGGTTCTACGCCCGGGTCAACACGCTCTACTTCGCCGGGCGCGGCGACCTCATCGAGTGGGACGAGGCTCTGGCCTCCGGCTGGGACGGCCACGGCTACATGATACCCGTCTACCTCGGCACCATCCGCTCCGACGCCGGCACGGACCACACGCACCTGAGCTGGAGCTTCGCCGGCGCGGCTTAAGATTTCTTTAAGAATCTCCCCGGCCTATTGCGCGCATTACGTACGTCGCCTATAATGGAGTCGGGAGGCGGTCACTTGAAGAAGCTCTGTGTACTTATGGCGCTCGCGCTCTCGCTGTCGCTCGGCGGCTGCGGCCTGTCCGGCGGCCGGAGCGCCGCGGAGCTGCCGCCGCCTCCGGCTCAAAGCCCCTCCATCCAGCGCTCGGAGCTGAGCGGAGAGGAGTACGCGGCGGCCGAGCTGCTCGCCTCGGGGGCGAGGGGCAATTCCCACAAGCTCTACTTGCCCGACGCCGGCTTTGCCGAGCCGGAGCTTTTCGGCAGCGAGTTTACCGGCGTGTTCGCCCTGACGGTAGAATTCTGTTCCACGATGTGAAAAGCGGCAGGCGCCCCGTGCAAACGGGCGGCGCCTGCCGCTTTATTCAACCTTCTCCGCGGGTATGGCGGCAGCAGCCGTGCCCGCCGTGATGTCCGCCGCGTCCGCCGTGGCAGCCGTGCTCGTGCGAGCCGTGCTCCGGGGGCGGAGGCGGTGGCGGCAGCCTGCTCTCCAGCGAGGCCGTGACCTTGGCCAGCAGCGCCGCCAGCTGCGAGCGCTCCTCCGCGCTCAGGCAGTCGAACAGGTCGTCGTCGCCGGACGACTGCCCTCTCTCATCCCGGGCGGCCTCGGCGCCGGCATCCGTGAGGCACACGATCAGGCTGCGCCTGTCATCCTCGCGGGTCCTGCGCTCGATGTATCCCGCCGCCTCCAGGCGGTTGAGCGTCTCGCCCAGGGACTGGGGACGTATGCCGAGTATCTCCGCCATTTCGCGCTGACTGATCTCAGGCTTTATGCGCAGCAGCTTGAGCACTCGCCCCTGACCGCTGTACGCCGTCCTGGCGCAGCCGCGCCGCTCGTGCAGGCCGTGCATCAGCAGACGGTGGAGGCGGAAATACTGCTCCAGCAGCGTGGAGTCGAATTCCTCCATTGCGCTCCCTCCTTCAAGCAAATTATAAGGTACCTTGCATTATTGATTATAAAGGTGCCTTATAATTTTGTCAAGCCTTTTCTTCAGGTGCCTTATTATTTTTCTCACTTATCCGCCGCTGCATCAGCCGCGCGGCGTACAGCAGCAGCATCAGCGCCCAGCTCAGCGCCTCGGCGTAGGCTATGGTGAGGTCGCCGAACACGCCCTTCATGGCGTAGGACGCCGCTATGCGCACCGCGAGCGCGATTATCGCGGCCGCGCTGGAATACACCAGGTCGCCGAAGCCCTCGAGGTTGCCGCGTATGGCGTTCACAAAGCCGTAGACGATGTAGAACGGGGCTATGCCCCAGAAGAACCGCTGCCCTATGCCGACCACCGTCTCGCCCGCGCCGAAGATGGCTATCAGCCACCCGCCGGTAGGGATTATGAGCCCGGTCAGCACCAGCGAGGCCGCGGCCATCATGACCAGGCCGATGTACAGTATCCGCCTTGCGCGCGCCTTGTCGCCCGAGCCGTAGCTCTGCGCCGTCAGTGTGGATATGGCCGAGCCGAGGTTGATTATGGGCAGGAGTATTATCGTGTCCACGCGGTACGCCGTGGTGATGGCCGTGACGGTGTCGGAGCCGAAGCCGTTCATGAAGCTTTGCAGCATCAGGCTGCCCACGGCGCTGATGCTCTGCTGTATCATGGGCGGCAGGCCGAAGGCGAAGCCCTCGCGGATGAGGGCGGAGTCCTCCCGGCTCGGCCGGGAGAAGCGCAGCAAGGGGTGCTTCTTCGCGGCGTAGGCGATCATGAACACCGTCATCGCCGCCTGTGAGAACACCGTGGCAATCGCCGCGCCGCGCACGCCCCAGGGGATGATCGCCACCAGGAGTATGTCCAGCGCCACGTTCACAGCCGAGGACACCAGCACGGAGAAAAACGGCGCACGGCTGTCGCCCAGCGCGCGCAGCGCGGCGGAGTAGACGTTGTACACCGCCAGAAAGGGCATACCGAGGAAGATGACGGACAGGTACTCCGTGGACAGCTCCATCATGTCGGAGGTCGTGTCCAGCAGCGCGAGCAGCTCCCCGGCGAAGAAGAAGCCCAGGGCGCCCACGACCACGAAGACCGCGCAGAGTATGACCGAGAACGACGAGAGTATGCGCGGTACCTTTTCGTCCTCGCCCGCGCCGTGGCGCTGAGCCATGAGGACGTTCAGCCCGACGGTGAAGCCCATCATGACCGCAAGAAAGAGGTTGACGCACGCGGTGGTCGCGCCGACGGAGCCCATTGCAAGCTGACCCTCGACGTGGCCTACGATAAAGGCGTCGACCCAGTTGTACAGCTGCTGCAAGACCCCGCTGAGTATGAGCGGCATGCTGAAGCCGATAAGCTCGCGCGCTATGCCGCCGTAGGGCCGCAGTTTATCTTTCGCCACAACGTCACCTCCTGATATCAAATGAAGCAGGGTAAAAATAGACCGTATGCAAGCAGCCTCGCATACGGCAGGTGTTCACCCGGCGGAACGTCATACATTCCGCCGGACGATTATAGCACAGCGGCGCGTGCTTTGCAATAGGCGCGAAATGCCCCGCCTATCTTGACACGCGCGGTCTTTTGCGGCACAATAGGGACGAAAGGCGGCGATCATATGACTCAGGACGAGCTGCTGTTCTTCACCGGTCACGCCGGGGCGCTCGCGCTGTACGCCAAGCTGCGCGAGGAGCTGACGGAGCGCTGGCCGGAGGTGGAGATACGCGTTGCCAAGACTCAGATCACCTTCAAGGCGCGCTACGGCTTTGCCTTTGTGTCCACGCGGCGCATGGGCAGGCGCTGCCCGGAGGTGTTCATCATCGTCAGCTTCGGGCTGCATCGCGAGGTGAGCTCGCCACGCATCCTCGCCGCGAGCGAGCCGTACCCCGGCCGCTGGACGCACCACGTCATAGTGTCGGACTTGTCGGAGATAGACGGCGAGCTGCTCGGCTGGATAGCCGAGGCGCACGATTACGCGCTGGTGAAGTGACCATCGCGGATATTCTACGGAGGTTTATACATGGGTGCTTTTATGATATTCCTGCGGGGCGTCGGGATGGCGATAGGCGCCGGGCTTATCTGGCTGCTGTTCGTCACAATACCGCCCTGGCTGTGCGGCTTCTCGATATGCCGCAACAGCGCCTGGTGGACCGGCGCCGACCGTATCAAGGGCTATATCACGATAAAGAACGCGCGCCTGGCGCGGCTGCTGATACCCGAATACGTCGGCTGGAACAGCTTCATCCGCACGGACATCCCGCTCTTTTACAACCGCTACACCATGAACAAGTACCCCGAGCGGCTGAGCATCCCGGGCGCGATAAGCTATGTCTTCGTCACGCTGACCAGCCTGTTCTACTGGGTGTGCGTGACCGACTTCATGTTCATCCACCTGCTGGATGACAACCTGGCGCTGTGGGCGTTCTTCGCGCTGGTGGGCGAGGCCATAGTCTTCTTCGCGCTGGAGAGCTGGAACACGGCCAACCGCAAGGATCCCACCATCGTAATCACCCGCCAGGGCATGAAGCAGATACGCGCCGCCCGGCACGCCAAGCGCAAGAGGAGGGTCAGACGTGAGAAGTGACGCCGTATTTCAGCGTTTATCGGAGCTTTCCGACCCGACCTACAGGGATTTTCATGCGGGGCTGATACCGAACATTTCCCCGGAAACCATCCTCGGCGTGCGTGTGCCCGCACTGCGCAAGCTCGCGCGGGAGCTGCGCGGCTCGGCCGAGGCGCAGGAGTTCATGGCCGCGCTGCCGCACGAATACTACGACGAAAACTGCCTGCACGGTCTGCTGATAAACGACATAAAGGACTTCGGCGCGACGGTTTCCGCGCTGGACGCCTTTTTGCCCTATGTGGACAACTGGGCGGTTTGCGACCTTATCAGCCCGCGCAGCTTCAAGTCCCGCCCGCCGGAGCTGGCCGCGCACGTGCGCCGATGGCTTGAGAGCAGCCACAGCTACACCGTGCGCTTCGGCATAGGCGTGCTTATGAGCTTCTATCTGGACGAGGGCTTCGAGCCGGCTCAGCTCGAGGCGGTGGCGGAGCGCTGCTGCGAGGAGTACTACGTCAACATGATGGTCGCCTGGTACTTCGCCACGGCTCTGGCCAAGCAGCCCGAGGCCGCGCTGCCGTACATAGAAAACCGCCGCCTCAGCCGCTGGACACACAACAAAGCCATACAAAAATCTATAGAATCCCGCCGCATCCCCGACGAGACCAAGGCGTATCTGAAGACCCTGCGCTGGAAATAAGCAAACCACCCGCGCCGCTTTTGCGGCGCGGGTGGTTCCTTTTCGCGGGGCTTACAGCTTGGCGCCGAAGAACTCGACGAGCTTGTCCGTGATCTGCTCCACGTACTCCGGCACCCAGTAGGTCTGGATGTGTGTTGCGCCGGGGACGAGGTACAGCTCCTTGTCGCTCGTGCCGGTGGCGGCGGCGAAGACGTGCTCGGTCATGTACAGCGTGTCGGCGCTCTTGCCGGCTATCATCAGCAGCGGGACGTCGATCAGCTCCGCGCCCTGCGCGGCGTCGAAGCTCATGAGGTCGACGTTGCTGCTGACCGTGTAGGCAAAGCTGCTGCACGGGTGAGCGTGAGTCTTGCCGTAGTAATAGTAGCCGTCGCGGTAGAGGTCGTAGGGCAGCTTGTCGGCCTCAGACTCGGGCATCTCGCACATATTGGCGGTGTAGCGCACTTCCTTGCCGCTCAGCTCCAGCTCGCGCGCCTCGCAGGCCTCGCGCAGGCGCTGCTGTATGGTCGCCGTGGCGCTGTCGAGGAAGCCGTTGCGGCGCACGACGCCGGTGTTGAACATGCTCAGCGTGGCCACGGCCTTGAAGCGCTTGTCGGTTTGCGCGGCCTTGATGGTGTATCCGCCGCCGCCGCAGATGCCGAGGACGCCGACGCGCTCGGGGTCTACGCCCGGGAACACGCGGATGATGTCGCAGGCGCGGTGGATGTCCTCGATCCTGTGCGCGGGCTTGTCCGTGTTGCGCGGCTCGCCGCCGCTGTGACCCTGATACGCCGCGTCAAAGGCTAGGGCGACATAGCCGTTCTCGGCCAGGCGCTGGGCGTAGAGGCCGGCCACCTGCTCCTTTACGCCGCCGTTCGGGTGAGCCACGACGACGCCGGCGTACTTCTTCTCCGCGCCCTTGTCATAGCCCGCCGGGACGTAGACGTTGGCGACGAGCCTGAGCCTGTCCAGCATATAGCTGATGGGTATGATGTTGACCTTGCCGGGGACGTTTTCGGTGATGGCTCCGGAGTAGACCAGGCCGAAGGGGTTATCGTTGTAGGTGCTCTCGGCGGCGACTTCCTCCGCCGTGCGATAGGTGAACAGTTCGCTCATTGTTGTGTGCCTCCTTGAAATTCGGGTAAACGCTTGCCTTTTGTTTTCCTTACGGTTATAATATAGACCCGGTAGCAACTACCGAGTCAAGAGGTGTAACTATGAACAATTTGTTAACCATGAAGCAGTGCTGCGAGGCCACGGGCATGAGCTACGAGGCGCTGAAGTTCTACTGCAACGAGGGGCTTGTCCCAAACGTCAAGCGCGCGGCGAACAACTATCGCGTCTTTGACGAGCACGACGTGAACTGGATACGCTCTCTGGCCTGTCTCAAGCGCTGCGGGATGAGCATACAGGAGATGAAGGAGTACCTGGCGCTGTGCTTGCAGGGGCAGAGCACTATACCCCGGCGCATGGAGCTGCTGGAGAACTACAAGCGCTCGCTGCACGCGCGCATGGCCGAGCTCCAGGACAGCCTGGACTTCATCGCCTGGAAGGAGAACTTCTACCGCGAGGTGCTCGAGGGCAGGACCGAGTACCACAGCGACCTGATAGCCGAGGACGCGCACGCATGAGCCGCTACGTCGTCTTTGACACGGAGACGCCCAACTCCCGCAACGACAGGATGTGCCAGATAGGCGTCAGCGTGGTGGAAAACGGACGGATAACCGAGAGCTTTGTGCGTCTGGTGGACCCCGAGTGCGACTTTGCGGCCTTCAACGTCATGCTGCACGGCATCACGCCGGAGGCGACCTATGGCTCGCCGTGCTTTGCCGAGCTCTGGCGCGGCGAGCTGGAGGAGGTCTTCTCCGAGGGCGTGCTGGTGGCACACAACGCGCCCTTTGACATGGCGGTGCTCTCCAAGTGCCTGCGCGCCTACGGCATACGCTGGCGCGAGCGCGCGCCGTACATAGACACCGTGCGTATGGCCAGGCAGGCCTTCCCCTCCCTGCCGAACCACAAGCTGGACACGCTCTCGGCCGCGCTGGGCATAGAGCTTGACCATCACGACGCGGGGAGCGACGCCGAGGCCTGCGCGCGCATCTTCCTCGCAAGCATAGAATGCGGGGCGGAGCCGGGCGCGTTTTTGCGCGAATATGACCTGCTGCGGTGCAGCACGCTGAAAGGGGCGGTAGGACGTGGCTGACATGCCAGTGATAGAGCGCGGCTCGCCCGTCTCCTCGCTGGTCATCCCGCTCTGGTGCCGGGCGCAGTGCAGGGTCTTGTACCCGCAGCTCGGCGTCGGAGAGGACGACGCCGAGACGGTGTCGCGCCTCCGCGCCGACTTCACCGCCGCACGGCAGAGCGAGCCGCTGCTCTACGCGCTGCGCCAGGACATGCTCGCCTCGCGGCTCGAGGCGTACCTTGCGCCCCACCCGCGCGCCGTGCTGATAGATTTGGGCTGCGGGCTGGACACGCTCTTGCGCCGGGTGGACAACGGCTGCTGCAGGCGCATCTACGTAGACTTGCCCGAGGCCATGGCGCTGCGCGAAAAGCTCCTCCCAGCGCGCGAGCGCGAGGAGTACATCGCCGCCGACGCGCTGGGGCTGCCGCGCTTCGAGGGCATAGACCCCGCGGAGGGTGTGTACGTCGTAATGAGCGGGCTGAGCTGCCACCTCACGCCGGACGAAAACCGCGCGCTGATAAACGCCCTGGCGCGGACTTTCCCGGGTGCGAGGGTGGGATTTGACGCCCTGGGCGCCCCTGCGCGGCTGTTCTCGGCCTCGATGGGCATACGCTCCTACCTGCCGCGCTCCGGCGCCGTGGAGCGCTGGGAGGGCGTCTCCGGGCTGGAGGCGTTCACGCGCCTGCCGGAGAAGTACGCCTGCCTGCCGCGGGCGAAGCGGCTGCGTCTGGCCGCCCTGCTCGCGCTGGGCGTGCTGAGAGTGTGCGAGCTGCGCCTTGCATAACGCGCTGCGCGCGGGCATATGCTCTAAGGGGTGATGAGCATGAATTGCCTTTTTTCCGACCTGCGCAGCAAAGAGGTCATTGATTTGAAAAGCGGCGCCAGGCTGGGCTACGTCTGCGACGCCGAGTTCGACTCGTGCAGCGGCCAGATCTGCGCGCTGATAGTGCCCGGCGCAGGGCGCGCCGGAGGGCTGCTCGGCCGCGACGACGACTACGTCATCCCCTGGGGCTGCATAACCCGCCTGGGCGACGACATCATCCTGGTCGAGCTGCCGGACTCCACGCAGCGCCGCCGCCGCGAAAAGCGCCCGCTGATATATTGACCACGCCCCGAACGCTGAAAACCGGGCGCGAACCCACAGGTTCGCGCCCGGTTTTAATGCGCTGCTATGTACGCCTCAGCCGGTTCCGCCATGCTCCGCCTCAAGCTTCAGCAAAAACTCTTTCCTGTCCAGCCCTCCGGCGTAGCCGACGAGCGAGCCGCCCTTGCCCACCACGCGGTGGCAGGGCACCACTATGACCACGGGGTTGCGGTTGTTCGCCATGCCCACGGCGCGCGAGGCCTTGGCGTTGCCGAGCGCGGCGGCGATATCCTGATAGCTGCGCGTCTCGCCGTAGGGTATCCGGCACAGCTGCGCCCAGACGCGGCGCTGGAACTCCGTCCCGCGCAGGTCGAGCGGCAGATCGAACTTCCTCCGCCGCCCGGCGAAGTACTCGTCCAGCTGGCGCTTGGCCTCGGTGATGAACACCCCGCGCGCGGCCTCGGCCTCGCCCTCCCGGGCAAAGGCGATGCCGGTTATCCCCGCCTCGCTCTCGGCTATGCGCAGCAGCCCGACGGGCGAATCTACGACGCAAACCGTCTCGCCGCCGCTTCGCTGCGAGGCGTACTCGCGGGGCGTCACGCCGGTCTGGCGGCGGAAGAAGGCCGAAAACGCCGCGCTGCCCATCCCCACGGCGGAGGCGGCCTCCGTCGCCGTCCGCCCGGCGTCGAGCAGCGCCTTGGCGCGCTGAATACGCAGTGCGTCCGCGTACTGCCTCATGTCCACGCCGCAGCAGCGCTCGAACACGCGCGTGAGCCGGGCGCGGCTCAGCCCCAAGCCGGCGAGCGCGGCGCGCATGGCGTCCGCATCGGCGAGGTGCAGCTCTATCAGCTCCCGGGCGCGCGCCGCCGTGCCGGCGTCGGGGTCGTAGTCCGGCACGTCGGGGCGGCAGCGCTTGCACGGCCTGTACCCGGCGGCCTCAGCCTCGGCGGCGGTGTCGAAATACTCTATGTTCTCCGGCCTGGGCGGCCTTGACTTGCACGACGGCCTGCAATATATGCCCGTGCTCCTGACGGCGTAGAAGAACCTGCCGTCATACGCGCCGTCGCACTCCAGCACCGCGCGCAGCTTTTCGCTCTCGGTCATGTCCGCGCCTCCTCTCAACGTCAGTTTACCACATCCGCCGGGAAATTGCTTTATATTTTGTGACGTCCAATTCCCGGCATGTTCCCTTCGCCGGCGCGGACGCATTGAAACAGCATCGTAACTTTACCCGCCGCGGCGGGAGTGGTAAAATATCCCCGGGAAGCGAGGGATGAGCATGAGCCAGTGCACCTTTATCGCGGCGAACGTGCCGCTCGCGGAGGTACGCAGCCCCTACTACAGCACATTCTCCATAAACGAGGCCGTCGCGGCGGGCACAGCGCTCGACGCGGACACACTCGGCTGCGGCATAGACCCGGATGAGCCGGACGCGGTGCTCGCCTGCGGCCTTGACTCCGGCAAAGTCCCGGCGGACAACTTTTCGCTGCTCGAGTTCCCGTTTGCGCGCTGTTACTGTGATATGGATCTCGCCGTGAGCATAGAGTTTGGCGGTCTCGGACCCGAGGACATGACGCCGGAGAAGGCGGCGCGCATCGCGGGCTACGTGCGCGAGGTGCTCACGCGCACGGACGCCGTGGAGCTGTGGACAGTGTGGCTTTCCGAATACGATCCTCCTCGCATAAAAGATCGCCGAGTTGCGGCTTCGGCCTTCACCGGCGAGGACGTGGAGGAGATTTACTCCGCCTCGTGCTGGCCGACCGACGACATAGTCAACCTGTATGGCGGCGAGCGGACAACTTACCACTGTCTGCGCGTGGAGAGGTGAGCGATTTTAGGCGCATTTTACCTGAAAATAACGCAAAAAGTCCTTGCAATCAGCCGGGGCTTTTGCTATAATATATCGGCATTACACACGGTATGGGCGATCTCCGACCCCGTGGCGACGGGACAAGCCGTCGCTGGGTCGTGGGGAGCTGACCCCGGCCGGAGGTAATAACAAACTAAAGGAGGAAACAAAACAATGGCAGTAGTATCCATGAAGCAGCTTCTGGAGGCCGGCGTACACTTCGGTCACCAGACCCGCCGCTGGAACCCCAAGATGGCCGAGTACATTTACTGCGAGCGTAACGGCATCTACATCATCGACCTGCAGAAGACCGTCAAGAAGCTCGAGGAGGCCTACAACTTCGTGCGCGAGCTCGCCGCCAACGGCCAGAACATCCTGTTCGTCGGCACCAAGAAGCAGGCCGCCGAGGCCATAAAGGAGGAGGCCGAGCGCGTCGGCCAGTACTACGTCAACGCCCGTTGGCTGGGCGGCATGCTCACCAACTTCAAGACCATGCGCACCCGTATCGACCGTCTTGCTCAGCTCAAGCGCATGCAGGAGGACGGCACCTTCGACATGCTTCCCAAGAAGGAAGTCATGAAGCTCATGGGCGAGATGGCCAAGCTCGAGAAGTATCTCGGCGGCGTCAAGGACATGAAGCGTCTCCCCGGCGCCCTGTTCATCGTTGACTCCCGCAAGGAGCACAACGCCATCGCCGAGGCCCGCAAGCTGCACATCCCCATCATCGCCATCGTCGACACCAACTGCGACCCCGACGAGGTCGACTACGTCATCCCCGCCAACGACGACGCCATCCGCGCCATCAAGCTCATCAGCGCCACCATGGCCAACGCCGTGCAGGAAGGCCGCCAGGGCGCCGATGCCGCCGCCGAGGAAGAAGCCAAGGTCGAGGAAGCTGACGAGACCGAGGCCGAGTGATTATTTGAGCCTTAATCCTGCAGCGTCCCCGCGCCCGCGTCCGGTTATTTTCACGCCCTGCTGCGTTAATTCTCCGTGACGGGCACAAAGCCCGTCTGCGTCGAATTGCCTTGCCGGACGAGAGAATCCCTCGAGCGCAGACACGGTTCCGCTACAGGAATAAGTCTCTGAGTGAGCTACAGTCATATTAACGTTTAAATTTACGGAAGGAAGATATAACTATGGCTTTTACCGCTGCAGATGTTAAGAATCTCCGCGAGGCTACCGGCGTCGGCATGATGGACTGCAAGAAGGCTCTTGCCGCCTCCGACGGCGACATGGACAAGGCCATCGAGTGGCTGCGCGAGAAGGGTCTCGCCGCCGCGCAGAAGAAGGCCGGCCGCATTGCCGCCGAGGGCATGGCCTACGCCTGGGTCTGCGAAGACTGCGGCGTCGGCTCCATCGTCGAGGTCAACGCCGAGAGCGACTTCGTCGCCAAGAACGATCTCTTTGTCGATTACGTCCAGAACGTCGCCAAGGTCGTTGCCAAGGAGAACCCCGCCGACCTCGACGCCCTGTTCGCCTGCAAGTACCCCGGCAGCGACAAGACCGTCCTCGACGAGCAGAACGACAAGGTTCTCGTCATCGGCGAGAACATCAAGGTCCGCCGCTTCGGCCGTTACGACACCGGCGTGAGCATCCCCTACGTCCACATGGGCGGCCGCATCGCCGTGCTCATGAACCTCACCGTCGGCGAGGGCTTTGAGAAGAACGAAAAGGTAGTCGAGCTGGGCAAGGATCTCGCCATGCAGGTCGCGGCGCTCAATCCTCAGTTCCTGGACAAGAGCCAGGTCAGCGAGGAGTTCATCGCCAACGAGAAGCGCGTCCGTCTCCTCCAGGCCAAGGAGGATCCGAAGAACGCCAAGAAGCCCGACGCCATCATCGAGAAGATCGTCATGGGCGGCCTGAACAAGTACTTCAGCGAGATCTGCCTGCTGCAGCAGCCGTT
>OJQW01000344.1_pt1 | contig 22278 bp, 20 predicted proteins | sample 1599041 | NCBI WGS metagenome assembly OJQW01 (sample SAMN03922518, study PRJEB24848) | human gut metagenome | isolation source: stool sample | host: Homo sapiens | place: Germany | collected 2010-02
TTTTGCGCTCTTTTGCGCTCGAGAACTCCTTGAGCGCTGCCATGATTGCGTCGGCATCACGGCCTTTGAAGAATACCAGGAAACGAGGCGCTTCAGCCGTCACGTCTTTTCTAACGGCGTAGTCCACGCCATACTTGCGCGCGATACGCTCGAATTGGCGCAGATTGGCGTCGTCAATCTCCATCGTGTTGACGCCCTGCCCCTGCCGCGTGAGCTGCTTCACAGACTGTTTGCCCTTTGGATGCACGTTTACCTTCTTAGCCTTCTGGTTGCGGCAAAAGGCCACGAACTTGGAGACGGCATTCTTAAGCACCCGCCCCGAGAACTTCGTGCCGTTAATGACCAGTGTCAGTGTCCGCTGCTCAACCTCCTCCTGCATTTTGCCACCTCCATGTCAGCGCTCCTGAGTTGGCTGCTTGTGCGTACTCTCGCGCGGCTTATCCTGCACAGCGACGAGGTTGCCACCAACGGTGAGGAACTTCTCCGGCCAGCGGAATTTTTCAAGGTACTTACCTTGAAGTTCTTTCGGAAGCGAGCAGAAATCGTCCTCACCGAGGCCGCAGATAAAGAACGTCCCGGCAATCGCGTCGTAGATTCTGCCGTCATCTCCGCGCAGCGCGCGGTTAAGCGGCATCTGCATAATTTTGCCCTCGTCGTTGCAGACGAGGGCAATGGGGTCATCAAAAGGGTAGGTGGCTTCAATATAGCCGCCGACTGCGGCCTGCAAAGACTTGAGGTCGTTACCGATCTCAGCAATCCGTGCCTCCTTGCCCGGCTCGACCAGCAGCACTTCCATCAGTTTGCTTCCTCCACCACGAACACCACCGTAAGCACCTGTTCGTTTATGCCGACAGAGGTCGCGGATACGTTCGCGTCGTAGTCCAGCGGGAGGGTGCTGCCTGCATCGATGCTCCAGTCGCCGGTGAGCGTAAGCGCCTCGCTGTCGCCCTCGGCAGTAGAAGCAACATTGCCAATCGCAAACCCTATGAGCTTGCTGTCCACCTTGGCAGTGGCCATGTTGTACTCGAACGGCACAAGCGTCCAGCCGTTCTCGGTGCGCAGGCTTATACCGGTCACGCGCACATCGCAAGTGGAGTTGTTAGCGATAGCGGCGTCAGTGCTGGACGTGACCACGCCGTCCTCCGTGACGGCAAGCGGCAAACCGGCGGGGACAGTCACGGAGAACACCTTAGTGAGTGTCCAGTGGGCATAGAGGGTGTGCGCGGTCTTGTCGCTGACCTCAGTGCCGGCCTCGACCAGCTCGCCGCCGTCTTTCTCGGTGTACCATCCGTCGAAGGTGTAGCCCTCGCGGGTCGGCTCTGGCAGCTCGCCGTAAGTGTTGCCGAAAACGACCGTCACCTCATCGTCAGCGAGCACGCCTCCGCAGGCGTCGAGCGTTACATCGACGTAGACGGTCAGCTCCTTGGAGCAGCCGTCGCATTTGCCGTCGCCGTTCGTGTCGGCGTGGTCAGCGTATTCGTAAGTGGAATACCCACAGGTAGAACACGTTTTTGTACGCCTATGCTGCGTGTCGGAGCTGTTCGTCCAGCTGTCGTAAGAAAAGCTGTGGTTGGCGTAGTCATAGCTGTTGTATCCGCAGTCGCAGCAGGTTTTAGTCCTGCGATGCTGCGTGCCGTTGTAGTTCTGCCAGCTGCCATAAGAAAAGAAATGGCTCTCATACGTCGCAGAGCCGACGTTGCTGTCACAGGTGGAGCAATAATCCACGACGCGGTGCTGGGTGCTGGTGTAGGTGCTGTACTTTGTGGTCGTGCTGTGACGCCCATACTCGTATTCGCCCTCGCCGCAGTCGGAGCAGTAGGCGTAACGGCGGTGCTGGCTGGAGCTGTAATACTCCCAGTCCTCGTAGCGGGTAGCGCCGTGGCTGACGCCCATGTCTACCAGGTCGCCACAGTCCTCGCAATACTCATACCAGTAGCAGCCGTCCCATTCGCGGTACGTCCAGTCGTGGTAGCATACGTCCTCGTAACCGCAGTAGATGCACTCCCCGTTGCGGAAGGTGTGTTCTTCCATGAGCACGACACCGGCAGTTATTCCGCAGCCGGTACAATAGACGCTGTACAGATGGTTCTCACTGTCCTCCGGCCTGTAGTTTGTATATGCGTAAGTGCAGTGTCCAGTACAAGTGCAGTAAGATACGCCGCAGTCGGATGAATCCGCAAACGCGCTCGGTACAAGCGTGAACGCTAGTACGAGCACAAGAAGCAGGGATACTAAACGTTTTTTCATGTGATTCTTCCTCCTAATTAGACGATGGAGATAGTGAACACGACGTTGAGTGCGTTCACGTTCTCGCTGTTGGGCGCGTCTGCGCTTATCTTGGCGAAATACTCAAGCGCCATGTCGCTCTGCGGCTGGATGACCGGGAAACCCGTGCTGTTGATGGTGAGCTTGCCCGCGCCTGTGGTGGCGCAGCCGTTTATCTTCAGCGCCACACGGTGCGCGCCCGAGAAGTTGTTGTAGTCGCCCACGCGATACACCCCGTCCGTGACCTCGACGCCGGTCACGCGCACCGCGCCGCTCGTTGAGTTGTTCGTGATCTTCGCGTTATCCGCTGTGACTACAGTACCGTTAATTACGTGGATGGGCAGCGACGCGGGGACGGTGACGTTCACCGCGCGGTACTCGTTGTCCACCGTGAGTGTGACCGGCACCGTGGCGGTCGTTGAGGTGTCCGCAAACGCGCCGAGCGAGAGGCAGAGCGCGAGGGCGAGAGCCAGCGCGCCTATGCGTTTAGCTTTCAAGTTTTAACCCCCCTCCTAAGAGTTTGGGGCGGCTTGCGCCGCCCCGGTTTAAGCGTCTCACTCGGTCACGTGATCCCATTCAATGACAAACACGACGTTGGCAACATTGGCGTTCTCAACAACGTTGCTCAGCGGCGTGACGATGGCAGAATACGCCACGCTGACGCTGTTGCGGGTGCTGTCGCCAACACCGGTCATGTAGCAGCCCTCGATGGGCGCGGTGATGAGGCTCTGGGTGGCCTCGTTGGTGCTGGTGGCGACCTGAGCGCCGCCGCCGATGCTCATCGCAAAGCCGAGCTTGTTGCTGTCCACTTTCTCGCCGGCAAGGGATGCCTTGTCCCCAAAGGCGGTGAGATTCCAGCCAGTCGCGGCGCTGATGCTCACGCTGCGGACGCGGACAGCGCCGTAGCTGTTGTTGGTAATCTTGCAGTCGCTGGCGGTCACAACGGTGCCATCGTCGCTCATGGCCATCGGGAGCGCGGTCGGCACGGTGACGCTCATGCGGGTGGGCGTAGTCTCGCCGCCGCCATCACCGCCGCCGATGCCCTCGTTGGTCGTGGTCAGGTTGACGGGGCTGGTGGCACTGCCGCCGCTGGACGTGATGTCATCGGCGCAGGCGCCGACAGCGAGGGTAAACACCATGCAGAGCGCGAGCAGCATGGTAACGGGTTTACGCAGAGTTTTGGTCATGTGAAATACCTCCGAAATTTAAGATTTTGCCCTTATTCAAGGACGGTGAGTTCAATTACGACGCCCGCCGAGCCGAGTTTGTCACCCGTGTCGGGGTCAAGGTTGAAGAACATCGCGGTGCACTCGTATGTACCCGCGGGCAGGTCAACGTCGAGCGTGTCGCTCTCAATCTTCGAGCCGACCGGCACCGCCTTCGAGGTGTAGATAACCTCGCCGCTGTCATTGCGGGTTATCTCGACGCTGATGGGGTAGCGGTTTATGTCCTCGTTCACAATCATGAGGGAACCGGCACTCTCGCCGTCCGAGAACACGGGCGAGGTGTTCATCGAGATGTTGATCATGCCCTCCTCGACCTTCTCGTTGAGCGAGTCGCGGATAGCGTCAAGGTCGGCCTCGTCCCAGCCGCCCTCGGTAGCCGACGGGTCAAACTCGATGCCGCCCGGCTCGTCAACCGGTCCACCGCAGCTCCGCAGGAGCAGCAGGATTATGATTGCAAGCACAACGACGATTGCCGCGCCGATGCCAATTTTCTTGTACGTTTCAGATTTCTTCGAGTTGTTGTTTCTCATTTTCTAGCCTCCAAAAGTTTTGTGTCCGGGTTTTGCGGTAGCGCGCTAAGGCGGTACCACCAAGCGCCGAAGTTTAAGTCTCATCGGGCATCACCACCTTTCATGTCGTGCCGGACTTTGGCAGCGTAGTAGCTGCTCATTGAAAACGGCGCATTGTACAGTGCCGTGAGCAAGTAGGCTCGGATGTTCCGAATCTCGGTCGTGTTCTCCCTCATGCAATCGAGCACAAACTCGACGTGGAAGCGGTTCAGCTCCAGGAGCCGCGAACGCACAACATCCGCGCTGCGGTTTTCGCCTGCAACGCGGATGTTTGGTTTGGTCGAGCATATTGCCTCGACCATCTGTGCGACGGCCTCGTCCACAAGCTCACGGTCGTAGCCATCCTCTCCAATGATCAGGTCATACTCAATTTGCTCTCTCACACTCTCAGTCGCTTCATTCATTTCGCTTCGCGTGGGCGCAGGAATTGAATGAGTGATTGATTCGTTAAGTTCTTTATTTTTTAGTCCTTGATTGTATCTAGTATTTAATTGCGGCTTGTTTTCCGATGTCGGCGCATCCGTTTCCGGATTTTCGGGTTCCGGTGTTTCCTCCGGCGGCTGAATGGAACGCGGCACCTCGTAAATGACGTACTCGGTGTCGATGAAGCGCCCCTGCTCGTCGCGGAGCTGGCGGCGCTCAAGATACCCAAGCTGCTCCAGCTCGTTGAGGCCGCTGGAGACGTAGCTCTTACCGTGCGGAGAGATTGCGGTCAGGCCGGCGAGGGTGTAGTCCCAATCGTCGCGCAGCGTGAGCATGGTTCCGAGCAGCCCGCGCCCCTTGAACGAGAGTCGCATATCCCGGAACGGATAGTTTGGCATGATAGTAAAGTCACTGTTTTTCTCAATGCGGAATACCGCCATTTGTGTTTCCTCCTTCTTCACGCGCAAAGCGCTCGTCGAGCGCCGCCACGCTCCAGTTGTCCTTAAACCGCCCCAGCGGTGAGTCGCCGAACTGCGCAATAGCCCGTTCGTCCATGTCCAGCAGCCTCGCCCACAGCTCCGGGTGATGGCTGCGCAGGTTGCGCAGCTCGCCTATGCGTTGGAACGGGCAGCACCAGCAGGAGGCGCGATGGTATATCTCATAAAGCCCGCCAAAAGTAAAGCCTCGGTCATAGCAGACCTTGAGCGCGTCGGCTTCGGTAATGCCCCACTCGACCAGCGGATAGCGCTTGTCCGGCTTGCAACGCTTGGCCTCATCCGCGGCGATGCCTATGTACTGCACGTCCTCTCTGCCTTGCTTCAGCCGGTTTATCTCGCGCCCAATGAGGTGCGTCTTGAGCTGACCAGTGCACCAGCGCACACGGATACCCGGCCAGCCGTTGCCCTTGCAGGGGACGCCGAGACGCTGCCGGTTGGCAATACACGACGGCCTCTGCTTCGGTTCATCGAACATCATGTACTCGAAGCTCTTGGGGCTTTTCAGCGTCGTGATGTGCAGACCGCGCTCGCGGTAGAGGTACTCGTCCAGTCTGCGCAGGTGCTCGTACATCTCCGGGAACTCCATGCCGGTGTCCGCATTGAGCACGGCGTCGATAGGCCATCCACGCTCCAGCATGAGCAGGAGCATGGCGGTCGAATCCTTGCCTCCTGAGAGGGAGACAACATGGAATGAGTCAGTATTCAAGCACTGTTCCTCCTAGCTTCAAAACGTCGGTGCCATAGTTGGCTATGAGCAGGGCGTTGACAATGAGCCAAAATGCCTCATCGTCCACAACCTCGCGGTCGGCAAGGTCGTAGAGCGTCAGGCCTAGACCGCCGCACATGAGCGCTTTCGCCGCCTGGATGAGCGCATAGTCGTGCGCTGAAACACCGCGCATGACCATATAGAGAGGCTCAAAACTCTGAGGCATACAGGCATTCCACACCCGTTTCATTAGCGCTCGGTTGGAGCCAAACAGGTACAGCACAGCAAAAAAGCGTGGATTTCTCCACGCTTGGTAGCCCACGCTTCGTAGCAGCAGGCGCGTATTGTATTCGTGTTCACTGTCGAGCCAGAACGAGCCGTGAAAGTGCAGCACGAGCAGACCAAGCCGCTGGATAAACGCCTCGTTCTCGACGCATCCGAACAGCCCATGCACGGCGGCAGCGTAGCTGACCACGCCCGCCTCAATGCGCTCAGCAAGCCACGGACACCCTACAGCCTGGCACCGCCGATGCCGCCACTCGACGCAGTATTCGCAGGCTACGTCCTTGGGCTTGTAGTGGTACGATAGAATCACGTATAATTAAAACCATCTCGAAAGGGGTGGTTTTAATTATTTCTCCTTTCCTCGAAAAATTATATCGCAGGAGTAGCTACCTGCTTTATAATCAGAACAAGCACTGCGGATTTGTATCTATAGAATTACAGCTCAGACTGTTTGGGGGTGACTCAGACCGCAGTGGTTTGTCTGAATTGGTGATTAGTTGGGAAACGCTTGACGTTTTATTTGCGTGAATACATGGACAAGCCTTCTGTGGAAACAGCAGTGCTAAAATACAAACAAGAGGAGGAAACCATTTGTACTTTGTAGGAATCGACATTTCGAAATTCAAGCACGACTGCGCCATCATTGATGAACTTGGCGATGTCATCACACCCTCGTGGTCGTTCCAGAATGACCGCGAGGGATTTTCTTTGCTTAGGGAACTGCTTGATGCCCTCGAGGGAGAAAAGAAGATAGGGCTTGAATCTACCGGCCATTATGGGCAAAACCTAAAGCTGTTCCTCGAAAACAACGGCTTCTCTTTCATGGAGTTCAATCCGCTTCTGGTCAACCGATTTGTTCGCAGCAAATCGCTCAGAAAAACAAAGACGGATTCCATAGACGCTCTCATGATAGCCCAATATTTGATGACGGTAGAGTACAAGCCCTATCCACCGTCATTTTACACGCTCGAAAAGCTAAAGTCACTAACAAGATTTCGAGACAGTCTGATTCGGCAGCGGAGCAAGCAATTGGTGGAGTTAACTAACGTCCTTGACAAGGTCTTCCCTGAATTCAAGCCCTTTTTCAAAGGAAAATTTTCAGTAACAGCGTTGTATATTCTTTCTCATTACACTTCACCGGAGAAAATCTCCAACATGAATTCCAAGTCCTACGAATCACTGCGACGCCTTTCTCGGGGTAAATTCTCGATGGTGGATTTTGTAGAACTCAAAACTCTGGCCAGAAATACAGTCGGTTCAACCAGAGATTATCTGCTTCAGGAAATGGAGATCATCATCGACATCTACAACCAATTGCAAAGCAAGGTGGAGGAAGTCGAGCAGCTGATAAACGACTGCGTCCTCGTGCTTGATCCACCCATGCTGACCATTCCTGGAATCGGTGTGTCCTCTGCAGCCGTTATCCTTTCTGAATTCGGGGATCTTTCCAAATTTGACAGTCCGTCCAAGTTGCTTTCCTTTGCCGGACTGGAACCTGGATATTTTCAATCCGGCATTTCGGAAAGCGTGGGCAAAATGGTAAAGCACGGGTCTTCTCATTTGCGCTACGCCATTATGAACTGTGCTCAGACGGTAATTAATAACGAGCCAACATTTGCTGCCTACTACGCCAAGAAACGCGCCGAGGGTAAAGAACACCGCATCGCTCTGACCCATGTTGCCAAGAAACTTTTGCGGGTTATTTATATTCTCCAGACGAAAGAACTGCCCTATAACCCGGATCTCATTCGCTGATCCATAACCAGTTTGTTTTTGAAGTCCTCGGAAGAGGGCTTGGTTTCGTGCACCCTTTTTGACCAGATAAAAATTCTTCAATTTCCTCTTGACTTCTTATAGTTGGTCACCCCCCAATAAAAAAGCCGGGCAGAAATCTGTCCGGCTTAGTAGTTTGGTATTCAATTAGCGTTCAACCTCCCGCCGACGCTTCTGCTGCTTCTGCCACTGCTCCAGCAGCTTTATGATAGTCTCCTCCATACGCTTCGGCGTGTACGAGGCAGGGAAATACTTGCGTAACGTTTCGCTTTTGAGCGTGACGCGCTCAACCTCTTTTTTCTCCTCAGACATGATAGCGCGCATCACGGCGGCGTTCAGCTCGCCGCGCTGGCTGAACTGTTTCAGCCGTTGAGCCTGCGAGAGCGACGGCGTGGCCTGCTCGCTGTCCATGGCGTCGAGCAGCATAGCCTGCTCGTCTTTCGTGAGAAACGACAGCTCGTAGGCCGGGTTGAATGCTATCCTACGCTCGTCTACCATGTCCAGCAGAGGCGGGATTAGCTCGGTAAGACGGATGTAGCGTTTGATTTGAGACTTGCTATCCGGGCTTTCCTCTGCAACTTTTTCTGCTGCTGTCAACTTCGGCCCAACTTGGGCCGAAGTTAAGTCGGTGCGTTCTCCCTGATGTCTGATGGCCTCCAACTTGAGTTTATACGCAAACGCCCTCTCACTCGTCAACAAGTCCTCGCGCTGCAAATTGCTGTCCACGACGAGGATCGCAGCCGCGTCATCATCCAGCTCGCGCACGATAACCGGCATCGTCTCCAGCCCAGCGAGCTCGCAAGCCCGCTTACGCCGGTGACCTGAAACAAGCTCGTAGCCACCGTCTGGCATAGGTCGAGCGATTGCGGGAGAAAGCACGCCGTACTGCTTCACGCTCTCAACCATGTCCCGCATCGCCTCATCGTCTCGTACCTTGTACGGGTGCCTGCTGAACGGCTGCAAGACGGAAAGCTGCAAGTCGCTTATCTGCCCGGAGGCAGAAGTGTTTTCAACGACGGCAACCGCCTCCTTTTCCCCAATGTTCTGAAATTCCTCCCACCGCGAAACGAGAAAATCCGCAAGTGAGGCTTTAGGGATATGGTTTTTGCCGCCCGCATAGATGTTCTCAATGTAATTCAAGCGGCACCACTTGGTCACGGTCGAGGAACGTCGCCCCGTAAGCTCGCTGACCTGAGCGACGCTCAGCACATCGGGGTATAGCGCAAGAGCTGCGCGAATTTTCTCGACTGCCGTTTCATCCGCAGCGGGCCTCGGAGCGCTGTCGCGGCGTTGCAGGTAATCCACCACGTCGGCTGTAGCTATGAGGAAACGATGCGTCTTTCTGCCGCTGTCTATGCAGGGGATTTCCCCGCTTTCAAGGAGGTTCTGCGCAGACTTCTTGCTTATGTGGCATATCTGGTAGAGCTGCTCCTTGGTGATGTATTCGGGGTATTCGTCGAGTATCTGCTGATAAGAATTAGAACTGGCCATGTCAGAACCTCCGTATTATTCTGCCGTCAACGGCGGGTAATACGAACTCTGAGCAGGGCCAGTTCTCTCCTAACTCTCTCCGATGTCTCTCCAAACGGAAAAATCGGCTGCATTTTATTTACATCCCGATTGCCCAGCAATGACGCCGAAAAACGGTCGCAATGCCTGAAAAATCAGGAGTTTTTACCTGTTGTAGCTTCCTCTGCATTCTGGTAAATTCCAACACGCTCCAATAGAGCTGAATGACTCGAAATCAAGTTGTCCGCAAGGGCACGTGGGTTCGAATCCCACCCGCTCCGCCACGTCGCTGCGGACGGCATATCGTTCGCAGCGACTTTTTGTAAAAGTCGCTTCTCACTCATTCTGTCGCAGCTCCTCCCCGAATCGAATCCGCTTGCCGGGCTTCGATTCGGTTTTTTGTTGCAGCCGCGGGTTTCGCCGGCGCTCCGCCGGGCGCGCTTATTTCACCGTTTCCAAAAAGCGCAGGAAGGCCGCCCTGCCCTCCGGCGTGCGCTTGTACACACCGGCGTGTTCGAGCACCTGCGCAAACACCAGCCCGGTCTCGCGTCGGACTATGTCCATGACGTTCTCCGGCGTGATGTCGTATTTTGTGCGGAAGCCCTCTGCCCAGTCCGCGTGCTTTGCCGTAAGCTCGTCCGCGCGCAGATCGCCGCCTGAGGCGAGGCAGCCGGCGACGGCGGCCAGCTCGGTCTTGAGTCGGGCGGGCAGCACGGCGAGACCCATGACCTCGATGAGGCCGATGTTCTCCTTCTTGATGTGGTGCAGCTCCGCGTGCGGGTGGTAGAGACCCAGAGGGTGCTCCTCGGTGGTGAGGTTGTTGCGCAGCACCAGGTCCAGCTCGTAGTCGCCGCCGCGCCGCCGCGCGATGGGCGTTATCGTGTTGTGGGGCACGCCGTCCGTCTCGGCGTAGATGACCGCCGCCTCGTCGGTGTAGGCGCGCCACCTGTTCAGGATTTCGTCCGCCAGACTTACCAGGCGCTCGCTGTCGGCGCAGCGGATGCGCACTACGCTCAGCGGCCACTTAACTATGCCCGAGCGGACGTCCTCGTAGCCGGGGAAGACAAAGGGCGTCTCTATCTCCGCACGCTCCATGGCAAAGGTGTAGCGCCCGCCCTGGAAGTGGTCGTGCGCCAGGATCGAGCCGCCGACGATGGGCAGATCCGCGTTGGAGCCGACGAAGTAGTGCGGGAACTGCCTGACAAAGTCGAGCAGCTTGGCGAAGCAGTCGCGGTCTATCTTCATGGGCGTGTGGACGAGGTTCAGGCAGATGCAGTGCTCGTTGTAATAGACGTAGGGCGAATACTGGAAGTACCAGGGCTTGCCCGAAATGGTTATGGGTATGATGCGGTGGTTCTGGCGCGCGGGGTGGTTGATCCGGCCGGCGTAGCCCTCGTTCTCCGCGCAGAGCTGGCAGCGCGGATAGTCGGAGGCGGGCAGGTTCCTGGCCGCGGCGATGGCTTTGGGGTCCTTCTCCGGCTTGGACAGGTTAATTGTGATGTCCAGCTCGCCGTACTCGGTGGCGGTTTTCCACTGCACGTCCTTCGCAATGCGGTCGCGGCGGATGTAGTTGGTGTCCTGGCTGAAGGCGTAGTACCAGTCCGTGGCCGCCTCCGGGCTGACGGCATAGAGGGAATTGAACCTTTCGATCACCTGTGCCGGCCTGGGGGTGAGCCTGCCCATCAGCTCGCTGTCGAGCAGGTCGCGGTAGACGACGGAGTTTTCGGCAAGCACGCCGCGCGCAAAGGCGTCGTCCAGCAGCACGGAGAGCGTCTCCGGCAAGTCCGTCTCCCCCGTGCAGCGACCCGGGTCATCCCAGCCGTCGAGCTTGAGCACGTCCAGGATGGTGTTGACGCACCACATGTATTCGCACTCGGCGATAAGCCCCTTTTGCAGCGCATAGGCCGCCAGCTTGGCTATGCTCTCGTTCACCTGCGGTGAATTGGCCATATAACGTCCTCCGTTTCAGTAAGTAGATAGCAAAGGCCCGGACGCGGAGCCCGGGCCTTTTGATTATAGCTCGTACCAGCGTATCTCGTTGGCTTCCAGGTCGAGCCCGAAGGAGCTGCCGTCGCCGCGGTAGACCGTGGTGGACTGCGGCTCATAGGTGTTGTTTACCACGCAGTACTTGCCGTTTTTGGGATAGGCGTGAACCTCGACGTTGCAGTTGGAGGAGAACCAGGTCAGCAGCTCGTCCTCGCCGTGGCTGCTCCAGAGTATGGCGCGGTGCAGCACGCGGCTGTTGGAGAAGCTGTACGGCAGGCCGGAGATATACACGGCGCGGCCGGAGCCGTAGGCGTTCACGGCCATCTGCACTTCCTTCTCGTGCTGGACGAGTATCTCGGCGCCCTCCAGGGCGTACATGCTGCGCTCGCCCTCGCCGAAGTCGGGCTCGCCGTCGCAGTCGGCCAGGATGAAGTGGCCGGGGTGCTCGTCCCAGTTGTACTTGTCGTAGCCGAGGGTGAAGCCGGTCTCCTTCTCCACGCCCAGTACCTGGGCGAGCTGGATGTAGCGTCCCTGGTACTGGTGGCCGGAAGGCTCGCCCACGCCGATGAGGCCGCCGCCGTTATATACAAAGCGCTTCACGGCGCTGGACACCTCCGCGTCCTCCCACCAGACGCCGCCGGTGTGGGCGGTGTCACCGCCGCCGACGTTTATCAGCACGTCTATGCCGTCGAGCACGGACGGGTCGGCCTTTATATCGTCGAAGCTGATGAACTTCACGTCGAAGGGCGCGCCGGAGAGCGCCTCGATCACGCCGGCGTAGGAGTAATTCTGCTTCTGATACAGCGCGTGGTGCACCATGTGGCAGCCCCAGGAGCGCGCGCGCCCCCAGGCGTTGAGCACGGCCACGGTCTTGAAGCAGAAGGGGGTGGTGCCGCGGATGTTCACATATAGCTCGCGGAACTCCTCGCACACGCTCTGCACGTAGTCGATGAACTCCGGGAACTCGCAGGCGAGCTTGAGGTAGCCGCCGTAGCCGATGCGGTCTATGGGCTTGCGCAGTATGGCGCGGCGGGCCGTGACCCAGTTCTCCTTCGCCTCGCGGACGGGGTCGCCGCCGGGGTGGAAGGTGTCCGGGAAGAAGTACGGCAGGAAGCGTCCCTCGGTGTACTTGACGCCGGGGATGTCGGAGATGAGCCGGAGCGTGGAGCCGTTGCCGACGCTGCCCACGACGGCGTCGAGGCCGATGCTCTTGAACTCGTCCATGTATGGCTCTGTGCCAATCCAGTGGTCACCGAGGAACATCATGGCCTCTTTGCCCAGCTCGTGAGTGATGTCCACCATCTCTTTTGCGAGCCTGGCGACCTCGCGCCGCTGGAAGGCCATGAAGTCCTGGTACTCCTTGGAGGGAATACGGTACTGATTGTTGTAGTAGCCCTGGTCGATTATGAACTCGGGGCGGAACTTATACCCCACCTCGCGCTCAAACTGCTCCAGGATATAGGGGCTGACGCTCGCGGAGTAGCCGTACCAGTCCACGTACTTCTCGCGCTTGAGCTCGTCGAACACGAGCGTGAACTGGTGGAAGAAGGTCGTGTAGCGTATGACGTCCACATAGGGGTGCTCCGCGATGAAGCGGCGCAGCCGCTCCATTGTGAACTTGTGCGTCTTGGGCTGGCGAACGTCAAAGGTTATCTGGTGCTCGAAGTTGGTCCAACCGTTGGTGACCGCGTTGTACATGTGCACCGGGTCCCAGATGAGGTAGGCCAGGAAGCTCACGGTGTAGTCGTGGAAGGCCTCGGGCCGGTCGATTACGACGCAGCCGGCGCCCTCGTCATAGCGCCAGGCCTCCGGGGAGAGCGGCTCGCCCGTCGTGCGATCCATGACCTCCCACCAGCGCTTTATATCGTCGCGGGTGTTGACCTCCATCAGCTCGGGGCTTATCCCGCGCATCAGCTCTATGGACAGCGCGCCGCCGGAGGCGGTGTGGAAGCCGGTCATGATGTAGCACTGCTGCACCTCGTCGGGGTTGGCCTTGGCCCAGGCGTTGTCCTTGCGGGTGGTGTAGTAGGTGGAATACACCTTTGCGTCGACCTGCTTGAGTTCTTCCGGATAATCCGTGCCGTCGCAGTCGCGTATGGCGTCGGCGCCCCAGCGCCGGAGCAGCTCAAGGGTTTCGGGGACGACGTCCACATCCGTGGGTATGGTAACACGTCCCCTGCTGGTATTTGTTTCGCTCATAGCGTCCTCCAGTCCTTCAGCGTCAGTCTGTGAAGGGTTTGTTGTAAATAAACAGCGCGCAGATAAGCAGCGCCAGACCCACAAGCATTATGACCAGCCCCTTCATCTGTCCGGTCATCGTCCAGCCGCCTATGACAAGGGCGATGCCCGCGATAAACAGCAGGGCGATCAGCACAATGCGCAGAGCCACGTGTTCTTTCCAGAATTTCATGCTCTCACCTTAACCTTTCAGGCCGCCGACGGTCATGCCCTGGATGAGCTTTTTCTGCACGCAGATGTAGAGTATCAGCGTGGGCAGCATGACCATGACGAGACCGGCGTACATGATGCCGTATTCCGCGGCCGACTGCTGCGCCTGCATCAGGTTCAGCAGGCCGACCGGCAGCGTCCTCGGGCCGTTTGCGCTGCTCAGCAGCGTGAGCGAGATGATGTATTCGTTCCAGAAGGAGAGGAAGTTGAACAGTATGATGGTCACGATAGAGGGCTGAGCCATGGGGAAAATGATGCGCACCATCGTGGTGCTGTACCCGGCGCCGTCTATGTACGCCGCCTCCTCATAGGCGTGCGGCAGAGTGGCGAAATAGCCGCTCAGCAGGTAGATGGTGAAGGGCAGCGCCGTCGCGGCATAGACCACGGCCAGCACGAATATGTTGTTCAGCAGGAAGCCCTCGCCGAATATGTTGCGCAGCCAGGTGTCGCCGTCGCGCAGCATCAGGAAGATGGGGACGACTATGTAGTTGACGTTGATGAAAAGTCCTGCCATGAAGGAGATGTTCAGGAAATTGCGGCTCTTGAACCTGAACCTGGACAGGCAGTAGGCCGCCGGCAGAGCCACAATTATCAGTATCGCCAGAGCGAGAGCCGTGACGATGACGCTGTTGAGCATATAGCTGCCCATGCTCGCCTTCTGCCAGGCATCCACGAAGTTCTGCCAGTAGAAGCCCGCGGGGAGCGCCCAGGGGTTCTGGTAGAATTCCGAGTTCTCCTTGATGGAGGCCATGAACACCCAGACCACGGGGACGATGATGGAGATGGCCACGGCGATGAGTACGACGTATACGAAGACCTTGTACAGCTTATCGCCCTTTGAGCCTGAATTAACCATAAGTCACCTCCTAGAATTCCAGCGGCGTGCGCTTTGTCGCGCGGTTCACCAGCGCGGACAGCAGGAAGGAGAAAAGGAAGATCACGACGCCGATGGCCATGGAATAGCCGTAGAGGCCGGCGTCCTTCTGACCGTACATATAGGAGAGCGCGACCTCGCTTGCGCCGTTCGGGCCGCCGGAGGTCATGGCCTTGACAAAGAGGAAGGCCATGTTTATGGTGGAGATGATGAAGAAGGTCAGCGTGGTGCGGATGTTGGTCCAGATGAGCGGTATGGTTATCTGGAAGAACTGGCGCACGCGCCCGGCTCCGTCTATGGACGAGCTCTCGTATATGTCCAGGGGCACGGCTGCCATGGACGCCATGTACATGACCATGTAATATCCGACCGCCTGCCATATCATGGCTATGATAAGGCTTATCATGACCAGGCTCTCGCCCTTCCACAGTATGGGGTCGGTCAGGTTCGTAAAGAGCCCGATTATGCTGTTGAGCAGGCCGTTGTCAGGCTTGTAGATAGCGGAAAAGATGCCGGAGATGACAACCACGGACAGGATGTTGGGGATGTAGAATATGATGCGGAAGAAGTTCTGCCCCTTTATTTTCTCGCGCGTGAGTATCCCGGCCAGCACCAGCGCCATCGTGAAGGTTATGATGGTGACCACGACTATGAGCAGTATCGTGTTCTGCATGGCCGTGATGAACTTGGCGTCCGCAAACAGGGTCTGGAAGTTCTGCAGGCCGACGAAGGTCTCGGTGGGGGAATAAGCGCCCCTCTCAAAGAGGGACATGCGGAAGACGTTCAGGGTCGGCAGCACCATGAAGATGAAAAACAGGATAGTTGCCGGCGCCACACACAGGATGAGGAAGCCTGTGCGCCGTTTGTTGCTTTTCACTTGGTCAACTCCTCTCTCAGGTTTCTTCAAAGAATCGGCGGCGATGAGCATAGACTGCTCATCGCCGCCTTGCCGTTTAAACTAGCTTGCGATGCGGATCAGCTTACGCAAGAAGGTTGGCGCGCATCTGATCGGTTGCAGAGATGATGTTGGCCTTCCACTGATCGATGGTCAGGGTGCCGCCGACGAGGGAGTTGATGGGCTCGAAGAACACGCTGGTGTTGTCGATGCCGGGGATGGGGCTGTACGCGGCGAAGGAGCCCATGGCGGCGCCGGCGCCGGAGTCGTAGATGGAGTAGAACAGCTTGTTGTCGCCCTCGAGCTGATCGGTCATGCCGCGGATGGGCTGCACGGCGCCGCCCTTGGCGAAGATGTCAGCAGCGGTGTCGCTGTACAGGAAGGCGATGAACTGCTTGGCGGCGTCGATGTTGGCGGCGCCGGCCGGGATCCAGGCCTGCTCCAGGAAGGTGTAGCTGTAGCCCATGCCGCCGTCCTCAAGAGCCGGGAGGGCGGTCATGCCCCACTGGAAGCCCTCGGCGCGCGGAGCCTCGGCCATCTCGCCGACTATCCAGGTGCCGTTCGGCATGAAGAGCGCCTCGTTGTCGAGGACCAGCTGCTGGTTCATGGTGAAGTCCTGATCGTTGGCCTGAGCCGGGGTGCTCGGGTGGGTGTAGTCGGCCAGCTTGTCGAGGATCTCAAAGAGCGCGTCGGCCTCGGGAGTCTCCCAGATGCCCTCCTCGAAGCTGGTGGCGGCGTTGAAGAAGTCGCTGCCGCCGACGACGTTCATCAGGGCGTACAGGAAGGCGTCGAAGTAACCGGCGGTCGGGTAGGTAAAGAGGTAGATGCCCTCCTCAAGAGCCTTGTCGCCGAGCTCCCACATCTCGTCCCAGGTGGTGGGAACAGTCCAGCCCTTTTCCTCAAAGAGGCCGGCGTTGTAGAACAGGCCGCAGGGGGAGTAGAACATGGGGGCGAGGTAGGTCTTGCCGTCGCCGTAGGGGTTGGTGGCGGAAGTGTCGGTGAAGCCCTCGATGATCTTGTCGCCGACGGTGGTCTCCTCGCCGGGGACGGTCATGTCGAGCACGTCGGTGATGTCGGCGATGAGCTTGTCGTTGATGAACTGCTCGGTCAGGCCGGCTTCACGGCCGGTGGCCAGGTGGATGACGTCGGGGTAATCGCCGCCCTGCATGGAAGCGCCGATGACGTCCTCGAGGTTGCGCTCAACGGTGAGCTCGACCGCGATGCCGGTCTGGGCAGTGAAGGCGTCGCAGACCTCCTGCCACATTCCGGGATAGGTCTCCTCGTAGGCGCTCTCGAGAGCGGCTACCTTGATGGTGGTGGCGGGCTCGCCGGAGCCGCTCTCGGCGGGAGCCGGGTCGCCGGACCCGGCCGGGGCGGGGTCCTCGCCGCAGGCGGCGAGGGCAAAGACCATTACCAGCGCCAGAGCAAGGGCAAGCAGCTTCTTCAAATTCATCTTCATTTTCCTCCTTGCATAAATTCCTAAAATACAAATGCCAATACATGGGTCTTTTGGCATCACTCTTAAGACAAGTATATAGATTTCCTACCCGATAACAAGCCAGTTCTTGCGCAACTTTTTATAAATATTGCTCTGGCCATGTTTTTGATGTAAAATGCCCTATTTGGCGGCGTTAAACTTGTGCACAATGCGCAGGGTTTTTGGCTCATTTTCAGCGCCGGGCGCACAGTTATAAAATTAGTCGGGCAAGTTTGCTTTTCAAAGTTGCAGAAACTGTTTGAAAACATTATAATATTGGGTGAACATCCGCCGTTTCTCTAGGCAAAGGAGGTGCCGGTGTGTCCACTGTCTGCTACGATATAAATCTTGACAAGGGGGACCCGCTCGCCCAGTCGGACGCCAGGCTTCTGAACATAACCTGGGCGCAGTACAGCAGCGAGTGGAACTCCACGATGCACGCGCATCGCCACGCGGAAATGTTCTTTATTATGAGCGGGAGCGGCACTTTTCAGCTCCAGCGGCACAGCTTTCCCGTCTCCGGACGCAGCCTTGTGATAATAAATCCGGGGGTCATGCACTGCGAGCAGAGCAACCAGGGCAGCCCGCTGGAGTACATCGTGCTGGGCGTCGAGAACCTGGAAATGGCAGCCAACGAGCAGGGCTATGTCCTGACAACGTTTAACAGGGACTGGGATACGGTCTCGGTGTCCCTGCGCCTTATGCTGCAGGAGGCGCGCTCCGGTCAGGACGGGTATTCCCAGGTCTGCCAGAGAATGCTGGAGATAATCCTTCTGCGCATCCTGCGCCGCAGGGGTCTGTCCCTGGCCAGCGAGGCGGTGGGTATGGACGACAACCGCGAATGCGGTATGGTGCGCCGCTACATAGACGAGCACTTCAAGGAGAGCATCACCCTCGACCAGCTGGCCGAGCTGGCGCATATCAACAAGTACTATCTGGTGCACGCCTTCCGCAAGGCCTACGGCACCTCCCCCATCAACTACCTCATATCCCGCCGCATACAGGAGAGCCGGTTCCTGCTCACCAACAGCAACCACTCCCTGTCGCAGATAGCGCGCATCCTCGGCTTCTCCTCGCTGAGCTATTTTTCGCAGAGCTTCCACCGCACGGAGGGCGTCAGCCCCATGGAATACCGGAAGCTGCACACCGCGGAGGCCAGGCAGCAGGCCGGCGAGAACGGGGGCTGAGCCATGTCGCAGTATTCACCGCTGCGCCCGGCCAGGCCGTTCACCGTCAGCGAGCTCTACACCGTACACTATTTTGAATACGCCGCGGGCTACGCCTTCCAGGGAGAGAAGCACGACTTCTGGGAGCTGCTGTACGTAGACCGCGGCCTGCTGCGCGTCACGGCCGGGGAGCGCGTGCGCGAGCTCAGCCAGGGTCAGCTCATCTTCCACGCGCCGGGGGAGTTCCACGCCCTGTCCGCCGTGGGCGTCCCGCCCGACCTCATAGTAGTGAGCTTCGGCTGCGGCGGCGGCGAGATGGAGCGCTTCCGCGGCCTGGTGACGGATGTGAGCCGGACTGAGCGGAGCCTGCTCGCGCGCATCGTCGCCGAGAGCGGCGGCGCCTTCTCAACGCCCCTGGACGACCCCTCGACGACGACCCTGCATCGCGCCCAGGGCGCGCCCTTCGGGGCGGAGTCGCTGGTCTGCGCGGCGCTGGAGGAGCTGCTTATACGCCTCGCCCGGCGCATGTCCGTGGACGAGGCCGCGCCCGACAGCTTCGCGGCCGACGCGGACGGCTTTGAGCGCACGGCCGAATACCTGGAGCGGCATGTGGGCGAGAGCCTGAGCCTGGAGCAGATATGCCGCGACAACTATCTCGGCCGCAGCCAGCTGCAAAAAATCTTCCACGAGCACACCGGCGGCGGCGTCATGGAGTACTTCGGACGGCTGAAAATAAACGCCGCCCGCCGCATGATACGCACCGGGCGCTACAACTTCACGCAGATCGCCGCCCTCTGCGGCTTTCAGAGCGTGCACTATTTCTCCAGGCGCTTCCGTCAGCTCACGGGCATGTCCCCCAGCGAGTACGCCCAGAGCGTGAGGATGCTGCTGGAGTTCCCAGGCGGTTCTCCGGACGATAGTGCAAACAATTTGTAATATCGTCTATTTCTTTTCGGGTGAGCTGCGTATACAATACCAGATGCCGGGAGTGACCCGGGTCAAATGCTGTTAAAGGAGCGATTTTCATGTCCATTCTCGTTACCGGCGGCGCCGGGTACATCGGCAGCCATACCTGCGTTGAGCTCGTCGAGGCGGGCTATGACATCGTTGTCGCCGACAACCTCAGCAATTCCTGCGAGGAAGCCGTCCACCGCGTGGAGCACATTGTCGGCAAGAGCATCCCCTTCGTCAAGGCCGAGCTGACTCACGCCGACGAGGTGGAGGAGCTGTTCGAGCGCTTTGGAGATATTGACGCCGTCATCCACTTTGCCGGGCTCAAGGCAGTGGGCGAGAGCGTCGCCAAGCCGCTGGAGTACTACTACAACAACCTCACCTGCACCCTCGAGGTGCTCAAGGCCATGCGCCGCCACAATGTGAAGAACTTTGTCTTCTCCTCCTCCGCCACGGTCTACGGCGACCCCGAGCGCGTGCCGATAAGCGAGGACTTCCCCACCGGCGGCACCACCAACCCCTACGGCACCACAAAGCTCTTTCAGGAGCGCATACTCATGGACTACTGCGCCGCCGACCCGACGATGAACGTCGCGCTGCTGCGCTACTTCAACCCCATCGGCGCGCACGAGAGCGGACTCATCGGCGAGGATCCGCGCGGCATCCCCAACAACCTGGTGCCCTACATAGCCCAGGTGGCCGTCGGCAAGCTTGAGAAGCTGCACGTCTACGGCGACGACTATCCCACCCACGACGGCACCGGCGTGCGCGACTACATCCACGTCGTCGACCTCGCCCGCGGCCACGTCGCCGCGCTCAGGAAGCTCGCCCAGAACTGCGGCCTCTTTACCTGCAACCTCGGCACCGGCAAGGGCTACAGCGTGCTCGACGTGCTGCACGCCTATGAGAAGGCCTGCGGCAAGACCCTGCCCTACGTCATCGACCCGCGCCGCCCCGGCGACATCGCCGAGTGCTACGCTGACCCCGCGAAGGCTCGCGACGAGCTGGGCTGGGAGGCCAAGTACGGCATCGAGGAGATGTGCGCAAGCTCCTGGAAGTGGCAGAGCGCCAATCCGAACGGCTACAACGCGTAAGCACCGCATTACAACATATAAAGAGGAATGCCCCGGCGGCATTCCTCTATAATTAAGCCGTGAACTGCGGCAAGGCTTCATCCAAGCCGTTAAATTTAGGGGGAGAAGAATATGAACAAACCTGTTCTTGTCGTCATGGCCGCCGGTATGGGCAGCCGTTACGGCGGGCTCAAGCAGCTCGACCCCGTGGGGAACCACGGTCAGCTCATAATCGACTACTCGATATACGACGCGCGTCGCGCCGGCTTCGAGACCGTCGTGTTCGTGATAAAGCGCGAGCTCGAGGACGCCTTCAAGGCCGCCATCGGCGACCGCCTGAGCAAGGTCATTGACGTGCGCTATGCCTATCAGGAGCTCTCCGACCTGCCGGAGGGCTACTCCGTGCCCGAAGGGCGCGTGAAGCCCTGGGGCACCTGCCACGCCATACTCGCGGCCAGGGACGTCGTGGACGGCCCCTTCGCCGTGGTCAACGCCGACGACTACTACGGTCCCGAGGGCTTCAGGGAGATATACGACTATCTGGCCGCCAACCCCGACCGCCCCGGCTGCTACGAATTCGCCATGGTCGGCTACCGCCTCGGCAACACCGTGACCGAGAACGGCTCCGTGGCGCGCGGCATCTGCGAGGAGGACGAGCACAACTTCCTCGTGCGCGTCACCGAGCGCACCCGCATCGAGGCCGAGGGCGCCGACGCGCGCTTCACCGAGGACGGCGGCGAGACCTGGACCCACCTGAGCGGCGACACCGTGGTCTCCATGAACCTCTGGGGCTTCACCAGGAGCTTCATGGACGAGGCTCGCGCGCGCTTCCCCGCCTTCCTGGACAAAACCCTTGCCGAGAACCCGCTCAAGGGCGAGTACTTCCTCCCCAGCGTCGTCACCCAGCTCCTGGACGAGCACAAGGCCCGCGTGAAGGTCCTGCGCAGCGCGGACAAGTGGTACGGCGTGACCTACCGTGAGGACAGACCCGTGGTGCTCAAGGCGATAGCCGACATGACCGCGTCCGGGCTGTACCCCGACAATCTCTGGGAGGTGTGAGCATGTCTGAAGCGGAAAAGTATCTGAGCGAGGCTCTGGCCGCCTGGGACTTCGGCGGCGAGCTCGTCGGCGCGGTGCGCTACGGCCACGGGCACATCAACGACACCTTCTGCGTCCACACCCAGCCGGGCGAGGACCCGTGCCGCCGGTTCATACTCCAGCGCCTTAGCTCCGCCGCGTTCAAGCACCCCGAGCAGGTCATGGCCAACATATCCGGCGTGACCGCATATCTCAGCGAGAGGCTCGCGTCCGAGGGCGGCAACCCCGCGCGGGAGACGCTGACCGTGTTCAAGACCGCCGCCGGGGAGCTGTATTACACTGACAGCGAGGGCAGCGTCTGGCGCTGCTACCCCTTCATTGAGGGCACCGTGTGCCTGCAAAATGCGGAGACGCCGGAGCTTTTCGCGGCGTCCGGCCGCGCCTTCGGCCGCTTCCAGCGCGAGCTGAGCGGATACGACGCCGGCACGCTCTACGAGACCATACCCTGTTTCCATGACACCGAAGACCGCCTGGCCAAGCTCCGCGCCGCCGTGGCCGCCGACTCCGTTGGCCGTGTGGCCGAGGTGGGTCCCGAGCTGGAATTCGTCGAGACCCGCGCCGCCGACTGCTCCGTCGCGCTCGAGGCTCTGCGCGCGGGCAGGCTGCCGCTGCGCGTCACGCACAACGACACCAAGCTCAACAACGTGCTCATAGACCGCGCCAGCGGCGAGGGCGTCTGCGTCATAGACCTGGACACCGTCATGCCCGGCCTCTCGATAAACGACTTCGGCGACTCCATCCGCTTCGGGGCAAACGACAACGAGGAGGACGAGCCGGATCAGAGCAAGGTCCGCTTCAACCTCGGGCTCTATGAGGTCTACACCCGCGCCTTCCTGGAGGGCGCAGGCGGCGCGCTGACGGACGCCGAGCTTGACTACCTCCCCTGGGGCGCAAAGCTGATGACGCTCGAGTGCGGCATACGCTTCCTCACCGACTACCTCGAGGGCGACCACTACTTCCACATACAGCGCCCGCAGCAGAACCTGGATCGCGCTCGCACCCAGTTCACGCTGGTGAAGGGCATGGAGGACAGCTGGGACGAGATGCGCGCCATAGT
>OJQW01000349.1_pt1 | contig 21966 bp, 14 predicted proteins | sample 1599041 | NCBI WGS metagenome assembly OJQW01 (sample SAMN03922518, study PRJEB24848) | human gut metagenome | isolation source: stool sample | host: Homo sapiens | place: Germany | collected 2010-02
GATACGTCGACCGGCTCTTCATCATCTTCCCCTTCGAGCGCACCTATTTCCCGAAGCACGGCATCGAACCCATTTTCGAGGGCAACCCGCTGGCGGACGCCATCGAAGCCCGCCGCGCATCGCTTCCGACGCCCGACGAGTTCCGCCGCCGGAACGGACTGGACGAACGTCCGATCATCGCCCTGCTGGCCGGCAGCCGCCGGGGCGAAATCCGCGCGAACCTGCCGCTGATGGCCCTGCTGTCGAAACGCTTCCCCGAACACCAATTCGTGGTGGCGGGCGTGGCGTGGATCGACCGCGCGCTGTACGAACAACATATGGCCGGCAGCGACATCCGCTACGTCTGCGACCAGACCTACGAAACGCTGGCGGCGGCCGAAGCGGCCGTGGTGACATCGGGCACGGCGACGCTCGAAACGGCCCTGCTGGGGATTCCCGAGGCGGTCGTCTACCGCACGGTGTGGTGGCAGGTGTGGCTACGCCCCTATGTGCTGAAGGTGCCGTGGGTGTCGCTGGTGAATCTCAACCTCGGGCGCGAGTGCGTGGCCGAGCTGATCCAGTCGGACCTCTCGGTGGAACGCGCCGAACAGGAGCTGCGGGCGATCGTCGCAGGAGGGTCGAAACGCGAGAAGATGCTCGCCGATTTCGACGAACTGCGCACCGTCATCGGCGGCCCCGGCGCCAGCGACCGCTTCGCAGAGCGCATGGTGGAGGAGTTAAAGAAGGAAAACCGATGAAAATCATCTGCATAGGCCGCAACTACGCCGAACACGCGGCGGAACTGCACGAACAGCTGAACGACAGCGGGAAGCTCCCCGAAGAACCGATGTTCTTCCTAAAACCCGACACGGCGCTGCTCCGAAACAACGACCCGTTCTACATCCCGTCGTTCTCGCAGGAGGTGCATTACGAATGCGAACTGGTCGTGCGGATCAACCGCGTGGGCAAAGCCATCTCCGAGCGGTTCGCACACCGCTACTACGACGAAGTGGGGCTGGGCATCGACTTCACGGCCCGCGACCTCCAGCGGCGGGCCATCGCCGAGGGACTTCCGTGGGAGAGCTGCAAGGCTTTCGACCGTTCGGCGGCGATCTCTCCGGCATTCGTGCCGCTCGCGGAGCTGGGCGGAAACGTGCAGCGGCTGCATTTCACGCTCGACGTGAACGGGGAGCACCGCCAGACGGGCGACACGGCGGAGATGCTCTTCACGGTGGACCGGATCATCGCCTCGGTGTCGCGGTACGTGACGCTGCGCATGGGCGACCTGCTCTACACGGGAACGCCCGCAGGCGTAGGACCCGTCGTGCCCGGCGACAACCTGCGCGCGGCGCTCGAAGGACGCGAACTGCTGAACTTCGACATACGGTAACATGCTGCTCAACGACAAACTCAAACCCTACCGCCTGCTGCTGGCGTCGCAGTCGCCGCGGAGGCGGGAACTGATGACCGGATGCGGGCTTCCCTACGAACTCGCCCCGAAATACGACTGCGAGGAGGTCTATCCCGCCGACCTCCCGGCCGAAGAGGTGCCGCTCTACCTCTCGCAACTCAAAAGCCGGGCCTGGCCCGGGCCGCTCGCGCCGGACGTGATCCTGCTGACCGCCGACACGGTGGTGGTGCTCGACGGCGAGGTCCTCGGCAAGCCCCGCGGACGCGACGAGGCCGTCGAAATGCTCGGGCGGCTGTCGGGACGCCGCCACACGGTGGTTTCGGGCGTCACGCTGCGCACGGCGGAGCGGATGCACAGCTTCGGGGCGCGGACGAACGTCTGGTTCCGCACGCTCACGGCCGAGGAGACCGAACACTACATCGACACCTACCGCCCGTTCGACAAGGCGGGGTCGTACGGCATTCAGGAGTGGATCGGCTACGCCGCCATCGAACGCATCGAAGGCTCGTTCTACAACGTCATGGGCCTTCCCATTCAGAAAGTATATGTAGAACTGGATAAATTCTTAGACCGATGAAACGAACCCTGCTGACCCTGCTGACCGTCCTCTTCATGCTGCCTGCGCTGGCCGACGAGGGCATGTGGCTCCCGAGCCTGATCTCCTCGCGCATCGACGACATGCGCGCCAAGGGATTCCGGCTCACCGCCGAAGACATCTATTCCGTCAACCAAGCCTCGATGAAAGACGCCGTGGTGCTGTTCAACGGCGGCTGCACGGGCGAACTGATCTCGCCCGAAGGACTGCTGCTGACCAACCACCACTGCGGCTACGGCGCCATCCAACGGCACTCGACCGTCGAACACGACTACCTCACCGACGGATTCTGGGCCATGTCGCGCGCCGAGGAGCTGCCCAACGAAAAACTCTGGGTGCGCTTCCTCGTCCGGATGGAGGAGGTGACCGACCGCATCGCCGCGGGAGAGACCGCGGACGAGATCGTCAAGAAGGCCGAGGCCGAAGCCCCCGGCTACAAGGCCGCCGTGGAGCAGATGTATTACGGCAACCAGCAGTTCCTGTTCGTCTACGAGCAGTTCGACGACGTGCGTCTGGTGGCCGCCCCGCCCTCGTCGATCGGCAAGTTCGGCGGCGACACCGACAACTGGATATGGCCCCGCCACACGGGCGACTTCTCGATGTTCCGCGTCTACGCCTCGAAGGAGAACAAACCGGCGCCCTACTCGCCCCAGAACGTCCCCTACCGCCCCAAGAAGCACTTCACCATCTCGACGAAAGGCGTGAAAGAGGGGGATTTCACGATGATCTACGGCTTCCCGGGCAACACCCAGGAGTATATCCTCTCGGACGCCGTGGCCTACATCGCCGAGCGTTCCGACCCGGCGAAGATCGCCGTCCGCACGGGCCGTCTCGACATCATCTCCAAGGCGCAGGAGTCCGATCCCGCGCTGCGCATCTTCTACGCCGCCCGTCACGCCTCGATCGCCAACGCCTGGAAGAAGTGGCAGGGCGAGGTGCTGGGCATCGAACGCCGCGGCACCGTGGCCTCGAAACGCGCCTATGAGGAGGCGTTCGACGCCTGGGCGCAGGACAAACCCGAATACCGCGGCGTCGTGGCGCAGCTCAAAGCCGAGTACGCCCGCATCGCAGACCCCTATTTCGCCCGCGAGATCACGCTCGAAACGCTCGGCGCACTTCCGATCAGATACTCCGCCAAAGAGCGCGCCGAAGCGGTCTTCGCCCGCCGCGAAGCGACCGAACGCGCCCTGTACGATCTGCAATTCGGGGAGTACGCCCGCCGCTGTCCGGCGCAGTATCAGATTCCGGAATTCCTCGACGGCGTGGCCCGCTGCGGCTCGCCCGAAGCCTTTGCCGAGGAGGTTTTCACGCAGGTCTGGAACGAGGGCGACACCACGGCGGCAACCGCCCTGCGTTCGGGAACGAAGCGCATGCTCGACCACATCGCATGGCTCACGGGCACCAAATCGCTGCGCAACCTCAACAGCAAACGGCTCAACGAACTCTACACCTCTTATATTAAAGGGCTGCGCGAATGGGACGCCCGGCGCGCCTTCTACCCCGATGCCAACCTCACGCTCCGCGTGGCCTACGGCACGGTGGCCGGATACGAGTATGCCGACGGCGAGTACCACAAGCCGCAGACGACCCTCGACGGCATCATCGCCAAGGACAATCCCGAAATCTACGACTACGACATCCCGCAGGCCCTGCGCGACCTCTACGCTTCGAAAGAGTACGGCCGCTGGGCGACGACGATCGACGGCCGCAAGACCGTGCCGGTGTGCTTCCTGGCCACGAACCACACCACGGGCGGCAATTCCGGATCGCCGGTGCTGAACGCTTCGGGCGAACTGGTCGGCATCAATTTCGACCGTACGTGGCGTTCGACGATGAGCGACGTGGCGTTCGACCCCTCGATCTGCCGCAATATCGCCGTGGACATCCGCTACGTGTTGTTCGTCGTGGACCGCATCGGCGGCGCGGGCTACCTGCTCAAAGAGATGAAACTCAAATAAGGGGGGGGGCGTTCCGGAGGCCGTGCAGGAGCGCCGCCGCAGGCGTTTCGTAAATTTTGACGTTTTTCGCGCAAAAATTTTGCGAATCGCAAAATAGTGTCTATATTTGCACTCCCGAAAGTTGCTTCGGGGATGCAATGCCCAGGTGGTGAAATTGGTAGACACGCTACTTTGAGGGGGTAGTGAACAATTACGTTCGTGCAAGTTCGAGTCTTGTCCTGGGCACACGGAAATAAAATCGCAGCTGATTAATAATCGGCTGCGATTTTTCATTTGCCATTGTGCTGCAACAGCATCGCCCTCCCCTATGGCAGGCAAGCGAATATCCGCATGCGACCGCAACAAGCGCATTCGACAAATTTGTCGAGGGAGGGGGGGGGTACATGCGGTCGCCCGCGACCGTTTTCAAACCCGTACGCATACATGCCGCCCCTTGTTCAGCAGTCGTCCGCCCGATACGCGAACGATCCGCAAGTCGGAAAACGTCCTGTCATTCGAACCCCGAATATTTCGATGCGAAATCCATAAAACCCGAAAAATTCCGGCGAACCGGAAAATTCCGGGTCGGCAAAAACCGGGGAAAAGGTATTTTCCAGCAGTCCGAAGGCCCTGAGAATCTATATAACATCCGGAACTGTTCATATACAAAATATTTATTATCAAATATTTGTAAATAACTCGGCTCTATATTTTCGGAACAGGGTATTCCCCCCCCAAGAAAATAGGTAATTTTGTTCCATTCCCATACGGAGATTTCGATTCGTAATTTTTTTAATATATACCTAAACCCTATTCCTATGAAGAGAACCTTTTTACACCTGCTGCTCTTATCGGGCTGCGTGTGTCTGCTTCCCTCCTGCATCGAGGACAAAGCGGAAGATGCGGCTGCCAGGCTCACTGTGAGTAAGGTCAACGTGGAGGTAATCCAGACCGGTACGTTGAGCACGGGCTCGAAAGCGACGCTGGACGTGCTGGCCAACCAAGGGTATGCCATCACCTCCGACGCAGATTGGCTTTCGGTTGACAAGCCGACCGGGAAAGGCCGTGTGGCTATTGTACTGAATGTCAAGCCCAACGAAACGGAAAACGTTCGGGTGGGACATCTGGCCGTCGTGAGCGGAAAGATGTCCGAAACCGTCACTGTGACGCAAACGCTCGATCCCGACACCGACGACGGACTTGAAATCGATCACGTCTATCTCGACGACGACTTTTCGTGGTGCGAGCAGTTCGGCGGCCAAGATCAGGTACAGTTCCCCGATCAAAGTTCCACGCAGCCTGTGCGCAATCACACGCTGGCCGGGCTCATATTTACGCAGAAGGGTTACAGCGAATACAATTACGGCGGCAATGCCTTCTACATGGCCAAGCACTACTTCAAAATGGGCAAAAATAACCAGCAGAACGGCTTGGCTATCGACATGAACAAATACATTGAGAAAGGCAAATCGTCCACGATTGCCCTGACATTCGATGCTGCTCCGGTCGTTTCGATCGAAGGAACGGGCACCGGCGTGACATTGCGCGGCATCGATGACACATCGGTAACAGTCGAAGTTTACGAAGGTCCCGGAACGGTAGACAGTCCCTCTTCGAAACTGAGCGGGGTGCTCTCCATGTCGAGCGTTACCTCGTGGAACCAGTGGGTGAATATGAAAGTCACGCTTTACGGCGTTACCGACCGTTCGCGGATCGTTATCCGCTCCACCCAATTCGGCACAACGGGTTACCACCGCTGGTATCTCGACAATGTCAAGATGGTCAAAGCTTCCCGCGACTAACAGGCGTCAATAATCATAAATAGCACCAACATGAATTTCAAGCATATATCATTCAGGGGCGCATTTGTTCTGGCGCTCGTTTCGTGCCTCGGTTTCGCAGGCTGCGACGATACCGATCCCGACGCGTTCCTCTCGCTCACCCGGCAGGAAATCGAGGTCGAATATACGGGTCTCACCACCGAGGGGGAGCAGGTCAATTTCGACCTGGGTACGAACCGGTCATGGAGAGCCTCCTATGTCGAGGAGTGGATTCACCTCACCCATACCGAAGGCGACCGTGGCCGCGTCCGCATTTTTCTCACCATAGATGAGAACAATACGGGTGAGGATCGTACAGGATTCGTCATCTTCGAAGGCGACGGCGGCACGCGCCGCACCGTTGCCGTAACGCAGAAACTCAAAGTCGATGCGCTCTCTGTTTCCCCGTTGAAAATCACCGTCGTGAAATCGGGACTGCTCGAAACGGGCGACAAGGCATCGGTCTACATCTCCACCAACTGCAATTGGAAGATCACCGTGGCCGATGATAGCAAATGGATCACTCCGGCCAAGACTTCGGGCACGGCCGGCGATGAAAGTATCGACCTCAATATCGCTCAGAATACGACCGACGGGGTGCGTACGGGTACGTTCACCGTTACGGCCGATTCGAAGACGGCGACCGTCACCGTGACCCAGAATCTCGAAGGGCTGAAAGTCTCCGCCGCCTCGTTCAAGGTCAACAAGTTCGGATTCGCGGACGAAGATCGCACGCCGCTGAAATTTACCGTCACCGCCGCCGAAGCATGGACCTCGACGGCCGATGGCTGGCTGACGCTCAGCCCCGCTTCGGGCGATACCGGCGAGACAGAAGTGATGCTCACCGTCGGTGAGAACGCCACGGGCGCTCCCCGCAGCGGCGAAGTGAAGATCATCACCGCGCTCAGCGGGCTGGAAGCCGCCGTCCGGATCGATCAAAATGCGAAGAATTCGCTTTACGACGATGACGGCGAGGAAATCGGTCATATCTATTATTCTGAAAATTTCGATTGGATCACCGAATACGGCGGCAACGATTGTGTGGGCGGACATACCCAGGATGGAGCGAAGAACATCTATACCACCGGTGATGCATTGCAAAAGTTCAACGAAGCCGGACTGACCGATTTTAATCCCGATATGCGGACGATTTACGCCTGCTCGGATTACCTCAAAATGGGTGCAGGCAGCAAGCAGACCGGAATCATTCTGCCAGTTCTTACAATTCCCGAGGGACAGGCCACTGACATCGAACTGACGTTCGTAGCCGCATCGAATATCGGCGGCGACGGTACGGGCACGCCCGACGCGGTAACCGTCACAGCCGCCATCCTCAAAGGACCCGGCGGCATCGGCGATCAGCAAAAAGAGAGCGAACCGATGACGCCCGGAGAGCATTGGGAATGGACACCCATGAGCGTGAAGATTTACGGGATTACGGGTGAAACCCAGATCGTCATCCGCTCCACCCAGCAGGGAGTATCGGGTTATTACCGCTGGTATCTCGACAATATCAAAATGACGAAGATCGCAGCCGAATGACCCTGCGGAGACTAATCAATGAAAAACAGATTTGCAGACAGGGGAAAATCCCATGCAGGGTATTTCTTGCGTTTCGTATTCTGCCTGGTGCTGACGGCGGCCGCGTCGCTGGCGCAGGCCCAGAACCGCAATCAGGTGAGCGGCAAGGTGACCGATAAAGCCGGAGAACCGCTCATCGGCGCCACGGTCGTGGTGGTCGGCACGACGACAGGTGCGACGACGGGGGCCGACGGTCGTTTCACGATCGGGGTTCCTGCCGGAGGCGAACTGAAAATCTCCTACATCGGCTATGTGGAGCAGACCGTCAAGGTCAGCGCGCAGTCGGTGCTCGACATCGTTCTGGAGGAAGACAGCCAGATGCTGAAAGATGTCGTCGTGATCGGCTACGGCACGATGGAGAAGAAGTCAGTGACTTCGTCCATCTCCTCGATCAAGGGCGACGATCTGGTGGCCGGCATGGGCGGCTCGACCATCGCCACGGCGCTTCAGGGCAAGATTCCCGGCCTGACCATTTCGGGCAGCGCCAGCCCCAACAGCAGCAACGACTTCCAGCTGCGCGGCGTGGCTTCGGTCAACGCCAGCAAAGGTCCGCTCGTGATCATCGACGGCATCCCCGGCGGCGACATGCGCGCGCTCAATCAGGAGGATATCGAGTCGATCGACGTGCTGAAAGATGCTTCGGCCGGTGCGATTTACGGTACGCGTGCTGCCGGAGGCGTAATACTCATTACGACCAAGCGTGCCAGACAAGGCCGCGTGACGGCGAACTATACGGGCGAGTTTTCGTTCGAGGCCGTCCGCAAATATCCCGACCTGCTGTCGTCGAGCGAATACATCGAATACGGCTTGGGCGAAGACTACGGCGCCGACACCGACTGGTATAAGGAACTGACCAATGAGCTTCCGTTCTCGCAGCGTCATACGGTGAGTCTTTCCGGCGGTACGGAGGTGGCCCAGGTCTACACGTCGTTCATGGCGCAGAATCAGAAGGGTATCGTCATCGGCGACAACCGCAAAGACTATTCGGGCCGCATCAACGCTCGCTTCAACCTCTTCGACGGCGTGGTCGAGGTGCGTGCCAACGCCCAGTTCCGCGAAGCCGAGCGTGACAACCGCAACTCGTCGGGCATCTTCAAGATGGCCTTCGGGCTCAACCCGACCATTCCGCTCTACGATCCGGCCAATCCGTCCGACTACAACGTAGTGGGAAACGGTATTTCCGGTACGAGTTTCAACCCCGTGGCCGACATCATGCTGCGCACGAAGAACGGCAAGGACCAGTGGTTGCTGGCTGATGCGACCGTGAAAGTCAACCTGATGAAAGGTCTTTCGCTACAGGGTACCGTGGGTATCGACAAACGCCAGTATCAGGAATACACCTACGTTTCGCACGACCACAAGGAGTCGCTGGACAACAGCCGCCGCGGCGAAGCGTCGCACAAGTTCAGCAAGGACAACCGGGTCTCGGTCGAAGCCTATGCCAACTATCACAAGGTTTTCCGCGAGGACCATACGCTCGACGCGGTTGCCGGTTACAGTTTCTGGCAGGCCGGCGGCGAGGATTTCAGCATGTCGAACTACGACTTCCCGGTCGATGGCGTCGGTCCGTGGGATATGGGCGTGGGTTCGTACCTTTCGGAAGGGCGCGCCTCGATGGACTCGGGCAAGGACCCGCGCGAACGGCTGCTCTCGCTGTTCGGCCGCGCCAACTATTCGTACAGGGACCGCTACATGGTGAGCGCGAGCTTCCGCCGCGAGGGTTCCTCGAAATTCGGCGCGAACAACCGCTGGGGTAACTTCTGGGCCCTCTCCGGAGGCTGGCGCATCTCGAACGAGACGTTCCTGCGCGACGTGAGGTGGGTCAACGACCTCAAAGTCCGCCTGGGCTACGGCGTCACGGGCAACAACGGCTTCGGAAACGGTTACACGACCCGCATGTACAAGGCCAACGACATGTGGCCGACCAACGGCATCTGGCAGCCCGGCTACGGTTCGATCCGCAATGTCAACCCCGACCTCAAATGGGAGGAGAAATCGGAGCTGAACTTCGGTCTGGACTTCTCGCTCTTCGACAACCGCCTGTGGGGTAAGTTCGATGTCTATCACCGTCAGGTGGACGATATGCTCTACAACGTCAACGCCCCGATGCCCCCGATGGTCCACGATACGCTTATGAAGAACATCGGCAGCCTGGAAAACAAGGGTTGGGAATTCGAATTGGGCGGCGACATCGTCCGCAGCAAGAATTTCCGCTATACGTCCAGTCTGCGCTTGTCGCATAACAAGAGCAAGATCAAGCGTCTGGGCGACGACGGCTACTTCCTCGACGAGGTGACTTTCCCCTCACCGGGCAATCCGGGTACGGCCGTGCGCCTGCAAGACGGCGTCGAGATCGGCCAGTTCTTCGTCTACAAGTATGCCGGACTCGACGAAAACGGCAAATGGCTGATCTACGACAAGAACAACGAGATCGTGCCGGCCATCGACGGCAGCACGTCGAATCTCGTCGCCGAGAACAAGCACTTCGTGGGCAGCGCCATTCCGAAAGTGATCCTTTCCTGGGACCATACGTTCCGCTACAAGAACTGGGACCTGTCGGTTTTCCTGCGCAGCTGGCTCGACTACGACGTGTTCAGCCAGGTCAACATGTACTACGGACTGGCCAACGATTCGCAGCTCAACGTCCTCAAGTCGGCCTATACGCGCAACCGCAACATCAAGGACGAAAAGATCCTCTGCGACTACTGGATCGACGACGCCTCCTTCCTCAAAATCGACGCCATCAACCTCGGCTACACGCTCGACCTGAAAAAGTGGACGCGCTACATCCAGTCGGCCAAGATCTACCTGACGATCCGCGACGTGGCCGTATTCACCGATTACAACGGCATCAACCCTGAGGTCGACATCAACGGCCTTTATCCCGGTTTCGAGTATGTGAACAACACGGCGTCGATGTATCCGCAGACGACCCGTTTTACGCTCGGTGTGCAATTAATGTTCTAAATAAAACCAGAGAATAACATGAAATTCAAGCATATAGCAGTCGTATTGGCCGGAGCGGCCGCACTCTCTGCGCCTTCCTGCGATCTCAACGAGAGGTTCTATTCGGAGGTGACCCCCGATACGTTCTTCACCTCGCCCGAAAGCACCTATGCCGTGCTGTGTCGGCCCTTTACCCATTGGAAGTGGTATATCGGCGCCGACCGCTGGTACCTCCAGGAGCTGACGACCGACGAAATGGTCTGTCCCAAACGCGGTGCGGACTGGTACAACGGCGGAGAGTACTACCGCCTGCACTACCATACCTGGTCGCCCGACGACCGTTTCGTCGTGAACACCTACGACGGCACGACGGGAGGCATTTCGCGGGCTTTGGAAGCCAAGGCTGATCTGGAAGGTGTCGATTACGACGCCATCGGACTCAGCGACGCCGTCAAGGCCGACCATATCAACCAACTGAACGCCATCACGGCCTATTTCTACATGCGCGGTCTCGACTATTTCGGCGGCATGCCCATCTACTATACCGTGAATGATCCCTTGTGCGCCCGAAGCACGGCACGTCAAACCTATGAGCATATCGAAAAACTGCTTCAGGACGCGATTCCGACCCTGTCGAAAAAAACGACGCTCGGAGCTTCTGAAGACGGGTATATCAAACAAGCCGCAGCAGCCGCACTTTTGGCCCAGCTCTATTTCAACGCCGAAGCATACATCGGCGAGGAGCATTTCGGCGACTGTGCAGAACTTTGCCGCGACATCATCGGCGGAGTTTACGGTACCTACGAATTGGACAAGACCTGGTACGGTCCTCACTGTTTTGACAACAATACTTCACCCGAAGTGATCTGGAACGTTCCGTCGGAGAATTCGAAGGTCGAGTGGAGCTGGTTTTTCAAGTATTTCTACCACTATTCGGCCTACGAATATTTCGATATCGAAACCGCCGGTTACAACGGCTTCATGCTGACGCCGTCGCTCGATCCGCAGGGACGCTATTACACGCAATGGAAATTGGGCAATACCTATAAAAAATACCACGACAAAGACCTGCGCAAGAAGCCCTACCGTTATCTCGGCAACAAGAACTATGAGGGTATGTTCCTTGTCGGCGATCAGACTAATCCCAACGACCCCACCCGACAATGTTTGGGACAAAAGGAATACAGCGGCAAAGTGATCAATTTAGTCGATCAGGTCGCCCGCTTTTCGGAAGTCGGCAGCAAGTACGGTTCGGTCGCCGAACTGAGTTCGACGATGGCCGACGGCGAGGAGAATTCGGGCATCCGTCTGGTGAAATCCCCGCAGCCCAACCTTGCGGACAAGCAGCTGCGCTGGAATCCCGACTGCCCGGTCATCCGCCTGTCGGAGATCTATTACATGCTGGCCGAATGCGAACTGCGCGCCGGGCACAAGAAAGAGGCCGCCGAGCTGATCAATCAGGTGCGTGCGCGCAACTTCGAGAACCGCAACGACCCCGATCCCGTGACCGCGGACAATCTCGACGAGTACCGCATGCTCGACGAATGGATGATCGAGTTCCTCGGCGAGGGACGACGCCGCACCGATCTGATCCGCTGGGGCGCGTTCACCTCCGAGTCGTGGTGGGACCACACCCCCTCGAATGACAAGAACATGAACCGCTTCCCGATTCCCAACTCGGCCATATCGGCCAACAACCTGATCAAGCAGAATCCGGGGTACGGAGGTACGGCCGAAGAGTAGAACGCCGCTTTTCCCCGGATGCCCGAGGGTGTCCGGGGAGAAATCCGGCCTTTTCATAAACCAAACAAAAAAACCGAACAATGATCAAACACCTGTTCAAATACCTGCTGATAGTCCTGCTCGCCGGAGGGTTCACGGCCTGCTCCGAAGACGAAGGCGCCCAAATACTCGGCGGCCTTTACGAAAAGGTTGACATCGCCCCCGAACCCGGCATGAACCTCGTGGGCCGCGTGACCGACGGCAAGAATCCGATCGAAGGCGCGGTCGTGAGCGACGGCTTCACCGTAACGACCACCGATGCGCAGGGGGTCTACCAGATGCGCGTGAAGAAGAGCACTCCGTTCGTGTTCGTCTCGGTGCCCGCCGACTGCGAGATCCCGGTGGAGAACGGCATGCCGAAGATCTATAAGAAGATCGCCCTGGGCGACAACGACGTTGTGCAGCGCAGTTTCACGCTCGAACGCACCGGCAAAAAGGAGCGGTTCACCCTGCTGGCGCTGGCCGACGTGCAGATCGGCCGCGACGACGAGGTCGTGATGCTCGAAAAAGAGGTGCTGCCCCTGCTGGTGCCCTACGTACAGCAGCTGGACAAACCGGTCTACGGCATTTCGCTGGGCGACCTGGTGTGGGACAACATGCCTTTCCACAGCGTCTACAAGGAGCAGATCCGGAAAATCGGCGTACCCGTCTTCCAGGTGATCGGCAACCACGACCACGACAAGGCCATCGGCATGGACACGGAGGCCGACCACAGTTTCCGTGCGGCGTTCGGCCCCACCTATTATTCGTACAACATCGGCGACTGCCACTTCGTCGTGCTCGACGACGTGCTCTACACCGGCTCTTCCAACTACACCGCCGAAATCACCGAGGCGCAGATGGCATGGCTGGAACAGGACCTGAAACACGTGCCCAAAGACAAGCTCATCATCATAGGAGTACATATCGCCACCTCGCGCCGCAACCGCCCCACGAGCCACATCGCCAACTACCGGGAGCTCTACGCCCTGCTCGACGGATACAATGTCCGCATCCTTTCGGGACACTCGCACAACAACTACACCACGACGATCTCCGAAACCATCGAGGAGAACACGCTCGGCGCCGTGATGGGCGCCTACTGGAACGGCGAGGAGCTGTGCAACGACGGAAGCCCCCGCGGCTATGCGGTCTACGAGATCGAGGGCAACCGGATCGCAAACTGGTATTATAAGGGTACGGCCTATCCCAAGGAGTACCAGATGTACCTCTACGGTCCCGGGCAGGCGGTGTCTGAGAAATACCGCGACGGTCTGATTTTCAACATCTTCAACTGGCACTCCACCTGGACGGTCGAGGTCCGGGAGGACGATGCCGCTTGGACGACCCTGCCCTCCGGATCGAACCTAAAATACGAGATGGACCGCCGGGCTTATGACTTCATGTTCGGCGAGACCGTGCCCGAACACCGTCCGACGGCCGAACCGGAGACGAACAACGATCACATGTTCTATTACGAACCGTCGTCCGCGACGTGGAGCGAAGTCACGGTAAAGGCGTCCGACCCCTACGGAAACGTCTATACCGAGAGTATCCGGAACGAATAGAACCCATTACGAAGAATCGAATTCCCTCTCCGCATCGTCGGAATGAACGGTGCGGAGAATTTTTCAACAGTTTTTCAATCCATGAAAAAATTTTTCCCGACACTTCTGCTCTTGCTGTGCTGCGGACTTTCGGCCGTTGCACAGCCATCAGGGAATCCGCTCGTCTTCGGAGAGAACCGCCTGACGCTCATCACGCCGACGCTCTTCCGCTTGGAATTCGCCCGCGACGGTAAATTCATCGACGATCCCACGATCTTCGCCTACGACCGTTCGAACCTGCTTCCCGCGGACCGGTTCGAGGTGCGGGCGCTGGGCGGCGACCGCTACGAGATCACGACCGAGGCCCTGCGTATCGTCTACGAGCACGACGGCTTCCCGTTCGGACTGCACAACTTCGCGGCCTACTACAAGCTCAACGGCAAGGAAAAGAAGTTCACCAACCGCTGCATCTTCCGCAACAACCTCGGCGGCCCGGTCGAAACCCTCGACCGCGTCACCGGTGAAATCCCCATGCAGGACGGGTTGCTGAGCCGCGACGGCTGGTACGTGATCGACGACGAGCGCTCCGACCTGCTGGTCGACGGATGGCTCCGGCCGCGCGACACCCGCAGCCATGTGCAGGACCAGTACTGCTTCGTCTACGGCAACGACTACAAGGCCGCGCTGGCCGACCTGGGAACCATCGGCGGACGGGTTCCGATGACCCGCAAATACATCCACGGCGTCTGGTACTGCCGCTACTGGGACTACACCTCCGAGGAGTTCCTCTCGATCATCGACGGCTACGAGCAGAACGACTTCCCGCTCGACAACCTCGTCTTCGACATGGGCTGGCACACCTACACGGCCCGAACCGGCACCGGTCATGCCGGCAGCCGCAGCTGGACGGGCTATACCTGGGAGCGCGAACGCATTCCCGATCCCGAAGCGCTGATCGCCGAGGTGCACCGCCGCGGCGTGACCGTGTCGCTCAACGACCATCCGCACGACGGCATCCGTCCCCACGAGGAAATGTACGGCGCCTTTATGAAGGATATGGGAGCCGATCCGGCCAAACCGCTTCTTTTCGACCTGGGCGACCGCAAATACATGGAGACCTTCTTCAAACACGCCCATCACACCACCGAGGATATGGGCGTCGATTTCTGGTGGCTCGACTGGCAGCAGAACTACCTCTATCCCGAGGTGCGGGGATACCGTTCCACCTCGTTGCAGTGGATCAACGAACTTTACTACCGCGAAACGGAGCGGAAAGGGCTGCGCGGCGCGGGTTACAGCCGTTGGGCCGGGTGGGGCGACCACCGCCATCCCATCCAGTTCTCGGGCGACGCGCAGGCCAACTGGGAGATGCTGGCTTTCGAGGTCAAGCTCACGGCCGCCAGCGGCAATGCGGGCTGCTACTACTGGGCGCACGACATCGGCGGATTCCGCGGCGACCCCAATCCCGAACTTACCGTGCGCTGGACGCAGTTCGGAGCCTTGTCGGCCGCCCTGCGCGTGCACTCGACCAAGGATGCGCGGCTCGACCGCCGTCCGTGGATCAGCGGCGAACGCGAAACCGCCGCCATGCGCCGCATGTACCACATGCGCTCAGAGCTGATGCCCTACGTTTACAGCAGCGTCTGGCAGACCCATTCGACGATGGTGCCGCTGAACCGCCCGATGTATATCGAATACGGCGACGACGAACGCGCATACTGCAACGAGCAGGAGTTCCTTTTCGGGGACCTGCTGCTCGCCGCCCCCATCGCCTCGCCCGGCACGGGCCCCGACAAGGTCGCTTCGCAGCGGGTGTGGTTCCCCGGAGAGGATGTCTGGTACGACTTCTTCACCCACGAACGCTTCGACGGCGGCCGGGAATGCGAAATATCCAAGCCGCTCGAAGAGTTTCCGCTCTACGTCCGGGGAGGCTGGGTGCTGCCCATGCAGCCCTATACACCGCGGCCGGCCTCGACGCCGCTCACGACGCTCGTCATGCGCGTCTACCCCTCAGCCGGCGATGCCGACAACACCTATACGCTCTACGAGGACGACGGAGTGACCCGCGATTACGAACAGGGTGCGTATGCGACCACGCAGCTCAATTACCGCCGGACGGGGCGGATGACGACCGTAACGGTCCGTCCCACCGCAGGCTCTTACGAAGGTCAGGTCGTCAAACGCGCCTACCGGCTTCAGCTCCCCGCCGCCGGGAAGATCGAAAAAGCGAAGGTCGGGGGCCGCAGCGTGAAGCCCGTGTTCGATGAAAAGCTGAAATGCCGTGTGATAGAGGTCCCCGCAACCGACATCCGCCGGGAGGTGAAGATCGAAATCATCGTTTGATCCGACCCCGGAGAGCGAAACGTGCGACGAATCTCCGCCGGGAAACGGTGCGGGATTCGTCTTTTTTTATAAATTTGTCTATAAACCCGAACCGATGAAGACTTTTCCGCCATATATCGCCTGCGCTCTCTGCCTTGCCGGACTCGTCGCCTGCCGCCAGAGCGAAACGGAATTGTTGCTGGCCGAACTGGACCGTACCATCGAAAACAAGGCCGTTTACACCGAGCGTTTCAACCTCCGCGCCGATTCGCTGCGCCGGGCGCTGCGGGACGCCGGCGACGACACGCGGCGCTGGCAGACCGCGAACCGGCTTTTCGACGCCTACATCACCTACAATATCGACACGGCCGCCCGTTACGTCGCCCTGATGTACGACCTTGCCGAGCACACGGGCCGCCGGGACATGAAGTTTCTGTCCACCACCTGCGACATATCCGTCCTGATCGGCCGCAACAACATCGAAGACGCCTACGACCGGATTCGGTCGCTCGACACCGCAGGCATCACCAAGCGGATGCGTGCGAGCTACTACACTCAGCAGATGGTCGTCTACGGGCGTCTCGCCTCGCAGAACACCTCCGAATCCCGCAGCAGGGCCTATGCCGACACGCTCGCCCGGATACGGCGCGTGCGCATCGGCTTCGACGGACACTCGTACGTCACACGCCAACGGCTGCGGGCCATCGACCTGCTGTCGCAGCAGCGTTGCGACGAGGCGCTCGATGTGCTGCTGCCGCTTTACAATCCCCGGCAGAGTTCGCGGACACTGGCCCGCGTGGCGTACAACATAGCCAACGTGTACGAAACCCTCGGCGACCGCGAGCAGCGCAAATACTGGCTCGCCCGCGCCGCGGTAAACGACCTGCGAACCCCCGTCCGGGAGTATCTCTCCCTGTACGAACTGGCGCTGATGATGTTCGAGGAGAAGGACATGGAGCGTGCGGCCCGCTATATTCAGTGCACGGTCGCCGATATGCTTTCGTGCAACTACAACACGCGCATCTTCCATTCGAGCCAGGCCGAGATGATCATCAATCAGGCCGTGGTTTACAGCATCAACTCCCGCAGCCGCATCCTGACGGTCATGGTCAGCGTTTTCCTGCTTCTGCTGGTGATCATAGCCCTGCTGCTGTTCCACACGCAGCGCCAGCACCTGCGGCTGAGGCGCAACACCTCCCTGATTTACGAAGTCAACAGGCGGCTTCACGAACGCAACGAACAGTTCCGGATCGTGAACGACCGTCTGCGCGACGCCAACAAGATCAAGGACAGTTATGTGTTCCGCTACATGCAGCTCGCCTCGCATTACATCGGCCGGGTTGACGAATACCGGATGGAATTGCGAAAAACCGCCAAAACCGACGGTACGGAGGCCCTGATGCGCAAACTGCGGTCGCCTTCGGATGTGGACCGCAATTACCGCGACTTCTACCGCATCTTCGACGAAACGTTCCTCGGCATCTTCCCCGACTTCGTAGAGCGGGTCAACGAGCTGCTCGAAGAGCCGGCGCGTTTTCCGGTGCGTTCGGACGGGGCTCTTTCGACCGAACTGCGCATCCTGGCCGTCATGCGGCTGGGGATCACCGACAGCGGTTGCATCGCCAGTTTTCTGAACTGCGCTTCTGCAACGGTTTATACCTATCGCACCAAACTCCGCAATTCGGCGCTCGGCTCGCGCAGCGATTTCGAAAGGAAGATCCAGCATATCGGCCTCTGACGGAATATATTCGCTGGATTTTGTGCGAAATTTGCCGTATCTTGCCGAAAATCCGAGATCATGACCGAACGACTGCAATTCATACCTTTCAAATCCCGCGCCGACAAGGGCTGGGACGAAGCATGGGCCCTCTATGAAATCTCCTTCCCAGACTGCGAACGCTGGAACGCCGCCGGCTACGACCGTGCGTTCGGCGATCCGCATTTCGAAGCCGACGGCATCTGGCGCGGCGAAGAGTTCATCGGCATCCTCTTCCATTGGAAAGCCGGGGATTTCCACTATGTCGAGCATCTGGCCGTATCGCCCCGCCTGCGCGGGCAGAACATGGGTTCGAAAGCCCTCGCGGCATTCGCGGAGGGCCGGCGCGTCATTCTGGAAATCGACCCTCCGGAGGACGAAATATCCGTCCGGCGCCTGCATTTCTACCAACGGCTCGGATTCGTCGAAAATCCCCAGGAGTATATCCACCCCTCGTTCCGGAAGCCGTTCCACGCCCACCGACTCGTGCTGATGAGCCGTCCCGGGCCCCTCACGAACGAAGAAGCCCGCGATTTCGCGGACTTCGTGCGGGAACGGGTGCTGCGCTATTCGGAGCATGAAGCCCCGACGCTGCCCCGGCTGCCGTAAAACAGCCGTTACAACACTCCGACCAGGTATTTCGTGACGTAATAACCGCCCACGAGCAGCCAGACATACAACAGCCCCGCCAGCACGAAAGGCTTGGCCCCGGCCTGCTTGAATTTGGCGAGATTCGTCTCGGTGCCCAGCGCCGTCATGGCCATCGTCAGCATGAAGGTATCGGCGTATTCGATGGCGCCGTTCAGCGGAATTTCCCGGACGCTCTCCACGCCGAAAAGGTATTGCAGCAGCGAATTGAGGCAGATGACCCCGATGAATCCGAACGCGAACCACGGCACGGCGATCTTGTTCTTCTCTTTCTTGCCCCCGGCGCTCTTCCGGCGGCCCGCCAGCACGAACCCCATGACCACCAGCACGGGAGCCAGCAGCATGACGCGGATCATCTTGGTGATGGTGGCCGTTCCGGCGATTCCCAGCGCATCGGTCGGGTCCATCGCGTTGCCCGCCCCGGCCACATGGGCCACCTCGTGGAGCGTGCTGCCCGTATAGACGGCCACGCCGGTATCGGTCAGTCCGTCGAGCATGCCCGTGCGGTACATGACGGGGTAGAGGAACATCGAGAGGGTTCCGAAGATGACGACCGTGGAGACGGCGATGGCGGTTTTGTAGCCCTCGCACCTGACGACCGGCTCGGCGCCCAGCACGGCGGCGGCTCCGCAGATGGCGCTGCCCGTCGAGGTCATCAGCGCCGTATCGCGGTCCATCTTCAACAGGCGGCCCAGCAGGACGCCGCCCAGAATGGTGACCACGACGACGATCAGATCGACGGCGACGGCCGGAATGCCGACTGCCGCCACCTCGGTCAGCGTCAGGCGGAATCCGTAGAGGATGATGCCCCAGCGGAGCACCTGTTTCGTGCAGAACCGGATGCCCGGGACCCATGTTTCGGGCAGTTTGTTGCGCAGGCTGTTGGCATAGAGCATGCCCAGCACGATGCCGACGATCAGCGGACTGAACGAAAGCCGCCTGACGACGGGGAGTTCGGCGATGTAGAACGCCGCGAACGAGAACAGCGCGATCAGAAGAATTCCGTGGAGCGTATTCGCCCGGTTGCCTTTTTCCAACATATCCTTTATTCTATAATGCGTGATACGATAACTTTTTCTTTGCCGATAGGGCAAAGATCGCATCTTTTACCGGGATATGAAACAAAAAATCGTTATCCGGAATAACCCGAGGTTATAACATGCCGCGAATCAGCGGTTCGCCCGGGCGAAATCGACGAACTGCCGGACCAACCGCGCGGGTTCGGCCTCGGCGTGCACGAAGTTGAAATCACGGGAGAGGGTCAGCCCCTCGATGTCGATGATCCGCAACGCACCGCTGCGCAGTTCGTCCACCACCGAGGTCACCGACACGATGGCCAGCACGTCGCTGTTGCGGACGAAGCCCTTGATGCCCTCGGTCGTGCCGAGGCGCATCACCACGTCGAGCTGCGAAAGGCGGATGCCCTTGGCGGCGAGCGCCGCGGAGATCACTTCGAGGGTTCCCGAACCGTTCTCGCGCAGCACGAGGGGCGTCGAAAGCAACTGTTCGCAGGTCAGCGATTCGGTGCGGGCATACCTGCCGCCCGTACGGGTCACCAGCACCAGTTCGTCGGGCGCGAAGAAGGTATAGTGCAACCCCTGCCGGCGGCTGACGCTCTCGACCATCCCCAGATCGACGGCGTGTTCCCCGAGCGCCTGCTCGACCTCGGAGCTGTTGCCCGAGAGCAGCGAAACCCGCACGCCGGGAAACCGCGTCGTAAAGCGCGCGAGGATGGGCGGCAGGAGATACTGGGCAATGGTCGTGCTGGCCCCCAGCCGCAGTTCGCCCTCGGTGAGGCTTGCGCAGAGGCTCATTTCGTACTCCAGACGGCGGTAGTCGTCGGCCAGCCGTTCGGCGGCTTCGAGCATCGTGCGCCCGGCATCGGTCAGCTCCAGACGGCTGCCGCGGCGGGCGAAAAGCTGCACCTTGTAACGGGATTCCAGCTCGCCGATGTGCTTGCTGACGGCGGGCTGCGAGATATAGAGCTGTTCGGCGGTCCGGGTGAAACTCAGCGTCCGGGCCGCGGTGATGAAGACTTTGAGCCGGAAATCGTCCATGACATCAGCCGAGATGCCCCTCCGCGGCGAACTCCTTCACCGAGCGGATGTAGTGGTCGATGGTCTCCTGCATCGAAACGAACGACTTGCCGCCCGCGGCATTCCTGTGACCGCCGCCGCCGAAGTATTTCCGGGCGAAGAGGTTGACATCGACGCCGCCCCGCGAACGCAGCGAGACGCGGATGAACTTGCGGTGGGCCAGAAACATGGCCGACATCTTGACCTTCTTGATCGTGAGGGCGTAGTTGACGAATCCCTCGCTGTCGCCCTGCTGGAACTGGAAGCGGCGCATCTCGTTCTCCATAAGCGACATATAAGCCACCGTGCCGTCCTGGATCACCTCCATCTTGCGGTTGATGGCATAGCCGAACAGCCGTGCACGCCCCTCGGTATAGGCGTTGTAGACGTTGTTGTGGATGTCGGGGATCGAAATGCCCTTCTCGACCAGCACGGCCACGGCGCGGAACAGCTCGGGGGTGAGGAACGAGAAGGCGAAATTGCCCGTGTCGGTCATCATGCCCACGTAAAGCGTCTCGGCCATGCTGCGCGTGATGGCGTCGGTGCCGAACATCGCCTCGACGATGCTGTACACCAGAAAGCACGTGCTCGACGAATCGGGATGCGAGAACGAAAGGTCGAACCCTTCGTCGGGCGAAAGGTGATGGTCGATCAGCACGCGGCGGGCCGTGGTGTTGGCCTCGATGGTGTCGCTGAGGATCTCCAGCCGCGAAACGGCGTTGAAATCGAGGCAGAAAATCAGGTCCGCTCCGGCGATCGCCCTCTTCGCACGCCCCTCGGTGTCGGTCTTGAAGACCACGACCTCGTCGATGCCGGGCATCCAGTCGAGGAAATAGGGAAACTTGTTGGGAACGACGCACGTCACCTCGTGGCCCATCGTGCGCAGGATCTCGGCCCAGGCGAGCGACGACCCCACGGCGTCGCCGTCGGGATTGGTGTGGGAGACGATGACGATCCGCTGTCCGGCGCGCGCGAGCATCTCCCGCAGGCGTTCGATATGTTCTTTCGATAGTTTCATTCGTTTTCCTCCGCTTTGGTGGATTCGGCAAAGATACGAATAAGCGAGGGCAATGTCAAATTTTTATTTGAACATTGCCGAGCGGGAGTATCTAAGGCGTAGCCAAAGATACGAAAAAGCCGGGACGTTTCCAAAACCGGACCGTCTCGCGGTCCGGCAAAACGTACCGGCTAATACAAGTGTCGTTACAGCACCCGAGATACAAAAGCCGCGGGATGCACCGACAGTCCTACCGAATATTCAGCAGCACGAGGTTGTCGAGGACGCTCCGCTGAGCCGTCTGCTGGAGATACTCGGCCTGCTCGGCCGGAAGATCCGCGGTGAAGGCCGTCTGGTAGGGACGCTGGAAAATCGTCGTGAAAATGACGTTGGCCGCCAGATAGCTGCCCGGGACTTCGGGGTGATAGCAGTCCGGGCGGTAGAGGATGCAGTCGGGACGCTCGCGGCGCACCGTCCGCCACGCCATACCCACCGGAGCGCACCATGCGCCGTTGTCGTAGGCCATTTCGAGGTAACTGGTCTTCAGCCGCTCCTGCATCCCCTCGTATCCGTTCGAAAGCGGGTATTCGG
>OJQW01000363.1_pt1 | contig 21425 bp, 18 predicted proteins | sample 1599041 | NCBI WGS metagenome assembly OJQW01 (sample SAMN03922518, study PRJEB24848) | human gut metagenome | isolation source: stool sample | host: Homo sapiens | place: Germany | collected 2010-02
TAATAGCCGGCTGCGGCATCTCCAACTGCGGCAGCCAGGACAGCCAGCACGACGGTATACACACCTTCTACGTCGGCAAGAACGCCAAGCTCAAGTACGTGGAGAAGCACTACGCCGAGGGCGACGGCTCCGGCGAGCGCATCATGAACCCCACGACGATAATCCACCTCGACGAGGGCGCGTACATGGAGATGGACACGACGCAGATCAAGGGCGTCGACTCCACCAAGCGCATAACCGAGGCCAAGCTGGCCGATGGCGCGACCCTGGTCGTGGCCGAGAAGCTGATGACCCACGGCAAGCAGACCAGCGAGACGGACTTCACCATCGACCTCGACGGCGAGGACTCCAGCGCCAACGTGGTCTCCCGCGGCGTGGCGCGCGACCACTCCCGCCAGGTGCTGTACATGAAGATAAACGGCAACTCCAAGTGCTATGGCCACAGCGAGTGCGACAGCATCGTCATGGACAACGGCTATGTCCAGGCCATCCCCGAGATAACGGCCAACAGCGTCGAAGCCAGCCTGGTCCACGAGGCCGCCATCGGCAAGATAGCCGGCGACCAGATCATCAAGCTCATGACCCTGGGTCTCACGGAGGAGCAGGCCGAGGAGCAGATAGTGGCCGGATTCCTGAAGTAAACCGCCATATATCCCGGCGGACGCGGCGTCCGCCGGGATAATAAAAAAACTCGAAAATTCTTCTTGACAAACCCGCCGAGTTCTGCTATTATAATCAAGCACCGCGCGAGAGACACCTCGCCGGACAAACTGAACAACACTTCCATGGGGGTATAGCTCAGCTGGGAGAGCGCTTGAATGGCATTCAAGAGGTCAGCGGTTCGATCCCGCTTATCTCCACCAAGGAAAGAAAGAGGCTTCGGAACATTCCGGAGCCTCTTTTTTGTCTCAACTGCGCCGCGGGTCGGGCGCCTTTGGATTTTGCTTCTTGCAAATTTGAGAAAGTTCAATATAATCAAAAGAGACGCAAGCTCGTGGTCTGGAGGTGTGTGCTATGACGGACGCGGAGCTATACCGCATGTATCTGGACGGCGACGAGAGAGGGCTCTCGGAGCTGATGGCCAGATATGGCGATGCGCTTACAGCTTACATTGACGGTTACCTCGGCGACATACATGAGGCCGAGGATTTGATGATAGAGGTCTTCTCATACCTGTGCCTGAAAAAACCCAGAATCCGTGACGGGGCGCTGAAAGCCTACATCTACAAGGCGGCGCGGCACATGGCTCTGCGCGCCAAAAACAGGCGGCGGGCAGTTTTCAGCCTGGAAGACCTGGCGTTCGAGCCGGAATCGGAGCTGCTGATAGAAGAAATCCTCGGCAGCGCCGAGCAGAAGACCACCCTCAGCCGCTGCATGGAGCGCCTGCACAGCGACTACCGCGAGGCACTGTACCTCACGTATTTTGAGAACCTGAGCTACACCGAGGCCGCCGAGGTCATGGGCAAGAGCGTCAAGCAGATAACCAACCTCATCTACCGCGGCAAGCAGAGCCTGCGCGCTCTGCTGGAAAAGGAGGGCATCACGAATGCGTAGCAACGAAGAACGCGTCGCGGCCGTGAAGCGGCGTGTGGAGCAGCTCGAGGCGCGCAGACGGCGCGTCCGCAGCCGCGTGGCGGCTGTGTCGTCGGTCGCGGCCTGCCTCGCGCTGATCGTATGCCTGTCCTTTGCCATGCCGGGCATCACGGGGTGGCTCGCGGAGTGGAGCTACGGCGCATACGGGGCGGCGGCCAGCATCTTCACGGGCAGCTCGACGCTGGGGTACATAATCATAGGCCTGCTGGCGTTCGTGCTCGGCATCTTTGTGACCATACTCTGCTTCAAGCTGAGGTCGCTCGGCGGGCGGGACGGAGACGACAATGGTCGAGATAATTGACAACTGCACGCAGTTCGCGGCGACGCTGACCTGCTGCGCCATATCCGGCGTGCTGTATCTGCGCCGGCGCAGCCAGGAGCTGTTCCTGCTCACGTGCTTCTACGGCTGCTTTGCGCTGGGGCTGCTGTACTGGACGCTGTATCTGGTGCTGTTTGAGTCCACGCCCAGCGCGTTTTACGTCTCGGAGATAATCTGGATATCGAGCTGCATCTTCCTCTACCTGCTGCAATACACCATCACGGGCAGGGAGGTGCGCGGGCGGCAGTGCCGCGTCGCCTGGATAGGTCCGGCGGCGGGCGCGGTGATGCTGGCCGTGTTCTGCATATTCGGCAGCGACATACCGGCGGCGATCCTCCGCTGCTGCCTGATGAGCGTGCTCGCCCGGCACGCGATACGCGCCCTGGCCTTCGGCATACGCCGCCGCTTCCACATCGCCGTGCTGTGCTTCGTGTGCGCGGAATACGCCCTCTGGCTCTCGTCGGTGCGGTGGCTGGGCGACACGCTGGCAAACCCCTACTTCTGGATAGACTTCCTGCTGACCGGCATCCTGATTTCGCTGCTGCCGGCGTCTGGAGAGGCGGTGGCGGCGTGACCTATATCGAAAACGCCTTTGTTTGCATCGCCGCGCCGCTGCTCGTGGCGGTGCTGTGCGCGGGGAGGCGGCACCTGCGCCCGTTCCTGTTCTCCCTGGCCGGTATGCTGGCCTGCCTGCTCTCGGCGTATGTAAACACCTTCTTCGCCGCCGCGCTGAATGCGTCGGCGCTGGACGCCACGGCGGAGATAGCGCCGGTGGTCGAGGAGGTGATGAAGCTGCTGCCCCTGCTCTTTTACCTGCTGGTGTTCGAGCCGGAGCGGGAGCAAATCAAGGCTGCGGTCCTGACCATAGCCGCCGGCTTCGCCACATTTGAAAACGTCTGCTATCTCATACAGCACGGAGCCGGGGAACTGGGCTTTCTGCTGATACGCGGCTTCGGCACGGGGGCCATGCACGTCGTCTGCGGCGCGATAATCGGCAGCGGCATGCTCTATGTGTGGCGGCGCGGATGGCTGACGGTGGCGGGCACCTGCGCCCTGCTGGGCACGGCCGTAGTGTTCCACGGGGTCTACAACCTACTGATTGCCTACGGCGGCTGGGTGCAGTATGCGGCGTACACCCTGCCCGTCCTGGCCGTCGTGGCCGGGAATGTGTTTTCCCTCCTGCTAAGGCTGCGAAAAGAATGAACCTCCGCCCCGGTGGGAATAGTCCGAACAGAGACCGTCTCTGTTCGGATTTTTTTCGTTTTGGGTGAGAGTTTTCCCCCTGAGATGTACCTATATCTATAGAACTATTTCAGGAAGGAGGTCACACAGTTATGTACGACACGTCGGCTCGGGTCGCCCTGGTGAAGGCGCGGGTACGGCAGCTGCGCCGCAGGCGGGAAAAGCACGAGATATGCGCGCTCTCGGCGCTGTGCCTTGCACTTGCCGCGTCACTTGTCGGGGTGATAAGCGCACTGACGGGCACTGCGCCGGCCATAGAGCCGGGGCTGTACGGTACGATGCTGCTCTATCAGGATGCGGGCGGCTATGTGCTGGTAGGCGTCGTGTCCTTCACGGTGGCCGTAGTAGCCACGGTGCTGTGCATGAGATTCAGGGATAAGACCCGGCAGGACGGCCGGAAAGAGGAGGAATCCGACGAATGAAGAAACGGTTTTTTGCAATATTCCTGGCTGTGTGCCTGGTGGCGACGCTCCTGCCCGCCGGCGTGCTTGCGGCGGACGGAGAATATGTATATGTCGGCGGCGAGGAGCTGAGCGGCAGTGCGCAGACGCCAGCCTATGCCACGACGGACAGTGCTGGCAATGTCACTGTCGGCGGCAGCGAAGACAGCTACAACGTCAAATGGAACGGCGAAACGCTGACGCTCAACGGCGCGACGATAAAAGGAAATTCTGGAAAGGGCATCGTCTACCGTGAGGGTGACTTGACTATATCGCTTGAAGGTACAAACAAAATCGGCGAAGAAAATGATGGAAATAGTGCCGCCAGCGGCATACACGTCAACGGCAACCTCACTGTCGAGGGCGGCGGCACGCTTGATGTCGCAGGCTTAACAAGAGGCATAACGGCCGTCATCGCAACGTTCAGCGGCGGCACGGTCAATGCCACCGCCACTGCTGATAGCATATCAGATTCTGCTCCCATGGGCATCTACGCCGGCAGCGTCACAGTAGACGGCGGCACAGTTACCGCGGCGGCTGAAGGCAACAAGGGCTACGGTATCTATACTACAGGCGGCGTCACAGTAACCAAAGGCAGCGTCACGGCTGAGGGTAAAGTAAATGGCATTCAAACTCAGGGCAACGTGAACATCTCCGGAGGAAAGGTCGTAGCGGAAGGCGGAAACGTGGGAATCTTTGTCGCCCCCCACCAAGGATTCAGCATCAAAATCACCGGCGGCGAGGTCACTGTGACAGGCGGCTTTAATGTGAACGTCACCATAGAACCTATAATAAATACGGCTATCACGGTAGAGTATGGTGACAGTGCGAGCGAATGTGAACCGCGTACGTTCATATACAACGATTCTTACACATATATCACGACGAATCGCTACTTCCACAGCTCCACCGAGACAGACATCAGCAAGTTCGCAAACATCACTGTCGGCGGCGTAGGGCTGTACGGCACAGACTACAGGATAGCCTACGCCAAGACGGACAATGACGGCAATGTCACTGTCGGCGGCAGCGAAGACAACTACAACATCAAATGGGACGGCACGACGCTGACGCTTAAAGACGCGACGATTAAAGCAGACAATTCAGATAATGGCATCGTATATAAAGTTACTTCCCCGATCACCATCCAGCTCGAGGGCGTCAACAATGTCACCGGATCCAGCGGCATCAGGACTAATGAGTCCGGTGAAAATCTCACTATCTCCGGCAGCGGAACTCTCGACGTCAATGGTGTTGGTTCGCACGCAATTTATGCTGGAGGAAATATCGAAATCTCAGACGCGACCGTCAACGCGACGTCAACCAACTCCGACGGCATCAACACTTATGGCGGCGACATCATTATCAACAGCGGTGAAGTCACTGTAAAATGTAAAGACGACGGTCTCAACGCTAGTGGTAACGTCTCTATCAACGGCGGCACAGTCAGTGTAGATAGTGGCGGATACGGCGTTTACGCTGGAGTTAATCACAGTCTCACAATTCGCGGCGGAACTGTTACTATTAAAGCTGGTAAACTGCTGATGATGAATCCGAATGACAGAGTCGTCATAGCTCCGCAGGGCGGTGCAAAAATAACCGTCGAAGTGGGAGCAAATGAGCAGAACGCTACGGCAGTCGATGGCTCGCCGTTTAGCAGCCAAGAAGAAGACATCAGGGATCATATCAACGATAACGCAGACAAGTATTTCCACAGCGAGACCTCCGGCGGGACTCTTCCTGCCATCACCTGCGTGACCGTCACTCCGGCCGACGCGAAAGTCGAGGTTGGGGAAACGCAGAAGTTCAACGCTACGGTAACCGGTAAGGGCGATTATTATAACAGAAGCGTCGTCTGGACGGTGACCGGCAGCAGCAACGCAGGTACCTTTATCTCCAGTAACGGCGTCCTGACCGTTGCCACCGACGAAACGGCTGCGACCCTCACCGTCACCGCCACCGCCGCCGGTGATGGCATCACATCCGCCACCGCCAAGGTCACCGTCACGCCGCCCGCGACCATCACCGGCGTGACCGTCGAACCGGCCAACGCGACCGTCGAGGCTGGGAAAACGCAGGAATTCACCGCTAAGGTAACCGGTACGGGCGATTATAACGAAAACGTCACCTGGACGGTGTCCGGCAAGAAGAGCGATGACACGACCATTTCCGAAGACGGCGTCCTGACCGTCGCCGCCGACGAAACGGCTGCGACCCTCACCGTCACCGCCACCGCCGTCGGCGACAAAACCACATCCGGCACCGCCACGGTCACCGTCACGCAGCCCGCGACCATCACCGGCGTGACCGTCGAACCGGACGACGCGGAAGTCGAAGCTGGGGAAACGCAGCAGTTCACCGCCACTGTGAGCGGCACGGGCAATTATGACAAAGGCGTCACCTGGACGTTGTCCGGCAGCAACAACGCAGGCACGACCATTTCCGAGACCGGTCTCCTGACCGTCGCCGCCGACGAAACGGCTGCGACCCTCACCGTCACCGCCACCGCCAACGGTGATGGCATCACATCCGCCACCGCCAAGGTCACCATCACGCAGCCCGCGACCATCACCAACGTGACCGTCGACCCGGCCACCGCGACCGTCGAGGCCGGGGAAACGCAGCAGTTCACCGCCGAGGTGGAGGGAACGGGCGATTATAACGAAAGCGTCACCTGGACGGTGTCCGGCAGCAAAAACGATGGCACGACCATTTCCACGACCGGTGTCCTGACCGTCGCCGCCGGCGAAACGGCTGCGACCCTCACCGTCACCGCCACCGCCGTCGGCGATAGCGACAAATCCGCTACCGCCACGGTCACCGTCACGCAGCCCGACCCCGACGAGCCGTGGAACCCGGGCGGAGGCACGACCGGCAATCGCTACTGCTATCTGACCTTTGAGACGCGCGGCGGCAGCGAGATAGACAGCCTGCGCGTGAAGCTGGGCGAGACGGTGAGCCTGGACGAGTACCTGAGCGAGAGAGCCGGTTTTGACTTCGCAGGCTGGTATTCCGATGACAGCTTTGCCGAGCGCGTCGGCGAGCTTTACATGAACGGCAGCAAGACCGTTTGCGCAGCCTGGGAGCCGTTTGACGACGCCGGGCGCGGCGACTGGTTCTACGACAGCGTGGTGTACGTCTACGAAAACGGCCTGATGGACGGCGTGAGCGACACGCTGTTCGACCCGGACGGCACCGTCACCCGCGCGCAGCTTGTGACCATGCTCTGGCGCCTTGACGGCGAGCCGTCGGTGAATTACGCCCTGCCCTTCACCGACGTGTCCGGCGGCGAGTGGTACGCCGAGGCCGTCCGCTGGGCGGCCGGAGAGGGCATAGTCAACGGCGTGAGCGAGACGGAGTTTGCCCCGAACGCAGCAGTGACGCGCGAGCAGCTCGCGGCGATACTCCACCGCTACGCGCAGCACAAGGACTATGACGTGAGCATAGGCGAGAGCACGAATATACTCAGCTACAGCGACTTCGCGTCGATCAGCGAGTACGCGATAAGCGCGATGCAGTGGGCCTGCGGCGAGGGCATAATCACCGGCGTGACCGAGTCCACGCTCGAACCCCGGGGCACGGCCACCCGCGCCCAGTCCGCCGCCATCCTGATGCGCTTCCTCGAGGGCTGAAGCCCCACGAAAGAAAAGGAGCCGGATACCCGGCTCCTTTTTTGCGCGCGGCGGCGAGGGGTAATTTGGCGGGACAGGCGGCCGGCGGCGCGCCGGTTATCGTCAAAACGCCGGTTTTATTTGCGGGGGTTGTCGGATGATGCAACTTTGATACATTTGCGGTATAATGTATCTGGTGGAGGTGTTTGGGATGAACAGGATATTGGTCGTGGAGGACGAGAAGTCCATCAACGACCTCATAGAGATGAACCTCACCGAAGCCGGGTACATTTGCGAGTGCGCCTATGACGGCCTGCAGGCGGCGGACATCCTCGAGCGCGAGAGCTTCGATCTGGTGCTGCTGGACATCATGCTGCCGGAGGTTAACGGGTATGAGCTGCTGGACTTCATAAAGCCGATGGGCATACCGGTCATATTCATCACGGCCAAGGGCTCCATGGAGGACAAGGTGCGCGGCCTGCGCCTGGGCGCGGACGACTACCTTGTCAAGCCGTTTGAAATAGTCGAGCTGCTCGCGCGTGTCGAGGCCGTACTCCGGCGCGCGGGCAAGACTCAGTACGAGATAGAAGTGGACGACCTGACAATAGACACCCGCTCGCACACCGTTATGCGCGGCAGCAAGCCCATACAGCTCACGGCCAAGGAGTTCGAGCTGCTGCTTCTGTTCATACAGAACAAGAACATCGCGCTGTTCCGCGAGACGATATACGAGCGCATCTGGGGCGGCGAGTACATGGGCGACAGCCGCACCGTCGACCTCCACGTGCAGCGCCTGCGCAAGAAGCTGCACTGGGAGGACAAGATAAAGACGATATACAAGGTGGGATACAGGCTTGAAATCCAGCCGTAGCGCCTTCCCGACCGGGGTGTTCCTGGCCTCGGTGTGCGTGATAGCGGTAATAATATGCCTGGGCGGCTGCCTCGTTGCCGCCCGGACAGACACCTTCGCCTACGGACTGTACGCTCTGGCTCTGCTTGCGTGCTCCCTGGGCGGAGGCTGTGTTGTCGCCCTTATCTCCGCACGGGCAAACCGCGGCGCGCTGAGAGAGAGCGAGCGTTTGCGCCGCGAAAACGCCGAGCTGCGCGGCGAGATGAAGAACCTCGCCGAGTCGGCCGAGCGCCGCGAGGAGTTCATAGGCTCCTTCGCGCACGAGCTGAAGACCCCGCTGACGGCCATAATAGGCTACGCGGACATGCTCCGCTCGCGCGAGATGACGCCTAAGAACCGCTTCACCGCCGCGGGCTATATATTCTCGGAGGGCAAGCGCCTGGAGGCGCTTTCGCTCAAGCTGATGGAGATCATCGTCTCGGGCAAGCAGGGGATAGAGCGGCGGCGCTTCGACGCGCCGTATTTTATCCGCGAGGTCGCCGCGGTCACGGTGCCCAGCCTGGCCAACGACGGCATGACGCTGGACATGCGCTGGGAGCCGGGCGAGGTCTGGATAGAGCCGGACTTGTTCAAGACCCTGATGATAAACATCATAGACAACGCAAGGAAGGCCTCCCGGAGAGGTCAGACGGTGGAGTTCTTCGGCAAGCGCACGGAGGACGGCTACGCCTTTTACGTCCGCGACCACGGCCGCGGCATGAAAAAGGAGGACTTGAGCCGGATAACCGAGCCGTTTTACATGATAGACAAGTCCCGCTCCCGCGCTCAGAACGGCGCGGGGCTTGGCCTTGCGCTCTGCCAGCGCATAGCCGAGCTGCACGAGACCGAGCTGGAGTTCGAGAGCGAGCCGGGGAAGGGCACCACCGTCCGCGTGGCTCTGCACGGGGAGGCGAGCGATGAAAAGCAGTAATGTTTCCCGCGCCCTGCCGTTTGTCGTGACTGCCCTGCTGCTTGTCGTGTGCCTGCTGCTGCCTCTGCTGTTTCTGCCCGGGAACGACGACTCGGTGCCTGACTCTACGGGCGCCGACATCAGCGAACGCGCGGCGCTCTACTATCGCTACACCACGGACGACAGCCTGCAGCTCAGGCGCCTGGACGAGTCCGAGGTGGACAACGACGCGTATATAGAATGTGTGCGCACGATAGAGACCATAACTAACCAGCTCATAATGGACGAGGGCGAGCTGCGCTCGGACGGCGCTTCGGGCGTCAACTTCTACACGCTCAGCGACAACGGCGAGAGCCTGCGCATCATGGAGTATTACCACGAGTGGACGGGCGATTGGCACAATTGGTTTACAATACACATTGACATAGACACAATGGACATATACTATATCTACTACAGCGCCAATGTGCAGAGCAACGGAGGGAGCTACTCCGGCCTTGCGCAGGAGCACCTTCAGGAGGCCGGAAGCGTCCTGCTGCCCGAGCTGGGCTTCAGCACGCCCGCCTCCATGGACGAGGGCGACGACGGCGTGTGGTCCTTGCAGCTGGGCAGACCGTCCGGCGAGGAGCTGGGATACGACGTGATTTGCAACATATATGAGGACGCGGCTCCGAGCCTGCTCATAGACCTGCGCATCACGCTCAGGACGGCGACATCAAATCAAGGTTAGTTGAGAGGTCAACTGAGCAATGAGGACTGTGAAATTCGTAGGTGTGTTTGTACTGATAGCGGTGATCTGCGTAGTGCTGATCTGCCTGCTTGGGAGCCTCGGTCTGTTTTCCCTGCCGGGCGCGGAGCCGGCGGAGGAGAGCTCGCCCTTCCCTACGCTGCCCATGCTCACTCCGTCGCCGGAGCCGACCCCGGAACCCACGGAGGAGATACCGTGCTACGCCTCGGATGAACTCTGGAAGCTGGCCATTGCCAGCGTGGACTACCCGATGAGCGAGGAATACCCGGTCAGCACCGTGGCGGTGGACAACACGGGCTATCTGTTCGACACGCGCGCGGCGGACGCGCTGCAGGCGATGCTCGACGGCGCGAGAGCCGACGGCGTGAGCCTGTATATAACCAGCGCCTGGCGCAGCCGCGCCACGCAGGCTCAGCTGTACGAGAACCGCGTCTACCGCTTCCAGCTGGAGGGCTACAGCCGTGAGGAGGCGGAGATCATCGGCGCCACCGTCGTCGCGCGCCCCGGCACCAGCGAGCACGAGCTGGGACTGTCCGTAGACCTGCTGACCCAGGAGTATCAGGTGCTCGACTCCGGCTTCGCCGAGACGGCCGCCTACGACTGGCTGCAGGAGCACTGCGCCGAGTACGGCTTTGTGGAGCGCTACCCCGAGGGCAAGGGCGACCTCACGGGCATCATATGGGAGCCCTGGCACTACCGCTATGTCGGCGTGGAGGTCGCGCAGTACATCATGGAAAACGGCCTGTGCCTCGAGGAGTACCTCGACCGGGTAGATCTGCTGCCCGCGTAAATAAAGAAAACTTCGGCGGGGCTTTGCCCCGCCGGAGCTTTTGCGTGCGTCAAAGCGCCCCGGCCACGGCCGGGGCGCTTCGTTGGAAGGTGCGCTGGGGATCAGATCTTTATCGCGACGTTGAAGGCGTCTCCGGTGGCGAGCATGGAGTTGCCGGGAGCCTGGCGGGCTTCGCCTATCACGTAGACCTCGGGCACGCTCTCGCGGAGCTTTTCCTCGAGGGTGTTGTTGGACTTGTAGCCCATCGCGAGCACCACGGTGTCATAGCCGCGCATGGAGCTCTCCTCGCCGGTGACGGTGTCGGTGAAGTCCACGCCGTCGGCGTAGAACTGCTTGACGCGGGCGTTGACGCGCTGGTTGACCTTGTGCTTTTCGAGGTTGGCCATGATGTACTTGCGGGCCTCGGGGACTATGTCCTCGCCGATGACCGGCTTCATCTCGACCATGTCGACGATGTGCTCGCGCTCGGTCAGGAATTCGGCGGCCTCGCAGCCGACCATGCCGCCGCCCACGACCAGGGCGCGCTTGCCGGCGTCGAACTTGCCGGTGAGCAGGTCTTCGGCGGTGACGCAGCCGCAGTCGGCCAGACCCGGGATGGGCAGGCGCAGCGGCACGGAGCCGGTGGCGACGATGGCGGCGTCGGGCTTGAGAGAGGCTATAAGCTCAGGCGTGGCGACAGTGCCGGTGCGGATGTCCACGCCGGCGAGACGGCAGCGGACGATAAGGCTGCGGATGGCGCCGGTGATCTCGCCCTTTCCGGGAGGATAGGCGGCGACGAGGAAGTGTCCGCCCAGCTCGGCGTCCTTTTCAATGAGAGTCACGCTGTGGCCGCGGCGGGCGCACAGCTCGGCGGCGTAGAGGCCGCCGGGGCCGCCGCCGATAACGACGACGTTCTTCTTCACCTCGGCGGACTTGACCTCGCTCTCGCGGCCGACGGCGGGGTTCATGGCGCAGGTGATGGGGTTGCCGCGGAGCATGTTCGGCACGCAGCCGAGCAGGCAGGCGATGCAGGGGGTGAGTATCTCAAGCTGGCCGTTGCGGGCCTTGTTGGGCAGCTCGGGGTCGGCGATGCTCTGGCGGCCGAAGGCCACGAGGTCGGCGCGTCCCTGCTTGACCAGCAGCTCGGCGTACTGGGGCTCGGTGTAGCGGCCGACGGTGATGACGGGCACGCTGACGGCGCGCTTGATCTCGGTCACCAGCTCGGCGTTGAAGCCGCCGTGGGTGATGTTCGGCGCCCACATGAACTCGTCGTGGATGTGGATGGAGCGGCTGACGTGGATGCCGTCCACGCCGCACTCGCGCTCGAGGTACGCGGCGATGGCCGCGGCGTCGTGCACGTCCACGCCGCCGTCGCCCTCGTCGCGGGCGTTGATGCGGCAGAGTATGGGCATGTTGCCGCCGGTCTTGCGGCGGATGTTCTCAATGATGAGCCTGGGCAGGCGCATACGGTTCTCGAAGCAGCCGCCGAACTCGTCGGTGCGCTTGTTGGTGCGCGCGGAGACGAAGGTGCTGACGAGATAGCCGTGGGCGCAGTGGATCTCGACCATGTCTATGCCGGCCAGCTGGGCGCGGCGGGCGGCGTCGCCGTAGCACTCGATAAGCCTGTAGACCTCCTCGGTCGGCATGGCCTCGGGGATCTCGCGTCCGGCGCTGGGTGCGATGGCGCTGGCGGCCTTGAGCGGGTAGCCGGTCAGCTTGCTGTTGCCCTCGGGACCGGCGTGCTGGAGCTGGATGCTGAGCTTGGCGCCGTAGGCGTGACAGCGATCGGCTACGGCCTTGAAGCTGGGCACGACGTCATCGCTGAACAGGCAGGGCTTGCGCGGGCCGCCCTTGGCCTGCTCGTAGACGACGGTGGACTCGATGGTGATGAGGCCGAAGCCGCCCTTCGCGCGGGCTTCGTAGTAGGCGGCGCTGCGGTCGCTGAGCGAGCCGTCGGTGTTGGCGAAGTTGTTGCCCATGGGGGGCACGACAAAGCGGTTGGGCACGGTGACGGTGCCTATCTGTATCGGGGAAAACAGGGTGGGGAATCTGTTGTTCATGTCTCTTGCTCCTTTTTCTCTCGTAAAACCGTACTGCTTAAGCGAAGAACTTGTCCATTACTTCATCCGCCGGCATCTCCTGGCCGGTGTAGAGGCGGAAGCCCTCCACGCCCTGGCGCAGCAGCATGCCTATGCCGCCGATGGCGGCCTTGACGCCGGCCTCCTTGGCCTCGACTATCATGCGGGTCTCCTTGGGGTTGTAGACCGTGTCGCAGACCACGAGGTCGCGGCGGAAGAGGCTCTTGTCTATGAGCGTGTCCTTCTCCAGCGGAGCCATGCCGACCTTGGTCGCGTTGACGAGGATGTCGCAATTCCTCACGGCCTCGGCGAGAGCGGCGGTGTCAAAGAGGTCGGTGACGGTGGCCTTGCACTCCGGCACGCGCTCGGCGAGCTTCTTGACGGTCAGCTCGGCGTTGGGGTAGAAGGTGTAGCCCTTGCGGTTGAAGATGTGTATCTCGCTGGCGCCGTCGAGGGCGCACTGCATGGTGACGGCGGTGGCCGCGCCGCCCGCGCCGAGGACGACCATTTTCGCGCCCTTGACGTCCACGCCGTGGACGCGCAGGTTGGCGACGAAGCCCAGGCCGTCGGTGTTGTGGCCGGTGAGCGTGCCGTCCGGCTCCACGACTACGCAGTTGCTGGCGCCTATCAGCTCGCAGGCGGGGCTGAGGCGGTCGAGGTACTTGGTGACCTCGGTCTTGCAGGGCATGGTGACGTTGAATCCGCCGCAGCCGAGCAGCTTGAGAGCGGCGACGGCCTCGCCGGTCTTCTCCAGGGGCACGTCGTAGGCCAGGTAGGCGCTGTTGATGCCCAGGCGCTCAAAGCTGTAGTTGTACATGGCGGGGCTGCCGCTGTGTCCCACGGGGCTGCCGATGAGGCAGTACATCTTGGTGTGTCCGTCTATGTTCATGGTGTAGTCCTCCTGTAGAGAATCTTTAAATATATGAGTTTCTCAGGTGTTCCCTTCCGGGGCAGGAGCGGGTGGCAGAGCGAGCAGATTCGCTGTCAGGCGAAACGAGATTCCCGCAGGAATACTTTGTGTATTTCAAGGGGAGCTCGTGAAGCATGGCGGCGAAGATGCCGCTCTGACGCCGCGAACTGTCCCGGATGGGAACACTTTTATTCGGCGGCCATCTCAGGCCAGGCGGCCTTGAGCACTTCCTGGGTGGCTTCAAAGTTGACCTTGGCGGCGTTGGCGACGCCGGTGGAGAGTATCTCGTCGTTTATGACCTCGACGCCGACGACCTTGGGGTCGACGCCCTTTTCCCTGATCATCTTCACAAAGCCGGCGGTGTCGCCGCAGCCCTTGCCGGGCAGGACGCGCTCGTGCATGCTCTCGTCGCGGAGCACGACCTTGGCATAGGGGTGGGCGAGGACGTCGTTGAGCTGGATGGAGACTATCTTGTCCGCGGGAATGTCGGCCAGCAGGCTCTGATCAAAGGGCTGGTTGGCGCGTATCCAGTGCCAGGAGTCGAGGATGAGCTTGGCGTTTTCCGCGCCGCTGCCCTTGACTATCGCCCAGGCGGTGCGCACGTCGGGGATGCCGCTGTAGGGCATCGGCTCGACGCCGATGGTGTACTTGCCGGCACGCCGGCACAGCTCGGCGAGCTTCTTGGCGTCGTGCTCGACGCTGTACTTCTCCATGAGGCCGCAGTTGATGTGGTTCACACCGAACAGCTCGCACATGTGGAAGCAGATCTGCTCTTTGTACATCTGCTCGTAGCTGCGGTGATCCTCAGCCCAGAGGGTGATGTACTCGACCTCGGTCACGGCGATGCCGTACTTCTTGAGGATGGCGAGGATGTCCTCGTCGTGCAGACCCTCGGCGAGGGCGTCGACGTAGGTCTCGGCGCGCAGGCCGATGCCCTCGAAGCCGGCGGCCTTCGCCGCGGCGACGCGTTCTTCAAACTTGCACTGGTCGCCCAGCGTCCAGCTGCTTACGGTAACGGGATTGGTCTTGCTCATTTTTGTTTTCCTCCCTAAGTTATTTCTCTGTCTCTCAGTTATTTGCGGGTTCTCTCTGGAAGTCCTTGTCAAAGCGCGCGTTGAGCACGACGGCGAGGATAACGCCGATGACGGTCACGGCGATGTTGAACAGCATGATAAGCTTCGGACCGTTGGCTCCGCCGATGTTGGTCAGCAGACCGGCGATGCTCAGCACGGCGTAGTTCGCGATGGAGGAGGAGATCATGACTATGCTGGTCATGACGGCGCGGTTCCTGGGGAACATCTCGACCGCGACGCTGGTGACGAGCTGCAGCACGCCGCCCGCGGCGAAGAAGCCCATCAGGAAGCCGGCGGGGTAGCAGATCCAGGGCTGCGGCACAAGCAGCACGGCGACCAGGGTCACAACGCTGACGGCGGGGTAGATGACCAGTATCTTGCTGGGCTTGAGCCCCTTGGCCAGCAGCGCGGCGTTGACGAACAGAGCCAGCACGATGCCTATGGAGTACAGGGACTGGACGCGGCTGGGGTCTGCGATGCCGTAGGATATGGCCAGCTCCTGGTAGCAGTTGAGCCAAATCATAAAGGTGGTGGAGGTCGTGAAGCCGAGGATGATGAGGATGATGGCGCTGGGGGTGAACTTCATGCGCTCGCGCTTCTCGCCCTTGACCTTGACAGGGCGCTCGTACGGCGGGAAGGGCAGGAAGATGAGGGCGACGCCGACGACGGCGATGAGTATCGCGCAGAAGATGAAGATGGTGGAGAAGGGCAGGGCTTCTGCGGCGACAAAGCCTATCGCAAAGGGCAGCAGGAACTGCGCGATGGATATGCTCAGCTTGGTGAAGATGTTGGCTATGGTGCCCTTTTCCTTGAATATCTCCATGCAGCTGGGTGTGATGCTCACGTCCAGGAAGCCGTTGGCCGCGCCTGCGATTATGCCGAGTATGTAGGCCACCACATAGCTGTGCGTGAAGCACACGGCTCCGAAGAATACGAGGTAACATACGCAGCCTATGAGCGCGGGCACGCGGCGGCCGAAGCGGTCGGAGATGGGGCCGGCGAACGGGTAGGTGATCAGCCGGCCGAGGCCGAGTGCGGCGATGACGGCGAGGACGCCGGAGACGTCGTAGGTGCCGTCGGCCAGCAGGGAGCTGCCCCAGAGGGCGGCCAGCTCCTGCTTGTAGTGGCTCATGATGGAGCTGGCTACGCCGAGGACAAAGTAGGTCATGTACAGCGCGAAGGCTGTCGGGTAGTATTTCTTCATGGAAAGAGATTTGTCAAGGGTGTTTTACCATTCAGCAACGAATTAAGGCATAAACAATATCACATTTTTATAATGCTTTTTGACCACAATCAGTCCGGCACTGATTGTGGTCTTTATTTTGGAAATGACATTTTCCCCTTAAATAAAGGAATCAATCGTCGTTGCGTTTTTCGTCAATATCTGCCATAATAAAAAGAAGTGTAAATAAAAGAAAAAGGGGGGAATTGCCATGCCGCAAACACCGTTTCATGCCTATTACAAGGCCCGACTTTTGGAACAACTGCCGGAAGCAGAACAGTTCCTTCCGGTCTTTGCATCATCGGATATTGAAATCTATCCGTTTCAGATTGCAGCGGCCAGCTTTGCCCTGCGTTCCCCCTATCAGAAAGGTGCCGTTCTGTGCGATGAAGCAGGTATGGGCAAGAGCCACGAGGCCATGCTGGTCATCAATCAAAAGTGGCTGGAGGGATACAGCCGGATTCTGTTGGTCATTCCCAATGCCGACCTGCTGCACCAGTGGACGGAAATGCTGGAGCGATTCTATACCGTCCCATATGTGGTGCTGACCAATCGGGACCAATGGCGGCAGAACACCAGTGAGGACAACTCCAACGCTTTTATCCAAGATGCCATTGTTATTACTACCTACGACTTCGCCGCCGACAATGAGGAGGCCGCAAAGGTAGTTAACTGGGATCTGACGGTATTCGAGGAAGCCAATGCCCTCTCTCCAGTCTACCGGGAGGACAACAAGCAGGCCAAGGCCCTCAAGCGGATCGCCGGAGACTCCTTCAAGCTGCTGCTGACCGGCACTCCCATTGAAAAGAACATCATGGACTTATACGGTCTGATCTGGTTCATCGACGAAACGCTGCTGCCGGGAGAAAAAGAGTTTCTGGCCCGGTATCTGCGCCGACCAGAGAACTACCCGGAACTCAGCGAACAGGTCAGCCGCTATTGTTTCCGTACCCTCCGTTCCCAGGCCAAGCACTACGCCAAGGTGACGGAACGTGTGCTGCTGACCGTGGAGTACACCCCCGGCAAGGCAGAGCGGCAGCTCTATGAGCTGCTGTACGCCTACATCAACCAGCCGGAAAAGCGAGCCTTTCCCGAAATGAACCAATATGACCTGGCTCTGCGGCTGCTGGGCCTGTTGGGTTCCTCTACGGCGGCAATTTTGCAAACCATCAAAGGTATCGTCAAGCGGCTCCAGGGGCTGGAAAACGCAGCGGACGAACTAAGCCAATGGCAAGAGATTCAAACCGCAGCCGAAAGCATTCCCCAGGATGCCAAGGCCGGTGAGCTGCTGACCGTTCTCAAACAGGGATTTTCCCTGATGAAGAAAACGGGAGCCAAACAGAAAGCGGTTATCTTCACCGAGAGCGTGGAAACCCAGAAGATGCTCCAGAATCTTCTTTCTGACCGGTACCGCACTCTGGCCTACAACGGCAGCGCCGATTACTCCGTGATCCGCCAGTTCAAGGAGGATGGCGAGGTGCTGATTTCCACCGATAACGGTGCCAAGGGCTTCAATCTGGAGGAGGCTGCTTTCATCATCCACTACGACCTGCCGTACAACACCTTAAAGCTGGAGCAGCGTATCGACCGCTGCCACCGGCTGGGTCAGGAAAACGATGTGCTGTCAGTGGCCTTCATCGACAAGAACAACTTTGCCGATGTTCGCAAGCTGGAGCTGGTCAACAAGCGGATGTTGGTGACAGACGGTGTCTTTGGTATTACCGATGACGTGCTGGGCGGTTTTACAGATGATGTAAAAGCAGCCTTTCCGGTCATTGCCCAGCGGTTGCGGCCCAGGGCACAGATTGAGCAGGCATACCGCCAGACCCTGAGTACCCACGAGGAAGATAACCGGCAGACCGTCTCCGCAGCGGAGGATATTCTGTTTACCACCTTCACCAAGGAACTGGCCGACAAGGTGAAGATCAATCCCAAGTATGTGAATCGCCGTGGACAGGAGCTGAACAACGACCTCTGGGAAATTACCAAATGGTTTTTTACTCGTTATAATGAAAAGAACGATGATTGCCGTTTTGTGATTGACGAATTCAACCGTACGATCACGGCCACGGAGTACCGGGAACTGCCGGTGCTGTTCTACTACTGGACGGGGAGCCGGAACCGGCCCTATCGCAGCCAGAAGATGTACGGCATGGCAAAAGACTTCAAACCCAAGGCCGGACAGATTACCCTGTCCAGTATCATAGGCCGTGGGATTCTCCACGAGCTGGAGTGTGCCAACGAGGGAGTGCTGACCATCCCGACGGTGCAGGCGCCGTGCCAGATAGCCCTTTATACTGTCACCCTGGTTTCAGGCTCCAGCCGCACAGAACACGCCGTACTGTGCGGTTTGACGGATAGCGGCAAGGCCCTGGACGATGCAGCTTGCCGCAGCATCTTTGACTTGCCGGTGGAGAGCAGCACGGAGGATGAGCGGAGATCCCCCCACTGGTTAAAAGGAACCAGCCGCCCCCACCCGCTGGATCGGCTGGTGCCGAGTGATAAGATGATGGCGGAGCAACTGGAGCGCCTTTCGCCTGCCCAGGCCGAGGAAATGGAGCGGATGAAGCAGCAAGTGTCCGCTGATAAGGCGGCATTGAGCCGAGAACTGAACACCCTGGACAGCCAGGTACAGCAGGCGCAAGCGGAGCTGGAGGCCGTCACCGGCGACCGGCTGAAACGTCTGGCTGCACAGAAGAAAATCAACCAGCTTCGGCAGGAATATATGAAGCACCAGGAGAGCCAGTTCTTTGACGCCATGCGGCTGGATATGGAGCTGGAAGAAAAAATGAAAAGATAATCGAAACATTACCGGTGTTTCAATAGACCACGAGTATGTAGTGTGTTATACAAAGCAATTCGGACACCGGGTATTCCGTGGAACCGACAGAAAAACAGAACAATATAAGAATCCTGACAATGACCCCCGTGGCCCTTGGACAAGTGCTAACATGGTATCATACTCCGGATAGGCATAATGAAGCCTTTCCGCCACCTCACCGGATACCGCCCTGAACAATTGATGGCATAGAAATAATGCTTCCCATATGTTTTCATAGGAATCCATCCGGTAGGTGGACAAAAGTTTCTCCCACAAATCCTCGGATATATACCTTTCAATAAACTTATAGTTCTTGCCTACACTTAATTTAAAGCCTGTTTCGATGCCGACCTTCCATGATATCATTCTCAGCAGCTCATGGCGAACAATCTGATTAAAATGATCAATAGCAAATAAAATTTCCTTACGGCACAATCCTTTAATAACATAAGGTGTTACATTCCAAAATTCATTGCAGCAATCATCATACTCCCTTGCGCTTGGCTTTCTTACATGATAATCTATATCAGTCGGAACTATGTCCCTTTTAATTCTACAATCTTTATCAATTAGAACCTTTATTAATTTATCGCCCTTTAGGTAATTATCTAACTCTTCCAAGGGCAATAAGGTATCTTTATCTTCCTCTCTAAGATACTTAACTAGCCCCGGATAATTGCTTATCCTTACAGTTCGGATCAATTAGAATTAGCCGAAAACGGCGGCGAAGAAACGAACCACCGAGAAGCACCGCCGCATTGCCGAGCTTGATACCCTCATTGAACGACTGTATGCGGACCGGAAAAGGCGCGGTTGACCGCCTTGCCCTCAAAGGCTTAGGGGCATATCAACTATATATTGGGGCCGAGTGCCGTTACTTTAACACCGCCGCTAGCCATGAGCTTATGCTTCCTTTAGGACACTGTCCCAACAGACACTTTTTAAAGTATGCTGCACTAATCCTTATTTTTCACAGCATAGCGCAATGACAGACAGCCATGTTCTGCATTCTCTGTTCCCTGCAATTCCAAATTAACTTTTTCAGATAACAGAAGGTTATCAAATAGTTAGATGTCTAAAAAGCTTGTAGTTAAAGCTTTTTAGACATCTAAATCTAGGTACTAAAACAATTCATCCAGTAAAATATAATATTTTATTTTCTCCCAATCAGGCTTGATCCCCAGTAAGTCAAAAAATAGCTCGACATACTGTTCTTCCCCGATATCCTCCCTGATCGACCGGACGCAGAAGGCAATGTCATACCACTTGTCCGCCCTGCCGCTTCTCCCAAGATCAATAAAGCCACTTACTTTGCCATCTTTCACAAAGATGTTGCTGTCTCCCAGGTCGCCGTGGGAAAAGACAAGTTCCTCTTCGGGCTTTTCCGTCTTTAAAAAATCATACAGCTCGCGCGGATCTTTAAATGGAGTGTCTTCTTCCCAGTTTTCGCAATCCACATCGGCCAGATCGTTATTCAGTAAGTAATCCAATTCGGCTAAGCGGCTGTCTAAGCTATTCGTATAGGGACAATCCGATATGTCGATGGAGTGAAAGAGCCTGATGCACTCCGCATACAGCTCGATAATCTTTTCAGGGCTTTGTTCATCTTCATACTCTTCCGAGCAAAGGACGCCATCGGCCTCACTCATGAGCAGATTGCTCCAGCCATCATGCCGTTCAAAGTGCAGGACCTTTGGAACAGGCAGCTTTCCTTCCAGCCATAGCATCATGTCCTTTTCCCGTTCCACATCATAGGTGGTCCCTTTATACCGGCTGTCCGTCATTTTTAAATATAGGTTTTCATTTTCTCCCACCAGCTTATATACCTTAGCAGGAGACATTCCTTCCGTATCTTTTACGCAGCGGTATTTTTCGATCAGTTTTTTCAATTCCGGTGATATTCTCATTTTAGCCATTTATTATTTCCTTCCTCTTTTCTACAGTATTTAAAGATACCCCAAGAAGCTAATTATAACAAGACGAACTCCAATTCACTGTTCCTTGCATTCTAAAACCTTAAATACCAGAAAACAGCTTTTTCAAAGTTGTTTTCAAAGTTGGCGTATAACATAGTATCGACGGAGCCGATTTTGAAACCACAATTATGATAGAATTTACAAGCTATAAGGTTATTGTCCTGGGTTTCAAGCATTAGTCCATGCAAGTTTTTATGCTTTGCCCATTCTATAGATATATTGATAAGCGCGCTGCCTATGCCTTGCCCCCTGAAATCCTTACATACGGCGATATCTTCTATATAAGCGTACCGGTTCCAATTTTTTCGCAGTTTAACTTTTCCGACGCATTTATCGTCTTGGTAGTAAAGATATATTATCTTATCAGTATTGTCAATATATTCAAGGCAATCTGCCTCCTCATCCTCTTCATCCTCTTCGTCTTGGTAGGACTTGCTACTGCCGATGCTCGTCCAAATTTGCACTATGATTTAATCAATCCGGCAGATGGAAGAAACTACGGATGCCCCGAAAAAGGCTGGCGATATGATCGAAATACCATGAATCGGCTCATTCAAGAGGGCAGGATTATTTGGCCCGACAACCCAGATGGGCGGCCGCGCAAAAAATCATTTTTGAACGAGCTGTCAGACAATCTTCCTGGTTTTTCATCTGTTTTCAGCACTGGCGTTTATACAAATACTGCAACCAAGGAAATTGGAGGATTGTTTAATAAGTATTTATTTGATTTTCCAAAGCCAGTCGAGGTTATTAAGCAATTAGTTTAGGTCAGTTTACAAGGAACTACACGCAGACCGTGAAACGGGCTGCTGACAACAAACGGC
>OJQW01000383.1_pt1 | contig 20620 bp, 16 predicted proteins | sample 1599041 | NCBI WGS metagenome assembly OJQW01 (sample SAMN03922518, study PRJEB24848) | human gut metagenome | isolation source: stool sample | host: Homo sapiens | place: Germany | collected 2010-02
ACCATCGTAAAATTGGTCTTGTTAAAGATGCTTTATTTTAATTCAACCAACGGGTTTATTTTAATTCAACCAACGGGTATAATATTATATATTAGTATATATTATCCCTTATAACTTGCATAAAATTTTGCCTAAGCAAAAATAGGCTTGTAAATCACTGAACTATAACAGCTTACAAATTTTGCTTAGGCAAACGAAAAAAGGCTATATTTTTGCTTAGGCAAAATAACGCTTATAACACACTGTATTTCAATCATTTGCAAATTTTGCTTAGGCAAAACGCTATTTTTAGGCTTAAAAATAACTATTTATTTGATTATCAGAATATTACAATTTTTGCTTAGGCAAAATCATTTTGCTTAGGCAATTTGCTTAGGCAAAATCTGCAACTATCTGATTATCAGAGATAATACAGATTTAGAGGATAGATAAACACCTATTAAAATTTTGCCTAAGCAAAAATAGGCTTGTAAATCACTGAACTATAACAGCTTACAAATTTTGCTTAGGCAAAACATGCTTATTTTTGGGTATATACTTCTTTTCTGTTACATCATCCAAAGATAGCTTGACATAATCCAATACCTTACGGTTGGCAGCATCTATGCTGTCCCACGATTTCGCAATATAAATATCCGTCACTCTCATATTTTCGTCCACGTGGTTAAGAGCTGTGTGAACGGTGTATTTATCTACTCCGGCTTCATTGCTTGCAATGGTTGCCCATGTATGGCGTGCTGCGTAAAACTCCAAATCATCTATTCCCAAATCATCACCAATCTTTTTCAAACCCTTGTTAATTGCAGCCGTAAAGCTATCCACGCTTGAATACAGCTTGTAGAAATTAAAGACCCTTTGCCCGGTATGGTCTTTATATTTTTTCATAAGGGCTTTTAGTTCAGGCTCTATCCTCACAGATATTTCCGCTTTGTCGGCTCTCCGATTCTTTGTTTTTGTCCGTTGGTATGTAATTCGTCCTTTCTTCAAATCCGTACAAGTGTACAAATCTACCGCATTCATTCCGATTAAGCAGAAACTCAAAAGAAAGACATCCTTTGCGAGATTGTACCTGTTTGTCCCCGGTTGCATAATCAAAGAATAAGGCAGCTCCGAAAATTTACGAAGTAAATCCGTAGAAATAGCCCTTTTTCTTGTAACTGGAACTTTGGGAATTTCCACCCTCTTAAAAGGAGAATAGGGAATGCGTATCAGCCCGGCATCCTCATCGTTAAACTCTTTCTTTGCTCGGTTGTGTATGGCTCTTAGCTGGGATATATATAGGCTCTGTGCCCTTTCTCCGTGATTGGCTTCGGGTTTGGAACGTGCCGGATTCTCTTTTATCCACTTTATCCAATCATTGACAAACTTAACCGTGATTTCTTTTATGCTCACGCTATCCCTGCCAACAAAGCGTACAAGGTTGTTAATAGCTACTTGGTAAGAAAGCGCATTGCCTGTATGCCCGGTTTCCTTTAAGTGCAATATGTATTGACGGGCATAAGCCACTATATCCAAATCGAAGTGTTCCCCATTGTCGTTAGTGATTGCATCTACCACCTGCTCAACGGTCATGGATTTAAGCCGTTCCCCCATGCGGTCACAAATGGAACGGTATTTCTTTATCATATCATCGGTGGCATCTATGTACTTTTGGTTTTTCAATTTGAAAGTCGTGCGTGTCAAATCATCCTTTGTCACGTAGTAAGTGGTCGGGATGTACTTTTTCCTCTTTTGGTGTATAACCCTTATCTTTATATTATATGTGCCGTCAGCCCTTTTTTGGTGAGCGTACACCTCTGCTTTGAATGTAGCCATAATCTTTGTAGAACTATAGTAGAACTTTTATCCGCAAATATACCTATTTTTTGCTGTAAATGCTGTAAAAAAGAAGTCCACCCCGTAATGGAATGGACTTGAAAAGTAGCTCCGAGGGGAATCGAACCCCTATCTAAAATTTAGGAAATTCTTGTTCTATCCGTTGAACTACAGAGCCTTATGTAATAATTATCGTTATAACTTCCTTTTCTTATTTACTATAAATCTAAATTTTACTACCTTTGCATTGTTTGGAAGAACATACGTTTAGGAAACCCTCGTTCTATCCCTTGAACTATGGAGCCGTTGAAACGATGCGGTGCGTCCGTCGCCGAACGCACCGCAAAGATAGCAATTTTTTCGGTTTTTAGAAACTGAACCCTACGCCGATCGAGAATACGTTGGCGTGGAGCGTGTAGTTGCCCGAAAATACCTCTTCGAGGTTGCCGTCGGTATAGCCGTAGAGGGGATAGGAGCCCGTGCGTTCGGGGTCTGCCGACGAAACGTAGCAGTAGGCCAGGGCGATCGACATGAACTTGGTGGGGCGCAGGCTCAGACCGGCCGTATAGGAGACCTTGGTCATCGACGGAGTTTCGGGGTTGAGGTAGTCGCTGCTCACCGGGCTTTCGTCCACATACATACCCATTCGGGCCGTGATGAAATCGGTCGCGCGGTACTGCGCACCGAAACGGAAAGCCAGCGTATTCGAGTAGTTTTTCACCGAATAGATGGGTTTGATGCCCAATTCCTTCTCGTTGAATGCCACGTTCAAGGCTTTGTAGGCCGACCATCCGGTCCATTGCAGATCGACGGCCAGTTCCCATTTCACGGCCGGGCGGAACGATACGGCCCACGTCACGGTCGTCGGAAGCGGCAGTTCGGCGTTGAAAGTTCCTTTGTCGAGTCCCGGGATCAGCTCCGTGTCGGGTTTGAGCTCCCCGAGTTTGGCGATGAGCGCCGCGGCCTGCGGGTCGATGTTCATCGTCGCGTGGCCTTTGCCCACTTTCATGTTCAGACGCGACCGCCAGGTCATGCCGACCGACCATTCGTCGGTGATGTCCCACAGGAAACCGGCATTTACGCCTACGGCCACATCGGAATCGCCTTGGAGTTTGGCCGACACCAGCGACCGGTTCATGGTGCTGTTGAGATAGCCTTTGGCGCCTTCGAGCGTCTGGAGGGTGCCCTGTGTCTGTTGCAGTTGCTGTTGGTAAGCCTCTTTCTGTGCGCCGTCGGGCAGGGCCGCAATCACGCTTTCGAGCTGTGCGATTCCCGCCTGGGCCTTGGCGATGCCCGGGTCGATCGTGCCGGAGATAAGTCCGCGGCGCATCGTGGGGGAGAGCAGCGACCGCGACAGGTCGAAATTGCCCCACGAAACCGTCAGACCCGCACCGAACGAAAGACGGTCGCAGATCTTGTACGAAACGGTGGGCTGGAAGGTGAAGGCCGTGAGGTTGATCTCCTGCACGAGGTGCGCTCCCGACCAGTTGTCGCCCCAGTTCATCGAGGAGCCGTAGGGGGTGTAGAAACCCAGTCCGACGGCCAGCCGCTCGGTGGGCTTGTAGTTGAAATAGACGTGGATCGGGGTCGAGAGCTTATTGTCGGATTTCTCGGCCGCGCCGCTCTGGTAACCGTTTTCCAGCGTCGGCAGCGAACGATAGCTGACATTGGAGAGAATGCCCGTCATGCCGGCTGAAATATCGAATTTCGAGGTCTGGAAAGCCGTGGCTGCGGGGTTGAAGAAGATCGACTCCGAGTTGAGTTTCATGGCCGTGCCCACGTGGCCCATACCGGTTTGCTTGGCCGACATGTTGTTGACCTGATAACCCTCGGCGTATGCGCCGGAGGCGATGGCTGCGGCGGCCAGAACGAGGAAAAGTTTTTTCATAACGAATTGGTTTGGTTTATACTCGGCGTGTCTTGCGACGCGCAAAATCGGGGGCAAAAGTAGGAAAACTATCCTCACGCCCCAAACTTTTTGGTCGAAAATTCCCAAAAATTGTACTGAAAGGTATAAGATTGGATGAATCGGCGGGTTCGTACATAGCGTAAGGGGCAGCGCCCCGCAGGACGCTGCCCCTCGTTTCGGAATTGCCGGCGGCCGCTATCGGCGGCTGTTGTAGGCTTCGAGCGCTTTGCTCAGGATGACGAGAGCCCGTTCGAGGTCCTCTTTTTTCAGGACGTAGGCGATGCGGACCTCGTTGCGGCCGCATTCGGGATCGGAGTAGAAACCCGACGCCGGGGCCAGCATGACGGTTTCGCCTTCGTATTCGAACTCCGAGAGGCACCAGGCGCAGAATTTGTCGCTGTCGTCCACCGGGAGCCGCGCCACGGTGTAGAACGCTCCCATCGGGATCGGCGAATAGACGCCGGGAATGCGGTTCAGTCCGTCGATCAGGCATTTGCGGCGTTCGATGTACTCCTCGTAAACCTCCGTGCTGTACGACCGCGGGGCTTCGATCGAGGCTTCGGCGACGATCTGTCCGAGCAGCGGCGGCGAAAGGCGCGCCTGGCAGAATTTCATCACGGCGTTGCGGAGTTTTCGGTTCTTGGTGATCAGCGCGCCGATGCGGATGCCGCATTCGGAATAACGCTTCGACACCGAGTCGATCAGCACGACGTTCTGTTCGATGCCTTCGAGGTGGCAGGCCGAAATGTAGGGCGAACCGGTGTAGATGAATTCGCGGTAAACCTCGTCGGAGAAGAGGAACAGGTCGTATTTCTGAACCATGTCGCGGATGCGGTCCATCTCGCGGCGCGTATAGAGGTAGCCCGTGGGGTTGTTGGGGTTGCAGATCAGGATGCCGCGCGTGCGTTCGTTGATCAGCTTCTCGAACTCCTCGATGGGCGGCAGTGCGAATCCGTTCTCGATCGACGAGACGACGGGCCGGATCACGGCGCCCGCCGAGATGGCGAAAGCCATGTAGTTGGCGTAGGCCGGTTCGGGAACGATGATCTCGTCGCCGGGGTTGAGGCACGACATGAAGGCGAACAGCACGGCTTCGGAGCCGCCCGTGGTGACGATGATCTCCTCGGGGGTGAGTTTGATCTGATACTGCGCGTAGTAGGAGACGAGCTTCTCGCGCAGCGAACGGTAGCCGTCGCTGGGGCTGTATTCCAGTACCTTGCGGTCGATGTGCTTCAGGGCGTCGAGCCCCACTTGCGGCGTGGGCAGGTCGGGCTGTCCGATGTTCAGATGGTAAATCTTGATGCCCCGGGCGCGTGCTGCGTCGGCCAGCGGGACGAGTTTGCGTATCGGGGAGGCCGGCATCTGCTCGGCGCGAAGGGAAATTTCAGGCATGTATACAGGGTTTTGCAGGCCGGATCATTCGATCTCGACCGAGGGACGGAACTTGATGACCTTGCGGGGCGGAATCTTCACGGCGGCGCCCGTGCGCGGGTTGCGGCCTACGCGTTCGGGACGCTGTTGTACGTTGAACGTACCCAGTCCGGTCAGCGTCAGCCGTTCGCCTTCGCGCAGGGACTGCACCGTCACACGGATCATGGCGTCGATGGCTTTGCGGGCCTCGACCTTCGGGATGTTTGCGTCGAGAGCGATGGCTTCGACAAACTGCGCTTTGTTCATGGCTTCGTTGCGTGAGAGAATGATCTCCGGGTCCTAACTTGCTGACAAAGATATGCAAATTTCGGAAAAGAAGAAAATTATCTCCGGAATTTGAGTTCCGGGTTTGCGGGGGTGGAATAAAAACGGGGTGGAGATTTGGCAGAATGGAAAATCGGTGCTACTTTTGTCTCCGGAAAGTTGGCGGAGTGGTCGATCGCGGCGGTCTTGAAAACCGTTGAACCGCAAGGTTCCGGGGGTTCGAATCCCTCACTTTCCGCCAGGACGGGAGACGGGTTGCAAATCGAGTTTGCAACCCGTTTTGTTTTCAGCCCCAAATTATGCGTTCGCCGCTTCGAGTCCTGCCAGGCGGTGCGGCCGTTGAAAACGTCTCCAAGAACATGGATGCACCCTGGGAGATTCCGGGGTGCATCGGCCTGAATGAAGCTGTTTCGTATGTACGAACCGTCGTCCGGAGGTCGTTTCCGCTGTTTTGGGGTTGATGGGTGAGGAGATTGCCGGACCCGTTTCAGATACCCTGCGGCACGATTTATTGCTAAAATTAAATATTTTATTGTAAAATATTTTGCAGAAAAGAATATAATTCCTATATTTGGGCAGTGATAGATACGCAGTCAGTGCTGTTTTATCTAAACTGAATGATCGAAATATCAGGAAAAATAGCCAATACAGGCACTTGGAGCGGGTTTCGGCCGAGTGGTTTGTACGATATGCGGTCGTTGGGTTCCCGTAATTCCGAACCAGTGCTTTTTGACAATATTTTATTTAATAAATAAGTATCGGAACATGAATGGACATCGAAATTCTCTTTCTGCGCACACCGCCGGCCGGGGTGTTGTCAGCCGCAATGTCTGTGGGTTGTCCGACTGCTTATTTCACATCCTGCAAACTAAGCTATGAAGAATTCAAATAAGTTGTGACGCACTTTTTTGCAGGAGGAAGGGGCAGTCGTCGGCCCCTTCCGTTTTTTTGCGCTGTTTCTATTATATTATATGGTATCGGTGAAAAGATTCGGTTGGACATGGGCTGCATGCCCGAAATGTTCTTCTCCGAACCTTGGCATGATCCGTGCCTTTCCTGCCTGCCCCTCTTCTGAATGACGGGCGGTTATGGGGGCGCGTTCAGAGTTCGACCGTTTCCGCATGGTCGGTGATCGTCTTTTCTTTCGGCTCCGCAACGTTCCCATTGACTCTCCAGCGTTTTCTTTGACCTCGCATGATGGAATAGATGTATTGTTTCCGGAATCGGTCGAACGTATTCCTGGCCACTCCGTATTGGCGGCAGATGGCCGCTACGCTGTGCCCGCGGTTCATCATGCTCACTATTTCGCGGCGGTCGTCGATGAGCTGTTGCAGTTTGGTGTAGCTGCCTTTGCGGCGTCCGAGTACGATTCCTTGTTCGCGTCTCAGCGCCAGCGCCTCCCGTGTACGCATGGATATCAGGTTTCGTTCGATTTCCGCCACCAGCCCGAATGCGAAACAGAGCACCTTGCTGTTTATCGTGTCGTCGAAGGCGTAATGATCTTTCGTGCTGTACAGGCAGACCTCCTTTTTGAGAAGTTCTCCCACGATCGCCATGATGTCTGTCAGGGTGCGGCTCAGACGGGAGAGTTCCGTTACGATCATCGTGTCTCCGCGTTTCATGCGGCGCAGGAGTGTCCCGAGTTTGCGTTCCCGGCCTTTCTTTTTTCCGCTCACGATTTCCGTCACCCAGCGATCCACGTGCAGGTTACGGCTGTCTGCGAATTTCGAGATTTCGTTTTGTTGATTTGCCAGCGTCTGTTTTTCGGTGCTGACTCGTAAATATACTACTATCATTGTTTGAAGGGTTAATGGATGTACTGCAACTAATGCCTCCTCAAACAAAAAACGGACATTCTCTGCCCGTTCGATAGAAGATAAATCGTTCGATTTCTCGGAGCAAATATATTACAAAAATTTTTTTTGCAGAAATTTTTTTTCGAAAAAATTGAATATCAACAAATTACCCCCCCCCAGCGAGTTTGCAATATATTGATTATCAATCGGATAACCAGATAGGCGAAAAATCGAAGGTTAATTGCATACTAACGAAGAGGTATGTTGCTGATAAATAATATATTGATCGGTTCTTTCATCTCCTTCCGCGGGCTCGGAGACCATTTGGGAGAGGGTTTTCCCTGTATTTTCAACGACTAATAATCAACCCTTCTATGCGTACTTTCAATTGTGTTAGCAGGCTTTTTCGGCTTTTACCGGTCTTTATGAGCGTTATGTCCGTCTTGCAGGTTCATTCCGCATTCGGAATGTCCGGCAGCCCGGAGCAGCGGGATTCATTGTTCTCGGTTTCGGATTCCACCTACCGGCAAGTCATCAGAGAGGGGGCTCGCAGCATGAGTTGTTATCTGACTTATCCGCAAAGCCGGACTCAGGTTCTTCCGGATTTCGAAAATAATGCGTCCGAATTGCGCAAACTCGACGAGTTCATCCGGCAGATTTATCGTGACAGTCTCATTTTCGTCAATTCGGTCCGCTTGTGCGGATATTGTTCGATAGAGGGTTCCTATGCTATCAACGAGCGTCTGGCCCGCAGCCGTGCGGAGGGATTCAGGGATTACCTCAATGACAAATACGCTCTTTCGTCGCATTTTCCGGTCGAGGTGAAGTGGGTGGCGGAAGACTGGGCCAAGTTGCGGGAGCTCGTCGAAGGTTCGCAGATGGCTCATCGTGAGGATGTTCTCTTTTTGATCGACCATGTGGGCGTATTCGAGGGCCGTGAGAAAAACTGATGGATTTACGGGGCGGAGAACCTTATAAATATATGTTGAAGACGCTGTTCCCCGCGTCCCGGCGTGTCGAGATCACCGTGCAGTACGACCTGCACCGGATTATGGAGGAGAAATTGCAGCGCCGGTTGGACGATGCGGAGTTCGCCGCCGCTTTGGAGCAGGAGCGTGCTGCGGCCGAGGCCGAAGAGCGGCGTTTGGCTGCTCTTGCGGAGCAGGAAGAGGCCGCCCGGGTCGAGGCCGAACGCCATGTTGCCGAGATGGCTCGCTTGGAGGCCGAGCGTCAGGCCGCACAGGCTGCCCGGATAGAGGCTGAGCGCAAGGCGGCGGAGATGGCCCGTCTGCAAGCGGAGCGCGAAGCCGCCGAGGCTGCACGCCGGAAAGCCGAAGAGTTGCAGCGCCAGCGCGAAGCTGCCGCCGCTGCCCGCCGGCAGCGGAAGGAAAACCGCCGCTTGTATCCCATCGTGGGCTTGAAGACCGATTTGGTCGCATGGGCCGGAGTCTGCCCGGATTTCAAGAGAACGACTTTCATGCCCAATATCGCAGGCGAGGTCTATTTCGCAAAGCGTTGGTCTGTCGGGGTTTCCGCATTGTACGCCGATTGGGCTTACGACAGCGGCAAACAGTTCTGGGGCCTTTCGGCTTACAGCGTCGAACCCCGGTTGTGGTTCCGGGGGGACGGATTGTTCCGGGGTTTCTTTGTCGGAGTTTACGGCGAAGCGGGCGATTTCAACAACCAGCGTGACCGCCGCGACGACATTACCACTCTGACCAATTACACCGGTACTTATTGGAGCGCGGGCGTGTCGGTCGGTTACCTGCTGCCGTTGTCCCGGCATTGGAGTTTCGAATTGAGCGTGCGCGGCGGCTACCGCAGTGCCGATTACAACATCTACGACCGGGAACTGCCTTATTTCTATTACAACAGCTCGGATAAGAAAAACGAATTCGCATTGACCGGATTGAGGTTCGATGTGGTTTATCGGTTCGGAGGCAACAAGCATTGATTTGATTGCGGATCAATATCAGTCGGTTATGAAAACGATTGCTCATATATGTTTATCCATCGGGCTGTTGATGGCCTGGGGGTGCACCGAAGAGAGTTTGGACTATCGTAAACAAGAAGGTTACGTGCAGATCGCTTTGTCGTGGGACGAGGGTTTTTCGCCTGCCGGCAGCCGGTTTTATTTCTATCCCGAGAACGGCGGAGAGATGCTCTCTTTCGATTGCCCGTCGGAGGGATTCGGCGGCGTTCTGCCTGTCGGCCGTTATCGTGTCATTGTCGTCAATAGCGACTGCGTCAATGTTGCCGTGCGCAACGAGCGGAGTTACGATACGGCGGAAATCTATGTATTGCCGGACGAGGATGGCGAGCATGTCTGCCAGCCCGAAAGGTTGGCTTACGCCACGCGTTTGGTCGAGTCGGAAACTCTGGAAGTTCCTTACCGCGACACCGTTCGGGTCGCCGCTGCGCCTTGTTCGTGCATCAAACACGTCCGGTTCTTGTTGGAAATCGGGGATTTCGTTCCGTTGAGTTCCTGCCGCGGTTCTTTTTCGGGCGTTTCGCTTTCGCGTCATTGCCTTTCGGGACTTTGTTCCTCCGCCGCTGCGAGCGTGCGCTTTACCGCCGATCCCGTTGCGGGGAGCTCCTCTTTCACCGCCGATATTTACGTGCTCGATCTGGTTCCGCCTCGTACGGATGCTCCGTCGCATCTGTTATCGTTGGAGTTGGTGGGCGAAGACGGTAGTACGGTTTATCCGGTCACGGCCGACTTGACGGACGCCGTCCGGAGTATCGCTGCCGAAGGCGGCGTGTTCCCGAATGAAATCTCCCTGCGTGTGGTCTTGTCGTTAATCGACGGTCAGCTTCGGGCTTCGGCCCTTCCGTGGGACGAGGGTTCGGGCGGAGGAGTCATATAGCCGTACCTGCAATTTTAGTTTATCGGGTAAAATAACATTCCGATCATGAAAAAACATATTCTTGAATATTCGCATTTGATCTGTAGTCTGTTTTTGTGCCTGCTTGCTTGTGTGTGCAATGGATGTACTGAGGAGCCATTGCAGGAGGACGGCCGTGCCGTGATACGTCTCGGTGCGAAGAGTCCCACCCGTGCCGTCAATTCATTGGAGGATCTCTCCGCTGCGGGAAACAATGTCGGGATCTACGGCATTCAGATTTCCGACGCTTCGTCCGGCATTCCATCGGACGGAAGCCAGTGGGGCGGTGTTCTGAGAATGGATAATGTCCGCACGACTTCCATCGACGCTCTTACGGGAAATATTTCGTGGGACGGCAATTATTATTACCCTGCCGAGGAGGAGAGTTCGGTCGAGTTCTGTGCCTACCATCCTTACGCTCCGGTCGGAACCTCTTCCGAGGGCCGTTTCTTCGTGGAGGCTCCGGCATCCGGACACGCCCCCGTGTTGCATTTCTCTTTGAGCGGACGGGAGGATGTCATGTTTGCGACGCCCGTAACCGGCAGCCGCAATAGCAGGCCGCAGGGATTGGAGTTCCGGCATGTGCTCACGCAGTTGCGGTTCCAGGTGATCGACAGTTACGCTTCGTTGAACGAGGTGTCTCTTCGGGGCATTTCGCTTCTGGGGGTCAATAGCGACTCTTCCATGAACATCGAAACCGGAGCTTTGGGCGCTTGGAGCTCTCCCGGCGAGTTGGCCGTGCCCGGCATCACGGAGGTGCTCATTACGGGGTCGCCGACACAGCCTCAGAGCGTCGGTCAGGAGGTCATGTTGGAGCCCGGACAGCCGGAATTCCATGTTCGGGTCGAGACCTCGAAGGCGACCTACGATGACGTGCTTATCCGGCCTACATCCTCGATAGGCGGTGTGAAAGAGGAATCTTTCGCTGCCGGACGCTCCTATCTCATTACGCTGTCGTTTCAGCAGCAGACCGGCATTGTCTTGAGCGCCACGGTCGTTCCGTGGGTGATGGCCGGTTACGGTTCTGCAATCGTTCAATAATGACAATCTCATAGGGTTACGATACCTTTTTTATATTAATTAATTTATTTACCAATTTTTTAATTTATTTGCTATGAAAAAGCTTTATGTTCCTGTGCTTGCTTTGCTGACGCTGGCAAGTTGCTCCAAGAGCGAGTTAGCTAACCGTCCCGTTGTCGAGAACGACATGGTCGAAATCATGGCTACCTCGAAAGCCCTTACTATTGAGACGCGTGCGCCTTTTGAAGGCCAGATCGCTTCCGACAACACTCTTACTGCCGTAGTTCTCGGTTCCACAACTACCGCAGATTATACCACCCGGTATTGCGACGGAACGATAACGTTCGCTGACGATACAAATGCCAAAGGTTTCGACACCACTCCGAAGTATTATCCGGTGAGCGATGCTACAGTTTATTTCTGCGCTCTTTATCCGACGGCCCTTGCTGACTGGAAAGATATTGCTACGACGGCAAAATACACGTTCGACGGTAAGACGGATGTCATGGCTGCTGCGGAAGTAAACGGTAAGAAAAGTACGGCTATGGCTGGTACCGTTCCTTCTTTCGAGTTCAAGCACCTGCTTACCAAGCTGGTTGTCAAAGTCAAGGCTGAGAATGAGGCTGCTCAGAACGTATGGGGTGACATCACCGGTATTACGCTCGTTAAAGCCATGAACGGTGACGTTTTCGATACTGCTGAGGTTACGTTGGCAACCGGTGCGGCTACAACCGGTACGGCATTTTCGAATCCTGCGGCAGACGGAATGGCATTTTATCGCATCGACGCTGCTGCATATACCGACAACGCAGTTGATGATGCAGATAATAAGATTGCATTGACGACTACGGCTGAGGAGGTTGCTTATTCGCTCGTAGCACCGATCACTGCCGGCAACAGTGCCGACCACTTCACGTTAAAAGTCTCTACGGATCTTGATGGCACTCCTACGGTTAAGGAGGTTTCTCTCAAACTGAGCACGGCTGACGAAATCCCTGTTGTGTTTACCGGCGATACGCAGGGCCAGGCCTTCGAAATCACCCTGACGTTCAAGGCTACGGAAATCGTGGCTACGGCTACCGTTACGGATTGGGTGAAGGGCGGTAACACCGAGGTGCCGATCCAGTAATCAGGTCCCCTTTTTCGGGTTGCCGGCCGAGGTTTTCCCGAATATCGAATTTCAAACGGGGAGATGCGCCGTTTTACGGTCGGCACTTCTCCCCGTTTTTATAAATCCAAGCCCGATTATGAAGAAATTATCGTTTTTTTCGGCAGCTCTGCTTTTGGCGGCCGTCTTTTCGGCAGGATGTTCGAAAGACCGCAAACCGTCCGTGAAACCCACGCCCGACAAGGATGCGCCGGTGGAGATTCTGTTGAGCGGCGGTGTCGTTCCTGCAACATCCGCGGAGGTGCGTACGGCCCAATTGCCGCCGCTCACCCGTGCCGTGATCAATGCGGAACACGGGGCGTTGGAGGTCAGTTTCGCCCGTCTCGATCAACTCGACGACGGTCAATATCCTGCCTATGCGACTCTTTCCGCCGCATTGCCGGCGACGCTGGCCGCCAATACGGGCGAGGTATCTTCCGAGGCCGCAATTTCGTTCGCAACCTCTCAATATTACCTGAGCCGCGAAACCAATAACAATACGAAATTGGTGGGGTGGTATCCGCGGGCGGTGCCGGCTGCGGGTGTCGTGACGCTGAACATCGACGGCGGAACGGACATTATGCTGACCCAGGAGCTCGAAGGCCGCAAGGCCGCCGAATTCCGGTTCGGCACGACCGGCAAGGTTTTCACGTTCGCACACCAGCTTACGCAATTCAGGTTCAAAGCCTATGCGGCCGATGCCGCAGCCCCGGCGGTTTGGGGGAAGATAACCGACATCGCCCTGAAAGACCGACTGCCGGATTGCAAAATCACGCTGCCCGGTACGGTCGAGTTCGAGGGTGTTGCCGCAGACCTGTCACTGTCGAAGAACCGGCTTGCCGATGATGCCGATATTGCCTATCCTCTGGCGTTCACCGAAGGTTCGGATACTGCTGCGGAGTGCGGTTATGCTATGGTCGCCCCTGTGGCAGCCGGTGCGTCCCTGTCGCTGGCAGTCGTCACGGAGCAGGGCGGAACCTGCGAAGTCGCGCTGCCGGTTCCCGACGCCGGATTCGAGAAAGGCAAGGCTTACGACGTGGTGTTGAAATTCACGACTACCGCTGTCGAGCCTGTGGCCACGATCGGAGCGTGGGTGGATGCTTCGGACCGGGTGGAAATCACCCTCTGAGAAAGCGATGCTTTTTTCGAGGTCGTATCTTCCCGCAAGTCGGAATCGCAGGATGTTTCCGATTCTGAAAAGCAGGTATATTATGAGAAAAATATTGTTTTTAACAGGAATTTTGTTCGTGGCCGGCATCGCCGGGGCATGCCATGATTCCGAGTCTGCCTCGGGCCGGCCTGACGGAATCGAGGTCGGCTTCGCGTTGCGCGGTGTCGGGATCTCGGCCTCGGTGCAGCCGCAGGTCCGTCCTGACAGCCGGGCTGCCGCGGAGTCGTTGTCCGCAGGGTCCACCGTGCGTGTGGCCGCCTACAAACGCCGGGCATCCGGTGCGACTGCGGATATTGCGCAGGATACTTACGTGAGCGAGGCTGTTTACGAGGTGCAGGAAGACGGTTCTCTGAAACCGTGCGCGGTGGATTCCGAGGGCAAGGTTACGAGTTCCGCGGGCGACGCTATGCGGTTGTCGGCCGGGGCGTACGATTTTTATGCGCTTACGCCGGCTTTGCCGTTTGCGGACGACCATCGTTCGGTCAGCGTCGAACACGGTACGGATTACGCCTGTTCGCTTACCGCTGCATGCCAGGTGGCTCCGCAGTCGGGGGCTTCGTCGCAGACTGTCGCGTTGAGCATGTTGGAGCGTAAGTGCAGCCGGTTGTATTTCACCATCTCCCGGAAGGCCGAGAACGTCACGAAAGCCGTTATCAAGAAGGTGGAGCTTTCCGAAATCACCCTTTCGCCTGTTTCGGCTGTCGTGTGCGAGGCGTTGCCGACCGATGTCGGCGGCGGCACTTACGATTTCCCCGCGTCCACCTTCACTCCGGGCGACCAGCCCTACGAGTACACGGTCGCGGACGAGGTGTTGCCCAAGGCCGACGCTCCCTTCGGGTTGGCCATGCAGGTTGTCTTCAACAGCGCTACCGAGGCCACCGATCTGGATGCTCAGGTTTCCGCTATGGCGTTTGCTCCCGGTCTTCGTTACACGTTCGATGTCTCCTTGCAGGGGGGCTTCGTTTTGCTGACGTTGCAGATCACGCCGTGGAATACGGATGCCGTCTGGGACACTTCCCTGGGGGATCAGCCTCATTTCAGCGTCGTCGTCGGCTCCTGGGAGATCTCCGGTTGGACGACCGACGTGGGCGGTTATTTCACGCCGCAGATAAAGCCCGACAGTTGGACCGAAAATAAGAATTGGTCAGCCGATCTGGGGGCTTATCTCTCCGCGACGATCGGTGCCGTTGATTGGGAAGACACCAATTGGGACGGTATCGTTTTCGAAAACGCGAGCGAGTAGCCGCACCCGCACTATCGTTCCGGGCGGGGTCCGACGGATTTTCGGCGGGCCGTCCGGAATACCTAAGAATGAATTGCAAATGTATAAGTTGTTATGAAAATTTTCAGAAAGACATTGTGTATCTTATCCGTCGTCGCCGCGGCCTTGTGTTCATGCGAGCGAAGTGCGGATACGATTCCCGTATCCGGAGAGCAGGGCGGAGATGCTTCCGGGCGAACGGCCCGGATGACTTTCGGTCTGAGCGCTGCGGATATGCGGACATCGGCTTTGGGGGCCGCCGAGGGCCGGAGCACCGTTGACGAGGATGCTTTGAAGAACCTGTGGGTTTTGCAGTTCGACGGCGCGACGGATGCTTCGAAGCTGTTGTTCTGCGAGTATTACGATGCGAGCATGATCGGGGGTGACGCCACGAACGGTTATTCGCTCAGCGTCGCTTTGTACGAGACTTCCGGCGACACGAAGATCTATTTCGTCGCCAACGTCGGTCCGGATCGCTTCCAGAAGTTCTCTGCCGGGGACGGGGTGCCCGATTCGGACGTTACGCTCGGGGCGTTCGAGGCTTCGACGCTCGCTTTCGCCAGCGAGGCCGCCGTATCTGCCGATGGCGTTTTGCCGATGATCGGTTCGTACGAGGGATCTTCCGTCATCGCTTCGGGAACGGTTCAGATGAAGCGTTTGGTGGCTAAAATCTCGTTCTCTTTCTCGATCGACGTTCCCGGCACGGAGAAATTCACTCCTTCGCGCGTGAGCTTGCGGAGCGCCGCTTCGTGCACTCGGTTCCTGGAGCACACTGTTCCCACCGGGACCTCCGGTTTGTACCCCGACGCCGCTTCGTCCGACAATTTCATCAATTACCCCGCTGTTTCCGTCTCCGGGACGGGTTCTTTCACGTACACGTGGTACGTTCCCGAGAACCTGCGGGGCGTCGTTGCCGGGCTCGAGCCCTCCGAAAAGGGTTCTGAAAACGCTCCTGCGGGCAGTACTTTCATCGAGATCGGCGGCGACTACCAGCGCGGTTCTGCGTTGACCGACGTCACTTATACGATCTACCTCGGGGAGAATGCGTCCACCGATTTCAACGTGGTTCGCAATTACCATTATACGGTTTCTTCGACGATCAAGGGGTTGAATTCCCGGGATCTTCGCGTCGTCGTTGACCGGGGCGTCGATGCCGGACAGTACGTCGATGGAATTTGGGAATAGTTTAATTCGATGAAACGTATGAAAAACAACGTATTGGCAATGGCTCTCATCGCTTTGACGGCGATGGGATGCAGCAAGGAGGATTCCGTCCCCGCGGGCGGTTCTCCGATGACTTTCACGGGCGTCGCTCCCGCGGCATCCGTTCCGGCATCCGCCGCGTCGTCCCGGTCTTATTTCCCCGGCACCTCGGGCCTGATGTATTGGAGCGATTACGACAACATCGGCGCTTACGCTTTCGACTCTTCCAAAGCCTTGAAGGCCCACGACATCTGCACGCTCCAGTCCGGCGCCGGATCGGGCCTCGCCGTCTTCCACCCCAGGAATATCCTCTATTCCGAGAGTTGGAGCGGTTCGGGCGATTACACGTTCTACGCCTATTATCCCGTTTGGACCGCCGCTGCCGCCACTTACAGCGACGGGGGCGTGTTGTTGAACATCCCTTCGGCCCAGAACGGCGAGTTCGGACGTTATCAGGTTTGCTTCTCGCAGGCCGTCACCGTAAGTTCCGAGCAGATCGGGTTGAACAAGTCCGTCCGCTTCGACTTCAAGCCTGCTTCGTCGTTGATGCGGGTGCAGTTGTTCCTTGACGAGGCTTCTTCCGCCGACGAGGTCTATATCTCTCAGGCTTCCGTTTCCGTTTCCGGTTGCGCTTTGTTCGGCGATTGCAAATTGAGCTTCGCCGACGGTTCTCTGGCCGCTTCTGCCTCCGCTTCGGGCACCAGCACCGTCACCGTCCGGCTCACCACACCTGTACGCATCACGAAGAAGGCCGACGGACAGAATCCGAATCCTTACATCGACTTCGTCATTCTGCCCACCTCGAATATGTCGGGCACCGTGAAGTTCTCGGTCACCACTCAGGCCGGTCTGACTTTGACCACTCCCGATAAAGGCGTTCCCGCGAGCGGTTTCGCCGGCGGTACCCGTTACTTCATCGAGCGGCCGATCTCGGTCGTCCTCGACGCCGATTCCCCCGACGCTTCGTATATCGACGGCGGGTTGGCTTGGGAGGCTACCGTCGATAACGACGGCGCATATTCCGACGGCGGCGTCGCGTGGTAGACTGCCGCGGCATCATTTGACACTATCGAATAATCACTTATAGGTTGTTTCAATATGAAAAAGATCTTTTTTTACGCTGCTATGACGGCTTTCGCCGTATCCGTGGCAGGTTGCAGCAAGGATGCCGAGGTTAGCGACATCCCGGCTGTCGGCGGCAAGTACACGCTTGCCAGTGTATCGGGTTCTTTGGATGCTGAGATCGGAACCCGTACGGGATTGGGCACCAATTCCGTGGTGAATTGGTCCAACAAGGACCGCATCGCCGTGATCAACACCAAGACGAACGCCATCACTCAGTATGAGCTCGTTTCGGGTCAGGGCACTTCCGTCGGCAAGTTCGAGCCTCTGAGCGGTTCGGGCGCTTCTTACGACGACATCAGCGACCTCAAGGCCGTTTACCCGGCCATCGCCGCCACGGTCAGCAACGGTGTGATCTCGTTCTCGCTCAACCAGAATTACACGCAGGAGCGCCGTTCGGAGTACGGCATCGGGTCGTGGAACGAGAAAGATTCGCCTTATTCGTTCACCTACAACGACATAAAGGTTTCGTACAACACGCCCGCCGTCACTTCGGGTTCCACTTCCGAGGTGAACTTCAAGTTCAAGCAGCTGGGTACGTGGTGCACCTTCGCGTTCGACCTGAGCCAGTCGCCTTTCAAGGACGAGACTATGGAGAAGATGACCATCACCACCACCTCCGGCCTCAAGATCGGCGGTACGGCTACCGTCGATGTCACCTCCGACCCCGTCGCTCCGAAACTGGGCGCAGGTTCCGTTGACAAGATCGAGTGGACTTTCAGCTCTTCCAGCGCATTGGGTTCTCCGTTCAATCGTTCGCTCATGTTGTTCCCCGCCGTCGCTGCCGGCGAGGAGATGCAGATCGTCTGCGAGACCGAGTACCACACCATCACGTTCTTTGCCAAGCCCACTCAGGACCTTTCCGCCGGCAAGGTGCTGCGCTTCCCGATCAACGAGAAGTTCACGGCCGACGGCACGGATTTCCGTTACACCGCCGTGGAGAAGACGCAGCTCCCGAAATTCTACTATTACGGCCCGCATAACTCTTATCTGGTCTATGGCACGGACAAGTTGGACTTCTCCGTTATGCCTTACAAGTCCGACCTGCGTTTCCGCAAGCTCAACGTGTTCGCTCCCGATGCAACTCAGCCGGTCAAGGCCAAGTTGTTGTGGAAGGAGGGTTTGACGGGCATCACCGTCGCGGAGAGCGTTTCGAACAATACGGTTTCGATTACGGGCATCTCCGGCAACGGTAACGCCGTCGTCGCCATTACGGACGCTTCCGACAATATCCTGTGGTCGTACCACATCTGGGTTCCCGAGATCAACCCCACGACCGACGACAACCTGCTTACTTACGCCATCCCGGCCACCAGCATCGGTTCGGGTTCGACTTACAAGGTCATGCCGATCGCATTGGGCGCCATGAACAAGGCCACCGTCACCACCACCGGCACGGGCGACAACACGACGAATCCCAAGTCGTTCGGTCTTTACTACCAGTGGGGCCGCAAAGACCCGCTGGGACGGCCGAGCACCGTCACCGCTTCGGGCGACTCCTATGTCGCAACGACTTTCGACGGTCTGTCCGGCATCACCAAGTGGAACGACACCGATAACATGCTCGACCTCTCCACGACCAGCACGGTTTCGGGCGCAACCACCGACGCCGATATGATCAAGTACGCTACGGAGAATCCGACGAAGTTCATCTTCGATAAGGACGGTAAGTACGGTTACACCTGGACCATCAAGAAGAACGACCACCTGTGGGGCAACGGCTCCGGTTACCTCTTCCCGCGCAAGGGTCAGATCTACAAGTCGATCTACGACCCGTGCCCCGACGGTTACCGCGTCGCTCCCAAGGACCTGTGGAATATGTTCACGGTCGATGGCGGCAACAAGAGCTATACTTCGTCGGATACCGACTACAATGCTCAGCGTGAGGCTAATTTCAACGTCGCCAACCCGCTTACGTTGTCCACCCAGCACGGTTACTTCTTCTATTACACGGCTTGGCACAGCGGCGCTACGGACTTCTATCCCGCTTCGGGCTTTCGCGACCGCGCGTCCGGTACGCTGACGAGTGTCGGCTCCAGCGGTTACAGCTGGTCGTCATCGCCGACACAGGGTTCGACGAACGCAGGCTACCTGAGTTTCAGCGCCTCGAGCGTGAGCCCCCAGAGTAATAACTCCCGTGCGCACGGTTTCCCTGTGCGCTGTGTCCGAGAATTGGATTAAGGGAGCGCCAGCGACCGCATCCGGTCATTCACCGTCGGGCATTGAAAGCCCGACGGTTGGAATACCGGCGTAAGCCGGTCGAAAATTTTTCGGGTTTCCGATGCCTGTTCCGGGGTCCGGAATGAAGGAGGCAAATCGTGGGGCGGACTCGTCCCGGGGCCGGGCGGGCTCGGAAACCTTTCTTTTTTTTCAGTACGGAAACGATTCAACCGATGACGAGTCAGGATTTCATTCGCACCGAGGCGGCCAACACCGACCGGATCATTCTCTACCGCGAGGGGCTTTTCTGGAAAGCCTACGAGCGTTCGGCGTTCGCCGTGTGTTCGCAGGTGAGGGCCTTCAAGACCACGAAGAAGGCTTTGAAGACGCTCGGCGGGGGGGGGCATTTGGTCTCCATCGGGTTTCCCGCGGCGAGCGAGAACGCCGTGTGCGGGGCTTTGGAGTGCATTTCGCGCGAGCAGGACCGGGTGGTCTTCGCCGCTCCGCGGGCCGTCGATGCCGCGGAGTTCGAGGTTTGGAAGGCCGCGCAGCCGCTCAAGGAGGCCGTGCGCCGGACGAAAACCGCTGTCGCCGCTGTCGATGCCGATGTCGCTGCCGCAGATGTTGTCGCAACCGATTCTGCACCCGGACATCTTCCCGAAGAACGGATGCGTTCGCCGTCGGAGGCCGAATCCCGGCCGGGGATGCGTTACGCCGAGGCCGATTTCTCGCTGACGGCGGCCTGCCGGGTCGCCGGAGCGCTGAAGGAATTCAATCTGGCCGAGAAAACGCCCCTGGAGTGCATGATGTTTCTCTCCGAACTTAAAAAAATGATTCATTCGATCTGACGATATGGCTGCGGAATACGACCACCTGCCCGTCTACAAGGCCGCCTACGACCTGTTGCAGCACGTCTACCGCGACAAGTGCATTGCCAGCGTCCCCCGCGACGTGAAGTACACGCTCGTCGAGAGGCTTAAACAGGACATTCTGGAGGTTCTCGTGCTGATCTACAAGGCCCACTACAACATGTTGGGCGACAAGGCCCTGCAATTGCAGCAGGCGCGCGAGCTGATACCGGGCGTCAAGGCCCGCATGCGGATCATGTACGACTTGCGGTATATCAATCTGGAGTTGTTCCGGACATTGGCCGTCGAGGTGGAGTCGGTTTCCAAACAGTTGGGCGCCTGGCACACCAAGACTTTGCGGCGCAGGATCGTCGCTCCTCCGGCTCCGGCCCCGGCCCGGACTGCGGCTGCGGCCCCGGCTCCCGTTGCGGCTTCTGCACCCGCGGACCCGTTTGCGGCCCCTGCCCCTGCGGCAACCCGCCCGGTTCCCACGGACCCGTTTGCGGCTCCGGCCCCTGCGGCAACCCGCCCGGCCCCCGCGCCCCGCTCGGCCCGCACGGACCTTTTTCTGTCTCTTATACACATCTC
>OJQW01000385.1_pt1 | contig 20549 bp, 20 predicted proteins | sample 1599041 | NCBI WGS metagenome assembly OJQW01 (sample SAMN03922518, study PRJEB24848) | human gut metagenome | isolation source: stool sample | host: Homo sapiens | place: Germany | collected 2010-02
TGTTGTCGTCCTTGTTCAAAACCCGTGAGACCGCCGCAGTCGAGACCTGAGCGGCTTGGGCCACATCCTTGATTGTCGCCATGAGGCTCCTCCTTTCGTATCGTTTCAAGCTCATTATATAGCGCCTTCTGTCGAAGTCAATACGCTTTACTAAAATTTTACTAAATAATGAACCGGTTATAACATGGAGTAGTCCTGCAATGCATCGTAAGGGCAAACGGCGGCACGACCAACATGGGCCGTGCCGCCTTTCGCGTTACCATTCCTGCTCCTGCTTCCGTTTGCGGGTAGGCAGCGACATGGATTTGTGCCTTTGCTTCGCCACTTGGATGGCGGCGTATTCCTCTGCCGTATCGTTGGTCAAGCGCGTCTGTGCCTGTTTAGCGTCCATCCACCGCAGCGGCGAATATTTTTCGCCAAATACCTGCTCCAACTTTTCATTGGCGGCTGCTTCATACCCAGATCGGATGGCCTGCCGGGCCTCATACAGTTCCACCGGGTCAAGGTCGGTGGCCTGCGATTTCACCTCGGCGTATTCATGCAGTGCGGCATCCAGTTCGGCGGAATATTTCTGCTCCTGCTCGTCCAATTTTTGCAGGTTGGATTCCAGCACGGCGATGTCTTTGCGGAAGGTCTCGGCCCCAGCATCCTCAGCATACTCAAATTGCTGCAACAACAGCGCCTTTTCAGAGCGCAGTTCCTCCAGATCCTCGGTCAGCTCCGCAATCTTAGCGCCCAACTCTTTGTGCTTGAACACCTTCCACGCAGGCAGGGATTCTTTCTCGGCTTTCACTGTTTTGCGCTCTCTGCCTTTCTCCTTGATCTGCTGCGCCAAATTGATGAACCGTGTCAGCTGGGGCTTGTACACAGTAAGGGCTTTCTGACAGCTGGCACGGCCTGCACGGATATGAGATAGCTGGTAACAGAAAATTAAAATCCTGCTGCGTAATTTTTCCAGACGCTCCGCTACGGCGGGCACGGTGTGGACAACCAAAGCGGCCAGCTTTTTGACCTCCGCTTTCAGTTCCCGCAGCAGGGCATTGTCGGCCTTGATCTGCCGGTTCAGTTCGCAGCGATCGGAGACGATGCCGCGCCGCTCCAACGCCTGGGCTGCCACGCCCTCGTGAATCGTGGGCCGTTCCTCCAGTCCACGCTCGGCATGGCTGCGGTGGTCGATGCGGCTGTCGTGACCAGCCAACTCCAGACAGCGGTTCGCTGCCGTGGCCCACGCCTCGCGCCAGACGAGCAGTTGTTCTTCGCTGTTCCACCGCGCAGAGATGGGATTCTGCCTGCCGTACCGGGTGCTTTTGGGGTGTTTGTCCGCACGAACATAGCCATGCGCCTGGGCTGCGGAAGGAGCCATGTACACTTTCTTTTTGCCGACTTTGTAGGAATACTGCTTCTCCCAGCCCTCGGCCTGTGCAGCCTTGAACTCAGAGGTAGTGAAGCCCCGTTCTTCGCCGTCCTTGACGCAGAGATATTCTTTCTCAGTCTTGTACTGCCAGGTGCCGTTTTCATTGAGCGGACGCACCGTCAGCAGGATGTGGGCGTGGGGATTGTGGCCGTCGGTGTCGTGGATGGCAACGTCGGCGCACATTCCTTCATCTACGAACTGCTCCCGGATAAATTCTTGCAGAAGTTCGATCTGCTGCTGGCGTGACAGCTCGATGGGCAGCGCGGCGACAAATTCCCGCGCAAGGCGGCTGTCCTTGGTTTTCTCCGCTTCCTCCACGGCGTTCCAGAGTTTTTCCCTGTCCTGCCATTCCGGGGGAGCCATTGGCGGCAGGAACACCGCCTGCCAGGCAAGACCCTGTTTGCGGGTGTAGTCGTGCTGCACCCCGTCGTAATCGTTGAGCATCCGGGAACAGCTCAGATAGGCCGAAGCGGCCACAGCGGAGCGCCCCGCGCCCCGGCTGACCATCTTGGCCTCCAAATGGTAAATCGCCATAGATCACCTTGTCCTTTCTAAAGGGGTACTGGAAATGTTCACCCCTTTTTCTAAAAAGGGCGTCGTGAATCACGACACCCAACCAAACAGGGGTGGAATCAAATTGTTCTGCCCCTGTATCTGCAACAAAGCTGCCGGTGGCAGGTTTGCGCAGGCAGGCGGCGGGATGGGGTGGTATATTGCCACCCCATGAACAGGGGGTTCCAAAATGGAAGCCCCTGCGCCGACTGCGTGGGCAAGGCTGGCAGTTTGTAAATAATGCAGCCTTGTCCAGCGGCTCCCGCAGGAGACGCAATCCCCCCCCTCGGAGAGCGCACGTGCCCGACCAACGGGAGGGCTACCACCGCCTGCTTTAGCAGGTGGTGAGTAAGTGCGCCCTTCGGGTACAAAAAAGGAAAGCCCCCGGTTTCCCGGAGGCCCTCCAGCGTAAAAATAAAATCGTTACCGCTTCTGCAAGAGATAGCTTTCGAGGTCGGACAACTCCATCGCCCGCACCTCTGGCATCGCCTTTTCCAAAATCGCACCTTCCTGGATCAGCCGCCGTGTCCGGACCTTGCGTTCCTTGACCCGATCCCGCGCTTGGGCTTCCTCCATGCAGTGCTTTGCCTGCAACAGTTTCTTTTCCGCATCGGTCATACGATTACCTCCGTTTCTGCCAGACCACATCGTACCCCAGCACATCGGCCAGCTCTACGGCCTCCCGATACCGCAGCGAACCCCGCTGCAATTTGCCGGAAAGGTTGGATACGCTGTCGCTCCAGCCATATTCGTCGTGCAGAAGGTCAACGACTTCCTGCATGGTGTACCCGGTGCGGACGATCTGCGCCTTGATTTCGTTTCGGATGCTCGATTTCATAAAAATTCCTCCATTTTTTACTTGGGTGTTAAAGCATGATTTCCGGTTGCGTCATAAAAAGAACCGGCTGCGCTGGAGAGCGCACCGGCTTTGGTCAATGGTGAAATTTGCGCAAATGCTGTTTTGCGATAGAAATAATTCCTCCCGTATCGTTGATCAGAGTCGGAATATTCGACTTCGCGGAAATACGGGGCTTTTCCCCGTTCGGGCTGTATCTGCACGAGACAATGCAGCGTGTGCGCAGTTCCGCGAGCCGCTATCCGGTGAACGGTGTGCGGAAAAGGGAGAAACATTTCGCCGTTTTGTGATTGCTTCAAAATATGCCTGCAAAATCACTGCGTTTCCTGTCCGTTTTGGTTGTTCCCAAAATGGGAACGACCACTTTAGGCGGTGAGGCGTGTTTGCAATATATGAGGTAACAGGGCTAACCGCTGCGTACGTACGTACAGTGGTTCAGTCCCGCCACCCTTCCGATGTGTCTCTCGGTACGTACGTACGCAGCGAATCACCGGAAAACACCGATATATTAGGATGAACCAATGCCTCGATCCCGAAAAAGCCCCGTACCCGGCGACCGGCGGCGTTGGTAACATTGTTGCAGTATTCGAGATTGTACCTGCTCTGGCTGCCAATCACAGCGTCGCTGAAGCTGCGGGGCTTCATTGTGGTCAGATTATTTTCGGCACAATAAATCTGATACGCCTCGTACAGTTCCTTGGAGCTGATGGACGCATCGGCTTTCAGCCGGATATAGCCCTCGGATTCCAAAAAGTCAAACACATTGTTGTTGTCCCGCTTGACTGCCTCCCGGTTCTCTCTGGTGCGCTGGCTCTCGGTAAACTTGAAGTTGTTCGCCACCAGCCGCTGTAATCCTGCAAAAGCCCAGAGGAAGATGCCCTCAATCTCCGCTTTCATCTTTTCAGCCAGGTCGGGATCATCCACACGGTCGGCAGGTTTCTCTTTGGTAGTCAGCACCAGCTGCCGCCGGTAAAAGCCGTCACTGCGGTCAAAGAGCGCCTGCAAATCTCCGTTGCTGAATGCCAGCAGCCGGGCGCACATCCATCCCTGATAGCTCTGCTTTCCCTTGCGTTCCAAATCCATCTTGCCCTGCGCGGTGACGATGGATTTTACATAGTTGGTCTGGCGCAGCGCCTCCATCCGCATATCGTCGTCCACACATAGTAGAATGTGTTCCAGATCAGCGCGGGCGAAGCGATTCTCTGAGATTTTGCCGATGCTCCCGTCCTTCATATTGCTGCCGAATAGGGCGGACAGCACCGCGCCGATTTGGCTCTTGCCCTCACCACCGTTACCCTTAATCACCATCATCCGCTGGCCCTTGTTGCTGGGAATCAGGCAGTATCCGATGAACTCCTGCAAGGTGGGAATGTCCTCCGGGTATAGCAACCCGTCCAGAAAAGCCAGCCAGCTGGTAGGCGCGTGGGCGTTGGGATTGTAAGCCACCGGTAGGCGACAGCGGACGATCTCTGGTTTCCCCTCTGTAAAGGTTCCATCCAGAAACAGCGTGCCGTTTGCCAGATGGATGCGGTCCGCCTCCGGCGGGAAGTCCTCCAGCAGTGCGGCCAGCTTCATCAGCTCCACAATGTTGCTGATTTTGCGGGGGATGTTGCTGACCGCACAGCAGCGCAGTTCGTCAAAGATTTCGCTGCGTAGGGGCAGATCAGTGGTCACGCGGCCATCGGGCGTAAAAAAAGCCCCGTTTGTGTAGATGATTTTGTGCCAGTTCAGAAAATCATCGCAAAACAGGGCTTCGTTGATACTCTTTCCGTCAAACCAGATGGGCTGGTTGACCTCAGGCGATTGCTCGTTCTTCGCCACGGTGCTGCACCTCCTTTTTCAGACGTTTCAGCCGCTGCTCCAGCGCGGCGATAGTTCCGTCCTTCAGCAACATATCTACTGATTTCACACGCTGTTCCAGTACCGCAAACATGAGAACATCCAACAGATACTCTACATATTCAAGCATCTGACCCGCTTCTACGAAACGGTCATCCAGTTCATCTTCCGGCGAGTGCGGTGCATACTCGACCTTCCAGCGTTCCAGCAGGTGCAGATAATCGCATAGCACCCGCTGGCAGTACATCTCATCGTTGCGGAAGGCCCGCGCCAGCGGATAGGGCTTTTTCAGCGCCACAGCTGCCGGGGGCTTATCCGGGTCGATACCGAAATCATAGGCCAGCTTCTTTGCGGCCTCGTAGCTGCTCAGGCCGAACAATCTTGCCACAAAGTCAATCACGTCCCCGGCGGCCCCGCAGCCAAAGCAATAGAAATAATCCCTGTTCAGCTTCATGCTGGGATGCCGGTCATCGTGGAAGGGGCAGCAGATCATATCGCCCCGGTTGACTTTGCAGCCGTAGTGCTCGGCGGCCTGCTTCACAGTGACAGAGTTTTTCACAGTTTCAAATAATGTCAAAATAGTACCTCCATATTTGAGCATAGAAAAAGCGGCCTGCCCTCGTCGGGCAAGCCGCTGTGTTCGGTGTTATGCGATTTTGCTTGTTTCTGTAGGTTCCTGCTCGGATACTGCATCCGGCGGCGGAAGCTCCCGCTTTTGCTGGCGGTAAAACCGCTGGCGGCAGGCGGGCGTACAGAACTTGGCGTTGGGGCGGATGGAGTGGAAGCTCTCCCCGCAGCACTGGCAAACCAGCGCATACGGTTCGCCCGGCACGATCTGCCCCTCGGCAATCTTTTTCTTGCGTTCCTTCTGCCGCAGATACTTCTCATGGTCACGGATGCGCTTCTGGCGGCGCTTTTCCTCTGCGGCCAATTCTTCCGGGGTCGGCTCCGGCATGGGAACATCGAATTTTCCGATGAACTTGAGATAAATTTCAATCTCCTGGATACGTTCGCCGGTGCTGCGGTCAGGCGCATGAACCACGATCTTCTCCACAAACTCGTTGATCATCGGCGCGGTCAGCTCGGAAAAATCCGTGTACTTTTTCGCCAGGGCCAGGAACTTGTCGGCGCGGTCGGTGTCCTCGTTAAACTGGTCAAGGTTGGTCTGATCGCTAGCAAGGGCCTGTTCCAGTTCGTCCTGCTCCTTCTCATATTCAGTGGACAGCATCTCGAACCGCTTTTCCTCCAGTTTGCCCATCGCATAGGTTTCATACAGCTTTTTAATGAGCATATCCAGCTCCGCGATGCGCTTTTTGGCCTTAGCCACCTTGCGCTTCAACTCTTTGACGGCCTCCTGCTGGCGCACCTGGGAGATGCTGCGCACCTTCTGGATAAATTCCTCTTTGTTCTGAATGGCATAGCTGGCGGTGGTTCGGATGATATTCAGCACCAGCTCGGTCAAGGCTTTGGTGCTGACACTGTGAGAAAAACACTGTTTGGTTTCTCGTTCGATAGTCAGGCAGTAGGTGGAGCAGTTATAGGTATCGCTGCCGTACTCTCTACCGTCCGATCTGGTATGCCGCCCTCGATGATTGTACATCTTAGCCCCGCAGTCTGCACAGAACACCAGGCCCGTGAAGGGATTGGCGACGCCGGTGGTATCTGTCCGGCGCACCGTCCGCTTCACCTGCTGGGCCAGTTGCCATGTCTCCGGGTCAACAATGGCCTCGTGAGTGTTCTCAAAGATCAGCCAATCTTCCGGGGCGTTCTTCACCCGCTTGTCCCGGTAGGACTTTTTGGAGGAGCGGAAGTTCACCGTATGCCCCATATATTCCGGCCGCTCCAGCAAGGTGCTGACGGTGTTGCCGTACCAGTCATAGGGGCGGTTCTTGTCCAGCATGGATGTGCCGCTCTTTTTGCCCTGCTTTTTCTGCTTCGCCCGCTGCTTGGCGAGATAGTAGCCGGGACACTCTACCTTCTCGGCGGTAAGCATTTTGGAAATCTCGTAGGGGCCGTGCCCCTCCACAGCCAGCCGGAAAATGCGCCGCACCACGGCGGCGGCTTCCTCATCCACCAGCCAGTGGTCTTTGTCCTCCGGGTCTTTCTTGTAGCCGTAGATGGCGCTGTTGGATGTGGGCTTGCCCGCCTTGCCCTTCACCCGGTAGGCCGCCGCAACCTTTTTGGACTGGTCGCGCAGATACCACTCGTTCATGATATTCAAAAACGGCGCAAATTCGCTGCTTTCCTGTTCGTCGCTGTCAATGTTGTTGGCGACAGCAATAAAATGAACCCCATACTGCCGGAACATGATCTCGGTATAAAAGCCGGTTTGCAGGTAATTACGACCGATCCGACTGAGGTCTTTGCACAGCAGGTGGGCCACCATCCCGGCCTCAATGTCGGCGACCAGGCGTTTCCAGCCCGGACGCTCAAAATTGCCGCCCGACCACCCATCATCCGTATAGTGGACAATGTTGGTATAGCCCCGCTGCTTTGCATAGCTTTCGAGATACCGCTTCTGGTTCAGAATGGAGTTCGAGTCGCCCGCAACGTCATCGTCACGGGACAGGCGCTCATAGAGCGCGGTAATTTTTTCTTCCGTCTGTCTGGTTGCCATATCAGGCGCTCCTTTCAGACTGACGGCTCATTTGTGGCAATTCCATTATACCACATTCCCCGTCCATTGCCAGCCCATCATTGCGGATCAACCGCAAAATTTTATCTTCCATCGTCTCGTTTGCGGTTTCGCTGAGATGGACACGCACCTTGTAGGTGGTCTTGCCGATGTGCCGTGTCAAAAAGATGCCCTTCGTTTCTGCCATTGAACCTCTCTTTCTTGCGCCCGGGGCGCAGCCGTTGTATACTATGAATAGTTCCGTTTTGTGTAACTGTCAATCCGCACAGCTACTTGCGGTGCATCAGCATGGCGCGGTTCCTCCTTTCTCTTGCTTGTCAGCAGCCTTGTAACCTGTTTGTTTGCTGTTCGGGTTACTTCCTCTACTGATAGGAGAAAAAGCGGGTGTAAAACGGAACCATTTTCGCAGAAACACAAAATTATTTTTTGAGGAGGCGAGGTCATGGCGTGGATACTGGACGATGACGGCCTGCTGGATGCGGCGGATGGCTTCGCCGGTTGGGACGATGCGCTGGAGGACGATACGCTCGCGCAGGAGCTGGCACAGGAACGCGCCGTAGAGCTGGAAAGCGAACTGGAGCAGGACGAGCGGCCCATTGACTATGACGCCGAGCTGGAGGATGCGGAGGAAGAAGCAGCGCCCACCAGCGGGAAACGGCTGAAACGGGAGCTTCGGGCCGAGGCGCTGCGCCGGTTGGAAGATGCCGCCCGGACAGCGGAGGACTTCGCCGTTGTGGTGGAGGAATGGAACAAGCTCGACCGCAATCGTGAGCGCCGGGAACGGGATCACGAAAACCTGCGGGGCGATGTACCGCTGGAATATCAGGCCGTGCCGGAGCCGAAGATCGTGCCTCGCTGGCTGAACAATCCGGCGGTGCGCCAGCTGTGCAGCGGCAACTTCCTGGACATCCTCTTTGACTGCCCCTACGAGATGCACCAGCTGACGGCCAATGCGTTTCTGTCCCAGATGATTGAGGAACTGAGCGAGGAACACAAGGAAATCCTCTATTTTCTTTCTATTCGGCTATACAGCACCACCCAGCTGGCGCAGTTGCGCGGCCAATCTGACAGGAATATCCGCAAGGTGCGCAACACCATCCGAAAGAAGTTGCAAAAGAAGCTGTACGCCCATCTGTGCCGAGTGCAGGACGAGGGCAAAAGTCTGACGCTGCGGGAGCGGCAGTTTATGGAGGAATATGCTGCGTTGCTTGGGGAAAAGGGAAAAGACGCTGTGATACGCCGGGAGAACAAGACCAAACGGCGCAAGAAAAAAGCCGCCCTTGACGGCGGCAAGGACAGCGAGTAATATAAAACTATGAAGTAAGATTACATGGTAGAAGGAGGGTATTCATGGAACATACCGAAGCAAAGCAGGCCATGAAAGAACTGACCATGATGTTGATTTATCTTTCCCGTTTTTGCGAACGGGAAAAGTTCGCGGAAGCCAAACACTTCTATGCCTGGAAAGGTTACGATTTTGATGTGCTGAATGGACTGGACGATGAAGATTTGATCCGTCAGGGTAGCCGCAGGAGCAAGAGCGTTTATTTGACCGAAACTGGCAAGGAATACGCCCGGTCGCTACTCGAAAAGTATGGTATTGACGATTGGAAGTGAGGGACGGTGGCATGAAGAATCTGTTTGAACAGTCCCGTTCCCATTGGGTGCGGTATGACCGCTATGAGCTGAAAACTGCCGCTGATGGAAAGTGGTACGTCACACCGGCCAAAGATGCGAAGCCCGATGTGTATAATCCCATGAAGGAAATGCCCGGCATGGTGCTGGACGCCCTCAATGTGGGGATGCTGATGATGGGCCGCAGGACGGACGTGGACGTGGAAACGGCCATTTTGGAATTTGTCTCCAAGTACGGCCTGCTAGGCCTAATGACAGCGCTGCCCACTACGCCGTCCTTTATGGACTACGAGGCGGTCTATCTGCCGAAGAACCACTTCATCAAGGCAGAGGCGATGGAGACAGAGGATTACCTGGCACTATTTTATCCTTTTGATCAGTTGGAAGTGGTAAAACAGGGCGTAGAATCCGGCTGGACAGTTTCAAACGACCGCACGATGATCGCGCTGACCATGACCTTTGCCGACGAACCAATGGCGAAAACCATGAGTTTCCAGCGGGAGTATGCAGAACCCTACGATTGGATCGCCCAGCAGCTCAAAGACTGGGCCTTTACGCTGACGACCTCCATTTTGTACTACCATGACTACGATTCCATCGACGAGGGAACCCGGAACCTGTACCGCAAGGCGATGGCGGCCTTTGGCGGGATCGCGCCCAGTTATCACATCGAGCTGCTGGAAAAGCCCACAATTTACTGGGACTTCCATTCGCTTTTGCTGGGCATCCAGATGATGTTCAGCTTTATGCTTGTGGACGATGCCAAGCCGCTGCGGCTGTGCAAGCACTGTCAGAAAGTATTCATATCCAGCCGCGCCAACGCCGCGTTTTGCAGCGCACGATGCAAGAACCAGTATAATGTCTATAAGAGCCGGGGAAAACATAAAGAACAGGACGGTGACGAAAATGCCTGAGAGCCAGAACACGGAATGGAAAAGCAAATGGAAGGACGAATATCTGGAATGGATTTGCGGCTACGCTAACGCACAGGGCGGGAAAATCTATATTGGCTGCGATGACGAAGGAAACATCGTCGGCCTGCCTAATGCCCGCAAGCTGCTGGAGGACATTCCCAACAAAATTCGGGATGCGATGGGAATTATTGTCGGCGTCAACCTGTTGGACAAGGACGGCAAGGAATATATTGAGATCGACGTGCCACCGTATCCCATCGGTATTTCCTGCAAGGGCGTCTACTACTACCGCAGCGGCAGTACCCGGCAGATTCTGACCGGCCCGGCGCTGGAAGCCTTCCTCATGCGAAAGAGGGGCGTGACTTGGGACAATCTGCCTCTCCCGGCTTTTTCGCTGGATGATGTGGATGACGAAACGGTGGCGCACTTTAAGCAGTGGGCCGCCAGAAAAGGGCGCATCGACAAAAGCGTACTGGATGAGCCAAAAGATGTGCTGATGGAAAAGCTGCACCTGATGAACGGCCCGTATCTGACCAACGCGGCCATGCTCCTGTTTAGCAAAGACCCAGAGAAATGGCAGTTGGGCGCGTATGTGAAAATCGGCTACTTTGAGACGGACGCCGACCTGCTGTATCAGGATGAAATCCACGGCTCCATTCTGGAACAGATCGACAAAATTGTGGAGCTGGTGTATCTCAAGTACATGAAGGCCAAAATCACCTATGAAGGGATGCAGCGAATTGAGCGATACTTTGTGCCGGAGGAGGCCCTGCGGGAAGCCTTGCTGAACGCCCTGTGCCACAAGCAGTATCAATCCGGCGTGCCGATCCAGATCAGCGTGTACGAAGATAAGCTGTATATCGCAAACTGCGGGTGCCTGCCGGAAAACTGGACGCTCGAAAACCTGATGAGCAAGCACGCTTCCAGCCCCTACAACCCAAATATCGCCCATGTGTTCTATCTGGCGGGCTTTATTGAGAGCTGGGGCCGGGGCATTGAGAAAATCTGCTCGGCCTGTGAAAAGGACGGCGTGCCGCAACCGGAATATACCATCAATCCCGGCGATATTATGATAAAGTTCACCGCACCGGAAGATCGGCTCATCCGTTCTGTTACCAGCAGGGTGACAGAAAAGGTAACAGACAAGGTGACAGATACGCTGGATGAGACATCACTGAAAATTCTGAATCTCCTTGCCGTCGATCCAGCATACACAACGACTTTCCTTGCCGAAAATCTGTCTCTGAGCCGGAAAACCGTGTCGCTTAGATTAAAAATGCTCAAAGAGAATGGCTTGATTGAGCGCATCGGTTCCGACCGCAAAGGATACTGGAAGTTGCTGAAATAACGCAAAATGCCCTCACGGCAGGCTGACAAGGCTTGCTGTGAGGGCATTGCTGCTTATTCTGCGTACACAAGTTCATGCAGGACAATTTCTTCGGCCCGGCTGTGGATGCTATTTCTCCGGCGCACCCACTCCATCTGATCAGCGGCTTTTAGTGCTTCGGTCACGCCTTCCTGGCGCATCATGGCAGTCTCGATGATTTCCAGCCGGTTTTTGCAGGCGGCGTCGGTTTCCGCCAAATGGGGAAAGAGTTTTTCTGTAAGCAGCAGGGTACTGTAAAGGGCCGGACGGTACTCCTTCAGATAAGCACGACGCATCCGTCCATACTTGCCGATGTGATACTCCCTTGTGTCTGACAATACAAGGTTGGGAATCAAGTAGTCCCCGCATTGTGTGTAGGTCAGTTCCATAATGGCCTCCTTTGTGGGAATGTGTAGTGGGTGACAGTTACGGTCAAGGTCAGGAGCATCCCTCCTTCATCACAACTGTCTTTTCATTCGCCACAAATGAGCCGCAGTCATGATGTAATTTTCGGTGGTGTAATCCACCCTTTATAAATTACATCATGGCAACGCATACTGATGATATAGTCCAAAACATCCTTGTACTTTGGATTCTTGAACCAATCAGAAAGAAGATAGATGTACTCAACGTCTATATTCACCTGCGACATCAGTTTTTGATACTGTTTTCGCTTAAAATCACACGTTTGCAATTTCTCATCAACTGAGCCACCTACCTGTTGGTATTTACATTCGATTATGAAAAGCGTGTTATTAGTAATGACATAAATACTGTCATCGGGAAGAAGCTTTTTGGAAATAATCTTTTCCCACTCCACGCCAATTTCCTTTAAGTATCTGTAAAATCCATGCTTTTTGAAAATTCGAGCAACTTTTTCGTTGTTGTAGAATACCACGCCATCATTTACACGATATCCTGGCTGTTCATTCAAAAATGTTGCTAAATCTGTTTTGCCTTCAAAAACCAATCCGGTTTTGGTATTTCCGCCGCCTTTTCCGTTCCTTATCATAGTCCCTTATACCCTCATTTGACCTTGCAAGACTTTCCTGCTTCGCAATGCGCAGAACGACATTCACGACAATATGACTGGGGAATATATCTACCATCACCCATATTTCGATAACCAAATTCTTTTTCTATTTCATCCTTGTCGTAAGCTGTCTTTCTACAGCAAGGACATTGTGCATATTCACCGTATGGCATAATGTAAACCTCCTTAAAAATTAGAAATAAGCAATTCTTTAATTTTTCCTCTTGCCTCACTATTGCAGTTAATCATTCGTGTAGCCTCAACACGTTTGATTTTATAACAGGAATAGATATTATCAAAGAAATCATCCTCTGTATTTGAATTCTTCGGGTCGGAATTGCTTATCACAATTTTAGCACCTTTTCTGTGCATATCATCAACGAACTTTGCAAGTTCAATCTGTTCTTCATCATTAAACAAATTTTCTGTATATGCAGTGAAGCTTGCCGTATCTGTAATGGGGCGATAAGGAGGATCGAAATAAACAAAAGTATTGTCATCAATGAAAGCAGAAGATTCTCTGTAATCTCCGCATACAATTGTTACATTTTGCAGTTTTTCTGATACAGCTCTGAGGTTTTTCTCATCACAAATTAAAGGTTTTTTATAAATCCCTATAGGAACATTAAACAGGCCTTTTTTATTAACTCGATATAATCCGTTAAAGCAAGTTTTATTTAAAAAAATCATCAGTGATGCTTTTTTAATGTTCATGCGCTCATTGCCATTAACTTTTAAATCATTGAATTGTTCGCGCTTGGATAGATAATACATTTTTCGATATTCAGTATTCAAAGAAAGAAATTCGCCCTGCATTACTGAAAGCATAGAAATCAATTCATCAATATCATCTCGAATAATACGATAGGTGTTGATAAGCTCGGCGTTAATGTCACTGATATATACTGCTTCCAACTCATATTTCCCTAAAATATCAAAAAGCACAGCACCACCACCAACAAATGGCTCTGCATATTTTGTGATTTTTCTATCTGCAAAAGGATAATATTTTTCAATTTCAGAAAGAAGCTGACCTTTACCGCCTGCCCATTTTAAAAACGGCTTGACTTTTTTGCTATCACTTTGCGAATAACGAGTGGTCCTTGCATCAATCGGCTTTTCTGCCGTAGCAGGAATAATCCACATGTTACCAACCATAGCGGCATTATCAATTCTGTTTTCAGAGCAGAGAATAGCAACACGCCTTTGTGAAATACCCCATTTATCAGCAGCTTCTCTTGCGGACATATATTCCATAGTACACCTCCCAGCCCAATAAAAATATTATATTCTAAATCTAGAATAATAGCAATACTGGTTTTCAAAAAGCATAGACCATTTTCATTTTTCCCTTTTGAAATAACAGCTGAAAGCATTTCTCCCCCTGCCGCGCCTTCTTTTATACGTAGATAGAGTTTGTTACAACTTCCAGCGCCCTGTTGCGAATGCTGTTCATCTTCCAACTCGTTCCAATTGATTTTCAGCTTTTGCTTTTCCGCTATATTTTCTTTTTCGGCAATTTTTTAACCAGCTAAAAAATTAATCTTCTTCCTACTCATCAATATCCGCAAGCGTTATTCCCAATCTCTTTGTGTTTTCATGGGAAACCATAAAAAGCCCTTAGCTGCAAGTGTTACCCACAGCTAAGGGCTTCTTTTCATATAAATGTTTCACCACATCGTAAATCGTAACCACAAGGGATTATTCCCATTCGTTGCAGGGACTTGTATCTTAAACAATTTTGTTTATAAGATATTGCGCCTGCTATTCTGACTATTTTGATTGCCCATATTGTCTTAGCTGTACGATGGATGCTTATCAAAATCTTATCAGCAGTGATAAACCACCATGTCGAGTACACGGTAATCGTTGTGGTTGGCTTAGGTGTATTATAGCATAGATCAACGCAGGAATCCAGATGGTATTATTATTTCAACACAAAAGCTATTTATAGTTAAAACTCTCCCCACTCAACCTTGGGCAATCTTTTGGACAACTCTTCGACCATTGTACGTGCACCAGTTAAACTAATTGTTTCTCGAGAAGACTGTGCACTTTCCTCTGTAATGTGGGAGCTTGCATTGCCACCATCAAGGATAGTTGTTTCATTTGCGAAAAGAGCCTCAATATCGGCCGCTGATGCGGTATGCTCTTGCATATACTTTTCGATTTGTGCTTCGATATTTGCTGCGCCATCAGTGGTTTCTCCGCGAATCCACCCTTTAGCCGGGAAAAGTTGAACACAAGAATGAATAGCTGCTGCAACCGCTGTTGTAAGCGAGCCTAAGTCTGTATAGAAATCCACCAATTTTCCTGCGGAAACCTTATCTCTAAATTTTTTCAAAAGCTCACGCTTCGCATCCGTATCCTCGCACTTAGCATTTTCTAATTTTCCGATATCTTTAATAAGTATGCTCATAACGGGAATTCCGCTTGCAATGGCATAATCATACTCTTTTTCGGTAAATCCAATTCCGTCCGCATCAGCTGATCCGTATTTTCCTGCAAGAATCAATAAATAATAATCGCAGCTATCCAGCATCATCTTTATGTATTCCATTTGGCTCATATTGCTTGCGGGAAACTGTTCCATCCCTACGGGGATAAAACCCATTTTCAACAAAAGGTGGGTTACGGCCATGCGCTCTTCTTTCAGATCTTTATAGGTTGAGCTTACAAAGACTTGGTATTTTTTATTCATATATTATCAAAGCTCCTAATTCTGTGGATATTAGTGGGCTAATCTTCGTCTCCTTCATGCCACTTTTCCAGAACAGCTTCTACCTGTCGGATCAGTTGCTCCTTGTTCGGCATATACAGCACATAACGGGATGCGAAAATGTTGTTGGACAGGCCACCCAAAGCATACTCTGCCGTAATACTATCTTTATCGGTGCACAGAATAATACCGATAGGAGGGTTATCATCCGGATCGTTGACCTCAGCGGCATAATAGTTCAGATACATATTGATCTGACCAGCAGCTTCCGATGTTAGCTTAGTGGTTTTCAGCTCAATCAGCACATAGGCTCGGAGAATCTTGTTGTAGAACACCATGTCTACATAGTAATGGGTATTGTTCAGCGTTACCCGTTGCTGTGTACCAACAAACATGAAGCCACGTCCCAGCTCCAACAGGAACTTTTCAATCTGCTGTACTAATGCCCGTTCCAAATCGCTTTCCATGACAGGCTTATCTTCCGGCAAGCCCAAGAATTCAAACACATAAGGATCACGGATAATATCCTCAGGCTGAGCAATCTCATTGCCATGCAGCGCAAGTGAAAGCACCCGTTCTTTGTTGGCATCTCCGCGGGAGAGCAGCAGGCGCTCAAAGAGAGAACTTTCGATCTGCCTTTTCAGTTCCCGGACAGACCAGCCAGAATTGACCGCTTCTTTCTCGTAAAAGCTACGCTTGTCTATATCCGAGATTGACAATAACTCGCAATAATGCGACCAACTTAATTTTCCAGACACTGTCTGGATTTTTTCATAGGACTGATAAAACAGGCGCATATTGTAGAGATTCGCTCTCGAAAAACCCCTACCAAACTCCTTGGTTAGTTCTTTGGAAAGCTCTTTCAAGGTCTGCTTGCCGTAATCTGCTCGCTCTGGCATACTCTGCTCATACTCGCAGATGATGCGGCCGATGTTCCAGTAGGTGTTCAGCAGTTCGCTGTTCACCTGCCGAGCCACATTGCTACGGGCGGTGTCCAAAATCGACCTAATTTCTTTGACAACGGGTACTATCGTCGCTTTTTCTGTTAGGTTAGTATTTTCCATATTGGCACCTCCTCTATAATTATATGTAGCCCATTTCCTGACAATGGTCGGATATGGCTTTCTTAAAATCTTTCAATTTTGTCTGATACCCTCTGTGTGCGGTAATCAGATTGCTGACACTCATTTCATTGCAAACGAGAAGCTCGTTCACAGAAAGCTTAAAGGACTGTATCATTTGCTCAGAAATTACATCTTTGGGGTTGTCATATCCATCATATTCGCCCTGGCAAAAACTCAGTAACACCTCTGAAAACCACTTGCGAATGAGCTTGTCCATGCATCTGTGAATACATGACATGGAGGTGAGGACACTGTTTGCTTTAGCATCAAACCCATCTTCCGTCAATATTTCAAACTTTCCGGATGCGTGTGCCATTTCGTTTCTCGTATCAACCAGATCACCAACAGCAGAAATCTGAGAACGATCCAATTCAATGATTTTGAACAGCCTTGCAATATCTTTTTCCGGAATTAAGCTATACGCAAATATTGAATCCGCATCTTCGATTTTCAGATCTCTTTCCCGTCCATTGTACGGGCGTGCAAATACGATGGCATCTTTATAGCGTTCCGGCTCAATTTGCCCGATTTTCCACGCCGTACAATAGATATAGGTCATATAAAGAAGATGGAGACCAAAATACGCAAATTGATATTGCCCATATTTGTAGTTTACCGCAATGAGATTGGTAATGTTCTGGATGTAATTGATTACGTCCTCTTCATCAGCAGGATCAATAGGAAGATAGTTTAGTATTTCTTGCAGGTATGGTACCTCTGTATAATCAACTACATCAGACACTTTTACTCACCCCAGACTTCCTTTATACGGGTTTCAATTTTTTCGGTGAAAACCTTTATGAGTTGCTTAGATGGCTCAATTAGAGATTGTTCATAACTTATCTGGTCAAGGATTTTCTTCTGTTCCTCAAAAGGTGGAACGGGAATGCGATACTGTTTGACATAGTTAATGTCAACACGTTGTTGGCCAGCAGTGCCAGTCATAAATGCCTTTCCACCCTCTATAAACTCAGGTGTGTTAATGTGATAGAAAATCCACTCAGGGTACACGAGAGAAGTGTTAGCTCGAATTACGATATACTCAGTTGAGCCGAAGCCGATACCATTTGTCAGATTTCGAGCAATAGCTGCTTTCCCGTTTTCAAAGCAAGGAGTAATCTTTGCGAGAAGAATATCATTATCTTTGAAATAGGTAAATCCAGAAAGGACTTCGGAAAGCTTCCGATTTTCTTTCGGTGTAAAAGAGGCGTCGAAAGTATTAATATCGGCCATGGGAACAAACGACACATCAGTTTCACCAGGCATGCTTTTAACTTCATCTTTGGCGGGTTTAAAGATAGCGATATCTTCTAACGCTTTTTTGCTCCCGGAGGAACAAGAAATTGTTGGTAGATAATTGCTCAATGCCATCTTGGCACCAGCGATGACCTGTTGGTATCCATCAAGTTCTCTAACAATTTGTCTCTGCACATCAAGTGGCGGAAGAGGGATTTGCTGTTTCAATACAGCGTCCATTGATATAGACGGAGGATTAGACAAAGAGGCCCATTGAGAGATGTCGATAGAATTCAGCAGATATAGCATAAACTTAGGCAATATTCTATCGCCACAAATTATTCCCATAACATTGTTATCAAAAAGTGAAGGCTCAGTCAGTATTCGCTTTTTATTGGTTGCAATAGCAGCTCCAATTTTGGGGAATATGACTGTGCCTGCTGGTGCAGTTCCCCATTTCTTTGATGTGGCTAATTCATTGGAAACATAGTTGTTGCTGAGGTGCATTTCAACTTCGTTTCCTTTTGTGTTCATGTCTCCCACTTTATAAAAGGGTATCATTCCATCTTTACCCTGTAAAGCCATAGGGAAAGCATATCCACTAACCAGAGACGCAACAGATCCAATAGTAACAATTTCGTAGCTTGATTGGATTTCTTTCTGTTCCCGATATCTGCTTCCGACCAGAATATACGAATTCCTGCGCACCTTTTCAAGCGGAATTACCTCGAATCCCACATTAAGCATATCAGCAGTCTGGTCCTCGTCTAACTTGCGGTATTCTTCATATTTTGCAAGATCACTTGGCGCATCAAGCTTGCGGCGGTGATTATCCAGAGTATAGCCATCGCTCTTTACATCAAAATACCAAAAGCTCTTTTTCTTTTCAGAAGCTTTAACTTTTTTGTTAACTTTAGTTGCGTAAATAATATCAGTCTTTACGCCAGTATAGGGAAGAAAAACACCTTGCGGCAGAGAAATGATGCTCTGGAGCTGGCAGTGATCCAGTAAATACTCACGTGTTTTCGCAAGATCCTTGCGGAACAGGAAGCCTTCCGGAACAACGAGAGCCATGCGTCCATTTTCTGCAGCACTATTGATTGCCTTCATGCAATGCTGCACGCAGATGCTATCGCCATTTGTGCTGGGGAGATCGTATAGATTTCCGTGTTTCGTTTTCTGTGAATACGGCATATTTGCGAGGACAATGTCAAACCCCCTATGATGCAAAACGCCATTTTCCGTGTAGGTTTCAGTTCCGTCAATGGGATTGGCCAAGCTGTCAAGCATTTGGATATTGCTGTGCCCATCGCCGGCCAAGATCATATTCATTTTCGTGATACGGGCAGTATTTGTGATTTCGTTTCCGTATACCGTGGCCTCTCGCAAGGTTTTCATATTAGCATCGGTTCGTGCCATATTGTTGTGGATATAACGGAAACTCTCAATAAGGAAGCCGCCGGTGCCACAGAACGGGTCATAAATCTTCTCACCAATCTGCGGATTGACCAAACGCACCATTGTCTTGACGATATGACGGGGTGTGAAGTATTCACCCAAATCATTCTTCGTAGAGGTAGATGCTTTCAAGAAATATTCAAAAGCATCACCCTTAACATCGCTGTCCACATCGGTAAGCATAAGTGGATCAAGCTTATCCATAATTTCTTTTAGGATGCCTGCATCTCTGATCTGCAGCGGAGTAAAAATGTCCGTATCATAGAGCGCATTCAGTTTGTCATATACGGTTTTGTTTATATATTCAATACGAGTGGAAATCGGGATCTGCTTAATGCTATCCCAACTGCAAGCAATATCAAATTTGGTCGGAATACCACTTTCCCGCTTGATTTGCTCGCTTTCGCTGATAAGCTTCAAGAACAGAATGTTTGCAAATTCTCCAAAGCGTTCAATACCAGCACGTAACCCCTCTCCGCGTAGCATATTATTAGCTTCATCGAAAATACGGATAAGTTCCTTGCGGTCATACTGGACTTTGGGACTGACAGTATTTACCTCATATGATGTTAAATAGCGCAGCGCCAGCGCCTCACGGATAAATTCGTCAATTTCCTCACCGTTCAAAATAGGAGGACGATTTGCCCCAGTATGGAAAGCTTTGCAAAATACACCATCCGTTGCAAAAACTAATGGCGCATCAATTGCTCGCGCATAACCGATTCCCTGTTCCAGAGCTTCATCTATGCGTGAGCCTTTCTTTTTCGCTTCGATTACGATGAGTGGTTTTTCGCTTTCTTTAGAGTACAAAACGTAATCCGGACGCTTGCCGCCCAGCTTCTTACGCTCCAACTCTGTCTTGGGCTGTTCAAAAAATACATTCTTATCTTTTCCCTTTAACTTCCACCCGAGATTTTCGAGGCTTCGATCAATGAGTACTCTGGTTTCTGCCTCCAAAGGCGTCGTGTTCATATTCATGCTTGTGCCCCCATTTCACTCATTGTATTTAGCTCGTCTTTCGCCTTTGATGTTAAAGAGTACTTTCCTCTTGCACTATACTGTACTATATAGCCCGCGTTCTTTAATTCTTTAATGATTGCATTGACTTTTGGCTTGGTAAAATTGAGAATATCTGCAATTTCCTGCTGTGAAAGCTTTACAATCATCTCGCCATTTACAGAAATCTGTCGTGCGGCCATACATTTGAGGACCCTATATTTGTCATTAAGAAAAAAGTCAGACATAACATCGCCCTTCCAAACCATTATGGTAAAAAAATCTTACCATAATGGTTTCGGCCTGTCAATAAATGAAACTGGTGTTACGCATTAAATTTCTTCAACGGGCGGCTTAATTATCAAAAACTGTGTTCGTAGTTACTCTTTTCAAATACCCCACTGACTCCTCATTCAAAATTAGCTCGGCATAGGCCAGCGGATCGTTGTAGATCAGCCAGTCCAGCTCCGACCGCTGGTACATACTGTTCGCCACCTCGTTCTCCACGGCGGTACAGTCGATGGAGAGCAACGTCCCGCCCTCCAAACGCAGCTCCACACAGGCGGTGTCTAGGTTGAACTCACAGGACAAAATCTTTCTCATGCTCGTTACCTCCCAATACTTAAATTTCAGTTGATTTTCCGCAGCGGCACAAGAGCCGTTTCGGTTGTTTTAGTTACCCGCAAGCAATGCGTGTGGATAGCCACACACACGACTGGCAAGCAATGCGAGTGTTAATACACACTCACATTTCCTGCCGTCTGCTTGTTGA
>OJQW01000389.1_pt1 | contig 20309 bp, 34 predicted proteins | sample 1599041 | NCBI WGS metagenome assembly OJQW01 (sample SAMN03922518, study PRJEB24848) | human gut metagenome | isolation source: stool sample | host: Homo sapiens | place: Germany | collected 2010-02
ATACTAATGGAGTAAAAAACGAAACAATTCCTCGCCACAATGACATAAACGAAATGCTTGCGAAGGCTATCATCCGGCGGAACAAACTTAAATAATTTTGGAGGTGCTACAATGAAAAACTCTTATCCTATTATTATCACTCCCACATCAGAAGGATATGTCGTTGATATCCCGGATTTTGAAATAGGCACACAAGGCAAATCGATTGCAGACGCCATGGAAATGGCCCGTGATGCCATTGGGCTGATGGGGATTGACATGGAGGATGATAACAAGGCCCTCCCTGAACCCTCTTCCATGGAAACTGTAACGCGGCATGCTGGAGATATCGTGACATTGGTAGATGTTGATTTCTCAGAATACCGCCGTCAAAATGATATGCGCTCCGTGCGGAGAAATGTGTCTCTTCCTTCTTGGCTTAACGCTGCCGCTGATAAGGCTGGCATAAATGTATCTTCTGTTTTGCAGGCTGCTCTGAAGCGTGAGCTGCATCTGGAGGCATAGGTCTATCTCTTCCTTTTTAAAGCTATTTTGGCACCGGAACCCGGTGCCTTTTCTTTTTACATGGCCGCCTGAGATCCGTAAAGCAAAATGGCCAGGGAACGCACCAGCCGGCCCCGTTGTTTCCAAAGCTGTGTCGTGCCGCAGTTAAGGTCTTCGGCTACGTCTTCATCGTCCAGCCCTTCAAAGTACTTGGCCTCTATCGCTGAATAAAAGGGGTCATCCTTGACATGTGACAGCGCCTTTTCTACCGTGTCTATCTCGTACTGGTCCGCAGCAATGGTGGCTTCCATGTCCTTGATGATTCCATCCAGGATTTCTTCCGGCGAAAGCCTGATGCCGGTGCGGGAGTATCTGACAATGCCCTTGCTGTGCTGGGGCGTGCCGTGTGTGCGTATTTCCTCTAGCTTTTCTTTGTCCTCCTGGAGCTTCTCTCGGAGAATGGGGAGAGCATACAATCTGCGCTCTGTGGCCTTGTATGTATCTTTTGCCATTGCGGCCCCTTGGATTCGTCCTGCATTTACAGCCTTTTGGATAAGCTCATCCCAATCAGGCCATGTATTTTTCCCCATGGTAATCGCCTCCTTTTCCTTATGGGGATAGCCTCCCCTTGTGGGGGGGAGGCTTGCATTTAGTCCATGAATGGTGTCCCGGTATAGTCGCCGGCGTCCTCAAATCCTTGGTGATTGTGGGGGGCTGTCTTCAAAGGTTGCACTTCTTCCGCCACACACTCGGATACAGTGCGCTTTATTCCCTGCTTGTCCTCAAAGGACCGATTTTGCCAGCTTCCAGCCACAGCAATCCTATCTCCTTTGCACAGATACTTGGCGCAGTATTCTGCCGTGTGCCTCCATGCCACGATGGTGATAAAATCCGTCGTGCGGCTGCCGTCCTTGTTCTTTCTGCTGCGGCCTACGGCCAGCCCGAATGAGCAAGTTGGTATGCCAGACGCTGTTGTTCTCAGCTCGATGTCCTGGGTAATATTCCCTACGAGTACGACTTTATTCATGCCTTTTGTATTCCTCCAAAATGATGTTGTATAGCCTAACGTATGCCCTGCAAAGAGTGTCGAGCTTTTTCTCTTCTTCTTTTCCCTCTTTGGTAATATCTATTGCCTTCGCAAGGGAGAATGGACGTATATCGGATTTAAAAACGGGTTCCTCCATGGCGTTTCGCTGCTGCCGTATCATGTCGTTTATATCATCCAGCAGCCGTAGGTCTTGCATGAGCTGGTAAAGCCCACCTGGCACTTGCGGTTTCGTCTTTTCCTCCATGATTACCTCCTAGTCTAGTATGAGCAGTATCCCTGCCCTGCCAATGGGCACACGGTACGGCGCCAACTCCGCAGGGGTTGCGTGCTTGTGCCCGAAGTGCCCTTTCATGTCCCTCCAGACTTGCCACGGTACCCGGAATACCTCTCCAGTGTGGAAGCCTGCGACTACAAAGCAGATGGCCCCTGCCTTCATGTGCTCGTCAAGGCTGGCGGCCTGGTCCTGGGTCACTCGGTCTTGGTCGATATGGTCTGACGCTGTGAATTTTGCCTCGAATACCACGGCCCTGCCGCCTTTGAGCGTCCCCTTGTAGTCGGGCTGCGCCGCTTTCTCGAAAAATGCAATAAACTTGCCGTTGCCTAGGTCTTTGGTGGGCCGCATTGGCTCTGGGGTCTTTTCCACAATCGCCAGCCCCTGCTGTTGATAGTACTTGAGGGAGGCGTCTATGTAGCTCTCAAATCTTTTTCCTTGCGCTCTGGCAACTGCTCCCCGGTACTGATTTACCGGGTTTTTCTTTGGCGGCGGCCGGTATGGGCCTCGCATTGGCAATCCCCTCCTTCTCGGTATGTCATGCTGAGCTGGTGCTCCCTTACCAGCTTATCTACCACCTTGCCAAGATTGGTGTACCCGGCCATCGCCGCAAGCTGGGTAAGGTGGTAGTAGGTCTGCGGCGTCACCTTAATGCTCAGGTGCTTGAGTGGCTGCTTCATTTCCCTCCCCTCCTTTTAGGGCACCATGGGGGAGAGGTCCTTGAATAACGTCCCGGAACGTGGCGGGCCGGGCGGTCATCGTATCCCATCGTGTCCCAGCCGATTTGGCAGGAAATCGCAGTGCCGCGGCGGCCCTGGGGCGTTTCTTCCCGGTGCTCGCATTCTTTGCAGTGCGGGATGGTTACCTTGGCCTTGGGAAAATCCTGCATTCCTTCCGGCAGCTCTTGGATGAGCTCATCTCCCCAGATAGGCTTGAGGCTGTCCTTCATGAAGACCGCTGTACCCGCCTCCCGGGCCTTTCTGACGATAGCCTCTACCCATTCTCGCTGCGGCTGGTGCTTCTTGCTTCTAGGCCCTGTCATGGCCCCGGTGATTACCCATCCGACACGCTCAAAGGGATTTTCGTCCCCGGTGGCGTCGGCGCTGAATGGCTCTAAAAGAGGCTCGACGCTCACAAAGGTGTTTGCTTTGTCCCAGAAGAAGAACGGCATATCCGGGCCTGTGATGGTGGTCCCGTACCAGAAGTTCGGTGCCAACGGCAGCCTTCCGGCATTTGCAAGGTCGCAATACCGCTGGGGGTACTTTGTCAGGAACATATAGGTGTGCTGCGGAGCCTTCTGGCAGGCTGCGAATACCTGCTCAATCCATTCATCGGGTACCCAGTATCCGAATAGGTCCCCCATGCTACAGACAAACACCCTGCGTGGCGTAATGCTCTTTGACGGCTCATCAAGCAAATACTTGTGGAAGGTAGGGGAGAAGCCTTTGGGGTATGGTGTGGGCCTTCCGCTTTGCAACATGATAGCGTGCTCTGTCTCATAGCACATAACGCCTTTGCTGTCGAAAGCGCGTGTAGGCTGCTCTATTGGCTTCTCATCAATACTGGGGGCAAATCTCTGTGTGATGCGCCTGGCATAGCAGTATGGGCACCCGTGGGCGCATCCACTTATGGGATTCCAGGTGAAGTCCGTCCACTCGATTTTTGACTCATTGAAGCTCATTGAGGGTCCTCCTTAGTTTCCTGAAAATCAGAAATGAAGTCAAGGGAAGAGTACCTCTGCCCCCAGTCCAGGATATACTGAATATCTGCTGCTTCGGAGAATGAGCCCGGTAATCCTGTGCCGATGTAGTAATACCATTTGTGGTCGTAGGGGTCGTATTTTTTCACGATACCCACAGCGGCCATTCCTCCTGTATGGAGCCATAGTACGTCCATTTTTTCACCTTCTTTTGTCAGGGTGCTATAAAGTCTTTCCATCTCTTCACGTGCTCGAGGTTGCTGGTGTCAATGACACTCACGGGGTCATAGCCGAAGTACAAGATGTTCTCCTCCGCCCACTCGTAACAGGCCTCGGCCTCCTCCAGCGTGTCGCACTCCAAGAAGCAGGTGGTGTAGAGCTGGTACAAATAGGCTTTCCCGCGCTGCATCTTACCCATGATTCCCGCATGAAATCTGTCTTGGGCCTCTTGGTACCAGGAAGGGCCCTCCATAGGCCACTGGTCGAGCTCAGGGGAGCGAACCCACCACTTTGCACCAGGGATATGAGGGGGGGATTTGAGTGCTGGACTTTGTACGTCATGGGAGAGGAAGAAAACAGCTGAGCTTTCATACGGCTTCCCTTCCGGGTCAATATCCAGGTCTTTGCCCTCTAAAATATCCTTGAACTCCATATATGGGATTTCCCAATTTGGTGAGGCGCTCAGCTTTTTATAAAGGGCGAGCACCTGCTCCTGGGTCATGTCAAAGGCTTCTTTGGGCCAAAGTCTAGCTTTTCCGTCCAATACACCCGCAAACCACCATTCGCGGTCATCGAAAATTACGGTTTCTCCTGGCTCTAATTCGAACAAGAATTTTTGCTTAATGTTTTCCATTGGTCCCCTCCTTTGGTGGTTCAGGAAGTGGCATCCAGTGGGTGACGCGCATATAACCTCCGCCTTTCCTAATTGCTGGTGCGTAAATTCCTTCCTCTCCAGACATTCTAAACATGTGATTGCGATACCCGGACGTTACCGCCTTCCCATTCGTAAACAGCACCATACCGTCCGACTCCTCCGGCAGCCTCTCCTCCACAGGAATCCACCGCATTTGCTGGACTTCCTCTGGGGCGAGTCCGGTGTCTTCGTAGGCGGCGAGGCGGTCTATAATCTCTTGTGTAACGACTGGGCATGGAGAGCTCCCATAGTTACACAAGGCAGTCCACACTCCATCAACCTTTTTGGTAAACCGTTCCATGCTCATTCCTCCTTTGCTACAAACTCATAGTAATCGTGGTTTGTGTCGCAACCAAGTTCGTGCGCGCATCCCTTAATCCCTCTGTACCACTTACAGCCAGCACATGGTGCAAAAAACTTGAGTTGTCTGATTGCATCGTCCCTCTCCCTCCTGAGCCTGTCGTTCTCGGCCTGGAGAGCTTTCAACCCTTCTATGGCACAGTCTATTTCTCGGTCTGGTTTTATTCCATCCCAATTTTGCAGCCGTTCAATCAGCTTTTCAATCTCCATCAGGATTCCTCCACTGTTTCGATGTAGACTATAATCGCTTTCTTCCAAGGAAGCGCATCGTAGATGGGGCGGTTTTCGCTTTCAAGGTCCGGCAGTTTATCGAAGTCGTCATAAGAGAGGTAATCTTCAAGGGTTCCAAATACATCATCGTCGCTCTTAAAGGCGGTGCGTTCTGCGCGTTCGCAAATGAGAAATTCATCCACGCGAGACATGCCCCAGCTTGCAAGCCAATATCCGCTATCGTCCCCGCAGATTTTGCCGTCCACCACTGGTACCACGGGCAAATCTGGGTTTTCCTTCATCAGCCGGAAAAGTTCATCCCGGTTCTGCCTCTCTCGTTCTGAAATCATGGTGTTTCCTCCTCTCCCTCCGGCGGTTCTCTAAACTCACCGGATTCAATCCGTTCCACAAAAATATCAGTGACATCATTCCCGTAATCCAATTCTTCAAGGCTGAATCCGTCACCACAGCGCAAGTTTTCTGGGGTATACCCTCTGCCTTCAAAGTATTCATCAACCTGTCTTATGATCCTTGAAGCCTCCGCATGTAGCTTTGCGGCTCTATGCATCTTTTGCCGGATGTATTCTGGGACTTTCATTTTTCCTCTCCCTCCGGTGGGCTGTATAAAAGTGTGGATTTCGACCTCCAATTATCCCGCCCATAGAAACATCCCAGCAACTTATACCCCATATTCTGCATGGCCTCCCTGCTGTTTTCTCCAGAAGTCAAAATCGAGGCAAGCTCTGCATTTCCGTGGCCGCAACAGGAGGCAATGGTATGCACTCCCATAGACTTCAAATACAAGAGCTCCTCTTCTAGGCATAAATCACAAAAGAATCCAAAACGAGTTGTTACAGCGCATTTATATTCTCCTATTTTACTGGCTCTACAAAAAGCCCTTGCCAACTCCTCGGTAGGTGCTTCAATTTTGCCCATCTCAAAGAGGGCTTGAATGTTTTCGTTCATGCCTCTCCCTCCGGCGGGCGGCGGTAAAAATTCCCTTTAACTTCTCCGAAATTGTAATAAACTCCATTCCAGGATATTATCATCCCTTTTCTTGCCAGCACCCATCCTTGAACCCAATCCCACCAAACAGGCGTTGGTTCGATCATTAGGCTAACTTCTTCCAAGGTCAGCGGCTCGTTCGGCTGGGTGAGGGTGGGCATTGCCTGGATATCATACAGCACCTGATCCAGCAGCCAGGACGCCGTTTTGCTGCCCCGGATGATGTCCGTATCCAGCAGCCGCTCGATCCTCAGCAGTTCGTCGCCATCAATCGGTCTCGCCATTGTTCAGCGCCTCCAATTCTTTTTCCAAAGTAGACAGCCGCGCTTCGTCCGTCTCGATAAACATAACGTCGCTCTGATATTTTGCATCTTTACTAGGTGTTGATCTCCACCCTGCACCACTCCGGCAGGTTGGCCCGCACCAGGGCCGTGGCAAAGGGAGGGGGCACAGCGTTTCCACACCTGGCCACCTGCTTGGTTTTCGGGTACACCGTCCCGGTGTAGTCCCGCTCGATCTTGTAGTCCTTTGGGAACCCATTGGCCATATATAATTCCCGTGGCGTCAGCATACGCAGGCCAATGTCCGCCATAAAATAGGCTGTCCCGCCGATCTCGAACAGGATCACGTCCTCCGGCCCCAGGTGATAGCCGCAGTAGGTGTTCAGCAGGTCCCGGATCTCCGGCCAGTGTTTCAGGTCCGCGCCCGGCTCTGCCTTTTCCGCCGCGGTGGTGACGACGCCGAAGTGGCCGCCGCTGGCCGTGATGGTCTGCACCGGCTCCGACACGGGGCCGCCCAGGTTGGTCCCTTTCATCTTGACCAGGTGGGTGGCCGCCAAGGCATTGTGGTCCACGGCCGTGACGGTGTGCAGCGGGTCTGAAATTTTGGACCAGTCCCCGGTGTATGCCCCTCCGTAGAACTTGGCCAGGTTCGCCGCCAGAACGCCCTCCCGGTCCTTTGCGGTGACGGTGTGGAGGGGGTTCGCCGTTCTCTGCCCTCGGAAGTCCCCGGCATGGTTTACCACCACCAGAAACGGGTCCGGCGCCTTGATTGCGAACTTGTCCACGCCCCGGATCACCCGCCGCATGGTGTTGGGGCGGAGTGGGCGCTGGGCGGACAGGCCGTATTTCTCCCGGATGGCCTCCCGTGTGTCAAAGATGGAGGGGCAGGGCAGGCTCCAGTCTATGATTTCCGCCGCGCTCCTCCACGGCTTTTTCTTCCCCTCCTTGACCTCCTGGCTGTTCGCCGGCGCGTGGGTCGGTTCCGGCCACACAATGGGTTCCCCGTCCCGCCTTGCAATCAGAAAAAACCGCTTGCGCGTGGTCGGCGCTCCGTAGTCCGCTGCCACAAGTTCCCGCCACTCCACGGCATACCCCAGGGCCTCCAGTTGGGAAACCCACTTGTGGAACGTCTGGCCCACCTTGGATTTCACCGGGCGGCCTTTCCGTACAGGCCCCCAAGTCTGGAACTCCTCCACGTTCTCCAGCATGATCACCCTGGGTGCCACGGTCCCGGCCCACCGCAGGACGATCCAAGCCAGACCTCTTATGTTCTTGTCCACCGGCTTTCCGCCTTTGGCCTTTGAAAAGTGTTTGCAGTCGGGGGATGCCCACAGCAGGCCCACTGGCCGGCCGTGGCACACCTCCCTGGGGTCAACGTCCCACACGCTTGCCTGGTAATGCTCCGTAAACGGGTGGTTCGTCTTGTGCATGAGTATGGCGTCCGGGTCGTGGTTGATGGCGATGGTCACGGGGCGGCCGGTGGCCAGTTCGATCCCCGTGGAGGCCCCGCCGCCGCCCGCAAAACTGTCAACGATGATTTCTTCTCTCGTCATGTTTGGGCCTCCCCGTTCAGAATATCTAGAGCGCTTTTCGGCCATTTCGTTTCAGCGCCCCAGCGCGGGACTTCATACTGCATCCTGTAGCACGGGATTACGTCTCCATCAAGATCAATCTCTGGGACCGCCCAAGTAGAAGCAAGAAATGAACGGCCTGTGATTGGCCTCCCATGTGAGAAAATTTCTCCTCCGGTGTTTTCCCAATCATCTCGAAGCCCAGCACTGGCTTTCTTAGGCTTCATATCTCGGATAAGTCGTGCGGCTTTATCCCAGTCAAAAACCATCAAGTTCTTTCCTCTGTTTGCCTCTCCCATGATAAACGCGTCAATAGAGTTCATTTCTTTCTCTCCTTCACCGCCCTGGTGTTCCAGGCAAGGCGGGCCGTATACTCTACCAATTGTCCTGGCAATTCAACCATACAATCTCCGCAAAAGTACCATGTCCTCCCATAGCAACTTCCCTTTTTAATTTCTTTGCTTCCGCAAAACGGGCAAGGCAGCAGCACCCGCGCCTCAGTCACCCGCTTGGCTGCTTTATGGTCGCCCCGCAGGGCTTTTTCAACATCTGTCACCGCGCTCCCTCCCTGATTATACTTTCCAGTAAAACCGTTTCTCCGGGCTTCAGGCAAATAGCCTCCAGAGGTATGCTGCTATCATAGTCGAAGTCTTCCCCGCGCACTGTAGAACCGGGATGATCTTTTTTTCCTACTAGCGAAACCGCCCCCGGGTAAATCGTCTTGATGGCCCTTGCGACCTCTGCATCTTGCTTGGTCCAGCGGTGATAAGACAGGTCCCAATGGCAAGGGGCCACGTCCATGATCCGACATTTCCCACTTTTAACCGTAAACCCGAAATCGCTCCAGCAATCATGAGATGCACAGTAATCTTTCACTTCTTGCAGGGTCCATTCTTCAAAAGGCTTATTCACAACTTTCACTCCGTTCGATTGTGTCATGTTGAGCTGCTTGCAAGTCGCAGCATTCTTCTCCTATTCACCATCTTTGACCTCTTGGTCGAAGAGGCTGCATTGATTTTCCAGCATCTTCCGTTGGGCTTCTTCCTGCTGGATCTTACGAAGGCAGCAGGGGCCATAACCGTCCCGAATCCCTTGGGATGATGTGAGCAGCCCACCGCACCGCTTGCAGCGCCTCGCTTGGATGGTGAACACTTCATCGGACTTGTCCACGAAAATCACCTCCTTGGAGCTTTGCGCGCCACTTTGTCTTTTGGCGCGGTCTTCATGTACCCACACTTTGTGGGGTCGTTGAGGCAGGGGTTGGAACACCTCCCAGTCCTCTTGTAGCCGCAATCGGCGCAGCAGTAGTTCCCGTGACGGCGGTCACAGTTGAACAGCTCACATATCCTCACTACGTTGGACTTCATCGCTAGATCCTTCCTCCTACAGGTTTTCGGGCAGGTCGAATTGGCTGAGTTCTTCCAGCTCTCGGATGTCATAGCTGCGTGATTTTACCTCCGGGGATGCCCGTGCCCTGCCCCTGTCTTGCTCTCTGGCCAGCCAGCTTGTGATGAACTGGCGGATTCCCCTGGCCGTTTTGCGCCGGCGTGGGTTGGAATCAAGCCACCCGGCCATCTTCCGCAGTTCTTGGAGTATGTCTACGGCCGGGTATAACCCTGACCACAGGGTGACATCATCCTCGGACACAGAATAGCCCTCTCCTGATGCCAAGGGCAGGGAGATCACGGAAGACGGGGCAGCGGGCGTTTTCGCAACGCTGCCCAAGCTTCCGTCGGAAGAGTTCGGAGCAATAATCCCTTTATCTTCCTTTATCCCTAGTCCTTTATCCTTTATCCCTAGTCCTTTATCCTTTATGGCTTCGCGATTTTCAGAGTTTGCTTCGGGTTTGCTTTCATTTTGCTTCGGGTTTGCTTCGGGTTTGCTTAAAGTTTGCTTATCCTCGGATTCGGAATGGGGAAGATCCTCTTTCCCTTCGGAGGAATCCTCTGGGGTTCCCCGGCTTGCTCTGCCGCCTTTTCTGCCGGCTTCAGCCCGGTTCTTGCTCTTGTCAAGCACGGGCTTTACAAAGGAGAAGCAGGCTTTGGCAACGCCAGTGGCAGGCGATGCATCGCCATTGAAAGCGTACTCGATGATGGCGTCGTAAAACGCGAGACGATCCGCATCATCAAGCTCTTTGGCGCCCTCGTAAAAGCTCTTGAAAAAGACGAACGCATCAACTTCTGCCACTTGTGTTACCTCCTAAGCAATATCATGCCATTTGTACTTTGCTGCCATTTTCTCCGGCTTCCACGCGGATGTTCTGCGGGAAGCGCGCTACCATGGCTGGGTCGTGACTGATCGCCAGGATCCTCATGGATGGGTTTCTTGCCGCCATGCTGGAAAGGGCGTCTGCATAGGCTTCTGTCCCGTCTGAGTCCAGGAAAGGGGGTTCGTCAATAAACAGCATCCCCAACTGGACGCCTGCCCGGCGGGCCTTGACGTCTGCAAGTCCCAAGGTGACTGCGAGAGATATTTTGACCTTCTCGCCGCCGCTGTGGGAAAGATAAGGCCGGCTGCCGCCGTTGATCGTGTTGATCCAAACCTCTAAGGCATTGACGATCTGTTTTGTGCTGCGCTGTTCCTTCTCGGTTCTAATGTCTACAGCCATCATGCCTCCGGTCATGGAGGACAAGATTTCATTGGCTCTGTGGGTGATTTCAGGGACAACACCTTTCACAATCATGTACTGGATTCCATCCAGGCCGAAGGCCTGCGCCAGATCCTGGTAATCGTTAAGCTTTCTTGCAATATGGGAGATTTCCTTTCGGTATTCTTGAGCCTGTTCTTCTGCTTCCGCGATGGTGTCCAGCTTCGCCTGGACTCCTCCTTTGCTGGAAGATAGGCTGGTGATCAAACTGGAAATACTCTTCCTCTGTTTGGAAAGGGCCGAAAGATCTGCCGTTATGGGCTGTAAAGAAACCCTGATCCGCTCGATTTCCGACTCAAGTTCCTCTGTTTTGCTGTTAAGCTTATAGAGTTCCTCTTTCGTTGCCGAAATCTGCGGCTCCAGCGCGTCAACGGTGGCCTTTGCAGCTTTGGCCTGGGGAAGTTTGTCCGCCATGGGCTTTACCGCCTTCAGACGCACCCTGGAGGCTTCTCTGGCCGTGTGGCCTTCTTGAAGGGGCGGGAGAGACTGCTTCGCATCTTCCAGCTCCTCGGTTAGGCGCCGGATCTTGGATTCGGCATCCTCGGAGCGTAGCCGAAGTTCCTCTCTTTTTGCCTCCGCTGCCGCCAATTTGGGATAAAGGCCGGCAAGTTCGCGGTATTTTGATTCCTCAACGCCGATTTCCTCTAGCTCAGCCCCTGGGTCTTTGATAGCCATGTAAGCCTCTTTGGCCCGCTTGAACGCTTCATTCAGGTGGGAGTAGTCAGATCTTGCCTGCGAGGCGTAGCGGTCTTTTTCTTCGGTGGTGGCTTCCAGCATCTTCTGAGCATCAACTGCGTCCGCGAGGAAAGCGCAAGAAGCCTTTTCGCCAAGGGGGCAGTTGCTTTGTTTAAGCAGCTCCGCCTTCCGCCCAAGGTAGGCAATGTCTCGGTCGTAGCGATCAAGCTCCGCTTTCGAGTTGACCACAAACTTATCTCTGGCAGCTTTCGCTTCCAAAACGTTCTGATGGGCTTGCTGGAAGGCCTGAAATCTTTTTTCTGCCTCGATTCGGCGGTGGGAAAGTTCTTCCATCTTTTGCTGGGCGGTCACAATGTTTGTCTTTTGGGACAAGACCGACTGGACCTGCGCTTCTGCCGCTTTGCAGGATTCCCGGTCATGCTCCGCTTGTGAAATCGCGTCTTCCTTGGTGCTGATCGTGGCAACGAGGGAACTGTATTCAGCGTCTTTTTCCTGCAGCCTATCAATGGTGGCCTGCAGAGCAGCGGCGTCAGAAGCAGCCTGTTCGGCCCTCGGGAGGTCTTCAGCGTCCCTCTGTGCCTTGAAGAGGTTGGTTTGGGCTATGACAAGTTCTCTCGATTTTCGAGTGTAATCCTCTTTGGCGCGGCTGAGTTCCGCTGTCTTAGAGGAAATCTGCCGCTGAAGCTCTTCTCGCATGGCGGCGCTGCGCTGGGCTTCGGAGATAGCTGTGTCCAGGTGTTCTCCGTCTGACGTGGCAGCTTTGATCTGCTCGTCGTATCTCTTCATGTCCTCCAGGAGCTTTTCTTTTGTGGCGATTGTCTCCTCGAGGACGGAGAGACGCTCCCGTGTGGCAGCGATCTGCTTTCTCTGTTCGCTGGCATTGTCTTTAGCAATGGACTCTAGCCTGGTGTAAACTCCCAGCCCAAGCAGGGCCGAAAGGACCTCCATTCGCCTGTCGCTGCTGGCTTCCAAGAACAGGCCGTAGGCATCCTGCCGGATGAGGGCGATGGAGCAGAAAGTGGTGCAATCCATGCCCAGGATTCGCTCGATGTGGGCCTGCGTAAGCTTCATGGTGGTGTCGCTTTCATTGGTCCACTCTCCGGTTTCGGGGTTCAGCCGGTGAATTGCCAGTGTTCCTCGGCCGCTTTTAGTGCGGGTGCGGATGACCCGGTAAGTTTCGGCGCCCATGCCGAAAGTGAAGGTGATGGCGCCGCTCTTGGTGCCGTCTCGCACCCATCCGCCGGTATCTTCTTTGCGGGTTTGTTCATAAAGGCAGTCTACAATGGCATCCATGAAGAGGGAGGACTTCCCAACACCATTTTGGCCATTTACCATCGCCATGTGAACCGGCTCAAAGCTGAAGGATGCCTCGGTATAGCTGCGGTAATTCTTGACCTCGATGGATAGGGGGGAGAAGATCCCGGTACGCTTATCGGCGTCCCTGCTATCGTCTGCCTGTTTGATCATCGGGGCAGCGAGTTCCTGGAGCCTCTCGGAGTCTGAGGGGTCAATCCCCGCTTTGTCCAAGTACCGCTTCAGGGCTTCTGCGGGGCCTTCATGCTCGGTGACTTCGGAGGCCGAGTCAAGCTCCTCTACATCTTCTGGCAGCACCTCCGCCACGTAGAACGCGCCGGCGGCGAGCAGTTTAGTTTGCAGATCTGCTTTGCTCAGGGCCTTGTCTTGTTCGGCGTTACAGCTATATCGAACTCGGACGATGGCACCCTTCACCGCTTCCGGGACCTTGCTGAGCCCTCCGGTGCTTATAAACTCCCCTACATCATCAGGACTGAGCCTATAGGTGTAGTGCTTGCGCTCGGGTGTCGTAAAGAAGAGGCTTTCTGCGTAATCCGGCTTGCCAAAGGTATAACCGATGGTGTGCATCCAGAATCCGTGCTTTGTCCCTTCGTCCCCGAAGGTAAGCTGGTTGGGGCTGCCGCAGTAGTACGCGGGAGTGTGGCAGTTGATTTTTTGTGGTTTGTGGATATGTCCCAAGCAAGCGAGAGTGACGCCGGTGGAGTCAATGGTGGATGGCACCAGGACGGTATCTTGACCCGCGAGGAACGTGCTTCCGTTGTTGTATTCGCTGCCCGCAACAGTGTAGTGAGCGGCCAGAATGCTGGGGATGGTTCTGTCCAGCCCAATGGATAGCCCGAGGAGTACATCGTTGATGAGCGCTGTGGCATTGCGGTTTTCGGCTTCCTTGTCCGCTCCGGGGCAGAAAAGCCGCAGGCGGCCTTTGTCGAATCCAGGCAGGGCTAAGATCTGTACGTCCCCGTCGCTGGTTTCCAGCCTATGTACCCCCGGCTTCACATAAACGTGAAGGTTCTTTTCATCCCTGGTAAGCTCTTGGAGAAGGCCGAAAGCTTTTGGGTTGTCGTGGTTTTCCGTTCCGAATAGCAGTACCACGTGTTCGCAGCACTTGCAAAGTGGCCGTATGAACGTAGTAACTGCCTCCTGAACGTCCTCCAGGGCGGTGTCTGCCCAAACTCTGCTGCGGTTAAATAGATCGCCGGCGATGATCGCAACGTGGGGGCGCGGAGTAGTTGCTTCTGCGACTTGCACAATGCTTTCCATGCAGGCGAGCGTGTCCTGACGGCGGGCGTTTTTGCCGTTTTTCACAGGGCCTGTTAGGTCCCCGAGGTGCAGATCACCTGTGTGCAATATTAGCATTCTCAGCGCCCCCTTTCACTTTGCTGGCACCTCGGGCAAAGGCAGCGTCCGAAGTGTTTGATGCTATAACTGCGGATTGTTTCGGGAGTCCATATTTTTCCGGTGCGAGACCGGCTTTCCCGGATTTCCTCCCCGCAATCATCGCAGTAAATGGCGTCATCGACGGGGTAATCTTCTGGCTCGGGGACATCCGTGTAATCTCCGTACTCGACGTCTTCTTGGACATTGCCCTCTGCCTCAGCAGGATGGGATTCTGAAACATCCGGGAGCGTATTTTTGGACGCTGCGCCCTCGAACAGCATTCCCATAGACTGCAGGTAATTGGAGGCCACCGCCTCCTTGATCTCCGGGGCGTCCAGGTTCGGCACAACGTGGGCGATGATGAAAGGCTTTCGAATTTCTTCCAGAGAGTAGGTGCCGGCGAGCCCCAGGGCCGCCCTGAGGGCTCTCATAAATGCCTTACTTTCCGCGATGGCGGCGCGGTGGGGTAGGAATCTCTTGAACTGCTGCCCCTCGGTGCCGTCCTTCATGCCGGCGGCCTCAATGGCGCAGTCAATCTCTTTGGACTCCGTGATGGTGCGGAATCCCCCGGAAGGCTCCGGGACGCGGATAGTAACGCTGCAGGCAATGTCGTTCCTGGCTGGGCAAGCTCCGCAGGTTTTGGACTGGCCCGTAACCCGCGCCATGTCAACGCAGCGCTTGCAGGCACTGGTCATGCCGGTCTGCGTGTCCACGATGCTGATGTTGGCGGCGGCTGCCAGTTTCATGCCTCCCACTTTGGTGATGGCATACTTGCCGGTGCTGCGCTCAAAGTAGATGTCCTTGGAGGTCTTGGGGTCTGCGTCCAGCTGTACCTGGTTCACAATGATTTTCTGCAGGTTGCTCATGGCCTGCATGGTGCTGACGGGGATCAGCACATTGTATTTATCGGTGGGGTACTTGTTGAGTTCGACGATGGTTCCCACGATGCTGTTATTCATAATCGGCTCCTTCCTTGACAGCGCGGGGTTGCCGTGCTATACTAGCCATAGTGTTATTTTTCTTTGTGCTTTGCCGTTCCCGTGCCAGCGGGGCGGCATTTTCCTTGTCTGGACATTGCCCACAGGAGCATATCGCTGATGGTCTGCTCAAGGGACCTTAGATATTCCAGCGCCAGGTCGAAGTCCTTGCGTTCCAGGTTGTCCACGATCCCGTCATCCGCGATGCTTTCCAGCTTGTCCGCGATTTCTTTCGCCTGCTGGAGCCGTTGGCTGACCCTCAGGGCTGCCCACGGGAGATCCCGGTCTACCGCGGTTCTGCCGGTAACTTTGCCGATAGGGCATTCCGCGCAATATCTCAGCAGGATGTCCGGCCGGTGGTAAACCTCGGAATAACGAAGGACGTCATCTGGCGATACCGCTACATCGCCGCGTTCGTGCCGGCCTATGGTTTCGGGCGCATAGTTCAGTGCCATGGAGGCCGCTTCACGGGTGGCGAACCCCGCTTTCAGCCGTGCTTCTCGTAGAAAACTTTTGGTGACTGGCGCCACTTTGTCTGCCATGCGGTGTTCCTCCCTTCTGTGTTATAATTGGGGCGAATCAGGGGAGAGCCCCTTGATCCTTCGGATGGCCCGGAAAGCGTTGTCGGTAAGCTGTCGTTGCCAAGCGCCCTGTGACGGCGCCCAGCGGAACCCTTCGCTCTTAAGCTCCGACCTCATATCCGCGTCCGGCTTGTCATCGAAGATGATCTGCAGCCGGTTCTCTGCTGTGTTCACGACCACCTGGCCTCCGTCAAACTCCCAGCCCTCCGGGGCGGGTTCTGACTGGCGTTTCTTGAGTTCTTCGACGCGCTGGCGGATTCTGCGGATGTTCGCGTTGTTGTTCGTCAGCTGGTAGGACGGGTGCCCGACGCGCCCGCAGTAATCGGGGGACCGGAGCTGCTTGATCTCCTCTGCCGTGTACCCCAGCTCAGCCAGACGTTTGTCTCCCTTCTCAGTGTCCTTCATGCGGACGGCTGCGTTGGCAGCCTTCATTTGTTCCTGACGCCGTTCCAGAGTGGCAAGCTTGGCTTCGAGCTTCTCCAGCGCATTGGGGTCATCCGAGCTGATGCCGCCGGTTCCGACGGACCGAATCTTGCTGAGCAGCCCCTGGATGCGGTTCCACTCCTCCACGTTGCGGTCCCTGGCGGCGTTCTGCTTCTCCTTCTTGCGGACGGGGAAGTTTCCTCCTCCTGATACCAGGATGGAAGGGCATCTGGCGTCAATGGAATTGGCCTGGTTGAGATTCTCCGCCAGCTTTCTGGCGTAGAGGTCCAGCAGCCGGTCGATCTTCTCGTGATACATGGGGTCTACCCGGGCCTTCTGGCGCTCGGCCAGGGCCGCGGCTTCGTTCACCATGCTGCGGTAGGAGGCGGTCGCGCTGCCCTCCTTGTAGTCGGAAAAGCTGTTCATCTCCTTTGCCCGACGGGCGGACTCTTCATTGATGGTGTAATAGGTGGGTTTGTTCGATCCCATTTCAGTCATCTCCTTGGTTCTGTGCTTCGGCCCAGGAAGCAGACGCCGCAGTATTTCCACGTGCCTGTATCGTCTTTCGAAAAGGTGACGAACGTGGGCTTGTTGGTGCCGGTGCGGCTGTCCTTCTCGTAGCGGACCGGCTCCCCGACTTGCAGGAAATCGGCGTCCAAAAGCGCCGGCGGAACGCAGTCCCGGAAGCTGTCCACGATCTCTTCCTCTACACGGTCGCCCGGTTTGGCGATCTGGAAGAAGTTCCCTTCCCGGTTCCAGTCCTCCATGGTGATCAGACGCGGCTGGCTCTTCTCGGAAGCTCCACAATCGCACTGTTCTCCCGGATCAAGCGAGGCTCCACAGTTCTCGCAACGGTAGTTGTACAAGGTTTCACCCCCTTCTTACGTTTGGGCGGCTCTTGCCATCCCCGCATCTGCCAGCCGAACACCGGCCCCAGCAGAATGTACAGCGGAATGAAGATCTCCCCGCCAGGAAGGCCCGTCCTCTCACCCAGGGCTTCCAAGCCTACCATAATCATTCGGACGGCGAATGCCGCGATTAACATACAGAACGCCATGCGGTACAGAACCCGCGCCTGTTTACTTGGCCGCCACTTGGTGGCCTGCTGTGCAGTGTGTCTTGCCACTTTTCTTTCTCCTTTCCGATTTTGAAACGGGTTTCACCAGGGGTGTCAGCAGCTCTTCGCCGCAGTAGAACTTCTCGGCAAAATACTTCGTCGGAACCCGCCCCGCCAGGGTTTCATATCCCTGGGCTGTCAGCTCTTCGTTGAGGTTTCGGATGATGGAATAGGCCTTGGCCTTGGAGATGGATAAAATCTCCATCACGTCCTGCACCATCAGAAATTTCGGGATTCCTTCCAAGAGAACTCCTCCTTTATCATTTTTTGTTCTTGGCGTTGTACTCCGCCATGTACTTGCGTACCTTGGGGATCAGCTCGTGTCCGGCGCAGCGGCCGGTGGTGCATTCCACCAAGGTGGTGCGCCGTACGCCGGCGCCCTCGCACACATCCTTATAGGTCAGGCCGTTGGCTGCGCAAAAACTGAGCAGCTCAACGCCAAATTCGTTTTTAGGTTTTCTGCGGGATCCCATTTCTTTTCCTCCTTTGTTTGGCTTGCTTGTTGGGATTTTTTGTGATACTATAAAATATAACCGGTGGACAAGTTAATTTTGGCTTCGCTTCTCAGCTCCTTTCTCCGTTTTCGGAAGGCTTTACCCGGATGCCCCTGCGGATTTCTTCCAGCTGCTGGTTGGTAATCCCGGCGACGGTCAAAATGTCATCGGCGGTAAAAAGATCAAAGCCAGCGCTGAGCTTTTCCAGTATGGCCTTTCGGATAATCTCTTCTCGGTCTGTTTCCATTTCCACACCTCCTAGGCCGTTGAATGTTGGCTTTTAAGTTTGGTGTGAGTCTATTATATTCCGAAAAACCGGAATAATCAATAGGGTATTCCGAAATTCCGGAATTATGGAGGAATACACAAATTATGAAAGAAAAATTCAACGAATTGCTTAAAGCAAAAGGCTTGTCGCTTTACAGAGTGGCCAAAGATACTGGAATTCCCAAAAGCATTATTTACGAATGGGCTTCTGGTGAGAGAGAACCTGTATCTGAGTACCTAGTCCCTTTAGCCGACTACCTCGATTGTTCCGTGGACTACCTGCTGGGCCGTACAGACAAGCCCGAGGTTAACCGGTGAGGAAGGATTACCATGCCTGAGCGAAAAATGACGGATAAGGATATAGAGTATTTCGTAAAGAACAATCCCGAGGCATACAGGCGCTTCAAACGGGCCCGTCTAAAGAAGTCCTTCCTCCGAAAGCTCCATGTGGTGCAAAAGATCTGGTCACCTATCTCGAAGGCCATTCTTTGGATCTGCGCTGTGGGTGGATTTGTGCTTTCGCTTTTTAACGCTTTCCAGGGCAAGTGATAGGACACACAGCCCTTGGAGAACGAGAAGGGCGAGCTCCAAGAACGTCACCTCCTTTCCTTGGCGGTCAAAGTTTCTGCACCTTCTGCCAGATGAGTAGCAGGCACACGGTTTGCACGAACATCATTAAGATCATTCCAAGTTCCATGGAAAACTCCTCTTCTGTGGCGCCGGCCGGAATGGCGGGACACCACACGATGTGATATACTGGAGGCAGAAATCTTGCGAAAGGACGTCTGCCGCCATGGAAAAATTGCCAGAATATGATACACGGATTCTTTTTCGCATTTCCCGCCGCAAGCAGGGCCTGTCCCGGGAAGAGCTGGTGAAAGCCTTTGGCTATGAAGCTCTGGACAGCCTGGAGCTTTTGCAGCAGGAGGGCTTGGTAAAGGTCCATCAGCGTGACCTGCAGCCCTTCATGCGCGGGGGAACGGGTTACAAGGACCCTCCCCTGGGGAATATCTTGGTCACCCAGGAAGGGCGCCTCCTCTTAAAGCGCCAGGGTGTGACGCGCCTCACGGTCAGCCTGGAGCATTGGGAGGAACGCTACACTGCCTTCTTTTGCGGGGTGGCGGTGTACGCTTTCTGTTGGTTCATCTCGCAACTGCTCTAAAGATAAGGAAGCATAGGAGGAACCCGACCAGGAACCAAAAGGGAAGCCGCAGCAGGTCCAGAACGCGCTGCAGGCGCTCCTTCACGATGCAATCACCTCTTTTTCCATATAGTCATACAGTTTGGCCTTGAGCCGGATGATCTCCTGTTCGGCTGTGTCCGCGCGGACCACGGCGTCCGCCAGAAGGTTGTCCATGGTGGAGCGCTCCTTGCGGGCGGTTTCCAGGTCCTTCTGGACTGCCTCCAGCTGGGACTGCAGGGCGGAAATCTCGATGTCCTTCTGATCGTTGTCGCACCGGCCGCTGGTCAGTGTCTTCCGAAGGTCAGAGACCTCTTCTTCCAGACCGTCTGCCCGCCGCTTCTCGGTGGCCCAGCGGGTGTAATAGGAGGAGGCGAAGTCGTTCTCGATGTTGTCCATCGCGTCCTCAAAGCAGCCCTGGAAGGCGGTGGCCACGTAACTGCTGGGGCCCAGCTCCTCCACGATCTTCCGAATCTCCCAAAGGGCGTCCCGCTCTTGCTGCTTGGTGGCGGGGACGTTGGATTCCACCAGCGTTATGCCGGTGATATCCAGATCGCCCGGGCGGTAGACCCGCTTGAAGTCCCGTTAGGCCTTCTCCTCATTGGGGGCGGTGATCCTGTCCGACCCGGTGCTGCCGTTTCCCCGGGTGAAGCTGATCTGATACACGTTCATTGATAAACTCCTTTCTTCATCTCAACCCCGAAGTATTGGACATGGGGGCTGGGGCAAAGTTTGTTTTCCAAGCTGGCGTAGGCTTGCGCTTCCTCCAGGGTGGCGAAGGAAATGGGCTCGCCGTTTTCCTTTAACCAGGCCCTGGCGGGCCCCATGATAGAGGCCGGGCCGCGAACGGCCAACACGCCATAGCTTTTTCTCTCGGGGAAAAACGCTTTCACAATGAATCCTCCTTCTTTTTTGCGAAATCTCGGCTTGTTTTAGGCTTTTTCGTTTGGTTTGTCTCAATTATAGCCCGACTTTTCGTTTTTGTAAAGAAGATTTTCGGATTTTCCCCTAATTTTTTCAAATTTTTTGAGGTGCCTTATGACAATTTGCGAACGAATATTCGGCCTGCTGGCGGAAAGTGGCCGCGGCCAACGAGATCTGGCCGTTTATATTGGGGCCCCTATGTCCACCGTGGGTTCTTGGAAAAAGAACGGGAGCAACCCCGGGGCCGAATATATCCCGCGCATTGCCGAATTTCTGAATGTTTCAACAGATTACCTCCTCACTGGGGAAAACAAAGAGTATCGCTTGGACTCCGAGTCCCAGGAGCTTTTGGATCTGTGGGATTCCCTCTCTAAGGCGGACAAAGCCGCCATCAAGTACGAGATGTACCTGCGCGCCGGCCAGGTGCGGCCGGTAGGGGAGGGCCCGAGCGCTCGCTCCGCCACTGGGAAG